>Ga0310810_10001966_pt1 | contig 21800 bp, 15 predicted proteins | sample NCmetagenome_FD_207641 | JGI IMG/M metagenome (GOLD analysis project Ga0310810, IMG submission 207641) | Soil microbial communities from experimental microcosm in Duke University, North Carolina, United States - NC | ecosystem: Engineered > Artificial ecosystem > Soil microcosm > Unclassified ... | reverse complement strand
CATTATCAAACGCAGTTGAGCCCGGCTTGCCGACGGACCCAACATCGGTCTGGCCTTCAAACGAACCCAACTCTGCGGCGGGCGTCGGACTGAACCTCCAGAGCAGAAAGGTTGTCAGGCAAATGACGAAAACTCTTGATTGGAGTGGAGGTCTCATTGTCAGGTGACGCTTGTTAGCTCGAGCAGGCTCAACGACTATCCTGCCGAAAGGGAGATGCGATACACCATTTTTCACGCGACCGATTTACCACGCTCGGCGAAAAAAGAACACCGGATTCTGTTTATTTCCAGTAGCTGTAATCGATATCGGGGAAGATGTTGTCTTGTGATTCCACTTGTGCGAGCCAGCTTTCATCCAACTGCTCACTGCCAATCTCCGAATAAAGCCGGCCAAACCGCTGGAGGTGCTCGGTGACACGCCGCCGCGCGTAATCAGGGCTCGTGCCGGTGCGCAAGATAAAGGGCCAGTCGCTTGCCTGTGCCAGCAACAACTCGCGGGCGGCTTGTTTGAGTCCGCGCACCTGCAATCCCGAAGGCGACGAGGGTTGGCCGGTTGCCGATGACTCGCCATACTGCATGAAGCGCCGCGCCAACTCTGTCATGCGTTCCTGCGCCACCCTGAGGTGCGGGTAAATCCATTCGTTCTTTTCATTAAGCCAAACCTGCCAATAGCCGGCCTCCCCCCAACTCGAAGCGGCAGGGATTGCGACCTGCTGGGTCGGGTGCTGCCGCAAATAATCTTCTGGAGTAACAAACGTGAAAACTCTCTGATCATAGTAAGCTTTGCGAACGAAGAGATCCAGAAATTCGGGTCCCTCGTACCACCAATGCCCGAAAAGTTCAGCGTCGTAGGGCGAAACTACGATTGGCGGGCGATCCATAACTTCTCCCAGGCGGCGAATCTGGTCCATGCGAGCGGTGAGAAAATGTTGGGCATGATCGTCCGCCGTTTGCAGGGCGACGCCGCGTTGGTAAACCTCCTTATCCGGCCCGACACCGGTAATGCGGTGATACTTGATGCCGGTAAAACCGCGTTGATCCGGCGCCGCCAGGTGCGGACGCAAGTATTCCAATTCCAAATCAAAGCCGATGTCGCGATAGAAATCACGATAACGAGGATCGCCCGGATAACCTTCATTACGGCTCCAGACTTGTTTTGCCGAGTTTGCATCACGGCCAAACACCGCCACTCCCTTGGGTGTGAGAATGGGGGCAAACAGGCCATAACGAGGTCGCGGGCGTGCGTGCATCAACCCATGAGAATCGACGATGAACCAGCTCAAATTCGCCTCGCTTAATACCTCTTCGAGACCTTCAGTGTAGCCACATTCCGGCAGCCACATTCCGCGCGGATTCCGCCCGAAACAACTTCGATAGGTATCGCAGCCTACCATTATCTGAGCCCGAAGGGACGGTGGATGCTGTGCGAGCAAGGGTAGCAGGGCGTGCGTCGCGGCGCACGCGACAATCTCCAGGCGCCCGTCGTCCTGCAATCGGCGAAATGCGTTAGCCAGGTCGCCACCGCAATCCTGGTAATAATTTCGAATTGCGTTGAATCGCTCGTGATAGAACGTCGCCAATTGATTCAATGGCTTTTCCCAAAGCGTGCGGTGGATCTCCTTTTCTGCGAGCTCGATTGACTCATCGAGGTGGCGGGCATAACGAGCTTGCAACAACGGGTCACGAAACATTGCGCACAGGGTCGGCGAGAGCGTCAGCGCGAGCCGAGCCGACATCCCGTCGTGCTGCCATTTTTCCATTACCTGGAGCAACGGGATGTATGTCTCGGTAATGGCTTCAAACAGCCAGTTCTCCTCGAGAAATCGTTCATGCTCCGGGTGCCGCACGAACGGCAAATGGGCATGTAAGACGATTGCCAGGTAGCCGCGAGCCGATGTGCTAATATCGGTCATTTAACCAACAAGGGATGATTTCCTCGCTGAATAGCTGATCCATCAAGCCTAAGACACGCCGCCGGGTTCAGGCGGTTTGAGAGATGGGTCTTGCTGCTCAGCGCGCACATCTCCCTCGTAACGTGTTCCTCGCATAAATTCCAGCTCAGCCCGGCGCACCTCGCCGTCGACCGAAGTCGCTTGGATGGGCAATTCGTAGCGCCCATCCGGCAGCGCAAACCGGTAACTGAACGTACCGTCCGGGCGCAATCGTATCGGCCGGCCACCGATCGCGACTTGTGCACTGGGATCAGTCGCGCCATAAATTACCAGCTCGGCGTTTACACCGAACCAAAATCCTTTCGGCCGAACGAATTCTCCGCCGGCCGGGCTTGAAATCTGCTGACCTGACGGGATCCAAACAGGCATCGGCCCTCCCGGTAGCGTGATCTCGAGTGAAGAGATCGGCCCGGCTTGCTGGGGTTGACGGAAGTGAATGAACTCCGCCGAACTCACTGGCTCGTATCGTTCAACAGTCCAATCGATAATATCCGAAAGAGCTTCCTCTTGCGCCGGTGTCCATTCCTGTGCCGGAATAGGATCTAACCCAAACTCCGTCCGTGGGTCGGCTTGAATAAAAGGCGCATCGATAGGCATCGAGGGCTCGGCACCAGGGACGCGGCGCTCAAACTCGCTCGTCGCTCCCGCCCAGGGAGGCGGATTGGGCGCAGAAAAATGCGCACCTGCATACTGCCCTAAATCCGGTCCGGGTTTTAGCGGGGACGGTCTAAACGGAAGCGGCGTGAAGGTAGCAAAACGCGCGGTCTTATCGTCGGCAACTGAGTCAGGCGGAGTGGCAACCCGTTCCGAAACCGCGATGCTTCTCCATTCCTGGTTGGCCTGGTAGTAGCCCAATTCGGCCGCATACGACCTTCCAGCGAAAGCAACCTGAATAAACACGTGCCGTGATTCAGGCGCGACTTGCACTTCAGATATTTGGGTGCCGGGCAAACCGTCCAAATGGACACGGATTGCCAGGTGCCGCCGCACGGCCAGACTGGTGTAATGGCTTTGCTGCGCGTCGGTAAGGTCCCAGCGCGCATACAGACTATGGGCATCCCTGGAGACGAGCCAAAGTCTCCCGGTGCCATAAGACTCTGGCAGAACGGCTAGCTCGCGAGCTGCGGCAGGAGGGACCGAAATCGAACCAACAGCAAATTTGGGATCCGTTTCGAGTTTCGCAGGTCGATTTGGTTCGTCGGCCTCAAGTAGAATGGGAGGCACCTTCAAAGGGAAAGGCTTCTTACCCGAAGGGCCATCCGCGACCGCCGGTTTCTTAGCACTTTCTCCCTCATTTTGCTTTCTATTCGGAGGAAGATGTTTAGCCCCGGCTTGAGGATTCACAACTGCAGCCGCCTTTCTCTCGAACTTGCTTTCCCCTGTCTTATGTGAGATGCGCCCATGCGGTAGGTGCCGAGGTTCTTTCTGATGCCGAAACAATACGGGTCGCTTTATCAGCGCGCAACCCTGGATTTCTTTCGCGGCAGCGCAGAGGGCTTGCCTTCAGGGAGATCGGTGATATTCTCGGCCTTGACCCATGAGTGAAATCCCGCGGAGCGGCTACGCGGAGAATAGAGACGCGCAGAAACCGGCCGAGGAGTTGCTCCCCCAGGTTTACGAGGAGCTCCGTCGTTTGGCAGCCTTCAAGCTGGCCAATGAGACTCCCGGTCAAACGCTGCAGACAACGGCCCTGGTCCATGAAGCCTGGCTGCGGCTGGCTGGAAACAAAGACTCCCACTGGCAAAGTAATTATCATTTCCTCGCCGCCGCGGCCGAGGCTATGCGTCATATCCTGATCGATAACGCGCGGCGGAAGAACCGCGTCCGGCATGGTAAGGGGCTGATTCGGGTGAACTTAGATAGCGTCGATCTGGCCAGCCAGACCGATGGGGAGACACTGTTGCGGGTTGATGACGCCTTGGGTAAGCTCGCGCTCGAGGATCCGGCGAAAGCCGAGCTGGTGAAGCTGCGCTATTTCGTAGGCCTGAGTATTCCAAAAGCCGCCGCCGCCCTAGGGCTTTCTGAGTCCAGCGCCAAACGCGCCTGGGCTTACGCCCGAGCATGGTTGTACGAGGAATTGAAAAATGGCGAGTAAATCAGTGAACCAAATCCCTGTTCCGGTCTTAACCGGCTCGGGCTAAAAAAGCGCCTATACTAGGTTGGAGCATTATGGAAGGTGCACCGAAACAAGCCGAAGCCGAATCAATCTTTCTGGCGGCGCTGGAGCTGTCAGCTCAGGATCGCGCGACTTTCCTCAACACAGTGTGCGGCAATGATACGCAACTGCACCGAAGAGTAGGAGCTCTTCTCCGAGCACACGAAGCCGCACCAGGCTTTTTGCCTGAGGAGCCGGGCAATGTTCCTGCAGATTCTGCCATACAAGCGCCCTTCGTGCGGCTCCCCACAGAGCAGCCCGGCGATACGATTGGCCGCTACAAGCTCCTGCAGAAGCTTGGCGAGGGTGGCTGCGGTGTGGTCTATATGGCGGAGCAGGAAGAACCGGTCCGTCGCCGTGTCGCGCTCAAAATCATCAAGCTCGGGATGGATACCCATACGGTGGTGGCGCGCTTCGACGCCGAGCGGCAAGCCCTCGCTCTGATGGACCACGCGAACATCGCTCGCGTTCTCGACGCTGGCGCGACCGAAACCGGCCGGCCCTTCTTCGTCATGGAACTGGTTCGCGGCATCAAAATCACGGATTACGCCGATCAGAACAGTCTCTCCACGCGAGAACGCCTCGAACTCTTTATCCAGGTTTGCCGCGCTATCCAGCATGCGCACCAAAAGGGTGTCATTCACCGCGACATCAAACCGTCCAACGTCCTCGTCACTTTGTATGATGGCGTGCCGGTGCCGAAAGTAATCGACTTTGGCATTGCGAAAGCTACCCAGGGGAGGCTAACCGATCACACGCTCTTTACTGCGTTTGACCAATTTATCGGGACGCCGGCGTATATGAGTCCCGAACAGGCTGAGATGAGTGGGTTGGATATCGATACCCGCAGCGACATCTACAGTCTCGGTGTGTTGTTGTACGAACTCTTAACCAGTAAGCCCCCCTTTAATACCAAAGAACTCATGGCCGGCGGCTTGGGTGAGGTGCGCGACCGAATCCGTCAGAAAGAGCCGACACGCCCCTCCACGATGCTGAGCACGCTGGTGGTCGGCGACCTGGCGCAGATCGCCAAGGCACGGCGCACCGAGCCGTTCAAATTGATCTCCCTCATTCGTGGCGATTTGGAATGGATCGTCATGAAATGCATGGAAAAGGATCGCACCCGCCGTTATGAAACCGCCAATGGGCTCGCATCCGATCTCCAACGCCACTTGCGCAACGAACCGGTTGTAGCCCGCCCGCCCAGTAAAACCTACCTGTTTCAGAAATTTGTTCGGCGTCACAAACTGCTTTTTGGGTCCATCAGCGCCGTAGCCGCCGCCTTGTGTTTCGGGCTCGGGCTTTCGACCTGGCTGTTGATTCGCGAAGCAAAAGCGAAGCAACGTGCGGTCGACGCGGAGCTCGCCCAGGAACAATCGCGCTTGGAAGCTGACAACAGTCGGCGACTGGCCGAAGCAAACGAAAACAAGGCTCGCACGGAGGCCAGCAAAAGCCGGCAGGTGGCTGTCTTTTTACAAGAGATGCTCCGCGGCGTAGACGCTTCCGTAGCGCTGGGCCGCGATACCGTGATCTTGCGCGAGATCCTCGACCGCACAGTCGAACGCGTAGAGCGAGATTTACAAAATCAACCGGAAGTCGCCGCGGAGTTACTAGGGACTATCGGGGCGGTCTACCTGCAACTGGGTGGGAATGAACAGGCGGAGAAGATGTTGCGAAGGGCATTGTCCTTGCGCCGGCAAGTTTTTGGCGAGGAGAGTTTGGCGGCCGCCCAAACATATCATGAGTTGGCGCCGGCGCTTTGGGGGCAAGGCAAGCTGATTGAGGCCGAAAATGTGGAGCAGAAGGCCTTGCGGGTGCAAACCCGGATCCTCGGAGCGCAGCATCCAGACGTTGCCGCCTCGCTGCGTAACCTGGGTCATATTTTGATGAGCCAGCAAAGGGTCGGGGAAGCGGGCGAGTGCTACCGACGCGCGTTGGCTATCCGCAAGCAGCATTGGGGGGAAGAACACTGGAGTGTCGCCCAGTCCCTTTCCGACGTTGCGAGCGTCCTCAGTAGCCAAGGAAAATGGGATGAGGCAGAGCGCAACTATCGCGATGCCCTGGCTCTCGACCGTAGGATCCTGGGTGAAGAGAATCCAACTGTTGCCGCGGCGCTTAGTGCGCTGTCCCAATTACTTGCAAGCCACAATAAATACGACGAGGCAGAATTGATGGCCCGACAATCACTCGCAATGCGCAGCCGGTTACTGGGGGAAGAGCACCCGCTGACAGCCGATACTCGCACGACTTTGGCGACCGCCCTTTTCTTCGCTGGTGATCTGGCCGAAGCGGAAACCCAGGCCCGGTTGGCTTTTGCAGTCCAAATTAAACACAAGGATGTCATCCCTGGATTAAGCCGCTCTTTGAACTTGCTCGTTGACATCCTTCTACCTCAGCGGCGCATCCCTGAGCTCGACTCGTTGTTCACTACTGCGATAGCGGACGAACAATGGAATACGCTCCCCGGGATGGCGATCCTGGAGTCGAAGACCTGGTTCGAGGCCCGCATCGGGCGGTGGCCGGAAGCGGCAACTAATTTCGGGAAATTGATCGAGGCCCATCCAGAAGATCATGAATTGTACCACGCCCTGGCTCCGCTGTTAGTGCAAAACGGTGATCTAAAAGGGTATCGCAACCTCTGTGCGCAAATCCGTTTGCATTTTGGTGGCACGACCAATGACCCCTCTATTGCCGATCGAATGGCCAAAGACCTCCTCATTCTACCTGCCTCTGCGGAGGACTTAAAGGTGGGTGCCCGCCTGGCAGAAGTCGCCATTTCAACCGGAACAGGGTATCGAGGCAGTCCTTGGTTCCAATTCTGCAAAGGCCTGGCCGAGTACAGGCAGGGCAACTTCGCTGACGCTGCCGCATGGGTTCAAAAAGCCCTGCTAAAAACCGGTGACGTCACCGCCCGCGATGTTGAAGCCTACATGGTTCTGTCCATGGCCGAGCAACGCTTAAACCAACCCGCACAAGCACAGGCGGGGTGGGAGCAAGGAATCGCCAGGATGAAAAACGACCCCCCTGACTTCAAATCAGGTGATCTGGGTCGACACGGCTGGATCGACTGGCTGATTGCTCAGGCGCTGGTCAGAGAGGCACAGGCACAGTTCCTGGCCGCGATTCCCACCGAAACCCGGTGACCCTTTCAGTACTGGGGGCGACAGAGAGAGAGAAGAACCCACACAAAGGGAGCGTCCAGTCCTGCGCTGGCTCCCGATCCCCACAAAGCCTTCGAATTCATCGCATTTTCCTCGGCAAAATCGGCGACTTTAGCTGAATCCTGGGCTGCTAAAATATTCTGCTTTTTTTGACCCGATTTAGACCAAAAGGTCGCTTTAAGAGGTGGAGCATTATGGATAAAAGGCGCGAAAGATTCCTTTTGCTCCAAACCTGGTGCCACCCTCAATTGGGTGGCTGGCTTTGGCACCTTGCGCCCGGACTCAGCTCTTTTTTGACTTTCGGCATAGTCCGTCTGGCGCGCTCGGTGGATCCGAGGCCAGCATGAACTGAGAAACGCCGATAGCAGCCAGGGAGTTGGAAAACGGCCCCTGCCGGCCATCACGCAGGCAGGGGCCCATTTCTTTCCTTTTGTCGTCGCCGCCAGGAATGCTAAATTCCTCCGAATACCAATTCTGTTATGAGTACCTGCGCATCTTATCGAGGTTTGCCCAGTTTGGCCGGCATCGCTTCCATCAACGAAGCCATGAAACCGGGGCTTTCTGTTGAGGAATGCGTGCGGCGTCTGAAACGCTATCATTACGCCTTTAAACGACTTCACCAAATCTTCACAGCCCGGATAACGGCAGAGCCGCTGTATGAGCTGAAGATGGGCTTCAGCCTCCATGCCCATCTTTGTGCGGAGCACGTCGCCGCTTTGCGCAAGCGTGTCGGTGAAATGCGCGAGCCGCCGCTGGGCCTCGAAGCTGTGCCGGACCCTAACCTGGCGATCTTTTTCGATGAAATTCTTGGCGCGCCGACCACCGAGGAGCTCATCACCGGGCTGTATGAAAAGGGGATTCCTGCGCTCAAGACCGCGCTGGAACGACACCAACAACAGACCAATCCCCTGGCCGACCAGCCTTCGGTGAGGCTCTGCCGGTTCGCTCTGCTCGAACTCGCCGATATGATTCAGTTTGGCGCGCAATCCATGGCCGCGCTGGTCGACTCCGACGGTCGCAAAAAGATTACGGGCTGGCTGTCTTTGCTGGACGGCTGTCTGGCGGCTGCCGGAGGGCTCGACGGAACCGAACAACCAAGCGGCAAGACGCTTATTCGCCACCATTCCGCACAGCCCTATAGATACGATGGCGTGCCCAAACGCGACGAGCGCTTCCCAGATCCGTACAATATGGGAGTCAATGCCGAGGTGTTCTTGTACGATGAAAAATTCCCGCCGGAGCCCAAGACACTGATGATGTTTTATAAGCGGCTGCGCGAAGTCGATGTCCCTGAAATGATGGCCAGCATCATCACCCAGACTCGCGATAAACCATGGGGCTATTATCGCGACATGACCCGCCAACTGTGGGATGAAGCCCGCCACGCCATGATGGGCGAGGTCGGCTTTGCCAACCTCGGCATCGATTGGCCAAAGAAGGTGATGATTAATTACACCTGGTCGCTGGCGCTCAACACCCAACTCAAGCCGATCGAGCGCCATGCGGTCCTCTATTTTATCGAACAGGGCCTCATGCCCAAAACCGGCAAGCGCTTCGAATGGGAAGTTGGGCAGGCGTCAAAAAATCCGTTGTCGGCGCTGTTCCAGGACTACGATTGGGCGGACGAAGTTCTGCATGCGCGCATCGGCCGCGACTGGTACCTGAAAGAATTCAAAGACGCCCAGCAAGCGGTCAAATATGGAGACGATTGCTGGTCGCGCGTCCTGATGAACTGGGAGAACTGGCGCCGACAGGGTCTCACGCAGCATCGCAACTGGTGGCCGGAAGTCTATCGCGATGCCTGCAAACACTGGGGCATCCAGCCGGACCCCAAAGTCCTCGCTTATTCCATCACTTACGAAACCGTCCGCGCGGACCTGAAGGGATTGACGGGGTCGGCGTGAATTCGATTAGCCTGCGCTCGACTTTGGACTTTGGACTCTATCGCAGCTGGCGCAGATACCACCGGATGAAAGCGTCCACGTTATATTCCTTGTAGCTCGAATAGGGTCCGGGAACGTAGGCATGCGAATTGACGCCGCGTTGCTGACGCTCGCAAATTTCCCAATCCTGTTCGGAAGTGAGTTGCCAAAAGGGCATCAGCTTGCCCAAATCATAGTCCTTCCCTTCCACCGCCGCCTGATCCACCAGCCACCAGACGCGGATCGCCGTCAACTCTGGCCCTAGCGGCAGCAGACGCGTGCTGACCCCGTGATCGCAACTGGAATGATTCCAAAAATTGGGCAACGTCCGCATGCGCAGCGTCCCGACATCGTTATCCGCATAATCTCCCATCAGTGGCGCGACCTGGGCTCCGTCCATCGACTCGCTGACAAACCCATCCACCAATGCCGTGCGGTTCGCCGAATACCAAATATTTCGCTCCGCATCGGGAAATGTGGTCATCCCGGTTTGTTTGTGGCTGACGGCCAGGCCCGACGCCGCCCACTTGGCTTCGCTGCGGCTGATCGCGGCAGCCATCTGCTCACGGATACGTGGCGTCGCGTCGTCCGCGTTGTAATGATCGAAATTGGCCTTGATATATTGCGGGTGATTGGCGTTGCAATGGTAACATTCCCGGTTGTTTTCCCACACCAGCTTCCAATTGGCTTTGACCAGGTAATCGACTGCCTTGGCGACTTTAGCTCGGCAAAATCCCTGCGGTTTGGCGAGCGCGGCGAGAAGATCGTGTGCCGGTTCAAAATCCGGCGGCCGGCTTGCCAGCGAGATGAAAATCAGCCCGGCGGTCTCTCGAATATGCGTAGACTTTAGGCCCAAAGCTGATTTGTCCAGGTCTTCCTGCATCCCCGGAGCGTGCAGTAACGTGCCATCCAAATCGTAGGTCCAGCGATGGTATGGACAAACCAGTCTTTTGACCTGGCCTTCGGGGGCATCGCAAATCATCGATCCGCGATGGCGACAAACATTGTGCAGCGCCCGCGCCTGGCCGTTCTTGTCCCTGGTGACAATGATTGAGTCAGTATCGACCTGCAGAGTGAAATAGTCGCCGGGATTCAGAATCTCACACGAATGTCCGGCAAAAAGCCAACCCGTTCGCCACACGCGTTGGCAATCCAGCTGGTACAACTCTTCGTCGGAATAAAACTCGCCCAACAAGCAATGACCGGCGGGCTGACGAGCGATTAAATCACGGAGGCGTGATGGGAGCGGAATATCATTAGCTGGCCCCATAAGTGCCGATTAATTTCTCAATTGCTCGCGCTTGTCGTCCAGCAATATCTCACTCTCCGAATAATTTTTTGATTTTAGCCCTGGTTTCCGCGTCCATTCGGATAAGCGGCGGCCAGGGGCGCTTGAATCCCTCTCCTGCCAGCTTGCGCGTTGCATCGATCCCCATTTTAGTGCCGATCGCCATTTCGCTCGTCGCATGATCCAACACGTCCGCTGGGCCCTTGGTAAAAATGGAGTCGCGCTGCGGGTCGGTATTGGCGCAGAGCCGGAATAGCACTTCGCTGGTGTTATGCACGTTGACGTCGTCATCCACAACGACAATGTATTTGGTGAACATCATCTGCCCCATGCCCCACAGGCCATGCATGATTTTATACGCCTGCATCGCGTAGCTTTTTTTGATACTGACGAAGACCAGGTTGTGGAAAACCCCTTCGGCCGGCAGCGCGATATCCACAATCTCGGGGAAATTCATTTTAAACACCGGGAGAAAGAGTTTCACCGAGGCGCTGCCGATATAGAAATCTTCCATCGGCGGAATGCCTACAATCGTTGCGGGATAAACTGCGTCCTTGCGATGGGTAATCGCGGTGAGGTGAAAGACCGGATAGGGCTCCGGCAGAGTGTAGTAACCGGTGTGGTCGCCGAAGGGACCTTCCTCGCGCAAGGGCTCTCTCGGATCGACATAGCCCTCTAGCACAAAATCGGCATCGGCTGGCACTTCGAGTTCGTTGGTTTCGCACTTGACCAGTTCGACGGATTGCTTGCGGAGGTAACCCGCGAGCAGGAATTCATCGAGCCCATCCGGTAGTGGCGCGGTCGCACAGAAAGTGAATACGGGGTCGCCGCCTAGGAACACGGCCACCGGCATGCGCGTGCCGGTTTCGTAATAGCGCCGACCGTGGCGCGCGCCCACTTTCTGCAATTGCCAATGCATACCGGTGCTGCGCTCGTCATAAATTTGCATCCGGTACATGCCGATATTGCGCTCGCCGGTATCGGGGTCCTTCGTGACGACGCAAGGCAAGGTAATGAACCGGCCACCGTCCAACGGCCAGCATTTCTGAATCGGTAGCTTTAATAATGTCGGCGGCTGGACGGGCGAACTCGATGCGTCGCGACACTCCGGCGCTTTTGGCCAGTTCTCAAGGTGAGGCTCGGGTGCTGGGTCAAACCTATGGACGACCTCCTTGCAGGCACCGGTCTTGACGAGCTTCGGTTTGGTGTGTCGGAGGTCAAAGGCCGTGCCCAGCAGCTTTATGGTTTCCCTGAAACTGGTCGGTGGCTTGGCTTTAATGAGGGAGCCGAGTCCGGCTGCGACCTCATCAACCGAATTGGCATGCAAACTCATTGCCATTCGCTTCCAGGAACCCAGGGTATTGATCGCAAGCGGAAACGGAGAAACCTGACCATTCACTGCCGGTTTCTCGAATAAAACCGCCTGGCCTCCGCCGGCTTTCTTCATCTCGCGGTCAGCAATCGCTGTAATCTCGAGCTCAGTCGCAACCGGCTCGGTGAGGCGCTTCAACTCGCCCGCGCGCTCGAGCTGGATGACAAACTCGCGAAAGGAATTGAAAGCCATGGCCGCGAGGCTAGCAGGGTCGAATCGAATTACACGAATTTTCACAGGCTTGACCGCGTGGCTTTCCCTCTTAGCTTAGCGGCTATGGAACGTAAGGGATTGGATTGTCGAGAGCGGCGCTACTGCTGCAGTTTGCGGTCGCCGGCGCTTTCGCCACGCGTGCCTCGACCCGGACGCGGTCGAAAACCTGGCGGCGCACTAAGTCGTCCGCTGTTCTGTAGCATTGCAACTGCATTACTCGCGGGGGGCCTTTTTTCCCTAATTATGCTCTCCGGCTGCTCGCATTCGCATGAAGCAGAATTGCGAGATGCGGGTATCGTGGGAAATTATGCCGCCGAGCCTCCGACATTCCTGACCGGACCGATGGGCGTCCTGTTAACCAATGCTTCGGGTTACGGCGCGCACGTGACCGCACAAAACGAATCGTTGGGAGGGCCACAAGGGGTAAATTCCGGGCAACTCTTCTGCCGTGGCACAAAGTTGCTGTTCGCTCCGATTTCGAGCGAACCTAAAAAGAAGCAGGCACGCGGCGGAGGATTTGCGTTCATTTGGGATGTGTCGAGCGGGAGTGGCTTCGTTTTGAGCGGTGCATTACAAGCCTACGCGCCGGTATCATCAAGCGTCCACGCCACAAATGTCGTTAAGCAGGGAGGCGGAACCGCGCTCCAAACCGCGACGGTGCAGATGAGCGATGGCACCGCGATGACGTTTCAGATTTTACCAGGGACTGATGCCCTTGGAGTTCCCGGGCGAATCACCGGCAGCGGAAGCCGGATGCCTCTGGCCCTGAGCCTCTCCAATGTCCGAGCCGGGGTTCCGCCCGAAGACGTCTTTATCCCTCCGGATGATTTCACGAAGTATGCTAATCCCGAGGCAATGGCTGACGAAATCGCCGCCCGTCAGCGCAATTTGCGGCGCAAGACGCCGTTGGAATTTGAGCCGATGCAGTCCCCTATGCGATCCGGACCGTGAAAGCCTGGCTGCTTGACGAATTCAACGGGATCGAGAATCTGCGGCTGGCCGAAGTCCCGGACCCGGTGCCTGCTGCGGATGAGGTGATTTTGGATGTCCGTTACGCCGCGCTCAATCCGGCCGACCAGTACCTCGCCGTGCGTCAGTATCCCGCCAAGCCGGCCCTGCCCCACATCCTTGGACGCGACGGCATGGGAACAGTATCGGCGACAGGCAGCGCAGTCACTGCGATTCGCCCGGGAGATCGTCGAGCCATCCTGCGGAGCGATGTCGGTGGTAACAAGCCCGGCACCTTTGCTGGCAAAGTGGCGGTGCCCACCGAAGGCTTGGTTGAAATCCCCACGGGCTGGAGCGATCAGGAATCCGCTGGCGCAACACTGGTGTACTTGACCGCGTATCAAGCGCTGACGATGTGGGGACCATTGCCTCAATCCGCAGTCGTGCTGGTGAGCGGGGCTTCCGGAGGGGTCGGCGTAGCCAGTGTGCAGCTCGCCAAAGCGATGGGCTACACAGTGGTGGCGTTATCTCGGAATGCAGAAAAGTCGCGACGTTTGCTGCAACTAGGCGCTGCCACTGTGCTCAATCCTGAAGACTCGCAATGGCGACAGGCGGCGAAAGGGCAACTCGCACCTCGCCGCGTTGACCTGGCGATCGATAATATCGGAGGCAAACTTTTGCCGGAAATGATCGACACGCTGGGCGATTGTGGCCGAGTGAGTTTGGTGGGTCGCCTAGCGGGCCCCGTTCCGGATTTCAATACTGCGACCCTTTTTTTCCGCCGAAATCGCATGGGCGGCGTAGCGGTGGGCGCCTACACGAACGCGGAGAGTCGTGCTGCGTGGCAGGAGGTCCTCCGGTTGATGGCTCAGAGCGGCGCCCGCCCCATAATTGATAGTGTTTTTCGGTTTGAGGAGATCAAGCAAGCGTTCGCCCGACTGGCGCAAGGGCCGATGGGGAAAGTGCTCTTGGAGGTGGGGGGATAGTACGTTGGGGAAATCTAATATCGAACATCGAACCTTGAACTTTGAACTTCGAACTCTGAACCTTGAAGCCGGCAGTTTTCAAAGTTCAAGAAGTCGTCAGATCGTTTTGGTCCTCGTTGCTTATCGTCGAAATCCAATAAAGATCGAGGACGACGACGAGGACGATTACGAGGAACTGCGGTCACTCAACTTTGACGAATTGCGGGTCGGCACTTGGCCAGCGCCTGTTTGGGAGAACGCCGCGATGGCTTCGTGAACTGAAGAAAAAAAGCTCTGCTGACCAATTTCCGCTGCCAGGCCGGTTCGTTCGAGGAGTTGTCTCAAGGGGCGGTTCGCGTGCGCGATTTTCAACGCGATACCTTGGGCTCGAAGTTCCTCATGCAGGGTGTGCAACGTCTCAACCGCGGTGACATCGATATCGGTGATTGCCTGAGCATCGAGCAGAAACCAACGCACCTTCTGTGGACACTTGGTAATTAATTGCCTGACTCGCTCGGCAAAGTGGCCGGCGTTGGAAAACAATAGCGGCGCATAAAAACGATAGGCAATCAAACCCGGCACGGTCTGAGTTTCAGTCACTCCGAGGTCATGAAAACCGCGCCCTGGAACGGCGCTCAAAATGGCATCAGGCGGGCGGGAGATGCGATTGATGAGTCCGAGCAAAGACAGCGCGACGCCGAAGATGATGCCTGGAACAACTCCCGCGGCCAGAACACTGAGGGTCGTCAGGGCCGCGACGACACTACTACTCGGATAAAATCTATAAATCCGAACCATGAGATCGAACTCGATCAGGCTGAAGCCAGCGAAGATCAAACTGGCGGCGAGAGCGACTTGGGGCAGGCGTGCGATTAAGGGCGTGAGAAAAATCAAAAACAAACAGAGCGCACCCGCCGCGACCAGGCTGGACAACTGACTCCGGGCGCCCGCCCCCTCGTTAATCGTGGTTCGTGCCTGGCTGCCCGTGATCGAGAATCCTTGGAACAATCCTGCCGCCAGATCGGCTACGCCGAGGGCCGAGAGTTCCTGGTTGGCAACCACTTCATAACCATTCTTGGCGGCAAATGCGCGCGCCAGAAGAATTCCTTCGGTGTAGGTCAAGAGTGCGATTCCGATCGCAGCGGGCAACAGCAATTGCAAGTCTTGCCATGGCACAGCAGGAACCGACAAAGCCGGCAGCCCTGCAGGGAAGGTGCCGACCACCGCAACGCCTCGCTTTTCAAGGCCCCAAAAAGTTGACGCGGCCGCCGCGACTGTGCAGACGATCAGGACCGCAGGAAATCTTGGTGCGAACCGGTGCAAGCCGATTAGAAGGATGAGCAAACCGAGGCCAAGCGCCAAAGTAAGGGAATGGGTTTCGTGCAGCTTGCCAGCCAGTTCAAGCAATCGCGGAAAGAAGTCGTTCTGCCTAAGGGTGACGCCGAACAGTTTGTTCAACTGCGAGCCCATCAGGATCAATGCCGCGCCGGTCATGTAACCGACGAGAACAGGCTTGGCCAGAAAGTCAGCCACGGCCCCGAGGTTAGCGCGTGCGCCCAGCAACAGGAGCAATCCGCTCAACAGAGCGAGGGCTCCAGCCAATACCGCTGCGTGCCTAGGGTCGCCCCTGGCGAGCGGTCCGATAGTGCTGGCGATGAGCAAGGAGATCGCTATGTCAGGCCCAACAATCATCTGTCGCGAGCTGCCTATCAGAGCATAAATCACCAACGGCACCAGGGCAGCGTAGAGGCCATTTTGCGGCGGCAGACCCATTAATTGAGCGTAGGCGATGACCGAAGGAATCATCACGACACAGACGCTGAGACCTGCGACTACATCATGCCCGAGCCATTCTCGCCGGTAGCAGCGGAGCCGCCCCAGCCCAGGTAAACAACGCAGAAGGAAGGGTACAGTTGGCGCCTCTGATGGCGCAGAGATATCGTCGCGGATCGGAGGCCCCGCTGGATTCGGCATCGAGGCTCTCTTTTAACACCGAGCGACTCGACAGTCCAAAGGAAACAGCCACGCACCGAAATTGGGACCTAATGACAACAGAGGCCTTGTAGGAGACGACGTAAGGGGACAATTGGTGGAAAGGCTGGGGCTGACGGTAGCGCCTCGACGTGCTCCAGGACTCAAGCTGACGACGGCCGATTCCCTCTCCCCTAGTAAGGACCTAGTAAGGGGAGAGGGGTCGCGTCTGGGAGTCAATTTAGCCAAGATTTGAACCGCTCGAACCGTTCATTGGCAGCTCTAATGGAGCCGATTCCGCCAGCAGCACTTGATCAGAGGCTCCTTACGTCGCCTCCTACAAGTCGAGCCTATTTGCTGCTGTGAACGGCGGAAGCGACAAACGTTCTTCGAACCGAGCTCATCAACAGGCCCACCAGTCCTATCAAGATCAGGGCGAACAGGTGCTCAACAGGGTTCTTCAAAGGCGCCGGGATGTAATGGAACCAGGGCAACTGCACCAGCGGCTGGTTGAGCCACCCCAGCGCGCCGTGATACGAAATAAATTCCGAGATATAAATTTGCGCCACAAACGCAAACCAAAGGAAGACCAGCACTGCCGACCCTGCGATTCGGCCTGCCCGGGTCGTCGACCAGGCCAAAAAGCGGATCCAGCCAGGACGACGCGGCTTGGGTTGCATCTCAGTGAGTCCAAGCCGTAGCAGTGTCTCACGTTCCTCTCGGCTGAGCTCATTGAGGGAAATGGTTCCTCGATTCACCCCACTGAGGACACCCCAGGCGTAAATACGTCCCGCGATCAGCCGAATAATTACAAAGGCGGGAAACATGACGAGTGCGCACCAGAAATAATATCGGTCCAGCGCCTGCAGTGCCTGAGTTGGCGAAAGGTTTGCCCACGCCGCATTCATCTGAGGCCAAAACATTGGTGTGGTTTTCAACACAGTGAGCGGGATGGCGAGTCCGCAGTAGAGCAGGGCCAATGCGACGCAAGCGAACCGGTTTTCGCGCGCGATTCGCCATACCAAGCGGAATTGGAAAAATGCCCGCCAGTTGCCGGTTACGGCTTGCCGTGCCTGGGCCAATGGCACATAGAGCATCGCCGCAATAAACCAAAATATTCCCAGAATCGAGATGACGGGACCCACGGCGGCTTGTTCGTAGCCCTTGTTGAACGAATTGTTCCAGCCATCATACCATCCGAACCACCACAAAAAACCTGCCGGCAAGGTCAGGGCCCAGGTGCTCAGAATCCCACCCAACCCGATCCTAAAGTTTTCCCAAAGCGAGTGACTCAAAGCTTTCACGAAAGACCATAGTCTCGTGCCCATACCTGCTTCGCTACTGGCGGCGAGTGTCGCTCTAAAATTCTGATGGAGAAACCAATTGGGCCAGTTGCTGTGTTGGCGGGTAAAATCACTCCCTGCCATGAAGGCCGCCAGGTCCGCACCGCCCTGCGTGCGCGCGCTGCGTGAAAACCAGAATTTAAGGGTCGAGCGCTGGACCAGTCGATAGGTCCACCCGTTGACCAGAATGCTACCCAGCAGGCCTTGGCAAAAAGTCATCCCGAAGAAAACTTTGACCGGAAACCAGAATGTCCTTTGGAGCCGAGTCGCGGATGGCGTCGCCGTGGAGACTTGCGGCGTTGGCGCCGATATCGAGTTGCCGGCAACGGAATCTGCGGGTTGGGTAGTCACGCTATCGCCTCCTCCAGAATGCGGCTCTCGGCGTGTTCGGTTTCGAACCCCATCAACCTTCCAATAGTTCCTGCAAGGCTGATCTGGTCGACTGGTTTGTCAACGATAGCCCCGCGAGGCACGCCGGGACCCGCCATGAGGCAAAAGATCTCGTGCGCCGAGCGTGAATTGAAATGATGCTGGCAGGGAACATCGGCCAGCGGGTTGTTGTCGCGGCCGCAGTCCGGCACCACGACAAAGATCGTGTTGTCGCGGTACTCAGGATCCGCCTCGACTGTTGCCACCAGTTGCTTCAAACCGTCATCCATGATCGCAATCGCCCGTGTGTAATGTGTCAGGTTGCCCCAGTGGACGTAATCACAATCCTGATAGTTCACCATCAACAATTTCGGTCGCAGTTCTTTGATGGCGCGGATGGTAAGCTCGGTCAGCAACCGATCTCCCCGCGGGTTGACCAGACCGGTTTCACCGTAATATTCGCGCCAACGCTCCCAAAATCTCACCAACTCAGGTCCCTGGCCGTTGGGCTCGGCATTGCGGTAATCGACGGCCTCGAGCTTTTGAAGTTCCTTTCGTTTTGCCTCGAGCTCTTTGCCTGCCCAGCGGCCAGCCTGCAGTGAACGGCGCAGCAGAAAGGTTTTGTAGCGATACAAGCTCAGAGTATTGGATCGGTAATTGATGCCGTAGAGATGGTTGTTGCTGAACGTGTAGAATTCCTCATTCGAGCGATCTTCGCCGTTGACAATCAGCGTCTGATAATCCGGAACCGCATAGCGCTTGCGCAAATATTCAAAAAGCGTCGGCACCTTTGACTCAAACCTTTCGGAAAGAAATTTGTTGGTGATGTCCTTGTACTTTTCGTATTTGCCAGTGATTATGTAGAGCGTGCCCTGGCCATGGCTCGTATCCACACCCACCATCGGCGTGAACGAGTCGATTTGCATTTGAGGAAACAGTGTCCCCCGTCGGGCGAACTCACGGCACAGAAACGGTGCATACGTGGATTGAGGATCGATCGTTTCCCGCCGCCGCGCTCCGCCGCCAAAACGGACGATAATCACGTTCGGCCCGCGGTAGGGCTTTCGATCATCGGCGGCCGCGGCAACACCGGTGATTCCTGCTGGCAGCATGGTTGACCCGACCAGCAAACCGGTGCTGCTGGAGACTTGCTTAAGGAATGACCGCCGGGAGATCGACGGACGGGAAGAGTTTGCAAACCGCATAAGATCCTTAGGTTCAGGCATTACTGATCGCTTCACTATAGCACTGCTAACGTGGATAAGACACCGTCGGCGACGTCTTTGTTTCAACTTGAGTTTCTAGCTGAATATGCAAGTTTCTCGGCTACATGGATTCCTTCAAGCGCCTCAGCGCCAGCATTGTACAGCGCCCTTTTTGTAGTTGTGCAGGGTTATTTCAGCGCAATGGCTGTGGCAGCGGAACGTTATCGAGTGGTTGCCTGGGGCGACATTCAATATGACCTCGTCCTGGATTCCGGTCAGCGCGGCCGAGGCGCCCCACTGTGGCAAATCGCCGCCGGCGATTTTCATAGCCTGGCGCTCAAGCGCGATGGAAGTGTATTTGGCTGGGGTGACGACAGCTTCCGCCAGACTGAAATTCCCCCAATTCTTTCCACAGCATGGCCCTGGTGCGATCCAAGGACATTGGCCGCAGGCCCGACCCGCGGGATCATGGTTTGCGAGCAACCAGGAATACGCCTTCCTCTTCCGATTGAGTGATCCATTGCCTCCCCACAGAAAGTCCATTCTCTTGCAGCAATGACTTTATCAGGGCCGGCGTGTGACGATACGAAAAAAACAGCCGGATTGAGTCACCCGCCGAAAAGGCAAAGCGCTCCGCATCTACCTGCACCTCACGAGCTCGCGAGAACTCAAAGTAAGCGGCAATGCGCTTAAGTCCGGCGTCATCCTCAATCGCAAAGCGGATCTGACCGTCCTCTTTTTCAACCCCAACATCAGACAAGAAGATCGACAACCACTCTCGCGTTAACGTGTTGTCATAGAGTGGCACGATCTTTTCAACCCCTGCGGCATAATCTTTGCCGGGCGCAAGGTTCGCGCTGAAGAGCAGAAGGTCCCGCGGTCGGACCATCGCTGCGAGCCGAGGCAGGATCACCTGCGGTTCGAAATTCGGGATCATTCCGAAAAAGGTGAAGAGTCGACTCTCAGGAAGCCGAGTTTTGGCATTGCCCGTGTTGAACCGGCGTTCGACGTACTCTGGCAAATCGTCTGCAATCGCCAGATCGCAGACAAGCGGGAAGCATTCGGCCGAGCCAAGGTATTCCAGCACCGTTTGCCGAGCGACCAGAACCATCGCCACACTCACATCCACCGGAGAATAGGAGGCCGCAATATTTCTGCTCCGTAGCGCTGCAATCAACCGGGCGTCCTTTTGGCCTCCACCGCAACCCAATCCGACCAGGTGTACTCGCCCCGCCAGGATTCTTTCCAGTGCGGCAGCAAAGCTGCGATTGTACAAAGCGGCGCAGTCTGGATCGTTCCGGGATGGGGAATAAACCTCGTGCAATTCCAGCCATTTCATCGCTTGTCGCACACTTTCGTAGTGAAACTTGTGGTTGATGCGCCGCGCGCGCAGACTTTCACCGAGTTGGGCGCGCACTTGTTCTGGGAATTGGCTCGGATGGATTTCCACTGTCACCGACGACGACATGTGTCTTTAGTGGCTGATCAGCTCCTCCGGCACAAGCTCGCATTTCTTTTCGTAGCGCGAGGCGTCCGCGCCTGCGAGTTAAAACGGCGTCCCCGCCGGGCTGATCTGCCAGCGTGAGACTGACACAACTCGCAGGCGCGGACGCCCGCGCTACCGCTGCTTGGCACGTTGACTTGGCGCCTTGGTCCGTACATATTCGCCTCATGGATTTCGACATATCGCGGCTTCTCGAGAAGTGGGAATACCAGCCGGGGAAAGTTGTTGTTCGCAGGTTTAAGGGAAAAGACGGGGTCGAAAAAATCCAACTTCGTGTCGACCTTGGCCTGTTGCAGATGAATATCGAGGGGAGACCAGACGGGAAACGGCCTTACGGGTATCCGACCCTTTTCGAATATTATCAGGCCCGTCTCTATAAATATGTCGCCGCCCATAAGGGCAACGATGAGGGATTCCGGCTCAAAGCTGAGGATTGTGCCAAGCTCCAACTGGAAGCGCTGCAGTACCATCACCGGTATATTTGCCTGTTGCAGTTGGAAGACTATCCGGCCGTCATCCGCGACGCCGAACGCAACCTGGCGGTCTTTGACTTTGTCGAAAAACACGCCGACTCCGAGGAACTGGTGTGGGCTCTGCGTCAGTTCCAGCCGCAATTACTAATGATTCTCACTCGCGCGCGGGGCGCGCAGGCATTGCACACCGATGATTTCCCGATGGCGATTCGACTCGTCGAAGAAGGCCTCGAACAGATTCGAAGCTTCTATCGTGAAAGTCCCAACCCTGAAGCTGGCGAGCAGAGCGGCGAAGTCATGTCATTGCAGGATTGGCTTGAGGAGATCTGTTCCCGTCGGCCCGTCTCTAAGCGGGAACGACTCGAGCGCGCCTTGCACGACGCCATCAAGTGCGAAGATTACGAGCGGGCGGCCAAAGTCCGCGATCTGCTGCGCAATCTAAAATCCGCCGAATAAACTCTCCGGCTCTGTAGGAGCCGACGTAAGGAGGCTTGTTGCCTGGCCTTTGCAGTTAGTGCATTTCTACCTCTGCGGAAAGATCCGGTACAGCAGCAGGTAAATGATTACTCCGGTCACTGAGACGTACATCCACAATGGCCAGGTCCAGCGCGCGATTCTGCGGTGCGCATCGAAGCGGCTTTTCTGCGCGCGGCGGACGGTCATCAGGACCAGAGGCACGATCGCGATCGCCAGCAAAGTGTGTGTTAACAGGATCGTTAAATAAATGGGGCGGAACCATGCCGGATTGCGGAACACTGTCGGTCCCTGATGCAGCACATAGCCAAGATATCCGTGATAGGTGATATAGCAGCAGAGAAACAAAGCCGAGCTGATCAGCGCCGCGATCATACAGTTGCGGTGGGCCGTCTGATTTTTTTGCCGGATATAATAATACCCACAGCTTAAAAGGACGGCGCTTAAGCCGTTGAGGCCGGCGTTGACCGCGGGCAGATCGGTGA
>Ga0310810_10001965_pt1 | contig 21806 bp, 23 predicted proteins | sample NCmetagenome_FD_207641 | JGI IMG/M metagenome (GOLD analysis project Ga0310810, IMG submission 207641) | Soil microbial communities from experimental microcosm in Duke University, North Carolina, United States - NC | ecosystem: Engineered > Artificial ecosystem > Soil microcosm > Unclassified ... | reverse complement strand
TACGTTACGGCGAGGTACCTAAATGCATCGGCTATGTGGACTGCCCAATTGTCTAATGGCTTCTTCTCATAAATGCCTTTATCTTCTTTGAACTCCCGTTGGTATTCTCGTAGAGCGCGTATAGCAAGATCACAGTTAAGCTTGTCGATACGCATACGAGGAAAAAGATAACGCACAGCTTCAATACCGTCTTCAAAAGCGACTTTAGGAACCATCTGGAAGTGCCAGCCATGCTTGCGAGCTTGCATGAGGCGCGATTCAGTATGCTCCCATCCTTGGTGCTTTTGGTCGATGTCGTGCGGTCCAAAGTGTGTGCCCCATTCGCAGCCAATACTTTGTCTTATACGTTCGGCTTCTTCTAAATAAAACCTTAAGCCCCTGCCCGTATCATGTAATAGATGAAGAATATGGACATAGCGGCCGGTGACTTGGAAAAGGAGTCCTGCGGTAGCATCGGTTCCGCCTAAATCCCATACGGAATGAAGCTTTAAACGTGGGTCTGGTCTTAGCGTGCAGATTCGGCCTTCGCGCACCATATCGCTCATTTCACGCGTATAGTATGCGCCCAAATTACCAACTTCAAAATCAACTTAATAAAACTCCTGACGAATCATCTCGTCACTCATACCCAACTCTTTAGCTCGTTGAATATCAGATTTATTTATTATTGGAGTAATCCCATCAGATTTAAAAGTCTGCTCGACTGATAGATGTTCGATATGATAGTCACTTAATTCACGCACTTGAGTATAAGCTTCATAAGCATGATTCATTCCACGAGGCGTTGTATTAATAATTTCAAGGCCTTTATTTTGGACTAATATTGGATTTATATATTGTCTTGCTAATGGATTATGTAAGGAAAATTCCGAATAAATTACAGTGACAGGATTTGTTCCCATTAAACCATCATAGTTATTGCTGCCAGCTAATACTAATTTTGAGCCATTAAAAAGTTCTATTTCCATTCTAGCTTCGTTTTTTTTTGCAATTAATGAAGATGGAATGGCATTCATAAATGGTCTACCATCAAAATCCATACCTTGCCATATAACTTGGCGCGCCTGTTTATGCAATGGAAAAAGATAAACATGAGTACCGATTCTTTGAATTCCTCTAAGAACCCATGCTTCTAAACAAAATATATCTTTTCCAGCGCGTCTGTGAATTACAGCACAAATATTTTTTCCTTCACGTAAAGCGGTGAACATACGCAATTGATGTGGATAAGGCTTTATCGAGGGAATACGTATGTAAATGATTTAACCCTTATTAACATGGACTACTATCGGGGGCCTATATGTTTCACCTTCCCAATGTCCTGCTTTTTCAGGCGCATCTTTAGCATATTGAGATTGATCACTAAATGTTGGGTGATTAGGCTTTTTAAATTGATCGGACCAATGTCCTGTTTGTGGGTCTGGCTTTAATCCAGCTTTATACGCGCCACGCAAATCATAATCAGCGCCTGAATCTTTAGGAGCATATTGTTGTTTCCATTTTTGAAAACCGGTTTCTTCAGACGAAGACAACTTAGTATCGTACTTATCCATGAATGCTCCCTAAACACTCTCATTAATTGGCCTATCGTAATTGCCGTAAGCTGGTTCGATACTATGTTTCTTATAGACATGAGCATGAGCGGCCGCTTGAGGATTTGGGCGCCGCCCATACTTTTGGTACTCATGTGCTTCACGTTCAGCAACGAAGTTCTCTGCAAAGACGTGGTTATTGACCATATTTGTTTTTTTCATGGTCATGCTTCTCCGCTTCGCGTTTAGTGCTATAAGCAATTGCTACAGCTTGTTTCTGAGGATAATTTGAATGCATCAATTCAGCTACGTTCTTGCTAAAAGCTTCTTTGCTCGTACTATGAATTAAAGGCATCCTCATTACTCCTTTATGTAGGCTGTACTGCGGCTTCTAATTCAGCGATCTTCTTATTAGCAGCATCCAATTTATTTTGTAAATCAGTAGCAAAATCAGTCACACGTTTATTCTCTTTCTGGAATAAAATAAGTTGGGTTCTTAAATTTAAACCAGTCTGGATAGCTTCACTTAAATTGCCTTTATGCGCATCTAATTGAGCTAATAAACCTTCAACGCCTTTTGAATTCTGTTCAGCTTGTTTTTTTAATTGCTCATTTTCATCTGTTAATTTTTTAATTTGATCATCTGACATATTTAAAATTTCCTTAGTTAAAATTCGTTTTTATTATGCACTAATAAATTCAGTGATCATAATAATACCTTGAGCCCCAGCACTGCCAGCGGCATTAGCACCAGTTTGATTTTGGAAACCAGCCGCACCACCGCCATAATTATAACCTGCCGCGTTATATGTAAATTGTGGTCTTCCTAAGAAAGATGCGCCACCGATTGAGTTCATACGATTGACTAAACTTGCAGCGGCAGGTGATGAACCTGTGCTTGCATTTGAACCTTGCATTGCAAAAATAAGCGTGGCATTTGTTCCACTCACGAATGTTCCAGCAGTTCCAGGCGTACCACTATCTTGCGCCGCTGCTGATGCCGTTTGACCACCACCACCTACGCCACCATTGGCTTCCCATGTAGTTCCACCGCCTATCGTTATTTCAGTATCGCCACCATTACCGCCAGCGTTATTTCCTGATGCCCCTGCCGTGCCTGCTGCGCCCACAGTATAAGATGCGCTCGCGCCAATTTGCGCAGCAGTAGCAATAATTTTTGCATAACAACCACCACCACCACCACCAGAACATGAACCTTGACCACCAGCGCCCGTCGTACCACCAGAACCACCGCCAGCGCCCTGTAATTCGATGATGCAATACTTCATCCCAGTAGTCGGCGTATAAGTGCCAGCGCCTGTTGTAGTAATAGTTTGTGTAACAACCTTTGTAATAGGTGGTGATGTAGACCAACTTGGTGCGCCAGATGCTCCAGAAAGCAGAGCTAATCCAGCGGTAGCAGTTCCTGACAAGATTGCCAGTGCTGATGCATCAGAATAAACAATACCACCATTACTAGCTGTTAAGCTGGCCGCTGTACCGCCTCTGGTTAACCCTAACTGACCAGTCCATCCCAATGTCAAAGAAGTAGCCGCAAGGAGTGAAGTAGAAGGAGAGCCACCAAGAGTTAATGTGACATTAGTATCATCGGCTTTTGTTAAAGCAGCAGGTGTTATAGTGGTTTGATAACCTGGAATGGTAAGACCAGATGGAAGCGTTGTGCTAAAGCTTGGCACGCCACTTCCGTCCGTCACTAAGACACCGTTATTAACGGTAGCCAATCCGGACACAGTATTGCCATTCGCAGCATAATAGGCAATGTAATTTTGTGTACTGGCATTCACAGTGCCACTGCCAGCGGAAGTCTGCCAAGTAGGTAAGAAGCCAGCACCATTTGAAGTAAGCACTTCTCCGGCTGCACCAACACCAGAAACATTCTGGAAGGCGCCAGTATCTGTTGTGCCAGCACAAATGACGGAATAAGCAGTAAAGGTTGAATTACCAGTACCACCGCGAGGCACCGCTAATTGTCCAGTCCAGCCTAACGTTAATGATGTAGCGCGGAGTAGTGCGGTAAGTGGCGTGCCACCTAAAGTCAGGGTAACGTTCGTATCATCTACTTTGGAGAGTTCCGCACCAGTGATATCGCCACCGTCAATTGTAGCCCAAGCAGGTGCGGCGGATACCGCGCCCGTACCAGTCTGTGATAAATACTGTTTAACAGCGGTTGTATTACCAGCTAAAGCTGCTAACGTGTTTGCGGCTGAGGCGTAAAGTGTATCGCCAAGTACGTATGAAGTAAGACCTGTTCCACCATATACAGGCCCAATTGCAGTTCCATTCCAAACACCTGCTGTAATTGTTCCAAGCTGAGTAATATTTAATTGAACTGCGCTTGGTAAGGTTGAAGTAATGCTTGGCGCACCTGAACCATCCGTTGCAAGAATGCCATCATTTGCAGTACCTAGCGGTGATAGAACGGTGCCTGCTGAAGCATAGTAAGCAAGATCATATTGGGCGCCAGCCAAAATATTGACGCTTGTATCAGCTAATTGAACCCAACCACCATCGTAAAATTCAAGTTGGCCTAAATCGGTATTATAACGAAAGCTGATGTTAGAACCTGGAACCACGCGCTGCGCTGTGGTGCCTTCAGGAATACCCATCCCAGCGGTACCAGGCATAATCGGATTATTTGAAATTGATAACCCAATTGTGCCGGTAGCACCCGTTGGATTTGTGACTGTGATTTGATTAGCCGTTCCTGCTACTGAACTTAATACAATCTCGCCTAGACCATTGTTCCAAGCCATCAAACCATTCACGCCAAAATCAGATAAAGCCTGGGCATTCGTTAAGTAGGCATTAGGGCTTAAAAGAACATATTCAGCTACTGCTGGCGCTACACCGCCTTCAGGCAAAATGTAGGTTTCAATTGCATCGTTATTGGCATTTTTCCACCATGTTGAGAGTGCAGGCAATACAGGCAAAATAGTATCAACTACATTCACAATCACGGCAGAATAGTTATAACGAGGGCCAATCTTTTGATCGACTAACTGGGCTTGTTGGTCAACTAGTGTCAAAATACCAAAATCGTTATTCAACATGCTGGGGGTGAAATTGGTATTGCTATAGAGATTCATTCTATCAGCTGGGGTGTTACGTATAATGGTAATACGATCACCGGCACCAGCGGGTACTACCAATGTAACTTGCACTTCTTCAGAAGCGCCAATGAATGCAATAGAGTAATCAGCAGGGTATTGAAGTATTTGTGTGACATCATCAGGATCATCGCCAAAAGGCGTTTGATATACCACGACATCGGAAGCAACATTCGCGGTCCAGTTTGTCCCAAACACGGTCTGGTTTAATATCGCAATCGCTTGCGTGTACGGGATAATATCGCCGATGACTACCTGTGACATAATTTATACATCCTTTTAATCTATAAAGTTCATTGGCTTTCAGCTTTTGAAAATGTTTCTGGAATTGGTAATGATTCTATACCTTTTCCGACTAAACCTTTAGTCCACCACAAGTTAAATGGCACAATTAAATTAGTCGCCTTTTTAATATCAGTATGATTAAAATTACCTGTAGCTGTCATCCCAATAATTTTAGCAACATCATCGGCTACACCAAAAGCAGGACCAGCTAAGGCACCCGCTACAGAACGACTAAAATAGCGATCACTCACTGTGCTGTTAACAAACCGATTATTCGTTAATACTCCCGCTGTTTGGTATAAATCAGCTGGGAATGAAAGAATGCCAGAATCTGTCACAGCATTCATAAACATTTTATCATCTTCTTGAATCGGATTCTCTCCACGACTCATACGTCGCAATGGTGTTACAAAGGACCCTGCACCTAGCATTAATAATAATCCAGTAAGATGCTGAGCATCAGGTTGTTGCATTAGTGGGATCATATAACGATTCGAAGATGCCATTATCCATCCTTTGAACATAAAGATAACTGATGCCCAAGGATCATCCATCATAAACGGCGCATCTAATGGCCCACGACGAATGATAGTATCTTTGACACTTCTATAAACTGTTTGAGAGAACTTATTACTAGCTTCAACATCATTCCATTTCCAGTACCATGAACGTGTACCATCCGCGCCTTGTTCACGATAGTTCTTTAGAATTCGCTCACCCCATTTATCAGGGTCTAAACCATAAATTAATAAACGGTCGCGATCTGCTTTTGATAAGCTACCTTTTTCCCAGTCTAACATCCCACGAATGATTTTCGATTCAGTTACACCCGCAGCCCAAATTTGATTAAAATTTTCGAGATGATTACTACCGGATAAGTTGTTAGTTAGATGCGCTAATCGCGCTGTTTTTGATTCTAATACGTTTGTAATAGGCTGCGTAGGTTGTGCAAATCCAGCCCAGTTCTTATCCTGCAAAGAGGTTAAATATTGATTAAAGCCAAGACCAGCATGTTCAGCATTTTGTTTGGCATAGGCCCTTAATTCAGAATCCCAAATACTTTTGATAGCAGGAATGAATCCATCACGTATGGAAGGCCATAAACCATTCTTATATGCAATTGCTGCGGTATCTGAAGTCATAGATAAAGGCATACTACCTAACCGTGTAGCTGATGTTAAATTACGAACAATTGCAGTATATTCACGTTGCTTCTTGCTGCCATTAGTTCTGCCCATCATGCCGTTATAAGCAAGTTGTACATCGCTTTTATTAGTTTCAAAATCTTTAATAATCTTTGATCTTTCTTTTTTTAGTTCTTTTAACTTTTTTTCATCTTTTTCTTTGGCAATTTTGTCATTGATGATTTTTTCTTTTTCTTTAAATTTAGCATCCATTCTAGCGACGATTTCATCCATATCACCATTTATCGTTATATCACTGAATGCTTCTTTAAATGCTATTTTACGATAAAGAGAATTTCGATAATTTGCTAAAATAACGGGAACATCGTTAGATAAGAAATTATTATTTACCAGATATTCTTCAGGTATCATGTGTGTTCGACGCATCATGGGTAATTCTTTTTCTCCACCACGTTGATGATGCATGACTTGTTCAAGTGTGTCTTCAAGTGTTTGATTTAAAATGCGCTCGCGTAAATGAATAGCTGATTGCAGCATGTGATGGTCTGATTCAAACTTATCTCTAAATCGTAACCGTTCATTAGGATTCTTGAATTTAACTTTGAAACTGCCATCTTCCTTGTTGAATAAAATAGGGTCAATTTTACCGCTTAACGCTTCTTCTTGAAGTCTAAGTTTTTCTGTATCTAATTTGTCTTGTAATGCTTTAACTTCTTGAGTTAATTTTTCTTTATCAAGTTTTAACTTATCCATTACATCAGCATTTTTTTGTGCAGTTTCTTTTGTCTTGCCTTTAATGGATTGTTTTTCTGCTGATGATATTTTTTTATTTAATTGGTTTAATAATTCTTTTTGTTTATTTAGTTCAGATTCCATATCTTCTGAAGGCTTTAATAAAGCTTTTAATTGCTTTGCTTCGTCAGCAGATAAAGCACTTCTATCTTCGACTAATAGTTTAATTTTCCTTTTATCTAAGTCGGTTGATTCATTTGCTTCACGAAGCATATTTTGCATGGCTTCGTTTCTATTTTTATACATCAATTTTAATTGATCAATATTGTCTGATGATTTCTTAATTTCTTCAGTCGTAACATCATTACGCCTAATTAATTCAGCATGTGCATTTTCAGCGTTTTTAATATTTTCTCGTATATTTTCAATAGGCTTCATGTGTGTATCAATAATTTCATCGCCTTCTTTAAGCCATGAAACAACCATTTCATTCCATTTAGTTGGTTCGTTTTGAACTTCAGGAATATTATGAATTCTTGGAAAATGCTCAGGAGAAGTGGGAGGCGGCACTATTTTAGGTGATTGATTTGTCGCTGTTAAATATTTTGTCCATGTATCATTCATCATATCGCGAGCTTCACGGGCTGGCGTATTTACTGAACCATGTTCACTTACACCGATTCCACGAATGACATTAGCTACTTCTTTGTTATATGCTTCCCATTTAGCCGCTTTATCACTTTGCAAATAGTTCATTTCTTCAGGAGATATTTGATCATTTTCTAAGTTTATTTTATTTCGTTCAGCAAAATGACCTTTGAAATTAATATCAAACCTTTTGCTTTCAAATGCTTGATTATCAAATATTGTTTGAAAATCTAATGGGTTTTCAACATTGTTTTTAGTGCCAACCGTTCTTATACCCCAATGCCTAGTACGTAAAGCAAATCCAGCAACCGTATCATCAGTTGAATTTAACATCCTAAATACTGGGCTAACATAGCCTATGCCTTTACCGATTAATCCACCTAATATTGGAACTGCGAATAAACCTTCTTTTGCAAATGAAGAATCAGCAAATTTTTGAGCTTCATCAACTTTTGCAGCACTTACATTCATGCCAGTCATAGGAGAAGCTTTAATAGAATTTAAGCTGCCATCTTCATTGATAACAGGTTCAAGATTAACACCTGGTACTTGCGCCTTGATTGCTCCACGCGTTGCATAATATATCTTTGATCCAGAATAGACTTTACTTAACCCAAGACCACCGCCAAGTAGAGCTAAACCAGCAATCGTATCACTTAAAGTATCGATAGCAAAATCTTCAACATTACCGCCAATCTTCGTAGCTTCAGATTCAGCGTTATGCATGATAGAAGCTGTTGCTATACCTGGGGCTAATGATTGCATTTTATTTAGTACACTAACACCAGCTTTAGCATATTTAGCGCCTACGATAGCGCCCATCAAACTGCTTGGATTGGTCGCGCCCATCACTACCATACTGCTTAAATTAGGGAATAATCCTTGGCGGCTATAAAATTCATCTTCTTGCTGCTTATTTAATAAAAATAAATTTAATCGCTTAGCATCTTTTGGTCCTTTCGCTTGTTCCATTCTTGGATAATATTTAGGATTCAAACCTACAAAATTTGATGGATCATCATGGACATTCCAATTAGCATCAACATTAACATCAAGTGGATTTTCCAATGCCAAATTGTCTTGATAATTATTGTATGGCATTAACCATTCAGAACCTTCCTTAATATCGTGCTTAAAAGCATCCCAATTAGAAGGAGATTGATGTAAGCCAGGTTGAACCACAGGGCTAACTAAACCATTAAAGAATTCTTTTGTCTTATCATCATCTGGTATATCCACAGGTATGATAGGTTGATCAATTTGATCTTTTGGTTTTTTAACGAATATTTCTTCATCCGTAAAAATATCAACTGGCATATTTATTTACCTATCACTGATCTGATTAATTCTTTACCACGCTCATTTCCAGTCATTAATTCACGTGCTTCACCAATATAGTGTCCAGTATTGCGTAATACCTTATTCGTAATATCTAAACGTTTTTCATCAGAATATATTTTACGAGCTAATTCTAATGACATTCTTCCACCCATTTTTACTGATTCGCCGAATGCATTTAAAGGATGAAAATAGAAGTAATTTTTAGCTATTTCTTTATGGTCAGGAATAAAGCTTATTTGTCCTACATTAGGATTATGAATATCTAAAACATCAGGTTGTCCATTTTTATCAACTAAATTCACATTCCAACCACCAAGAATAGTGTGTTGTTTTGTTTGTGATAAAGTAGGATGTGCTTCCAAAACAACATCAAATTCTTTCACTTCACCATTACTATAGCGTTTAAATATCTTAGGTGGTTTACCAGAGTTAGCTTCAGAAAGTATTTTGGCATTTTTAACATATTCATCAGAATGTAATATTCTTCCAGCAACACCTAATTTGTTTATATTATCCTGAGCTTCTTTTGCTTGTTCTAAAGACACACGTGGCATCAATTCGTAATAATATGGACTTTTACCTTCATCAAACATTTTTTTGGAATGAGCAAGAGGTTCTTGTAATTGTTGCTCCAAATTATGATGAATCATAGCTGCTGAATCATCTGGCAATCCTAATGTTCTTTCAATAGGATATTTAGCTACTTCTTTAATGCCATTCACCCATGTTTGACCATAAGTGTTATTGAACATATCTTGCGTTTGTTCTTTGGCAATACTCGTATCACCATTTTGTCCAAAGAAATTGGTTTGAAAAGTCATGCCAACATCTGCTGTCATTAATTGAGGATTTCGAATCAATCCTCGCGGTACGCTCATCATGCTCATAATATGCTGGTCAATTGGAACACCTTTTGTATTTTTATAAGCTGTAAAATCTTTCCACGCTGCTTCATTTGCTTCTTGTTGTTGTTTATTAACATTTGCACTTTGTTCATGTGTTGCAAGAGCAGCTTCTTGAGGTGTTGGATATTTATTCAAGTTGTTTTTGTATCTATACCAATTACTTATGGCTTCTTTGCTCAAGCCTTCAAGATTTTCACCTTTATGCTGACTATTTACATATTCAATAGCTGCGCCTGCTTCTTGATATTTCTGTGGGTCTGTTCCTCTTAAATTTGCTTCCAAAGTTTTAATGTATCTTGGAACTGGACCACCAAATGCTGCTGCAACTTGTGCTTCAATCTGTCCTAATGGTGTATTAGGACTAGCTTGTTGTGTTTGAGCCACAACCATATCAAAAGCATCATTAACTTGTTCAGCTGTTCCTCTTGCTACTGTTCTAGCATCAGAATAATTGGCAGCAACTAAATTAGCACCACCTTGACGTGAACTTGCTGATCTTAATTTATCAATGTAGTAAAGATGGACTTGTTCTTGCTGAGCGCGTGTTAAATCTTCTAATTTTGGTGCTAAATCTTCCCACGTAGTTGTTAAAGGGTTAGAATCAATTAATGATTTAGCTTGCAGCATTTGCAAATTTTGGTACTGTGACATCAAACGATCTTGTTCACCAATATGACTTAACAAACCTGCAATATTCGATTCATAAACTTCATAAGACATATCTTTAGGTTTGTTTTTAGCGTAATTTTTAACCCATTCTTCTTTGTTATCTGCTTGGTCATATTCTCTAATTGTATTACCTAAACTAGCAGTTTTGATTGCTGTTTCTTTTGCTGCATCTGCTGCTTCTTTAGATGTAATACGCGTTGCATATCCTGAATCATTAGCTTTGGCATTACTATCTACTAATGATTGAGCAGCTTTCATATTACCTGATCGTGCTAACTCATAAATTGCTTTGGCATTTTGTTTATTCGATGCGGTTAAATTATCGCGTTGATCCTCTCTTTGTTCTCGGATCATACGCATATTCATATCAGAAAATTGGCTTATCTGAAGATTGCCATATTGATACTCTAATTGCGTCTTTACTTCAGCAGGGGCATGATCAAATATATTTTTTAATCCTATAGAAATACTTTGATTTGCTTTTTCGATCATTCCTGGCGATAAACGAGGTGCTTTAGCTAATTCGATATTAGCATCAGTAATTAATTTATTAGCCTGCAAACCCAAAATAGCATGTGATTGAGTTTGATAAGATTTATGCATTGCTGCATCGAATTCGGTTAAGGGAATACCCAAATCACCTTGAGGGTTTTTACCTAGTTCAGTTCCTAATTTAGTAGCAATCGCTTCTGATGATTTAGCTGCCACATAAGAGCCAATAGATGACATCCAATTGGTTGAGGCTGCATAATTCCTAGTAGCTGTTTGAATATCAGGTACATTTGATATTTCAGCACCGGCTTGGCGTTGATATGGCTTTGGTAGGGCTTGGCCTTGTGGGATTTCAGAAACATGATGTTTAAACTCAAGATCAGCCATTATTAGCTCCCAATCTTCGTTAAGCCAAAACCTTCTCTAATTTCAGTGATGCCTTGTTTCCAACCAGACAAGCTAGTTGGGAAACGATTAAAGGTTCGAGATGCAAAGCCTTGCCATAATTTAGAAGTATCAGCCATGTTATTTAAACGTCCGATAGTCTTATTAGCTTTATATTGATTTTCACGCCCCATGGCATTGATTTTACGAATACGTTCATCTGATTTGAAGTTAGCAGTTGATTCATTCAAAAGGGCAGCCGCACTTCCGCCAAATGTCGCTGTACCACGTGCTGCGAAAGTAGCGATTTGCGTACCCATGGTTTGTCTTAATTGTTGCATGGCTTGAAGGCTTTCATCTTCAGCTTGTAATTGGCTTTGAGCAATATTGGCTTCAATACCTGCTTCATTGGCTTTCATGCCCATGTTCATTATCTTGGCTTGTTGGTGGACACCAAACCAGTCAGTTATCATGCCAGCTGCCTGCATTGCCAACATTAAATAAAACGGCATTCTTTCTCTCCTTACATCACTACTGAATAGAACACACCCAGTAATTGAATATTAAATGGTTCGTTATGTTCAATTGTATAGGTTGGATTATTAAAGTCATCCCATCCTTTCATAATGCTCATCTCGAACACTCCGCGAGCGGGGAAAGGTGGCTCACCAATATGGGATTGATCAAATGGTTCTATAGCAATTGGAACACCATTAATTGTACCACCGATTGTATTATTGAACATAAACCTAGCAAACATAACTCGCGTTGGCTTTGTTAATCCGGTTGTTTTAGCTGAAGTGCCTGTCGCCATACTTAATGGCATTGGTTCCATAATGGTGTTAATTGGGTAACCAATAAATGCTTCACTTACTTGCGTTGTTATACCGTGAGCAATAAAGGTAATTTGATTGCTGACATTATCTTCAGCCGCTGAATCAAAACCAAATCCATCACCAACCATCTTGACATCTTGAGCATTAAACAATGCACCCGTTGTAATCGTCGAAGCAGCCGCTCCGGTATATTGAACCGCGCAATCCAAGAAAACATCCTGGGTCAATTCTTCTAAAGTGAAGATAGGCGTAAGTGGCCATGGCACGACATTACTTAAGGTTCCTGCCGATGAAAATGTGATTGCGTTCTCACCTGCTAGAGCGTCTTCTTGCGTTTCATAAACTTCAAAGTTATCTGCATCTACTCCAATAGCCCAGGAATAATTGGTAGTGGTGATTTGAGGTGAGCTGACTGGTAAAGAACCTGTAGTTGTAAATTTAATTGCTGTTGGTACTGTTGTACTAAAACTAGTGGCAACAGCATGTAAACTAGAGGATGTAAACCCAGTGATAGCGACTGGGCTGCCAGCTTGAGCAATTTCTCGTTTAACAACGAACCATGCTCTACCATCAGCACTGGATGCGGCCTGGATAAAGGATGCATTGCCATAAGACTGTTCCATGATTTGAAGTGTGAAACCAGAAACGTTCTGAGAGATCAATGTTTGGAAAAGTGCCATCGAACCATCTGTGTTAATAATAAAGACGTAACGGCTGCCTGCATGGTGAATATCATTAAATGATACTTCATCAATCGGTTCGCGAATCAATTGCTCGCTGATGACAGATACAATATCTGAAGTATAGGCATTGTTAATACCATCCCAAAGCATCTGATGAGCATCATTGCCTGATAATACCAATATCTGATTATCAATCGCTTGAGGTAATAGAACATCAGCGGGGGTGGAGTCTTGAAGCTGTAAAGTAAAGTTTGATGGCGTAATTGCTGCAATATCTGATAATGGACTGGAATAGATACCCGTATTCGTATGCACCGTAATACTTCGATAAGGCACAATAAAGCGAATAAAGTTCATATTATCTGATGTTGGATACCAGCTAATCGCATCATCATCATCACCAGTCAAGTCGCCAAAGTCTGAATAATCATTAATCGTGCTAGCATAAAACCCGTTAGGCAAGCTTGTCGTATTCGCGTATAAAGCACGATTCTGATAACTAGAACATACTTGAGGCCAGCCACGCGTTGTACTCCACGCTGGTTCGGCAAGTAACGCAAGGCTACCTTGAATCGCACTGGTTGAGTCAAAAGGTCTTTGGACCGCAACCGTAAAATGCGAAGTATCTGCTACTGCTGTAATGCGTCCTGTGCCACCACCACCAAAGAAAGCACCCCCAATATATACAGAGGTTAAAGGCGCGTATGGTGCGCTAAGCGTAATAGTGACGGAGCCTGTTGTAGCACTTGGGGTAAAAGTGATGGCATCATAAGAAGTAGTGGTGCCATTAAAATCAAAAACAGGAACGTTCCGAAAGAATGTATTAGCGGATGTCCATGTATTAAGCACGTTAACTGAAGTGGTACCGGTACCAGCACCGGTAATTGCAAAGGCATTTGAGAAGTCACTTTGGTTGTTTAACCAAGCTTTAGCATCAGGTGCATTAGAAAATATCACAGCTGATGTGGTGCTGACCGTTGCAAGAAAGTATGTCACGCCTATTGTTATCTGCGGGCTCGTTTGTAATATGGTGCCACCTACGACGGTGAATCTCACAGGGTAAACTTTGTTTGCGACAAACGGCGCACCACCTGTAAAAAGACTTGTTGAGTTAAAACTCGTAATGGCTTGAGCTGCGTTAGCTGAACGAGTGATTTCAAACGGTCTTATATTCGGCGCAGCACATCTAAATACGGGGCCTAATACAGTGGTGCTTAAATTATGAATTTGATCAGGTGTCGTACCCATACCAGTAATGGTGGCTACTAATATGCCTTCCAAGTAAATATCTAACTGGCCTGGCGTAAATACCATTTGGTAAATACATTCGTTCAGGTACTGGAATGTGTTGAAATAGAGTCTATCGAAACTAACAATATTGCTGGTTAGAGTGTTTTGATAAAGTGTTCCGAATCGTTTACCCGCGGCACCTGTTGGATAAGTAATGACGTTTTGCGCGGTCTTTAAACCATTACCATATTCATTAACTGTCGCACGCGCATACATAAAAGGAGAAAGTTCCCCTTTCGAGAATATATCCTGTGACCATAAAGTGTATGCCATTTCATCATCTCACTTAACCTATTTGTGGTCCTATGATACCCGTAATATTACGTTTATCTAACATCGGAATATTAAACTCAACAAACTGAGGTCTGTTTTGTGCATCAGCAGCCGCAGCTATTGCCCATTGCGTATTTTTCTGTTGTATCAATGCTGAGAAATAATCTGGTTTTTGCGCATTAGACAAACAAAGAAATGTTGCAATTTCGTAAATGAAATAATTCACGAACCATGGCGGTAATTGCGCTATTTCAGGAAGAAACGCATATTCCATATAAACAGGCGATTCAGTTCCCCAATTACACCATATCTGGTTATTCGCATAAATCTCATAAACGTAGTTTTGAGGAATGATACGGATATTCTTTAAATACCCTGGTGGTAAAAGGTAAATCTGTGTCCAGTTAGTTTGTGGTGGTGGAACTTCAACTGAAAGTGTCAATTGCTGAATCTTAATCGAGAAGCGCCAATTGCCTGTTGCTAAAACACTCGGCAAAAGAATATCGAAAGCTTGATCAGCTGAGATAATCATATCATCAGCATCAGTGAGTGTTTGGATAGGCTTATGACCAAGCAGCATGACCGCCAATGAGATAATGCTAGTTTTGGTATAAGCCATTCCAATATTCCTCTACTTTCTTACGCAGTTGGAATCACACGATACCAGAGGTGCGCAACCCACGTACCGTCACCCGTGGTAAATGCACCCGTTGCGTTAGACAAGTAAATACCCTTATTGACAGCAGCAGAGAATAAAGCGTCTGAATCATCACCGCTTGCGCCTTTAAATATGAACGCATCGCTAGCAGCAGCTTGGAAATCTGAAGCTTGTTGACTGTTGGTTGCTAATACACCACCGCCGTGAACAGTTGAATCATATTGCGCAGCAACCACACCACCAGCCGCATAAGCAGCAGCAACGAAGGTCATTGCCAATACCATTTGATCGACGACGATTAAAGTATTCGCGCCTTGAGCAGCAATAAGTTCTTTAGGTGCATCATACATGCCATTAAACTCAGCAGCAGTAATCGCAACTGATGTATAGACTAAATTGGTTAATGGAACGCGCAAGGTAGTAGAACTGAATTCTAAACCGTTTCCGAGAGTAATTTCAGATACTTCAGTTGTACCGCCAGTTGGGTTACCTAGCAAAGTATGTGTTGCGATTTCTTGCATCTTCGCAAATGTCACAGCGTTGTTGATGATATCAGCTGTGCCAATTGAGGTTGTTAAACCAGTGCTTTCAACTGTTACAGAGGTTGAAGATACAGCGGTTACAATGACAGCGAAGCTCGCATCAGTACCATTACCCATAATCCAATCGTTCACAGCTAATGAAGCATACTGAGGTAAAAAGTAATCAGCAGCTACAATGGTTGCTACGGCATCATTTGGGCTACCATAGAAAAACACATTAGGTGCGTTTAAAACGGTGGATGATCCACCAAAAGGGACCACTGTTTCCTGACCCTGATTAAGGGATTCAGAGATACATGCCCAGTTTGCAATTGTAAAAGTCATGTTTAAAACTCCTATTCGTTAATGAATATTACGCACTTTCATCACAATCGATTTCGATGATACCAAGGTTATCAATCGTGATCGCACCAGCTGAAAAGATACCATTTACGAGCCATGAGGTTTCACGGGGTAAATAGTTAATTTCAGTGCGGAAGTCATGGCCGATACCCATACCGGTTGATTGTTTGTGCCAGAAGAATGTTTTACGAATATCACCTGACAATGGCAATCCACCTTCAACCATTTCTGGAATGATGATGATATTGACACCGAGATAGTCACGAACAAACCCTTTATCTAATACACGATTTTGTGTGTAGAAGGTTGAAACAAACTGGTCAGCCTGTAACAAGCTTTGGAAATTGCTTGCAGACATAGCAGCAAATCTTTCTGGTAAAGGCACTGCATTATTGTCGAAGAACTGAATGGCCTGTGTGTATTTCACATAGGTCATGTTCGTGCCGCCATTAAGAATGGTTTGACCAGGGCTAACTGCTAATGAGTTGATGATGATTTGGTCTGAACGACGGCCAAGGGCATTTGCCACAAGCATCGCATTTTCCATCTTAGCATCAAAGTTAACCGTTAATTCCTGTACAGAGTCAACTGCGGTTGGTGCAGTGTACTTTTGAAGAACTGCGGAAGTTTGGGTGTAACCTGGGTCTTGAATGACCACAGTTTGTAAATAACCAGTTGGTACGGCTTGGATTTGGTTGACCTTTCTAAAGGAAACCGTTGCACCAATTACATCGCGACGAACGCGAACCGTATCACGTAATAAGAAACCGAGCGATTGATATTCAGCTTTTACGAGCGCGTCGAACTCAATCTGTTGGACCGCTGTCAATGAAGTAGACATAGTATTAAACCCCTAAATTATTAATCAATAGAATACAGCTGACTAATTTCTCACAGGGCTTAACACGTCTTAGATGATCCTTTGCAGGGTCTATATGTTAAGTGGTCCTTTCATACTTTAGTTGTCAGACTAAAATATGGACTGATTATGATTATCAGTCTATGCACCAGTCTTGTCAACATACCCAGGTACGTTCTTGGCCGCGACTTCTAAACGTTGTTGTAAGTCTTTACGATATTTTTCATCGGTTTTATATTTAGCCAAGTTGGTAGATAATTCGATTTTCAAATCATCTAACGTGGCGCCGGTTGCAACTGCGCCAGTATTCCCATTTGGGACTTGTGGAGTATTTGACATCATTTTGCCTCTTAGTTCTTCAATGGCTTTAATTGAATCTGCATTAACAATCGTTTTAGAAAGCGCTTCATAACCTTCTTTAGAAAGGTTTGCTTTAGCCCAGTTATCTAAAGTGGTCACTCTTTCTTCCGCATTATCACCTAATTTTTTAATTTCTTCAGCTGGATCAACATTAAACTCATCCATGTATTTATCCACGGATTCCAACATTTTATCCATGACGTCTTTAGGCACGCGTTTTTCTTTAGCTAACTGGCGCAATTCTTCAAATGGTACATAATCTGCATCTAAATAACGTGATTTAGAAAAGTCATATTCATCTGGCACCGTACCGAGCCGCTTTTCTAACTCTGAAGTATGTTTGGCTAAATCAGCCGCTGTTTTGTACTTATCAGGCAACCATGATGGTCTTGCGCCTGGACCTTGTATTCCTTCTTCAATAAACCAAGGCGATGGCGTTTCAGATGGCGTTTGATCTTTTATTTCATCAGTCATTATTTACCTGCTTGAATTCGCTGTTGATGTTGTTTTACTGAATTTCTTAAAAGTAGGAAAGCATATCTTACCCCTTCAGACCACATACATTCTTGCGGGTAAGTTGGGGAGCCTGGGGCGCCTGCAACTGTTAATAAATACCGCTCAGTTATTAACTCTATAAAACGTTTACCTTGAGGATTCATTTCAAATAATTCAAAACATAGCTTATCGAACTCAACCACTTGTGGGTTGTTTTTCATATTTTCGATGCTTTGTTGATAACCTTGAAAGAAATTCTCTGGCTCAATTAACGGATTGCGTTCTTGCATTCATTATCCCGTGGTGATTGGTTGTTGACTTGGATTAGCGGGTTGCTCTGGCATCATGCCTGCTGGATTAAGCATTTCTTGCATACTCATCTTATCTTGTAATTGTTGCATAATTTTCTTAACTTGATCAGGTTTATTTAAGAAGCGTTCATCTACTTGTAATAGCTCAGCCAGCATGTAAGGTGTCGTTTCTGGATTAATATAAAGTTTAGCTTCTTCAGGACCTACGGTGCCTTGTAATACTTGAACAAATTGCACAAAACGCTCAACATCAGATCGTCCTTTTACTAATGCCAAAGGTGATTTGTATTTGAATTTAACTGGAATGCCACCTACTTTTGGGTAAGGTAATAGCCCCATATTATTAAGGATATAAGCAAATCGTTTAATTACAGGCCACGCACATTCTTGGATGGTTCGAGAGAAGATAGGACCAATCTTTTCAGCCAAGGTGGATTGCTTCATTGCTAATTCATAGGCTGTTTGTGGTTGTACACTCTTAGAATCTTGAGGTTGTTCGGCAAATAAAAGTTTCTTAATTTGCATTCTAAGATCAACCATTGTCATCTGCGCAAACTCAGGGCTAGCGCTGTTAGGTAAGGGAATAAGAGGTACCTGACCATTTGTACCGATAGGAGCAATCGGAATAATAGAGAATGGCTCAAGTCGGAAAGTGTGGGGATTAAACACAGCATCACTAAAACCCATATAAGGTCTAAAAGTATTAAGATTCGCTGATGCAAGTTCAATCCTCGCCATTTCATTTAAGCTAATGATTGAAGGCAGTGCATCCATTACTGGACCACGTCCCCATGTTTCATTATTGGTTTTCTTCCAGCGCCATACGATACCAGGCGATGAATCTGTCCAATTGTCATATAGCAAATCATTATCAGCCCAAACCGCATAACAATACTTTTGTGGCTGGTTTGAGAAATAAGCCACACCTTCGTAAATGTTTCTAACAACCGCATCTGGATCGCTTGCCACCAAAGCTTGTAAATTAGGTGTAATGCGTATCTGAGGCCAACGGGTGTGAAGATCAGCAATCTTTAGATTCTGCCATGTACGAAACCATGATTCGATATTCCCATTCACTGCTTCTTCAATACAGAGTTTATCAGCTGGGATACTCGTACACATGAATGGCATTTCATCGGTATGCTGGTTAATCACCAATGCCGCAGTACCCACCGCTAAATCGTAGTAACATTCACTAATGGTGACATCGAAGTTTGAAGCATGAATATACGTGAACAACCTACGCATGTAGGTATTCAATATCATCTGAGCTTCTTCTAAAATAGAAACGTTATCCGGATTTTCAGGATCATCCACCATCGCTTCATCCACTTCCAGAAAACCCCACTGGACTTGTGGTGGTGTCATGGTTTCATGAATGCTAGATACAAAGTCTGTTACCGCATCGACAGCAGTGGTGTCATAAACGCGAGTATTTTGGGTGGTACCTTGGAATTCTTTGCCAGGTAGATAGTAACGATTTCGGAAAGGAACGGCGTAGAAATAAGATGCTTGCTGAACTGGTATCCAAAGATCAGCTATGTATTTAGCAGCATTATAACGCTTGCGTAGAGTTTCCAGCAGAGAATTAGCTGGCATCACCGCTGGCGGCATTCCTTGAGTTGTATCCATTAATTACCCACCTAATTGACTAGACATATCTGATGCGGCTGGGGAACCTTGACCAAGCATACCACCAGGTGATCGATAATTACGTCTTAATCCTCTAATCGTTTTTTCTTCAATACGTCTTTTCTCAGCTAATGTTTCATTTCTCTTATTAGCCAATTCTTTTCTGGTTAGTTCAGTTTGGTCTTTATATGATTTGATTTGTTGATTAATCATATAACGTTGATCTGATTCAGCATGACGTTGTGCTTCTGGATCGTACATACCAAGCGTTGCTGTTTTAATAGCGGTATCTCTAAAATGCGTCCACCAACTCATATATGATTCTCCTTAAATCCAAATATGAATATAAACTGTCTTTGGTTCAAATTCTTCAGGCTTTATCTCTCGGTCCACATATAAAATGCGCCACGGTATGTTAATCTTTTTTCTCAATTCCTTTATTTGTGAAAGGATTTTGGACATTAGAGTTTACCGTGAGTGTTGACAAATCAGATTTTAACTCATCTATTTGTTTTTGTAACTCAAAAACCTGATGAACATTTAATCCAACATTCACTGCTTCCATAAGCTGTTTAAACTCAGCAGCAGTGAAATCCCCTTCAGCAGCTTGCTTTAAAATAGCAGCATAATGTTGCGCTGGGGTATCTTCCGGATTCAAGGCTAATTTAATGCGTGCATTCTTACTAATACCAAATCGTGACCATCCTAATAACTTCCAATGCTCAAATGCATAGTTGATCGTTCCCATTGGGTATTCGGTATCACGAATGCGTCTGCCTTCTTTTTCCCATAACTCGCGTGCTATTAGCTTACAGAAATAATACAAGTTTCTAAATAATGGATGAACATTAACCCATTGATAAAATGTCGCATCAGCTACCATAGCTTCAACGCAAAATGAGCCATACGTACCCCTATCTGGATCAAGCATGACTTTAATTAACATTTTGCAGTGTTCTTCTTCTTTATAAAGAGTATGACGCCCTGATTTAAAATGCTGGTAAATCTTATCCGCTGCACCATCTAAGCCAAGTTTTATAACATCAATCATGATGTCTTGATTCCTTATTCTAATCGGTTACTATTCGCCTATCTTATAGGAATTCATCACTTATGTTAAATGCTGGTCAATTTAGAGAGCTAATCGTTCAATCTACTCTTAGAGATTTGAATAAGGTATCTAAGGATGCTGAAGAACTTATTATGTTTACTTGTGCCGCTGAATCGAATGGTGGCACCTACATTAAAGAAGTCAATGGTCCAGCACTTGGTATATTCCAAATGGAACCGATGACCTATAATGATATATGGGATAACTACATCAAACATAAAGCTTCGTTATCATTATTATTAGTTTCTAACTTTGATGTGACTTTCATGCCTAGTGAAGAAAGAATGATTTATGATTTGCGATTCGCAACTGCCATGGCTCGTATTCATTATCTAAGAGTAAAAGAACCATTACCGAACGCTAATAATGTTGATGCGATGTGGGAATATTATAAGCTTCATTACAATACACTAGCAGGAAAGGCGCAGAAAGATCACACTATCAACGCCTATCATGAGTTTATTAAGAAGTGACGCTTTGGTAAGAATCTAATAATGTATTCGTCGTGACGTTATTAAAGCAAACACGGCAGATCATTCTGGTTAGCCTTTTATACTTAACCCCGTCTTTCTCAACATACATCCATTCAATCGGTATATAGTCATGAGGTCCGCGATTCTTACCGCATAACTCAATTTTCTCGCGTCTACGACGTGCTTCAATCTCATCTTGAGCTGGCGTCAAACTCATTCGGCTATTTCCCAATCTTCAGCTAACATATCCTCAGAACTCGCAGCATACATGCGACATCCACCTAAATAACGGTATTCTATATGATAGATACTATTAAACTTGTTCTCTACTAAATAAACCATGTCCGTCATTAACCATCTTTTACGTCTAATCTTCTTGCCTTTCTTTATCGCATCTAATGCTTCGTTGAAGTTCATTAAGAAACGTCCTCGTGCTTGATACACAATGCTTTAATAGCATGTTGACAAGCTTCTTCTAAGCGCGTTCTAGCATTTGCTATTGAACGTGCCATTGCAGGAAGATTATTATCTTGAGCAAGCTGAGCTTCGATTCTTAATGCTTCATCTAATTCAATGAACTTGGCACGACAACCAGTCATTTCGAGGATTGCTATATCTTCGTCTTTAAACTTGCTGATAAAATCTAATCTATTATTCATTCAATTTCCTTAATATTGAAG
>Ga0310810_10001964_pt1 | contig 21810 bp, 19 predicted proteins | sample NCmetagenome_FD_207641 | JGI IMG/M metagenome (GOLD analysis project Ga0310810, IMG submission 207641) | Soil microbial communities from experimental microcosm in Duke University, North Carolina, United States - NC | ecosystem: Engineered > Artificial ecosystem > Soil microcosm > Unclassified ... | reverse complement strand
GCGGTGGCGATGATCTCGCGCGCCTCGGGCGTGCCGGCGCCGAACTTGCCCGAAAGCGGCCGGTCGCTGCCGATGTGCGGCGTGGCAATGCGCAGGTAGAGGCGCGCGTTGGCATTGATCGAGTGCACGCGGCGCAGCTCGTCGACGCTATCGACGACCAGGTGATTGACGCCCAGGGTCGCGGCCGCGGCGATCGCCGGGCGCGACTTGACCGGATTGGTGTAGCAGATGTTCCTGGGCTCGACGCAGAGCGAGACCAGCAGCTCGAGCTCCGCGCCCGAGGCGACCGCGAACCCGCAGCGCTCCTCGACGAGCGCCTCGATGATGCGCCGGTCCGGATTCGCCTTCATCGCGTAGTAAGGCTTCACGCGCGGCAGGGCGGCGCGGAAGCGGCCGAGCTTCTGCCGCACGACTGCGGTATCGAGGATCAGGAACGGCCGCTGGTACCTCTGTCGCGCGGCTTCGCGGGCCAGCGCGAAGTCGAGGCCGGCCTCGGGATGGGAATCGAACGGTTCTTGCCGGAGGAGGAGCTGCTTGCCGGTGCGCGCGTTCAAGTTACCGGATTATAGGGAGCGTGGGGCGCGGCCGCAATGCTGAGAAACTACTATAACTAGACGCCGTAAGCCGCCGACCTACTAGATCTAGTGTTTTCAGATCTTGGGCAGCGTGACGCCCTGCTGGCCCTGGTACTTGCCGCCGCGGTCGCGATAGGAGGTCTCGCAGACCTCGTCGGACTCGATGAAGATGACCTGGGCGACGCCCTCGTTGGCGTAGATCTTCGCCGGCAGCGGCGTCGTGTTGGAGAATTCCAGCGTCACATGCCCTTCCCACTCGGGCTCGAGCGGCGTCACGTTGACGATGATCCCGCAGCGCGCATAGGTCGACTTGCCGAGGCAGATGGTGAGCACGTTCCGCGGGATGCGGAAGTACTCGACCGTGCGCGCGAGCGCGAACGAGTTCGGCGGGATGATGCACACCGGCCCCCTGAAATCGACGAAGGACTTGGCGTCGAACTCCTTGGGGTCGACGATGGTGGAATTGATGTTGGTGAAGATCTTGAATTCCTCCGAGCAGCGGATGTCGTAGCCGTAGCTCGAGGTGCCGTAGGACACGAGGCGCCGGCCGGCCGTCTCCTTCACCTGCCGTGGCTCGAACGGCTCAATCATGCGGCTTTGCTCGGCCATCCGGCGGATCCACTTGTCAGACTTGATGGTCACTACGCTCTCCCCGTTTGTCGGTTTGCATCATAGCTATAGAATGCCCCGAGCCATGAAAAAAGCAGTGTTGATCTGGATGGCGCTGGCGGCGTGTCCGGCCGCAGCCGAGGCTCCGGTGCAATTCAGCGAGGCCGAGAGGCGCGCGATCCTTGCGCATGGTCCCTGGCCCGTGCCCATTCAGGCCGACCCGAAGAACCGGGTTTCGGGCAAGCGCGAGGCGATCGAGCTCGGCGAGCGGCTTTTCTTCGACCGGCGCATGTCCGGCGGCGGCAAGTTCTCCTGCGGCAGCTGCCACATCCCGGAGCGCAACTGGACCGACAACCAGACGCGCGGCGCGGCGATATCCGAAGTCGAGCGCAACACGCCCACGCTCATGAACGTGCGGCTCGGCCACCTCTTCGGCTGGGACGGCGCCACCGACAACCTGGCCGCACAGAGCGTGCGGCCGATCCTCGATGCACGCGAGCTCGGCTCGAGCGCGCGGCACGTGGCCGAGCTCATGCGCAGGGACGATCAGCTCGCCTGCCGCTACCGCAAGAGCTTCGGGGCGGCGCCCTCATCCTCGGACGATCAGGCCGTGCTCGCCGACGTCGGCAAGGCGCTCGCGGCCTTCGTGGAAACCTTCGAGACCCCGCCCACGCCGTTCGACCAGTTCCGGGATTCGCTCGCCAAGGGCGAGAAAAACGCCCCTTATGCCGAGGCTGCGCGCCGCGGCCTGAAGATCTTCGTCGGCAAAGGCGGCTGCGACAACTGCCACGGCGGGCCGAACTTCACGAGCGGCGAGCTGCGCGACAACGGGTTCGCCACGCTCGCCGCCCAAGGTCGGGCAGACCCGGGCAGAAACGGCGCCTTCAAGGTGCCGACGCTGCGCCACCTGCTGCTCACGGCGCCTTACGGCCATCACGGCCAGCTCGGCTCGCTCGCCGACGTGGTGCGGCACTACTCCGAGCGCGGATCGACGGAAGTCGGGCCGCTCAAGCTGACCGCGGCTGAGCAATCGGATCTGGTGGTGTTCCTGGAGTCCCTGAGCACCTTCAGCAACCCCTGGCGCCCCGAGGATCTCGGGCAGTGCTACTAGGAACAGGGAAACCCAGGTTTCCCCGTACCCCTTCCTAAGTGTTCTGGACGACGATGTTCGGAAACTTCGAGGTCATGTCCTTCTGCGACTCGGCGATGCGCACGGCGCAGCGGCGCGCGACCTGCTTGTAGATCTGCGAGACGCGCCCGTCGGGGTCTGAGACGAGCGTCGGCCGGCCGGCGTCGGTCTGCTCTCGAATCGCCGCATCGAGCGGCAGCTGTCCCAGAAGCTCGGTACCGTAGTCCTTCGCCATCCTCGCCGCACCGCCCTCGCCGAAGATGTGGCTCTCGTGCCCGCACTGCGGGCAAATGTGGATCGACATGTTCTCCACGATGCCGAGGATCGGGATGCCGACCTTCTCGAACATCTTGAGGCCCTTGCGCGCGTCGATCAAGGCGATGTCCTGCGGCGTGGTCACGATTACCGCGCCCGTCACCGGCACTTTCTGCGCGAGCGTGAGCTGGATGTCGCCCGTGCCGGGCGGCAGGTCGACCACGAGGTAGTCGAGCTCGCGCCAGCGCGTATCCTTGAGAAGCTGCTCCAGCGCCTGCGTCACCATCGGCCCGCGCCAGACCATCGGCGTGTCGATGTCGATGAGAAAGCCGATCGAGATCGCCTGCAGGCCGTGGTTCTCCATCGGCTCGAGGCTCTTGCCGTCCTTCGACTCGGGCCGGCCCTGGATGCCGAGCATCATCGGCTGCGAAGGCCCGTAGATGTCGGCGTCGAGAATTCCGACCGATGCGCCCTCGGCCGAAAGCGCAAGCGCGAGGTTCACCGCGGTGGTCGACTTGCCGACGCCGCCCTTGCCCGAGGCCACCGCGATGATGTTCTTGATGCCGGGGACGAGCTTCACGCCGCGCTGCACCGCGTGCGAGACGACCTTCGAGCGCACGTTGACGCTCGCGCCCGGCGCGCCGGCGCCTTTGAGCGCATCGATCACCATGCGGCGAATCGGCTCGAACTGGCTCTTGCCCGGATAGCCGAGCTCGATCTCGACAGAAACCTTGCCGCCGTCGACCTTCACGTTCTTCAGCGCGCGGCTGGCTGAAAAATCCTTCCCGGTATTCGGATCGACGACGCGCGAGAGCGCGGATTGAACGTCGGCTTCAGAGACGGACATGCTTCAAGTGTAAGCTAAAATTAGCCTTTTCCCGCGCAGGTCTTCCGCTTCACGATGTCCCGCCGCAGGCTCTTCGTCACCACTGCTCTGCCGTACGCGAACGGCCCTTTCCACATCGGCCACATCATGGAGTACATCCAGGCCGACATCTGGGTTCGCTTCCAGAGAATGCAGGGCCACGAAGTGCATTTCGTCGGCGCGGACGACTCGCACGGCGCGCCGATCATGCTCGCCGCGGAAAAAGCGGGCGTCACGCCCGAGGCGTTCGTCGGGCGGATCCAGGCCGGGCGTCGCGAATACCTCGACGGCTTTCATCTTTCGTACGACAACTGGCACTCGACGCATTCGGCCGAGAACACCGCGCTCTCGCAGGACATCTTCCGCAAGCTCGACAAGGCCGGGCTCGTCTATTCCAAGCCGGTCGAGCAGTTCTTCGATCCGGTGAAGGGCATGTACCTCGCCGACCGCTACGTGAAGGGCGAATGCCCGAACTGCGGCGCGAAGGACCAGTACGGCGATGCGTGCGAGAACTGCAGCTCCGTCTATCCCGCGACCGCGCTGAAGAATCCCTACTCCACCCTCACCGGCGCGAAACCGCTCCTGAAGAGCTCGGATCACTACTTCTTCAAGCTCTCCGACGCGAAGTGCAAGGCCTTCATCCAGCAGTGGCTCGAGCAGCCGGGGCGCCTGCAGCCGCAGGTTGTCAACAAGGCAAAAGAGTGGCTCGAGGGCGAGGGCGACAAGGCGCTCGGCGACTGGGACATCTCGCGCGACCCGCCCTATTTCGGCATCCGGGTGCCCGATATCAAGGAAGAGAAATACCTCTACGTCTGGCTGGATGCGCCGATCGGGTACCTCGCCAGCCTGAAGAACTACTGCACGAAAGAGAAACTCGATTTTGAGAAAACACTGAAGGACTTCGAGCAGATCCACTTCATCGGCAAGGACATCATCTACTTCCACACCTTGTTCTGGCCGGCGATGCTGAAATTTTCCGGCGTTCCTTACAAGGAACCCGATCACGTGTGGGTGCACGGCTTCATCCAGGTCTCGGGCGAGAAGATGTCCAAGTCCCGCGGCACCGGCATCGACCCGCTCAAATACCTCCAGCTCGGCATGAACCCCGAGTGGCTGCGCTACTACATCGCCGCGAAGCTGAACGCCAATGTAGAGGATCTGGATTTCAATCCGGACGATTTCATCGCGCGCATCAACAGCGACCTCATCGGCAAGTACGTGAACATCGCGAGCCGCGCGGCCGGCTTTCTTTCCAAGCGCTTCGGCGGAAAGCTGGTCGAGGCCGACAGCAAGCTGGTGGGCGAGATCCAGGCGGATGCGAAAAATGTCGCCGACCTTTATGAAAGCCGGGAATTCGGCAAGGCGCTGCGGCAGGTCATGCACTGGGCCGACCAGGCCAATGCCTACGTCGACCAGGTGAAGCCCTGGGAGCTGGCGAAAAAACCGGGCGCCGAGGCCGCGCTCCAGAACGCCTGCTCCGACTCGATGCAGATCTTCCGCCTGCTGACGATTTACCTCAAGCCGGTTTTGCCGCGCCTCGCGAAGCAGGTCGAGGGCTTCCTTAACGTGAAAGAGCTCGGCTGGGCGGACGCGCAGGCACTGCTCCCGGCGGGCCACGCGGTGGGCGAATACAAGCACCTCATGCAGCGGGTCGAGGAAAAGCAGCTCGACGCCCTGTTCGGAGTGGAAGAAACCAAGGAGAAGTCCGTGACCACGGCAACGAGCGATATCTCGATCGATGACTTCAACAAGCTCGACCTTCGAGTGGCGAAGATCGTCAAGGCCGAACCGGTGGAGGGCGCGGACAAGCTCCTGAAGCTCACGCTCGACACGGGCGGCGCGACGAGAACCGTTTTCGCGGGAATCAAGTCGGCCTACGACCCGGCCAAGCTGGAAGGCCGGCTCACGGTGGTGGTGGCGAACCTCGCCCCGCGCAAGATGAAGTTCGGCGTCTCGGAAGGAATGGTGCTGGCCGCATCGGGCGAGGGGCCGGGCGTGTTCCTGCTCTCACCGGACTCGGGTGCGCAGCCCGGCATGAGAGTCAAGTGAATGAGAACCAGATGATATTTACATTATAATGTCGTTGTAATACCATCGCGGTGCCCCACGGGAGCACCGCATGGAGAACAAGACCGCCCGCTTCACCGTCCTGCTCGACCCGCGCAAGAAGCGCATGTTCGAGGAGATCTGCGCGGCGCAGGACCGCACGCCCTCGCAGGTCGTGCGCCAGCTCATCCGCGAATACGTGATCGCCAACGCGGGCGACCGCCCGCTGCCCGACTGGCTGCTCCGCGCAAGCAAGCGCCCGCCGAAAGCCTGAGCGCCGCGTGAGCCTGCTGGCCACCCCGCTCGACCAGGTGCTCGCCCTCGCGTGCGCATGGCTCGCGCTCGGCGGGCTCGGCCTCGCGCGACCCTCGAGCGTGCAGTGGGCGACGCGCGTGCTGTATCCGGCCGGGGCGCTCGTCGGGCTCGCGCTCGCCGCGGTCGCGCTCGCCGCGATCTTCAGCCCCGCGGCCGAGCTCGTGCTGCCGCTCGGCCTGCCGGACCTGCCGTTCCATGCGCGCCTGGACGCGCTTTCCTCCTTTTTCCTGCTGCTCCTTGGCGCGGTCTCGGCGGGCGTCTCGGTCTACGCCTGCGGCTACTTCCGCCAGCCTCAGGGCACGGCGCCGGGGCTGATCGCGCTCTACCTGCACGTGTTTCTCGCCAGCATGGCGCTCGTCATGGTTGCCAACGACGCGTACTTTTTCATGGTCGCCTGGGAGACGATGGCGCTCTCGTCGTTCTTCCTCGTCACCTGCGACCACCAGCATGCCGAGATCCGGCGCGCGGGCTACCTCTACCTCCTCATCGCGCACATCGGCGCGATCGCGATCCTCCTTTCCTTCGGCGCGCTGCAGGCGGGCTCGGGCGACTACACCTTCGAGCACATGCGCGCGCTGCAGCCCACGCCGGGCTGGGCGACCGCGGCGTTCCTGCTCGCGCTCCTCGGCTTCGGCGCCAAAGCCGGGCTCGTGCCGCTGCACGTCTGGCTCCCGGAGGCGCATCCGGCCGCGCCCTCGCCCGTCTCGGCGCTCCTCTCGGCGGTAATGCTGAAGACCGCGGTGTACGGCCTCGTGCGCGTGACGCTCGATCTGATCGGCTGGCCGCTCTGGTGGTGGGGCGTGGTGGCCCTCGCGCTCGGCCTCGTCTCGGCGCTGGGCGGCATCGTCTTCGCCGCGGTGCAGAGCGACATGAAGCGGCTGCTCGCCTATTCCTCGATCGAGAATATCGGCCTCGTCTTCGCCGGCTTCGGGCTCACGCTCCTCTTCCGCGGCTTCGGCATGGACGCGCTCGCCGCGCTCGCGCTCACGGCGACGCTGTTTCATTGCCTAAACCACGCCTTCTACAAGAGCCTGCTCTTCCTTTGCACCGGCTCGGTGCTGCACGCCACGCGCGAGCGCTCGCTCGGGCGCCTCGGGGGCCTCATCCGCCGCATGCCCTGGGTGGCGTGGTGCGCGTTGATCGGCACCATCGCGATCGCCGGCCTGCCGCCTTCCAACGGCTTCGCCTCGGAATGGCTCCTGCTGCAGGCGTTTCTCTTCACCCCGGGCCTGCCGCACGGCTACCTGAACATGCTCGTGCCGGTCGCCGCTGCCGCGGTGGCGCTCACGGCCGCGCTCTCGGGGTACGTCATGGTGAAGTTCTTCGGCGTCGTTTTCCTCGGCCAGCACCGCGAGCCGAAGCTTGCGGAAGCGCACGAGGCCGGCGCCTGGGAGCGCACGGGCCTTGCCTGGCTCGCCGCGGCCTGCGTGATCCTCGGCCTTGCGCCCGTCACGGTGATCGGGCTGCTCGAGCCGATCACGCGCGCGCTGACCGGGCGCGCCATCGGCAGCCTCGCGCAAGGCTGGCTCTTCCTCGCTCCGATCAACGCCGAGCGCGCCAGCTACAGCCCGGTGCTCGTGTTCGTCGTGACCGCGCTTCTCGTGGCAGCCGCCTGGCTCGCCGTGCGCGCCTTCTACCACGGCCGCGTGCGCCGCGGGCCGGCCTGGGACTGCGGCTTCCCGGCGCAGGACGCGCGCATGCAGGACACCGCCGAAGGCTTCGGCCAACCGGTGCGCGTCGTCTTCTCGCCCTTTTTCCGGCTCACGCAGCACGAGCCCGCGCCCGACGATGCGCGGCCGCGGTTTTCGGCCACGGCTGAAGACCGCCTCTGGTACTGGCTTTACCTGCCGGTCGCCCGCCTCGTGGAGCGGCTGACCGCCGCCGTGACCCTGCTGCAGCGCGGCCGAATCTCGGTCTACCTCGCCTACAGCTTCGCGACGCTGCTCGCGCTGCTGCTCTTCATTCGATGACGAGCGCCTCCGGCCTGTCCGCGCAGTTCACCGAGCTCGCGCTTGCCGTGCTGCTCGCGCCGCTGCTCACCGGCTGGGTCAACCAGTGTCGCGCCTGGCTGCAGTCGAAGAGTGCTCCGCCGCTCCTGCAGCCCTACCGCACGCTCGCCAAGCTCTTCCAGAAGGAGGTCGTCCTCGCGCACGGCGCATCGCCCCTTTTCCGCTTCGCGCCCTACCTCGTCTTCGGTTGCCTGTGCTCGGCGGCGGCGATCGTGCCGACCCTCGCCACCGACCTGCCGCTCAATGCCGCCGCCGACGCGATTGCGCTCGTGGGCCTGCTCGCGCTCGCGCGCCTGTTCATCGCGCTCGCCGGCATGGACGTCGGCACCGCCTTCGGCACGCTCGGTGCGCGCCGCGAGATGCTGGTGGGGTTCCTGGCCGAGCCCGCGCTCCTCATGGTCCTCTTCACCGCCTCGCTCATCTCGAACTCGACTTCGCTCGCCACCATCGTCGAGACGCTCGCCCACAAGGAGCTCGTCATCTACCCGAGCATGGCGTTCGCCGGCGTCGCCTTCACCATGGTCTCGCTCGCCGAGAACGCGCGGATTCCGGTGGACAACCCGGCGACCCACCTCGAGCTCACCATGATCCACGAGGCGATGGTGCTCGAATACTCCGGCCGCCACCTCGCCATGATCGAATGGGCGGCGAGCCTCAAGCTCTTCGTGTATTCCTGCATCGGCCTCGCGCTTTTCTTCCCGTGGGGCGTCGCCAACGGCGGGGACTGGCTCGGCCTCGTGCTCGCCCTGCCGGCGCTCCTCGCCAAGCTCGCCGTGGGCGGCGCGCTCCTCGCTTTGATCGAGATGCTTTCGGCCAAGATGCGCATTTTCCGAGCCCCCGAATTCCTCGGCACCGCTTTCCTGCTCGCGGTTCTGGCCATGCTCGTGCACGTCCTGCTGGAGCGCACCTAGATGCTGCAGCACTACGGCCCCCAGCTCGTCAACCTCTTCGCCGCCACCATGCTGCTCCTCGCCTTCGCGATGCTCTCGCAGCGGCGCATCCTCTCGCTCATCAATCTCTTCGCCGCGCAGGGCTTCATGCTGTTCCTGTCGACCGCGCTCGTCGCCTGGATGACCGGCCAGTCCCATCTCTACTACTCCGCGGCGCTCACGCTCGCGCTCAAGGTCTTCGCGCTGCCTTGGATCCTGCACCGCCTGATCCGGCGCCTGAACGTGAAATGGGATATCGAGACCCTGCTCAACATCCCGACCATCATGCTTATCGGGATCGTCCTGGTGATCCTCGCCTTCAATCTGGCGCTGCCGATCTCGCGCCTCGCCGGCACGGTCACCAAGGCCACCCTCGGCATCGCGCTCGCCTGCGCGCTCCTGTCCTTCCTCATGATGATCACGCGCTCCAAGGCAGTGCCGCAGGTGATCGGCTTCCTCGCCATGGAGAACGCGCTCTTTTTCGCCGCCACCGGGGCCGTCTACGGCATGCCGATGGTGATCGAGCTCGGCATCGCGCTCGACGTGCTGGTCGGCATGCTGATCCTCGGCATCTTCTTCTTCCAGATCCGCGAGCGCTTCGACTCGCTCGACACGCGCCACCTCGAGCGCCTGAAGGAGCACTGATGCCCCTGCCGATGCTGCTCCTGCTCGCCTCCCCGCTCGCCGGCGGCCTCGTGCTCGCGCTCACCGGCCACCGCGCACGCGCGGCCGAGCTGAACGCCGGCTTCAGCGCGCTTACCTTCGCCGCGGCGGCCGCGCTCGTCGCGCGCGTGATCGCCGAAGGGCCGTTCGAGGCGCTCGAGCGCCAGTTCTTCGTCGATTCGCTCAACGTCTTCCTCGTCGCGCTCACGGCGTTCGTCGCCATGACCACGGCGCTTTTCTCGCGCCCCTACATGCGCATCGAGCGCAGCCACGGCCGCGTCTCCGACGGCGGCATGCGCCTCTACCACAGCATGTACCAGCTCTTCACCCTGACGATGCTGCTCGTGCTCACCACCAACAACCTCGGCATCATGTGGGTGGCGATGGAGGCGGCGACGCTCACCACCGTGCTGCTGGTCGCGCTCTATCGCACGCACGCCTCGCTGGAAGCGGCCTGGAAGTACTTCATCCTCTGCGGCGTCGGCATCGCGCAGGCGCTCCTCGGCACGATCCTCGTCTACTTTGCCTCCGAGAAGATCCTCGGCGCGGGGGCCGGGGCGCTCCTCTGGACCCAGCTCGACGGCGTGAAGGGCCAGCTCGAGCCGGTGGTGATGTCGATCGCTTTTGTGTTCCTGCTGGTCGGCTACGGCACCAAGGTCGGCCTCGTGCCGTTGCACAACTGGCTCCCCGATGCGCACGCCGAGGGCCCGACCCCGGTGTCGGCGGTCCTCTCCGGGCTCCTTCTCAACGTGGCGCTTTATTCGCTCATCCGCTTCAAGGTGATCACCGACGGCGCGCTCGAGCGCCCGTTCGCGAGCAACCTCATGATGGGCTTCGGCCTCCTCTCGGTCGCCGTCGCCGCGCTCTTTCTCTCGCGCCAGCGAGACATCAAGCGCATGTTCGCCTACTCCTCGATCGAGCACATGGGGCTTGTCACCTTCGCCTTCGGCCTGGGCGGGCCGGTGGCGAGCTTCGCCGGGCTGCTGCACATGACCATGCACTCGCTCACGAAGAGCGCGATCTTCTTCGCCGTCGGCCACGCCTCGCAGAAAGCCGGCAGCCAGGTGATGAGCGAGATCCGCGGGATGATCCGCCTCAGCCCCACGGTCGGCTGGGGGCTCGCCCTGGGCACCGTCGCGATATTGGGGATGCCGCCCTTCGGCGTGTTCGCGAGCGAGTTCCTCATCCTCACCCAGGCGATCGCGCACGCGCCCTGGGCGGCGCCGATCCTGCTCGTCTCGCTCGGCATCTCGTTTGCCGCGATCTTCGGCAAGGTCCAGCCGATGGTGTTCGGCGAGCCGAGCGCAGCCCGCCTGCCGCAGCGCCCGGCGCTCGTGCCCGTGTTCGTGCACCTCGCGATCGTGCTTCTGCTGGGCCTGTATATGCCCCCGTATCTCGCCGCCTGGTACCGTCAGGCCGCGCAGCTGATCGGCTGATCGCATGCGCGCGCCCCTACCCGGCCTTGCCCTCGAAGCCCTGCCCGGCGCCGTGCCGGCCTGGCGCGCGCGCTGCGGGCGCGATCAGTGGATCGCCGCGGCGCAAGCCGTATCGGCGAGTGGTGGCCGGCTGGCGGCGCTGTGGGCGAGCGACGAGCGGGACGCAGGCGGCGCGTTCGCGGCGCACGCGCTTTACGCGACTTTCGAAGGCCTGCTCTGGCTCGAGCTCGCGGTCACGGCAAACGAGGGCTATCCCGACCTGTCGGCGATCTTTCCCGGCGCCCGGCGCCTGCAGCGCGCGGCGTTCGACCTGACGGGCATGCTCGCCCAGGGCGCCGCCGATGCGCGCAAGTGGCTGCGCCACGGCGCCTGGCCGGCGCAGGCGTTTCCGCTGCGCAAGGATTTCGAGGCTGCAAAAACCTTCGCGAGCGAGGACGATCGCTACGCCTTCGTGCGCGTCGAGGGCGACGGCGTGCACGAGATCGCGGTCGGCCCGGTGCACGCCGGGACGATCGAGCCGGGCCACTTCCGCTTCTCGATCGTCGGCGAGCGCGTGCTGCGCCTGGAAGAGCGCCTCGGCTACAAGCACAAGGGGATCGAGAAGCGCTTCGAGAGCCTCTCCCTCGAGGAAGGCGGGCGCCTCGCCGGCCGCGTTTCGGGCGACAGCACCGTCGCCTACGCGTGGGCCTATGCGATGGCGCTCGAGAGCATGGCGGCGGTGCGGCCGAGCGCGCGGGCGCTGCGCCTGCGCGCGCTCCTGCTCGAGCGCGAGCGCATCGCCAACCATCTCGGCGATCTCGGCTACCTCGGCAACGACGGCGGCCTCGCCTTCGGCCTCGCGCAGTTCTCGCGCCTGAAAGAGGACCTGCTGCGCGCGAACGCCGAGCTGTTCGGGCACCGCTACCTGATGGACCGCGTGGTGCCCGGCGGCGTCGCCGTCGACATCGATGCCGCGGGCGCGCGGCGCCTGCTCGAGGACGGCGAGCGCCTGGAAGCGGAGCTGCGTACGCTGCGCGTGATCTACTACGACCACGCAGGCCTGCAGGATCGCTGCATCAATTGCGGGCGCCTCTCGCCGCAGGTCGCCGCCTCCCTCGGCGTGGTCGGGCTCGCGGCGCGCGCGAGCGGCCTCGCCATGGACGCGCGCGCGCATCCCGGCTTCGCGCCGTATGACGAGATCAGCCCGCGCGTAACTTCCCACCGCAACGGCGATGTGGCCGCGCGCATCGTGGTGCGCTTCGACGAAGTGCTCGAATCGCTCGCGCTGCAGCGGCGTCTCCTCGAGGCGCTGCCCTCGGGCGAGCTGCGCGCGGCGCTGCCGGAGCCCGCCGCCCACGCGCGCGGACTCGGCTGGGTCGAGGGCTGGCGCGGGGAAGTGCTGATCGCGCTGGAGGCCGGAGCCGGCGGGCGCATCCGGCGCTGCCACCCGCACGATCCGTCGTGGCAGAACTGGCCGGCGATCGAGCATGCGGTGCTCGGCAATATCGTTCCGGACTTCCCGCTCATCAACAAATCGTTCAACCTCTCCTACGCGGGAGCGGATCTGTAGCCGTGCACAAGATCCTTTTCCAGATCGCCCGCACCGGCATCTGCACTGAGGCCGCGCCGCAGCCCGACGCGGCCTTGCGCACGGCCGCGCCCGCGCTGAACGCCGACGTGCTGAAGCTGCTCGGTCGCGCGCTCGCCATCCGCCACGTCGACGCCGGCTCCTGCAACGGCTGCGAGCTGGAGATCCATGCGGCGAACAACCCGTACTACAACCTCGAAGGAATGGGCATCAAGTTCGTGGCGAGCCCGCGCCACGCCGACCTGCTGCTCGTCACCGGTCCGGTGTCGCGCAACATGGAGGTGGCGCTGCGCCGGACTTTTGATGCGATGCCCGAGCCCAAGCTCGTGGTGGCGATCGGCGATTGCGGCTGCGACGGCGGGGTGTTCGGCGAGAGCTACGCGAGCTGCGGGCGGGTGGCCAACGTGATTCCGGTGGATGTCGCGGTGCCCGGCTGCCCGCCGGCGCCGGCCGCGATCGTGCAGGGAATACTGACCGCGATCAGCGCGCCGGGGCGCGCTCCTTGACTACCCCCGGCCCCCGCAAGTAGTCGGCATCGAGGCGTTCGGATAGCCGCGGCAGGCCCAGCTCACCTTGCCGCCCTGCAAGGTCGGCGTCACCGAAATTTCGATCGCGTTCTCCTCGTTCCAGCCGCGGATCGCGCCGTTGGGCTCGACGATCCACTTGAGCTCGCCGAAATTCGGGTCCTTGCGCGCCGGCGCCTTGATGTTGTTCCCAGCGCCCGTGAGGCTGTTCGCTTTCTCGGCGGCGGCGCCGACCTGCTGGCGGAGCGGCTCGGTTCCTGCGACGAGCGCGGTGGCGGCCTCCTTCGCCTTGCTGCCGGCGACGCCGGGAAGAATCCAGGAAACCGCCACGAACCCGACCAAGGCCAGAGCGGCGATCACCAGAAGCGCGGCACGCATGATTCTCTCCCCTTTTGAATTTGCACGGCAATTTAGCATGAAGGCCCGAGGTCCACACGACACCCGGAAGGGCAAAATTCGTCATGGACGTGACGCTTCACCTCAGGATCGTCGGCCGTGTGCAGGGCGTCGGCTACCGGGACGCGCTTCGCCGCGAGGCGCTCGCCCGCGGCGTCTCGGGCTGGGTACGCAATCGCCGCGATGGATCGGTCGAAGCGCTCGTGCAGGGAAGCGCCGAAGCGGTCGATGCGCTAATCGCCTGGGCGCGGCGCGGGCCGCCGGCCGCCCGAGTCCAGGACGTCGAAGTGAAAGAGGCCGCCGGCGATCTCGCGCGCCGCTACGACAGCTTCGACTGGCTTCCCACGGCCTAGCTACCCGCGGTCTCGAGTTCTGATACCGGCCGGCGCGATTGTTGCGCCGCGTCATCGCGCGCCGAAAAATGGCCGGGACCTCAACGCATTTTGGAGACCGCCATGCTGATGACGCTGACGATGCCCGCAGGACTGGACACCGAAGAAACCCCGCGCCCCGTGGCGCCGGTGCGCATCAAGGTGCGCTCGGCCGACGAGCTGCGCACCGCGGTCCGGCACTCGCGCCTGCAGGCGCTCACGCTCGACGGCGCCGCGATGACGCACATCCTGCGCATGGATGCGAAGCGCGGCGTTCTGGAGGTGCAGGCGGCGGCGACCTGGACGGAGCTCGCCAGATACCTGGCCGGGCGCAAGCTCGACATCGAAGCATTCGCCGCCACCCCGGGACTGCCGGCGACGGTCGGCGAGGCGATTTCCGTCGCTGCCGCCGGCCCGGACGGCCTGCCGGTGACCGCTCATGTGATCGGCCTGACGCTCGTCACGCCCGACGGCGAGCTGCGCCGCGCCGACCGCGACACGAATTCCGAGCTGCTGCGCGCCGCGCTCGGCGGCCAGGGCCTGATCGGCCTCGTCTACAGCGTGACCTTTGCGGTCGCCTCGCTTTCGGCGAGCGCTCGAGAGGCGAGCGCACCGGTCGGGCTCGATATCCCGCAAGCGAAGCCGACGCACGCCGCGGAATACGCCTTCGAGACGCTTGTCCCGCCGGCGGCGCTGGAAGCGTATCTGGCCGACGTGCGCGCGCTCGGCGAGGAGCGGCGCCTGACGCTCCTTGGCATCTCGGTGCGCCGCTATCGCAAGGATACGAGCGCCTGCCTCGCCTGGGCGACCGGGGAATGGGCCGGCGTGCGCGTGCGCTTTGGGGTGCGAACGACGATCGGCGCGAGCGTCGCCGCGACCGAGGTGCGGCGCGCCCTCATCACGCTCGCCCTCGCGCGCGGCGGCGCGTTCCTGCCGCGCGACCTGCGCCATGCCACGCGCGAGCAGATCAACGCCTGCTACCCGTCGCTCGCCACGTTCCTGCGCGACAAGCGCCGCGCCGATCCCGCCGAGCGGCTGCAGAACGACTGGTACCGCGAGGTGCTCGCCAAGCTGCGCGCCGAGCGCTGCGAGAGCCGCTGGCAGGTTTCGGCTAGAACCTGAGCTGGACGTTCTCCGGAGAGAGCCAGGCCGAGAGCTCGCCGATCAGCCGCTCATCGGGCCTGACGCGCCAGGCATCGCCGAGCGCCACGTCGCAGCTCGCCCCCGAGCCCTCCCAGTGCACGAGCACGGCGCAGCCGCGCTCGGCGCGATAGGGGGAAAGGGCCTGCATCAGGCGCTTCGCATCCGACTGGCCGTTCATGGCGAGGCGAATGCCCTGCACGAAGCGCTCGCGCAGCGACTGCAGGTCGAGGAGGTCTTCGGCCGTGACGCGCAGGCCGCCGGTGAAATCGTCGTGCTGGACCTTGCCCTGCACGACGATCAGCCGGTCTTCCTTCAGCTTCTCGCGGTGCTTCTCGAAGAGCTCGTTGAAGACCGAGATCTCGATCTGCGCGCTGCCGTCGTCCAGCACCACCATCACCATGCGCCCGCGGCGCGTCATCTGGATGCGCGCGCTCGCCACCACGCCGCCCACCCACGCGCGGTCCCCGGCGGCCGAGAGCTTCGCGATCGGCGTGCGCGGGAAGCCCTCGAGCTCGCGCTCGTACACCGAAAATAGGTGCGCCGAGAGGCAGAAGCCGAGCGCCGCCTTCTCCTCCATCAGGGTCTGGCGCAGGTCCCACTCGCGCGTCGGAATGAGCGTGAGCGCGGCGGCGTGCGAGGCATCCGATTCGCCGAAGAGGCTCGTCTGCGAGGCTCGTCGCTCGGCCTGCTCGGCCGCCTCGATCGCGCGGCCCACGGTGGCAAGGAGGCTCGCGCGGTTCTTCTCGATCGCGTCGAACGCCCCGGCACGCACGAGCGCCTCGACGCAGCGCCGGTTGACGTGGCGCTTGTCGACGCGCGCGCAGAAATCGTAGAGGTCGCGAAACGGCCCGTTCTTGCGCGCCTCCAGGATCGCTTCGATCGCCGACTGACCCGTGCCGCGCACAGCGCCCAGGCCGTAGCGCACGGTTTTCAGGTCGACCGGCGCGAAGCGATAGCCCGAGGCATTGATGTCGGGCGGCAGGAGCACGAGGCCGTTGGCGAGCGCGTCGTCGCGGTACTGCCGCACCTTGTCGGTGTCGTCCATCACCGCGGACAAGTTGGCCGCCATGAACGCTGCCGCGTGGTGCTGCTTCATGTACGCGGTCTGGTAGGCAAGGAGCGCGTAGGCCGCCGCGTGCGACTTGTTGAAGCCGTAGCCGGCGAACTTCTCCATCTGGTCGAAGACCTGCATCGCGCGGGCGCGCGGCAGGCCGTTCTTCTCGGCGCCGGCGACGAAGATGTCGCGGTGCTTCGCCATCTCCTCGGGGAGCTTCTTGCCCATCGCGCGCCTGAGCAGGTCGGCGCCGCCGAGCGTGTAGCCGCCGATCACCTGGGCGATCTGCATGACCTGCTCCTGGTAGACCATGATCCCGTAGGTCGGCGAGAGGATCGGCTCCAGGCGCTTGTCGGCGTATTCGACCCGCTCCTCGCCGCGCTTGCGCGCGATGAAGCTCGGGATCAGCTCCATCGGGCCGGGCCGGAAGAGCGCAACGAGCGCGATCACGTCCTCGAACCGGTCGGGTCGCGCGCGCTTGAGCATGTCGCGCATGCCGCGCGATTCCAGCTGGAACACCGCGGTCGTGTTGGCCGCCGAGAGGAGCTTGTAGGTCGTGGCGTCGTCCAGGGGTACTTTTTCGAGCGAAAAATCCTTTTCGCCCAGCTCGCGCACATAGCGCTCGGCCCAGTCGAGCACCGTGAGCGTCGTCAGGCCGAGGAAGTCGAACTTGACGAGGCCCACCGCCTCGACGTCGTCCTTGTCGAGCTGCGAGATGACGTTGGTCGTGCCTTCGGCCGCATAGAGGGGACAGAAATCGACGAGCCTGCCGGGCGCGATCAGCACGCCGCCCGCGTGCATGCCGACGTTTCGCGTCAGGCCCTCGAGCTTTTCGCCGAGTTCCAGGAGCTCCCGCACCTCTTCTTCCTTCTCCTCGCGCTCGGCAAGAAGCGGCTCTTCCTTGCGCGCATCGGCGAGCGTCACGAGGCGCCCGGGCTGGAAGGGGATGAGCTTCGCGATCTGGTCGCAGAAGTTGTAGCCCAGATCGAGCACGCGGCCGGTGTCGCGCACCACCGCGCGCGCCGCCATGGTGCCGAAGGTCGCGATCTGCGAGACCGAGTCCTCGCCGTACTTCTTCCGCACGTAATCGATCACCCGGTCGCGGCCGTCCTGGCAGAAGTCGATGTCGAAGTCCGGCATCGTCACGCGCTCGGGGTTGAGGAAGCGCTCGAAGAGCAGCTCGTACTTGATGGGATCGAGGTCGGTGATGCCGAGCGAGTAGGCGGCGAGCGATCCCGCGCCCGAGCCGCGCCCGGGCCCGACCGGCACGCCGTTCGAGCGCGCCCAGTTGATGAAGTCGGCGACGATGAGGAAGTAGCCCTCGAAGCCCATCTTCACGATCATCGCGAGCTCGAACTGCAGGCGCTCGCGGTAGGCGGGCGCCTGCTCTTTTCTCTGCGCCTCGTCGGGAAAGAGCTTTTCCAGCCGGCGCTGGAGGCCCTCTTCGGCCTGCTTTTTCAGGTATTGCTCGAGTGTCACGCCCTTTGGCGTCGGGAAGGCGGGCAGCCGGCTCTTGCCGAGCTCGATCTCGAGGTTGCAGCGGCGCGCGATTTCCACGGAATTGGCGAGCGCCTGCGGCACGTCGGCGAAGGCCTTGGCCATCTCGTCCTGCGTCTTGAAGTACTGGTCCGGCGTGAATTGCTTCGGGCGGCGCTGGTCGCCGAGCGTATAGCCCTGCGAGATGCACACGCGCGCCTCGTGCGCCTTGAAGTCCTCCGGCGCGAGGAACTGCACGGGATGCGTCGCCACCACCGGCAGGCCCGCCTTGACCGCGAGGCCAAGCGTCGCGCCGACGAGCGCCTCGCCGTGCTGCGCACCTGAGCGCTGGATCTCGAGGTAGTAGCGTCCCGGGAAGAGCTTCGCCCAGGCCGCGGCGAGCTTTTCGGCGGCGTTCGCGTTGCCGGTGGAGAGCGCCTGCCCGACATCGCCCCCGGCGAAGCCCGAGAGCGCGAGCAGGCCCTCGGTGCCGAGCTCGGAGAGCCACTCGCGCGCGATTTCGGCGCGGGCCCGATGCTGGTTCTTGAGCCAGGCCCGCGACAAAAGCTCCGAGAGCCTGAGGTACCCCTCGCGGGAAGCGCACAGAAGCAGGAGGCGCGAAGGCTTGTCGCGGTCCGCCTCGTTCTGGATCCAGCAGTCGGCGCCGATCACCGGCTTCACGCCCGCGCTGCGCGCCGCCTTGTAGAACTTCACCATGCCGAAGACGTTGGCCGCGTCGGTGAGCGCGAGCGCGGGCATCTTGTCGGCGGCCGCCTTCGCCACCGCCTCATCCACGCGCACGATCCCGTCGCTCACCGAGTACTCGCTATGGAGCCTGAGGTGAACGAAACGAGGAGTGGACATGGGAGCAAAAAGTTTACCATCGGCCGATGCGTGGCTCGGGCGTTTTTGCGCTGCTCGCCGGCGCGACCTGCATCTCGCTCTCGCCGATCTGGGTGCGGATCGCGGATGTCGGACCGACGGCGAGCGCTTTCTGGCGAGTTGCCCTTGCAATCCCGGTGCTTTGGGGTTCGGTTTTCTTTTTTTCTTCCGGGGCCTTGAAATTGGAAAGAAAGCCCTTCCTGCTGCTCCTCGCGGCTGGGATCGCATTCTCAGGCGACCTCGCCTTCTGGCACTGGTCGATCCAGTTCACCTCGGTCGCCAACTCGACCTTGCTCGCCAACCTCGCCTCGATCTTCGTCACGCTTGCGGCTTGGATCCTCTGGAGGCAGCGCCCGTCGGGAACGTTCCTGGTCGGGCTCGCCGCGGCGCTTCTCGGCGTGGCGCTGCTCGTGCGCGCGAGCCTCGGGTTTTCGGCGCGCACGCTGCTCGGCGACGGCCTGGGCGTGATTACGGCGATGTTCTATGCCTGGTACCTGCTCTCGGTGAAAGGCGTGCGCGACCGCGGCGTGGCGACGCTGCAGCTGATGGCGGTCACGACGACCATCACCGCCGTAATCCTCTTGCCGGTCGCGCTGGCCTCGGGCGAAGCGTTGCTGCCGGCGAGCGCGACAGGGTGGCTCAAGCTCCTCGGCCTCGCCTGGATCTCACACTCGGCCGGCCAGGGCCTGATCGCCTACGCGCTCGCCCACCTGCCGGCGGCGTTCTCCTCGGTCGGCCTCCTTTTTCAGCCGGTCATGGCGGCGGGCTTCGCCTGGCTGCTGCTCGCCGAGCCGCTCGCGCCGCTGCAGATCGTGGGCGGGGCGGTCGTGCTCGTCGGCATCTATCTCGCACACCGCGGTGCGAACTTGAAATAAGCTGTCGTACCCCTATCTAGCAGGCCGGGCAAACCACAAAAAGGTCTCCCATGAAGCGCCTCCTTCTACTCTTCGCCGCCCTTCTGTCGCTCGGCGGCTGCGGCTACAACACCCTCCAGCAGCAGGATGAGCAGATCAAGGCCGCCTGGTCCGAGGTGCTCAACCAGTACCAGCGGCGCGCGGACCTCGTGCCCAACCTTGTCAACACGGTGAAGGGCTTCGCGCAGCAGGAGCAGAAGGTGCTGATCGAGGTCACCCAGGCGCGGGCCAAGGTCGGCACGATCCAGGCGACCCCCGAGCTCGTCAACGACCCTGCCGCCTTCCAGCGCTTCACGCAGGCGCAAGGCGAGCTCACCGGCGCGCTGCAGCGGCTGATGGTCGTCGCCGAGGCCTATCCGCAGCTCAAGTCGGACGCCAACTTCCGCGACCTGCAGGCGCAGCTCGAGGGCACCGAGAACCGCATCGCGGTGGCGCGCCAGCGCTACATCCGCTCGGTTCAGGACTACAACACCACCGTGCGCTCTTTCCCGAGCAACCTCACGGCGATGATGTTCGGCCTGAAGGAAAAGGCGCAGTTCGCGGTCGAGAACGAGAAGTCGCTGGCGGCGCCGCCCAAAGTTGATTTCTCTACTAAGTAAGCTCCTCCTCGCCGGGGTCGCGGCGGCCGCCGTCGCGATTCCGTCGCTCGAGCATCGGGTCACTGATTTAACAAATACCTTAAATCAAACCCAGAAAACTGCACTCGAACAGACGCTCGCCGAGTTCGAGGCGCGCAAGGGCGCGCAGATCGCGGTCCTTGTCGTTCCCACGACGCAGCCGGAGACAATCGACCAGTACGCCGTGCGGGTGGAGGAGCAGTGGAAGCTCGGCCGCAAGGGCGTGGACGATTCGGTGCTGCTGGTCGTCGCCCTGCAGGATCGCAAGCTCCGGCTCGAGGTCGGCTACGGGCTGGAGGGCGCCCTGCCCGACGCGGCGGCGAAGCGCATCATCGAGGACGACATCACGCCGCGCTTGCGCAAGGGCGATTTCTACGGCGGCATCCGCGCGGGGCTCGACCGCGTCATGCGCACCGTCGAAGGCGAGCCGCTGCCGCCGCCCGCGGCGCACGAGACGCCGGCGCAACGGCACGACATCGGCGAGTGGATCGTCCCGCTCTTTTTCTTCTTCGTGATCGGCGGCGGCATCCTGAAGAGCATTTTCGGACGCTTCTTCGGCGGCGGCCTGATCGGCGCGGCGATGGGCGTCGCCGTCTGGCTCTTCGTCGGCTCGCTCGTGATCGCGCTCGTTGTCGGCTTCTTCGCCTTCATCCTTTCCCTCGTGACCGGCGTGCCGACCTCGCGCGGGGGCTGGGGCTCGAGCGGCTGGGGCGGCGGCGGCTGGAGCTCGGGGGGCGGCGGCTTTTCCTCCGGCGGGGGCGGCTTCAGCGGCGGGGGCGGCAGCTCGGGCGGCGGCGGAGCGAGCGGGAGCTGGTGAGATGAACCTCGCACGCCTGCTCAGGCACCTTTTCATTCCCGACCTGCTGGCGCGGCGCGCGTTCTCGAGCGCGGATCTCGCGAAGATCGGCGCCGCCATCAAGGCGTCCGAAGCGCAGCATGACGGCGAAATCCGCTTCGTGGTCGAAGCTTCGCTGCCGCTCCCCTACCTTTTCGGCAAGAGGGCGTCGCGCCGCCGCGCCGAGGATCTTTTCGCCCGGCTCAAGGTGTGGGACACCGAGCGAAACGCCGGCGTGCTCCTCTACGTCCAGCTCGTCAGCCGCCACATCGACGTCGTCGCCGACCGCGGCATCGCGAAAAAGGTGGCGCAAGCCGATTGGGACGCGGTGTGCCGCGACATGCAGGCGGCGTTCCGGCGCGGCGAGTTCCTCGCCGGCAGTCTCGAGGGCATCGCGCGCGTCACCGGGCTCCTCGCCCGCGCCTTCCCGAAAACGCCGGGCGATGCGAACGAGCTGCCCGACAAGCCCGTGGTGATCTGAGCCGGGCGGGCTACTTCTCGAATCCGCGCACCAGCTTCGCGCGCGCGCCCGCGGCCTGCATGAGGAGGCTGAAGTCCGAGCCCGAGAGGATGAGCTGCACGCCCATATTGATGTGGCGCTCGAGCAGCTCGGCCGTGTACATCCCGCCCATGCCCGGGAACTTGCCGTGCTTCTTGCACGCGGCGATGACTTTCTTGTAGGCCTCGGCGACGCGCGGATCGTCGAACTGGCCCGGGCAGCCCATCTCGAAGCACAGGTCGTTCGTGCCGATGAGGAGCGCGTCGATCCCCTTTACCGCCGCGATCTCCTCGGCGTTCGCGATGCCCTGCGGCGATTCGAGCATGACGACGACGAGCGTCTCCTCGTTCACGATCTTCGCCGCCTCGCCCACGGCCATCGAAGCGAAGCCGAGCTGCTGCAGGCCGCCGCCCATCGAGCGATGCCCGATCGGCGGGAAGCGGCAGGCGTCCGCCACGCGCTTGGCCTCCTGTGCGTTGTCCACGTGCGGCACGACGATGCCCTGCGCACCGTTATCCAGCATGCGCGAGGAAAACCAGTGCTCCTTCCCAGCCACGCGCACCACCGGCGTGATGCCGATCGCGAGCGCGGCCGAGGCGATCTGCGCCGCCATGTCGGTGTCCATCGAATTGTGCTCGCAGTCGATGAAGAGCCAGTCGAAGCCGGCCGTCTTCATGATCTGCGCGACGTCCACGGTGCGC
>Ga0310810_10001963_pt1 | contig 21824 bp, 20 predicted proteins | sample NCmetagenome_FD_207641 | JGI IMG/M metagenome (GOLD analysis project Ga0310810, IMG submission 207641) | Soil microbial communities from experimental microcosm in Duke University, North Carolina, United States - NC | ecosystem: Engineered > Artificial ecosystem > Soil microcosm > Unclassified ... | reverse complement strand
CAATCGCTTGGCCGTCCTGCGATGCGAGCAGCAAGACGCCGTGCGGCGGCGCGTACGCACCGGGCAGCCCGGCAAGCTCGCCGGCGAAGCCCTGGAAGCAGAGGTCGACGCCGAGCGACGACGCATAGGCTTCGAACAGGCGCTTGACGGCGACGAGGTCGGACGCGCCGGCATCGCGTATCGCGACGCGCGTCACGACGCCGGGCACGCCGCGACCCTGACGTCGGTGCCCGCGTACTGCGTCGACAGATCCTTGACGCGCGCGGCGACCGGCTCCGGCGCATCGCGCACGACGATCATCGACTGCGCCGGGGCGCCTTGCGGCCGCGGCTCGACGTGCGTACCGAGAACGCCGCGCGCTGCGAGCGTTTCGGCACGCGCGGTGGCGGCCGACTCGCTCCGGAACATCCCGAGCGAAACCGTGAACTGTCCATGCGCGTAGTCGACGACCGACAGGTCGCCGATCGACTGCGCGCGCAGGTCCGCGGCGCGGCGATCGGCGGCGGCACGGTTCGGCATCGCCCCGAGGTTGACCCAGTACAGCGCATCGGAAGGAAGCGTTCGCTGCGAAAGCTGACGCGCGCTCACCAGCGCTTCGAGCTCGCCTTCCGCGCGGGCGCGATCGGCGTCGGCGAACGGACCCCACTCGATGCAGACGAGCTTCGCCGGCGCGAGCGCCGCGAGCTCTTTCGGCGTCACCCGCTTGATCCGATCGGGCACGACCTGCTCGCGAAGTCGACCCGCCTCGCTTTGCGCCGCGCGGTCGAGTCGCGCGTAGGCGAAAACCGCGAGGTTGAGAAGGAGCAGAAGTACGACGGCCGCGCGCATCCGGAACGGTTTCCTGGCGCCGCGCGCGAGCGCCGGCTACGGCCGAGCGGTCAGGCGCGCGGCAGGAGGGCGAGCACGAGCACGCCTTCGAGCACGAGATTATCCACGACCTCGACGGGTGGCTCCAACCGCGGCGCGATGTCGCCGAGCGCACCGCCGGCGACGTAGCACGTGATGTCGGCGCCGTCGCCGCGCAACCGGCGGCGCACTTCACCGATCGCGCCGCAAATGGCCTGTACGGCGCCTGAATACAGGGCATCCGGCGTGTTGGTCGGGAAGCCGCAATACTCGCCGGCGGGTGTGCGCAACGCCGCGGTGTTGTCGGCGAGCGCGCGCAGCATGAGCCGGACGCCCGGAAGGATCAGTCCCCCGCGGAACGCGCCGTCGGCATCGAGTGCGTCGATCGTGACGGCAGTACCCGCGTTCACGACGACGCAGGGTGCCGGCGACGCTTCGTTCGCCGCAACCGCGCGGCGGCGTGCCGCGACGAGCGAGGCCCAGCGATCGGCGCCGAGCTGCGACGGGGTCTCATAACGGTTGATGACGCCGCCGGCGTTCGCCGTGGCGGTCAGCCATTCGATCGGCAGCCGCCAGCGCGCGAGCTGTCCTTCGACGCGAACGCGCGCCGCTTCGCCGGCGACGTTGACGCCAACGGCGCGCATCGGGCGCTCGAGATTCTGCCAGTCGCGCACGGCAAGCGAGCCGATGTCCTGATTGGCGACGGCGCCGCGCGCCGTCCAGCCGCGCGACCCGCGCAGGGCCCATTTGAGCCGGCTGTTGCCGACGTCGATGACGAGAATCTGGCTCAAGGCGGAGAACATCCCCCCACGCTTGCGGCTCCGCCGCTGCGCTGCCCCCGAAGGGGGCGGATTTCGCGCCTCGGGGCGGCCCTTCGGCGCGAAAGCACGTCAGAGCGATCAGGCGCGGCGGAGCGAGATCTCCCCGGCCAGGAAGCGCGCGCGGCGCGGCCCGTCGGCCAGCACCAGCGCGCCGGTGCTGTCGACGCCGGCGACCGTGCCCTTCACCTGTTCGCCGTCGGGCAGCAGCAGCTTGACCGGCTTGCCCTGGTACGCATGGCGCCGCTGCCATTCGGCAGCGAACGGCATGAAGCCCTGCGCCGCGTATTGCGACAGGCTCGCCGCGAGCTCGCACACGAGGCGCGCCAGCAGCCTGTTGCGGTCGATCGGCGGCGCGCCACGCCCCGCGACGGTCGCCAAGTCGCTGACCGGCTGCGCGATGTCGCGCTTCACGTTCTGCGGCAGGCGGATGTTGAGGCCGACGCCGACGACGACGGTCGACGGTCCGAGCGCATCGCCGTTCAGCTCGACCAGGATGCCACCGACCTTCAGATGCCGGTGCACGAGATCGTTCGGCCACTTGAGCTCGACGCCCGCCAGCCCTTCGGCCTCGAGCGCGCGCACGACCGCGACTCCGACCGCGAGCGAGAGACCGGCGACGAAGCCGGCACCCTGCTCGAAACGCCAGCCGAGCGAGAACGTGAGACTGCCGCCCGCGACCGCCGTCCAGACGCGGCCGCGGCGTCCGCGCCCGGCCGTCTGCCATTCGGCGGCGAGCAGCGCGCCGTGGATGTCGCGGCGCGCCGCACGACGCAGCAGCTCGGTCGACGTCGAGTCGACCTGATCGGTGACCTCGACGGCGATCGACGGATGCAGCGGGATCGACGACGCCCCCGGCATGACGAGATCGTCGTCGTTCGCGGCCGGCAGCAGCGGTGCCTTCGCATCGGGCGGCGCCACTTCGGCGCCGAGCGCCTCGAGCGCCGCGCGGATCTCCTTCACGTCCAGGAAGTCGGGCGTCGCGAGCAGACGGTAGCCGCGGCCGCGGACGCGCTCCAGCGCAAGTCCGGCCGTTTCGGCCTGCTTGAGGAGTTGCGAAACCCGGGCGCGCGTCAATCCCACCGTCGCGGCAAGATCTTCGCCCGAGTGGAAGGCGCCGTCTGAAAGCTGGCGCAGAAGCGAGAAACCAAGAGGAGTAAGCACTAACCTACACGCCCGTCGGAAGCTTCCGATTCTAGCAGACTCGACGTGCATTTGCACGAATTTTGTCTGCGCGTGAAACGTCTACGAATCGCATGTGCGGCCGCAGCAATCCCTTTCAAGCCTGCTTCAGGACGCCGCGGCGGATCTGGTCCTGTTCGATCGATTCGAAAAGCGCCCGGAAGTTGCCTTCGCCGAAGCCTTCGTTGCCCTTGCGCTGGATGATCTCGAAGAAGATCGGGCCGATGACCGTCGACGTGAAGATCTGTAGCAGCATCTCGTCCTTGGCCGGTGCGCCGTCGATGAGTATCCGGTTTCGCGCGAGACGGGCCGTGTCCTCGCGGTGGCCCGGCAGCCGCTTCGCGAGCGCTTCGTAGTACGTCTGCGGCGTGTCCTGGAACGCGACGCCCTCGTCACGCAGCGTCTCGACCGTCGCGTAGATGTCGCCGGTGCCGAGGGCGACGTGCTGGATGCCTTCGCCGCGATAGTCGACCAGGTATTCCTGGATCTGGCTCTTGTCGTCGGAGCTTTCGTTGATCGGAATGCGAATGCCGCCGTCGGGGCTCGTCATCGCCTTGCTCTTGAGCCCCGTCAAGCGGCCCTCGATGTCGAAATAGCGGATCTCGCGGAAGTTGAAGAGTCGCTCGTAGAAACCCGCCCACTCGATCATCCGTCCGCGGTGCACGTTGTGCGTCAGATGGTCGATGTACGTGAGACCGGCGCCGGCCGGATGCTGGTCGACGTTCGGGAACGGAACGAAGTCGATGTCGTAGATCGACACGCCGGTGCGGTCGTGCGTCGGATAGCGGTCGACGAGATAAATCAGCGAGTCGCCGATGCCCTTGATCGCCGGAATGTTGAGCTCCATCGGTCCCGGGTGCGCCTCGACGCCCCATGCGCCGTTGGCGACGCAGTGCGCGTACGCCTTCGCGGCATCCTTCACGCGAAACGCGATCGCGCAGATGCTCGGCCCGTGCACGCGCGCGAACGACTGCGCGAACGAGTGCGGTTCGGCGTTGACGATGAAGTTGATCGTGCCCTGACGGTAGAGGAGCACGTCCTTCGAGCGGTGCTTCGCGATCGCCGTGAAGCCCAGATGCTCGAACAGGCGCCCGAGCGCCTGCGGATCGGGGGCCGCGTATTCGACGAACTCGAAGCCGTCGGTGCCGGCCGGGTTGTCCCAGAGATCGGCTTTCGTCTCGGATGCCATGAGGCGACCTCGTTCGTGTCGATCGTCGATGTTAGCCCGGATATCGTCCGGTGCGACACCCTCCGGCCGTCAGCCCGGCTTCCCGGCGATCGCGCGCACGAGCTCTTGATGCAGCGCGCGGTCGCCGCAGGCGAGGACGTCGCCACCGCGATCGCACGGTCCGCCGTCCCACGCCGTGACGACGCCGCCGGCGTTGTCGATCAGCGGAATCAGCGACTGGATGTCCCAGGCGTTGAGGCCGGTCTCGATGACGACGTCGACGAGTCCCATCGCGACCTGCGTATAGCAGTAGCAGTCCCCGCCGAAACGTACGAGCCGCGCGCGTGCGCTCGCCTGTTCGTAGGCGTGGCGCTGCCTTGGTGAAACGAATAGCCGCGGGTCGGTCGTCGCGACGATCGCATCCTCGATGCGCGAGCAGCGCCGCGTGCGAAGGCGTTTGCGCACATCGCCGCGAATCCATTCGGCGCGGCCGTCGACGCCGACGAACGATTCGCCGACGTACGGCTGATGCGTGACGCCGACGACCGGCCGCTCGCCATCGTGAAGCGCGATCAGCGTCGCCCAGTGCAGGTGGCCGACGATGAAGCTGCGCGTGCCGTCGATCGGATCGATCATCCACGTGTAGCGGGATGTGCCGGCCTTGCGGCCGTGCTCCTCGCCTTCGATGCCGTGATCGGGATAGCGCGCGGCGATCGCGTCGCGAATCGTTTTCTCCGCCGCGCGGTCGGCTTCCGTGACCGGGTCGTAGCCGCGCGTGCCGCCCTTGTCGCCGACGTCGATCGTCTCGCGGAAATGCGGCAGGATCGCGCGGCCGGCATCGCGCGCGGCCTGCAGCGCGAACGCCGCGAACGCCTCGTCAGCGTTCGCCATCGCGAGAAACGATCGTGATGCCGGCGAGCTTCTCCTGCGCTTCGACCAGTGACGCAACGTACTTGTCGCCGAAGCCCAGCGCGTTCGCAGTGACGAGGCTCTGGTGCACGGCTTCGCCGACGATCGACGGCAGCATCATCGACTCGGTGAAATGCGTGTAGTAGCGCAGATCCTTCGCGGCGTTCGACAGCGTGAACCGGAGTCCCGTCAGGTCGCCGCCTTCGAGCATGCGGCCGACGATCATCTGGAACAGTCCCGAATTGACGGCGCCGGCCGAGACCACCTGGTGCAGCTTGCGGATCGACAACCCCGACTTCGCGGCGGCCGCGCAAGCCTCGGCGCTCGCCGTGCAGATCGCCTGCGCGAGGAAATTGTTGATGAGCTTCAGCACGATGCCGTGTCCGGGCGGACCGGCGTGGACGATATTTTCGCAGAATGCCGCAAGCGTCGGCCGAAGCTCGGCGAACGTCGCGTCGTCGGCGCCGACCATGATGTTGAGGCGGCCCTGCTCGGCCTCGACCGGCGTGCGCGCAAGCGGCGCATCGACGAAGCGCACGTTCTGCTCGGCCAGCACCTTGCGCATCCGCGTCGTCGTCGCCGGCTCGCTCGTCGACGTGTCGACGACGATCAACCCCTGCGGCGCCGCGCCCGCGATGCCGTCGGCACCGAGCACGACCTCCTCGACCTCCGGGGCTCCGGTCACGCAGAGGATGACGACGTCGGCATCGCGGGCGAGCATCGCGTGGCTCGCCGCCTCGGTGGCGCCCGCCGCCAGCAGATCCTCTGCGGCCTTGCGGTTGCGATGCACGCGCAGCGCGAGCGGGAAGCCTTTGGCCAGAAGATTCTTCGCGATGCCGTGGCCCATGAGCCCGACGCCGACGAAGCCGATCCGCGGTTTTTCCATTTCGAATGCTCCTACTGGACGGTGACGGGGTCGAGCGCGACGAGCCGCGCGCGGCGCCGCTCGTGCAGCGTCATCAGAAGTCCGCTGCCGGCGATCACCACCATGCCCGCGATCCGGTAACTGTTCGGGAAATCGCCGTAAAGCAGCCAGCCGAGCAGCATCGCCCAGACGAGCTGCATGTAGGTGAACGGCGTCAGCGCGGACACGGGTGCGAGCCGGAACGCGAGGATGAACAGGAAGTGGCCGGCGGTGCCGAAAAGACCGCCGCAGATGATCAGCAGCATGTGTGTCCATGGCATCGACGACGGCCAGCCGAAGCCGGGCGCGAGCGCCGACATGACGACGGTGCCGATCAGCGCCGGGTAGAAAAGCAGCACGCGCGGATCATCTTCGCCGGCGAGCATTCGCGTCGTCACCTGGTAGCACGCGTAGAACGCCGCCGCGGCGAGCCCGAAGAGCGCGGCCCCGTGGAAGACGTCGGTGCCCGGCTGGACGATCATCAGCATGCCGGCGATGCCGACGACGACGAACGCGATGCGCGCTTGCGTGAGGCGCTCGTCGAGCACCAGCCGGCCGAGCAGCACGACGATGATCGGCGTCGAGTAGTTGAGCGCCGTCGCTTCCGCGAGCGGCAGCGAGCGCAGCGAGTTCGTGAAGAACAGCGACGAGGCGAGAAGGAGGATGCCGCGAAACGCCTGGATGCGCAGCCGCTTCGTTCGCACGAGCGAAAGACGCATGCGGGGACCGAGCCATACCAGCATCGCGACGAACTGCACGGCATAACGCGCGAAGACGAGCACCGGGACCGGGTAGCGCTGCGTCATGAACTTCGTGATCGCATCGAGCGCCGTGAAGCAGAGAACCGCGCTCGTGATGAGAAGGATCGCCCGCGGCGGCACGTGATGATGACGCACCGCGCGATTATCGCCGATCCCGCGCTCGCCGCTTCCGGCATAATCGTCGCTCAGGCGCGACGCTCGCCCTTTTGCGGAGGTTACTTCGATGCCAAACGTCTCGCTCGCCCGGCTGCTGTCGATCGCAAGCCTGGTGGTGTTGGTTGCGCTTACCGCGCTGACTGGCCCCGACGCGCGCGCCCAGACGATGCCGGCCGCGAAGCCAAACCGCGTCGTCATGCAGGTGAGCGACAACGATCCCGGCAAGTGGAACCTCGCGCTCAACAATGCGAAGAACCTGCAGGCCGACCTCGGAGCCGGCAACGTCGAGATCGAGATCGTCGCCTACGGTCCCGGCATCGGGATGCTCAAGGCCGATTCGATCGTCGGCAACCGGATCGGCGACGCCCTCGGTCAGGGCGTCAAGGTGAGCGCCTGCGAGAACACGATGCATGGCCAGAAGCTCGTCAAGGCGGACATGCTCGACGGCATCGGTTACGTGCCGGCGGGCGTCGTCGAGATCATGCGCAAGCAGCAGGAGGGGTGGGCATACCTGCGGCCGTGAGGTCGAAGCCTGCCGGCGCTACAATCGGCGGCGCACGCGGGTGTAGTTCAATGGCAGAACGGCAGCTTCCCAAGCTGCATACGAGGGTTCGATTCCCTTCACCCGCTCACGAACGACTCGCCGACCTCCCGTCGGGTCACCTGTTTCCGAATATGTCGGCCGCAGGCGGAGCGCCGGATAACCGCTTAAACTAGCGGATTTGATCGGCCAACCGGTTGGGCCGCCGGGAATCAACATTCCCACCCCAATGTCCTAGCACGATGTCTGCACCGCGCCGCCTGTTCGTCGCGATCGCCTGCCTGCTGATCATCGCGGGCATCGCCATTGCCGCGTTCCGGTACGTGCCGGGTTCGCGCGCCGCGCAGACGAAGAGCGCGCCCGCCGTACCCGTCAGCGTGACGGCGGTCGTGCGGAAAGACGTGCCGGTGCGCATCCACGCGATCGGCAATGTCGAGCCGCTCACGACCGTTGCGATCAAGGCGCGCGTCGACGGGCAGATCGATGCCGTGCATTTCAAGGAAGGCGACGAAGTGCGGCAGGGTGCCGTGCTGTTCGAGATCGATCGGCGGCCGTTCGAGGCGCAACTCGCGCAGGCCAAGGCCAACCTGCTGAAGGATCAGGCGGTCCTCGACCACGCGCGCGAGGTGGAAAAGCGGAACAAGGAACTGCTCGCGCAGAAATTCATCTCGCCCGACGCTTTCGAGCAGGTCAAGACGAACGTGGCGACCGCAGCCGCGACGGTGGTCGCCGACGAGGCCGCCGTGCGCAGCGTGCAGCTCTCGCTCGACTACTGCACGATCCGCTCGCCGCTTACCGGCTACGCGGGCCGCGTGATGATCCAGCAGGGCAACCTTGTCAAGGCTAACGACACGACGCCGCTCGTCGTCATCAACCAGGTCGTGCCGATCAACGTGTCGTTCTCCGTTCCCGAATCCGAGCTCGGCGCCGTGCGCAAGCATCTCACGGCCGGCGATCTCGAGGTCGGCGCCGAGGTGCCGAACGGCGTGGCGCCGGCGTCCGGCAAGCTGTCGTTCATCGACAACTCGACGGACATCTCGACGGGAACGATCAAGCTCAAGGCTGAATTCCCGAACACCGACAAGGCGCTGTGGCCCGGTCAGTTCGTCAACGTCGTGCTGACGCTCACCACGCAGAAGGATGCGCTCGTCGTGCCGACGACCGCCGTTCAGAATGGCCCGAACGGGCAGTACGTGTTCGTCGTCGCGTCCGATCAGACCGTTGCGTTGCGCGACGTCAAGGTCGCGCGCGCGGAAGGCGACGATTCCGTGATCGCGTCGGGGCTCGCGGCTGGCGATCTCGTGGTCACTGCGGGGCAGCTTCGCCTCGCGCCCGGGACGCGCGTGACGACTGCCGGCCCGCGCAACGCGTGACGATCATCGCAGCGCTGCTCGCGCCGCGGACGACGCCATGAACATCGCTGCGCTTTTCGTCCGCCGCCCCGTCATGACGCTGCTGCTCATGCTCGGCATCGTCATTTTCGGCATTGTCGGCTACCGCCTGCTGCCGGTGAACGCGTTGCCGAACGTCGACTTCCCGACGATCCAGGTGTCCGCGCAGCTTCCCGGCGCAAGCCCCGACACGATGGCGTCGGCGGTTGCCACGCCGCTCGAGAAGCAGTTCTCGACGATCGCCGGCATCGACTCGATGACGTCGACGTCCACAAGCGGCAGCACGTCGATCACGATGCAGTTTTCGCTCGATCGCAACATCGACGCGGCCGCGCAGGACGTGCAATCGGCCATCGCCGCGGCGGCGCGTCAGCTTCCCTCGTCGTTGCCGACGCCGCCGACGCTTCGCAAGGTGAACCCGGCCGACTTCTCGATCCTGCTGATGGCGCTCACGTCGGAGACGCAGCCGCTGTCGACGGTCGACGAGTACGCCGAAAACAATCTGGCGACGCGAATTTCGACGATCAACGGCGTCGCGCAAGTGCAGGTATTCGGCTCGCAGCAATACGCGGTGCGCGCGCAGCTCGATCCGAATGCGCTGGCAAGCCGCGGCATTGCATTGACCGACGTCGAGCAGGTGATCGCCAACGCGAACGTGAACCTGCCGACCGGCACGCTGAACGGTCGCGAGCGCGCGACGTCGGTGATGGCCACCGGCCAGCTCACCGACGCGGCGGCGTTCGCTCCCCTGATCGTCGCGTACCGCAACGGGGCGCCGGTCCGGCTCGACCAGATCGGCCGCGTGATCGACAGCGTGCAGAACGACAAGGTCGCGGCCTGGTACAACGGCACGCGCGGCGTCGTACTCGCCGTGCAGCGCCAGCCTGGCACGAACACGATCGAGGTCGTCGACGCGATCAAGGCCGTCATTCCGGCGTTCCAGGCGCAGCTTCCACCGTCGATCAAGCTGTCGATCCTCTACGACCGCTCGCAGTCGATTCGCGAGTCCGTGCGGGACGTGCAGTTCTCGCTGCTGCTCGCGTTGTGCCTGGTCGTCTTCGTGATCTTCGTGTTCCTGCGCAGTCCGCGCGCGACACTGATCCCGAGTCTCGCGCTCCCGATATCGATCATCGGCACGTTCGCGCTGATGTACGCGTTCGGCTTCAACATCGACAACCTGTCGCTGATGGCGCTGACGCTTTGCGTCGGCTTCGTCGTCGACGACGCGATCGTGATGCTCGAGAACGTCACGCGGCACATGGAAATGGGCAAGTCGCGGATGCAGGCGACGCTCGACGGCTCGGAGGAGATCGGGTTCACGATCGTGTCGATGACGCTGTCCCTCGCCGCGGTGTTCATCCCGGTGCTGTTCATGGGCGGCATCCTCGGGCGGCTGCTCCACGAGTTCGCCGTGACGATCATCGTCGCCGTGCTGCTGTCGGGATTCGTGTCCCTGACGCTGACGCCGCTCCTCTGCAGTCGCTGGCTCGTGCGTGAAAACGAGGAAAAGCATGGCCGCGTCTACAGGTTCGCCGGTGCGGTGTTCGACAAGCTGCTCGCGGTATACCGGGCGGCGCTTTCGCGCGTGCTCCATCATCGACTGCTCACGGTTGTCGCGTTCTTCGTGCTGTTCGTGTCGACCTTCGTCCTTGGCTGGTTCATCCCGAAGGGCTTCCTGCCGAGCGACGACGTCGGCCAGCTCTTCCTCTTCACCGAGGCCGCGCAGGACATCTCGTTCAACGCGATGTCGAACCTGCAGCAGCAGGTCGCGGCGATCGTGCGGCGCAATCCGCACGTCGACAGCGTCATGTCGTTCGTCGGCGGCGGCGGCTCGGCATCGTCACTCAACAACGGGCGGATGTTCATCACGCTGAAGGACCGCAGCGAGCGACCGCCGGCCGATCAGGTCGTGCGCGAGCTCCGGCCGACGCTCGCTCAGGTGCCGGGCATCAAGGCGTTCGTGCAGAACGTGCCGGTGATCCGCCTCGGGCAGCTCACGAAGAGCCTCTACCAGTTCACGCTTCAGGGGCCGGACACGACGGAGCTCTTCGAGTGGGCGCCGAAGGTCGAAGACAAGCTCAAGTCGCTGCCGGGGCTCGTCGACGTCACGAGCGACCTGCAGATCACACAGCCGCAGGTGACGGTTCAGATCGATCGCAATCGCGCGTCGGCGCTCGGCGTGTCGGCGCAATCGATCGAGAACACGCTCTACGACGCGTACGGTTCGCGGCAAGTGTCGACGATCTATGCGCCGACGGACCAGTACTGGGTGATCATGGAGCTCTTGCCGCAGTACCAGCTCAACCCGGCCGCGCTGTCGATGCTCTACGTGCGCTCGAACAGCGGCAGCCTCGTTCCGCTCAACTCGGTCGCGACACTGAAGCCGACGATCGGGCCGCTCGCGATCACGCACCTCGGCCAGCTTCCATCGGTGACGATCTCGTTCGATCTGGCGCCCGGCGTCTCGCTGTCGCAGGCGATCGACGAAATCCAGAGGGCGACGCGCGAGATGGGATTGCCGCAGACGATCAACGGTCTGTTCCAGGGCAATGCGCAGGCGTTCAAATCCTCGTTCGCCGGAATGGGCGCGCTGCTCGCGCTCGCGATCTTCGTCATCTACCTCGTGCTGGGCATTCTTTACGAGAGCTTCATCCATCCGGTCACGATTCTCTCGGGGCTCGTGCCCGCTGCGTTCGGCGCGTTGCTGACGCTGTGGATCTTCGGCATCGACCTCAACATGTACGGGTTCGTCGGCATGGTGATGCTGGTCGGCATCGTCAAGAAGAACGCGATCATGATGATCGACTTCGCGATCGAGGCGCAGCGCAACGGGGGCAAGGCGCCGCAGGACGCGATCTTCCAGGCGTGCATCACGCGCTTCCGGCCGATCATGATGACGACGATGGCCGCGCTGATGGGAAGCCTGCCGATCGCGCTCGCCTTCGGCGCCGGCGGCGCCCGGCGGCCGCTCGGCCTTGCGGTCGTCGGCGGTCTTCTCGTGTCGCAGCTGCTGACGCTTTTCATCACGCCGGTCGTCTACATCTACTTCGAGCGGTTCCGGCAGTGGGTCGCAGGCAAGCGTCGCCATGGCGAGCCGCAGCCGTCGGCGGCCGCGGCCGACTGAACCGGTTCGCCTGCGCGACGTTTTTGGATTCGAGGGGGAGCCTCATGCGAGACGCATCGCTGCCGGTAACGCTGATCATCGTCGGGCTGGGATGGCTGCTGTGGGAATTCCGGCTCTTTCCCGACGTCGACTGGATCATCTCGCTCGGCTTCATCGTCGGCGGCATCGCCGTGCTCGTGCTCGACGGCGTCAACAAGAATTCGATCGTCGTCGGTCCGTTCCTCGTCGCGATCGGCATCGCGTGGTTCATGCACGACCGCTACGCGACCACGTGGCGCGTGATCCTGCCGGTGATGCTCGTCGTGCTGGGCGCGCTGATGCTGATCGCGCGCAGTCACCGCGTGCCCGAGCGGCGCGCGGAGCGCGGCACCTCGCAATCCGAGCTCTGATCGGCGATCCCGATCGCGGTTGGCGTAAACTGCGATCGACGCTAGGGGTCCTTCCCGCCATTTCACCATCGCGGGTCGGTGAGAAAACACCCTTGGAACCTGTTCGGATAATGCCGGCGCAGGGAAGCGTGGACACCTCCACCGCTCCTCGCCCGGCCGATCGACGAGGATGGAAATGAACGCCAACGACAAGTTCTTCGCGCGCGACGCCAAAGTCGACGCCGCGGCGGTTGCGCCGCTGCCCGCGTCACGCAAGATTTACGTGGAAGGCACGCGGTCCGGCGTGCGCGTGCCGATGCGCGAGATCGCGCAGACCGACACGCCGGCGTCGTTCGGCGCCGAGAAGAATCCCCCGCTCGCCGTCTACGACACGTCCGGTCCGTACACCGACCCGCAAGCGCGAATCGACGTTCGCAAGGGACTGCCCGCGCTTCGCGCGCGCTGGATCGACGAGCGCAACGACACCGCGACGCTCGACGCGCCGACGTCGGCATACGGTCGTGCGCGGCTTGCCGACGTCGCGCTCGCGGGCATGCGCTTCGATCTGCAGCGGCCGCCTCGCCGTGCGAAGGCAGGCGCCAACGTGACGCAGATGCACTACGCGCGGCGCGGCATCGTCACGCCCGAGATGGAATTCATCGCGATCCGCGAGAACCAGCGCCGCGACGAAACGCTCGCGCAGATGCCCGAGGCGCTGCGGCGGCAACATGCGGGACAGAGCTTCGGCGCCAGCATTCCGCCGGCGATCACGCCCGAATTCGTCCGTGACGAGGTCGCCCGCGGGCGGGCGATCATCCCGAGCAACGTCAACCATCCGGAAAGCGAGCCGATGATCATCGGCCGCAACTTCCTCGTGAAGATCAACGCGAACATCGGCAACTCGGCGGTGTCGTCGTCGATCGGCGAGGAAGTCGAGAAGATGACGTGGGCGATCCGCTGGGGCGCCGACACGGTGATGGACCTGTCGACCGGCAGGAACATCCACGAGACGCGCGAGTGGATCATCCGCAACTCGCCCGTGCCGATCGGCACCGTGCCGATCTACCAGGCGCTCGAGAAGGTCGACGGCAAGGCCGAGGACCTCACCTGGGAGATCTACCGCGACACGCTGGTCGAGCAGGCCGAGCAGGGCGTCGACTACTTCACGATCCACGCCGGTGTGCTGCTCCGCTACATTCCGCTCACGGCGAAGCGCATGACCGGCATCGTCTCGCGCGGCGGCTCGATCATGGCGAAATGGTGCCTCGCGCATCATCGCGAAAGCTTCCTCTACACGCGCTTCGAGGAGATCTGCGAGATCATGAAGGCGTACGACGTCGCGTTCTCGCTCGGCGACGGCCTGCGCCCCGGCTCGATCCACGACGCGAACGACGACGCGCAGATGAGCGAGCTCGCGACGCTCGGCGAGTTGACGCAGGTGGCGTGGAAGCACGACGTGCAGGTGATGATCGAGGGCCCCGGCCACGTGCCGATGCACCTGATCAAGCACAACATGGACGAGCAGCTTCGGCTGTGCGGCGAGGCGCCGTTCTATACGCTAGGGCCCCTCACGACCGACATCGCTCCCGGCTACGATCACATCACGAGCGCGATCGGCGCCGCGATGATCGGCTGGTACGGCACGGCGATGCTCTGCTATGTGACGCCGAAGGAGCACCTGGGCCTGCCGAACAAGACCGACGTCAAGGACGGGATCATCGCGTACAAGATCTCCGCGCACGCGGCCGACCTCGCCAAGGGGCATCCGGGCGCGCAGCTCCGTGACAACGCGCTCTCCAAGGCGCGTTTCGAGTTCCGCTGGGAGGATCAGTTCAACCTCGGCCTCGATCCCGACAAGGCGCGCGAGTTCCACGACGAGACGCTGCCGCAGCACGGCGCGAAGCTCGCCCACTTCTGCTCGATGTGCGGGCCGCACTTCTGCTCGATGAAGATCACGCAGGACGTGCGCGACTACGCGGCGAAGCAGGGCATGAGCGAGGACGACGCGCTCGCGAAGGGGATGGAAGCGAAGGCGGTCGAGTTCGTTCGCCGCGGCGCGGAAATCTATTCGAAGGCCTGAGCGCGGCGATGCGCTCGAAGGGGGGCGCGATCCGTATCGGCCTCTCCGGCTGGCGCTATCCGCCATGGCGCGGCACGTTCTATCCGCGCGGACTGCCGCAGCGGCGCGAGCTCGAGTACGCGTCGCGGCGCGTGTCGACGATCGAGATCAACGGCTCTTTCTATTCGCTGCAGCGGCCGGAGTTCTACGCACGCTGGCGCGACGAAACGCCCGACGGCTTCCTCTTCAGCGTCAAGGGCCCGCGCTTCGTCACGCACATGCTGAAGCTTCGCAACTGCGAGCAGGCGCTTGCGAACTTCTTCGCGTCGGGAATCGCCAATCTCGGCGCGAAGCTCGGCCCGATCCTGTGGCAGCTTCCTCCCGTTTTGCGCTTCCGGCCCGAGGTGCTCGAGCCGTTCCTCGCGATGCTGCCGCGCGACACCGATCAGGCGGCGGCACTTGCGCGGCGTCGCAACGAGAAGGTGAAGGGCCGGGCGCGACTGGCATTCGGACCCTGCCGGCCGCTTCGACATGCGTTGGAGGTCCGCCACGAATCGTTCGTCGACGAGGCGTTCGTGGATCTCTTGCGGCGACAGCGCGTCGCGCTGGTCGTTGCCGACACCGCGGGGAAGTGGCCGCTCGCCTTCGATCTGACGGCCGACTTCGTCTACATCCGCCTGCACGGCGACAAAGTGCTCTACGTGAGCGGCTACAGCGACGTCGCGCTCGGCCGCTGGGCCAGGCGGATCGTCGCGTGGAGCGAAGGCCGTGCGCCGGCCGACGCCCGCCGCGTCGCGCGCAGCCCGTCGGCACGACGCGCCGGCCGCGACGTTTTCTGCTACTTTGACAACGACGCGAAGGTGATGGCGCCGCGCGATGCGCAGGCGCTCGCGCGCATTCTCGAATCCGCCGGCGCGCGCATCGTCGACGCCGGCATGCAACGGGAGACGAACGAATGGATCGACAACGACGCAAGTGGCTGAAGACATCGGTGGCGGCCGGCGCCGGCGCGCTTGCCGGCCCATCGCTTTGCGCAGCGGCCGACGCGCACGCCGACGTCCTTTTCGCGCATTCGGCGAGCTTCATTCCGGTCATGGGCACGTCGCAGCGGTTCCAGGTCCGCCGCATCTACTGCGTCGGGCGCAATTACGCGGCGCACTCGCGCGAGATGGGATCGGATCCCAATCGCGAGCCGCCTTTCTTCTTCCAGAAGCCGACCGACGCGATTCAGCTCGTGCCGAAGGGCGTCACGGTCGATCACCCGTACCCGCCCGTCACGAAGAACTACCATCACGAAGTCGAGCTCGTCGCCGCGATCGGCAAGGGCGGCCGCGATATTCCGGCCGAAAGCGCGGACGATCACGTGTTCGCATACGCGATAGGCCTCGACATGACGCGGCGCGACCTGCAGCAGGCGATGGGCAACGAGAAGAAGCCGTGGGAGATCGGCAAGTCGTTCGATCACTCGGCCGTCGTCAGCCATCTGCATCCGGCCAGCGCAACGGGTCACTTCACGAAGGGTGCGATCACGCTCGCCGTGAACGGGAAGGTGCGCCAGTCGAGCGATCTTTCGAACATGATCTGGAGCGTCGCCGAGCAGGTGTCGCACCTGTCGAAGTACTACGAGCTTTTTGCCGGCGACATCATCTACTGCGGAACGCCCGAGAACGTCGGCCCGGTCGTGGCGGGCGACGTGATGCACGGGCACATCGACGGGCTCTACGACATCGACGTCAAGGTGGTCTGACTTTTCATTCCGCCGGCGCGAGGCGCACCCGGTAGCCGCCCGACTTGTCGTCGCGCTCGAGCATCAACATGCCGTGGTGGGCGGCGTCCTCGAGCAGCTCGTTGAACGAGCGATAACCGTAGAACGCCTCGTTGAACCCCGGCTTGCGGCGGCGCAGCGCCTGTTTGACCATCGAGCCCCAGATGGTCTCCTCGTCTCCGCGCTCGGCGACCAAAGCTTCGATCGTCTCGATCGCGAGCTCGAGCGCCTCCATCCGCCGATCCTCGTCGGCCGACGGCTTCGGCGCCTCGGCCGTCGCAGTGGCAGCCTTGCTCGCGCGCTTCTTCGCCGGCGCCTTGCGCTTCGCGCGCACGAGGTCGTCGTAGTAGATGAACTCGTCGCAATTGGCGATCAAAAGGTCCGACGTCGAGTTCTTGACGCCGACGCCGATCACGGCCTTCGCGTTCTCGCGCAGCTTCGACACCAGCGGGGAGAAGTCCGAATCGCCGCTGATGATCACGAACGTGTCGACGTGCGCCTTCGTGTAGCAGAGGTCGAGCGCGTCGACGACCATGCGGATGTCGGCGGAATTCTTTCCGGACTGCCGCACGTGCGGGATCTCGATCAGCTCGAACGACGCCTCGTGCATCGGCGCCTTGAACGCCTTGTAACGCTCCCAGTCGCAGTACGCCTTCTTGACGACGATGCTGCCCTTGAGAAGGAGCCGCTCGAGCACCTTGCCGATGTCGAACTTCTCGTAGTTGGCGTCGCGGACGCCGAGCGCGATGTTCTCGAAGTCGCAGAACAGCGCCATGCTGGTCACTTCGGGCGGATTCGCCATTTCGCTTTCGTCCGGCCCGGTCGATCCGGGCCTCCTCCGGGCTTTTTACCAGAAGTAACATTGAACCATGACGCCACCCCTCCTTTCGGCCGGCGAGGGCCGCGTGCTCGGCGTGCTGATCGAAAAGCAGCGAACCGTGCCCGACGCCTATCCGCTGACGCTCAATGCCCTCGTCGCCGGCTGCAATCAGAAGTCGAGCCGCGATCCCTTGCTCGACCTTTCGTACAGCGACGTCCAGCGGGCGCTCGACGCCCTTCGCGACCGCGCGCTCGTGATCGAAACGAGCGGCGGGCGCGTGATGCGCTATGCGCACAATGCCGAACGCGTGCTCGCCGTGCCGTCGCAGTCGGTCGCGCTGCTCGCCGTGCTGCTGCTGCGCGGCCCGCAAACCGCGGGCGAGCTTCGCATCAACACCGAGCGGATGCACCGCTTCGCCGACATCTCGACCGTCGACGCGTTTCTGCGCGAGCTCGCCGAACGCCAGGCTGGCGCACTCGTCGCCGAGCTCCCGCGCACACCGGGAACACGCGAAACGCGCTGGACGCAGCTCTTGACGCAGACTGCGCCGGAAGCGGCGCCCGCAGGTGCAACGACGCAAGCAGCTACCGCGTCGCTCGGCGACGAAGTCGCGGCGCTGCGAGCGGAAGTCGCCGCGCTTCGCGACGAGATCGCGTCGATGCGCGAGCGCCTGGCGACACTCGGCGACGCGCGCCCCACCTGACGCGACGTTGCCGACTGCCGCTCAGGCGGCGTGCGTCAAGCCGAGGTTGCGGTTCGCCGGCACCGCAATGTCGATCATCTTCGGCTTCGGCAGCTGCAGGTTGCTCATCAGCTCGATGAACGAGGCGCGGTCGCGATCGGCGAGCCGCGGATTGTTGCGCTTCTCGTGGCCGATGGTGGAGACCGTGTTTCCGCGATAGTCGTGCGCGGGCCAGACGCGCGTGTCGTCGGGCAGCGTGAAGAGACGCTCGTGCACGCTGTCGAACAGCGAGCCCGCGTCGCCGCTCTGGAAATCGGTGCGGCCGCAGCCTTCGATCAGCAGCGTGTCGCCGGTCAGCACGTTGCCGCGCCACAGATAGCTCGTGCTCCCGGACGTGTGTCCCGGCGTGTGGATCGCGTGCAGGACCTCGCCGTGCCCGAACGTCAGCGTATCGCCGTGCGCAAGCTGCAGGTCCGCCGGCGAGATACCGCACTTGAACGGCGCGACGGTCGCAGCGCCGGTCGCGTCCCGAATCCGGCCCGCCGCCGTCACGTGGTCGGCGTGGGTGTGCGTCTCGACGACGTAGCGCAGCGTGACGCCGAGCCTGCGCAGCGTCGCCATGTCGCGGTCGAAGCGCTGCTCGACGGTGTCGACGAGGATCGCCTCGGCCGCCGCGCGATCGACGAGCAGATACGTGAACGTCGACGAATCGGGATCGAAAAGCTGCAGCAATTCGTGGTTCATCGCGTCTCCGCGGATCGAGCCAACCCGGACGATACGCCAACGGGTGCCGGCACGCGAGGCCGAACGGCTATGCGACAATCGCGCTCCGTATCGGCGCCCGCAGCCTTTGGATCATCCCTCCGCCTTCGTCGCCCTGATCCTCGGCATCGTCGAGGGCCTCACCGAGTTCCTTCCCGTTTCGTCGACCGGCCACCTGATCGTCGCCGGATCGCTGCTCGGCTACACCGGCGAGCGCGCGAAGGTGTTCGAAATCGTCATCCAGGCCGGTGCGATCCTCGCGGTCTGCTGGGAGTACCGCGCGCGGCTCGTGAGCGCCGTTGCCGGCCTCGGCACCGATCGCGTCGCGCAGCGCTTCGTCGCGAACCTCGTGATCGCGTTCATTCCCGCGGCCGTGCTCGGCCTGCTGTTCGCGAGTGCGATCAAGCGTCACCTGTTCGCGCCGCTGCCTGTCGCGATGGCGTTCATCGTCGGCGCGCTCGTGATCCTGTGGGTCGAGCGGCGCCGGCGCGCCGGGACTTCGACGGCGCGCATCGACGACGTCGACGACATGCGCTGGCCCGACGCGCTGAAGATCGGCTGCGCACAGGCGCTCGCGCTGATCCCCGGCACGTCGCGCTCCGGCGCGACGATCATCGGCGGCATGCTCTTCGGACTGTCGCGCCAAGCGGCGACACGCTTCTCGTTCTTTCTCGCGATTCCCACGCTGCTCGCCGCCTGCGCGTACGATTTCCTGAAGAATCGCGCGCTCTTCTCCGCGCAGGACCTGCAGGGCCTCGCCATCGGCTTCGTCGCCTCGTTCGTCGCCGCGTTTTTCTGCGTGCGCTGGCTGATCCGCTACGTGAGCCGCCACGACTTCACGCCGTTCGCGTGGTATCGGATCGCTTTCGGATTGCTGATCCTCGCCACCGCGTGGAGCGGCGTCGTCGACTGGACGTGAAGAACGCGTCGCGTGCCCCGGGCGCGGGGAGCTGAACGTGGGCGCGTTGCTCGCCGTGCTCGGCGTGCTCGGCTTCTCGTTCAAGGCGATCCTGATCAAGCTCGCCTACCGCAGCGCACCCGTCGACCCGGTGGCCCTGCTCACGCTGCGGATGCTCTATTCGGCGCCGTTCTTCATCGCGATGGCCTGGTGGAGCGGGCGCGCGCCGGGGACGGCGCCGATCGGCCGGCGCGATGCCCGGCTTCTCGCGGGCCTCGGCTTCATCGGCTATTACCTGTCGAGCCTGCTCGACTTCCTCGGGCTCCAGTACGTCACCGCGTCGCTGGAGCGGCTGATGCTCTTCCTCTACCCGACGATCGTCGTCGTGCTGTCCGCGATCTTCCTCGCGCAGCCGATCACGCGCCGCACGGTGGCCGCGCTCGCGCTCTCGTACGGCGGCATCGCGATCGCCGTCGCGCACGACATCCGTCTCACGGGCGACCCGCATGCCATCGCGCTCGGCGCTGCGCTCGTCTTTTCGAGCGCGGTCGGCTACGCGATCTACCTGGTCGCGGCGGGAGGCATCATCGCGCGCCTTGGCTCGTCGCGCTTCATCGCCTGGGCGATGCTCGCGTCGACGCTTTTCGTCTCGCTGCAGTTCGCGCTGACGCGACCGCTGTCGGCGCTCGACCTGCCGCTTTCGGTGCACCTGCTGACGCTCGCGATGGCCGTTTTCTGCACCGTGCTGCCGACGTGGATGATCGCCGAGTCGATCCGCCGCATCGGCGCCAGCACCGCATCGCTGGTCGGGTCGCTCGGGCCGATCTTCACGATCGGCTTCGGCGCCATGCTGCTCGGCGAACGCGTCAACCTGTTGCAGATGGTCGGCGTCGCGCTCGTCCTGACCGGTGTCGTTCTCGTCTCGCGTAACGCCCCGAGGCCGCAGGCCGCCGCGACGCGGAACGTGGCCCGCCGAAGCGCAGTCTGATCCCGAATACCGCTTCCAAAGAAGAGAAGGAGAAGTCCATGGCACCCGACACGATCGAACGCGCGAGGCTCGAGCTTGCCGACCCATCGCTTTTGCGCCAGCAGTGCTACGTCGACGGCGCATGGATCGACGCCGACGACGGCGGGTCGATGCCGGTCGTCGATCCCGCTACCGGCGGGCTAGTGGGCACGGCGCCGATGTTCGGCGCGGCCGAGACCCGGCGTGCGATCGCGGCCGCCGAACGCGCGTTTCCCGCATGGCGCGCGAAGACGGCGAAGGAGCGCGGCGCGGTCCTGCGTCGATGGAACGACCTGATGCTTGCGCACGTCGACGACCTCGCGCGCATCCTGACCGCCGAGCAGGGCAAGCCGATCAACGAAGCGAAGGGTGAGATCACGATCGGCGCTGCGTATGTCGAATGGTTCGCCGAGGAAGCGAAGCGCGTCTACGGCGACGTGATCCCGACGATCGGCAACGATCGCAGGCTCGTCGTCGTCAAGGAGCCGGTCGGCGTGTGCGCCGCGATCACGCCGTGGAATTTCCCGTCGTCGATGATCACGCGCAAGGTGTCGCCGGCGCTCGCCGCCGGTTGCACCGTCGTCATCAAGCCGGCCGAGGCGACGCCGTTCTCGGCGTTCGCGTTGGCGGCGCTCGCCGAGCGCGCCGGCTTTCCGCCAGGCGTGCTGAACGTGATCACCGGCGATGCGCCGTCGATCGGCGGCGAGATGTGCGCGAACCCGACCGTGCGCAAGCTGTCGTTCACCGGCTCGACCGAGGTCGGCCGCATCCTGATGCGCCAGGTCGCGCCGACGATCAAGAAGATCTCGCTCGAGCTCGGCGGCAACGCGCCGTTCATCGTGTTCGACGACGCCGATCTCGACGCCGCCGCCGAGGGGGCGATGATCTCCAAGTACCGCAACGCCGGGCAGACGTGCGTCTGCGCGAACCGCTTCTTCGTGCAGGAGAAGGTCTACGACGCGTTCGCGCAGAAGCTCTCGGCGCGCGTAGGCGCGCTGAAGGTCGGCCGCGGCACCGAAGCCGGCGTGACGCAGGGACCGCTCATCAACCGGGACGCGCTCGCGAAGGTCGAGGAGCATCTCGCCGACGCGAAGGCGCGCGGGGCCAAGGTCGCGATCGGAGGCAAGCGGCATGCGCTCGGCGGCACGTTCTACGAGCCGACCGTGCTCACGAACGTGAATCCCGAAATGCAGATCTTCCGCGAGGAGACGTTCGGGCCGATCGCGCCGCTGATCGCGTTTCGCACCGACGACGAGGTCGTGGAGCTCGCGAACCGCAGCGAGTTCGGACTCGCATCGTATTTCTACAGCCGTGACGTGGGTCGTGTCTGGCGTGTCGCCGAAGCGCTCGAGTACGGGATGGTCGGAGTGAACACGGGACTCATCACCACCGAGGTCGCGCCATTCGGCGGCGTGAAGCAATCGGGCCTCGGACGCGAAGGCTCGAAGTACGGCATCGAGGAGTACGTCGAGATCAAATACGTCTGCTTCGGCGGCATCGAACGCTGACGCGCATCGCCGGCGGGAGCCCGCGATCGCGGGGTGCGAAGTTTCCCCGGATCGCGGGCGCGGGTCAGAACTGCGGGGGAAGCGGCTCGATCGGACCTTGCGGTGCCGGGAACCGGTCAGGGAAGTACGCACTCATGTCGGGCGCGGTCACGGCCG
>Ga0310810_10001961_pt1 | contig 21833 bp, 18 predicted proteins | sample NCmetagenome_FD_207641 | JGI IMG/M metagenome (GOLD analysis project Ga0310810, IMG submission 207641) | Soil microbial communities from experimental microcosm in Duke University, North Carolina, United States - NC | ecosystem: Engineered > Artificial ecosystem > Soil microcosm > Unclassified ... | reverse complement strand
CCTTCGGCGAGCGGTACAACAAGGTGATCGACGCCTGGACCCACGCCAACAACGACGTGGCCGAGGCGATGATCAACTCGATGCGGGTCTCCCGCGGCGGGTTCAACCCGGTGTTCATGATGTTCGACTCCGGCAGCCGCGGCTCGCGCGACCAGATCCGGCAGCTCGCCGGCATGCGCGGCCTCATGGCCAAGCCGCAGAAGAAGCTGACCGGCGGCATCGGCGAGATCATCGAGAGCCCGATCAAGTCGAACTTCCGCGAAGGGCTCACCGTGCTGGAGTACTTCATCTCCACCCACGGCGCCCGGAAGGGTCTGGCCGACACGGCGCTCAAGACCGCCGACGCGGGGTATCTCACGCGCCGGCTGGTGGACGTGGCGCAGGACGTCACCATCACCGAGGAGGATTGCGGGACGATCCTCGGGCTCGAGATCTCGTCGCTCAAGGAGGGCGAGGACATCATCGAGCCCCTGCGCGAGCGTATCCTGGGCAGCGTGGCGAGCGAGGACGTGTTCGACCCGCACCAGCTCGATGAGGACGGCGATCCCCGGCTCCTGGTCATGGCCGGGCAGCTGATCGACGAGGACGCGGCCAACCATATCGAGGACGCGGGGATCGAGAAGGTGAAGATCCGCTCGGTCCTCACCTGCGAGGCCCGCCGCGGGATCTGCCGGATGTGCTACGGCCGCAACCTGGCCACCATGGACATGGTGGACATGGGCGAGGCGGTGGGCATCCTGGCGGCCCAGAGTATCGGCGAGCCGGGCACCCAGCTGACCCTCCGGACCTTCCACATCGGCGGTACCTCCAGCCGCATCGCGGAGGAGGCCGAGCGCCGGGCGCGGTCCGACGGCAAGGTGAAGTACACCGACGGGCTGGAATGGGCCGACGTCGCGGTAGAGTTCGAGGACGGCACCCGGACCACCCAGCGGATCGTGCTGACCCGCGAGGACGAGAGCGCCGCGGACGAGAGCAAGGAAGGCATCCTGGTGGTGGACCCGAAGGACCCGAAGCGGGTACTGAACCGCTATCCGGTGCCGGAAGGGGCGCAGCTCATGGTGAAGGAGGGCGACCTCGTCACCCGGGGCGACAACGAGCGCCGGGCCACGATCCTCTACACCTGGGACCCGTACAACGACCCGAGCATCATCAAGGCCGACGGCGAGCTCCGCTGGAAGGACCTGGTGCCGGGCGTCACGCTCCGCGAGGAGCTCGACGAAGGCACCGGGCTTCGCTCGATCGTGGTCATGGCCGACCCCGACCGGGAGCTGCATCCGTCGGTGCTGGTCTACATGCCGAACCGGAAGGATCCGCAGGAGTACACCCTGGCGGAGGGAAGCCGCGTCATCCTCGGCTCGCCCACCGATCCGGTCAGCCGGGCGATGGAGATCCCCGACGCGGCCAACCCGTGGAGCACCAAGTTCCACGTGGACGAGCGCCCGATCAACGAGGCGTGGCCCAGCAAGAGCAAGAAGGAGAGCAAGGACAAGACGGTCTTCCTCTCCCCGCCGGTCAAGGTGACCCAGGGCATCACGGTCACCAAGATCCCGCGGCAGGCGTACAAGACCCGCGACATCACGGGCGGCCTGCCGCGGATCGCCGAGCTGTTCGAGGCCCGGCGGCCCAAAGACCCGGCCACCATCTCCGAGGTGGACGGCGTGGTGAAGTTCGGCGAGATCAAGCGCGGCAAGCGCGAGATCTACGTCTACCCCGAGACCGAGGGGCAGGCGGAGGAGGGCGTGGAGCCTCAGCTGTACGAGGTGCCCGCCGGCAAGCACCTCCGGGTGCACGAGGGCGACCGGGTGCGGGCGGGCGACCGCCTCACCGAGGGCCCGGTGAACCCGCACGACATCCTGCTCATCAAGGGCCCGCGGGCGGTGCAGGAGTATTTGCTCAACGAGGTGCAGGAGGTCTACCGGCTGCAGGGCGTCCGCATCAGCGACAAGCACATCGGCGTGATCGTGCGCCAGATGCTGCAGAAGGTGCGGGTGACCGACCCGGGCGACACCGACTTCCTCGAGGGGGAGACGGTGGATCGCCTGACCTTCCGCGACGAGAACGAGCGGATGACCAAGCGGAAGAGCGAGCCGGCGCAGGCCGAGCCGGTGCTGCTGGGCATCACCAAGGCGAGTCTCACGACCCAGTCGTTCATCTCGGCGGCGTCGTTCCAGGAGACCACCCGGGTGCTGACCGACGCGGCGATCCGCGGGGCCAAGGACGATCTCCTGGGCCTGAAGGAGAACATCATCATCGGCCACCTGATCCCGGCGGGCAGCGGCATCTATCGCTACGCCGAGATCGACATTCAGCCGCCGGCGGGCTACGAGGCGCCGCCGCCGCGGGTGGAGGAGCCCGTCCCGCAGCCGCTCGCGGCGGCGGGAGTCCTGGGCGAGGACGAGCTGTAAGCCGTCCGTTGCCCCAGCTGGACGACGAAGCGCCCGGGAGCCTCGCTCCCGGGCGCTTCGTCTTCCGCTTCCACCGCGGTCGTCGCTGGCGACTACTGCGTGCGCGCCCTGGGCGCGGCCGCCTTGGCCAGCGCCACCGCGACCGGCTGGGCCCAGGACAGCGGGCGCGTCTGGAGCTGGTCCACCACCAGGAAGACGTCGTTTCGTCCCGTCTTGACGTAGACGCGCACGCCGCGCTGGGCCTTCTCGCAGGAATCCACGAAGGCAACGTCGCCAACGCCGCGCAGCGTCTCGCGGGTACAGCCTGCCTCCGGCGTGCGCGCGCGATAGAACTCGGTGTGGCTCCCGCGCGACCCCGGCGGGATGAAGACGACGCCGATCTGCGGGAGATCCTTGGCCGGGTCCGCGCCCATGCCGCCCCAGAGGCACGTCGATCCGCCGAAGGCCCCCTGGCCGATGTCGATAGCCTCGCCCGGGCCGTAGTCCAGGCCGGTTGCGGTATCGAGCTCCTGATCCGTGAGGAGGGGACACGCGGGGTTGGTGGGCGGATCGCGGTTGTCGCCCTGGGCGACGAGGCCCGTGGACAGCGTGGCGCAGAGCACCGCCGTGAGGACAGGCGAGCGAAGCAGCGGGGTCATGGAGAAGGTTCTCCGGTCGTGAAGGTGAATCACTTCGACGTCGGCGTTGCGGCGCGGTGCAGCGGCTCGGCCGTGGCGGCGACATGAGAGTGCTCACCACTAACGCCCGAGACCCGATCGAAGCACCTCATCCGCCCCGATCTCGTCAGCCCCGGCAGAGACGGACGTCGGGGTGCACGTCCACCCGGTGGTAGACGGGCTTACTGTAGTCGATGAAGTCGGAATCCACCTTCAGGCCCTCGGGGGTCTTGAGCCCGAGGCCCTCCAGCCCGCGCTTGAACGCGTCCACGCTCGAGAGCTCTGCCTTGAACCCGATGCCAGTGTTGACCGCGGCGTCCACCGAAAGCATCCGGCACACGAGAAGGCCGATGTCCGAGCCACGCGTGGCACCGACCGAGAACGTGAAGCCGGCGTGTGGCCCGACGAAGAACGCCGGGATCCCGACGCCCAAGACGGCCCGCACGTGCCAGGTCACCACGATCCCGTTGACTCCAATGGATGCGCCGCTGAGTGACTCCAGGAGGCTTTGGCGAGGCGCGACGGCCGGCGCGGCCGCGGCGCTGGTCCCGGCATTCGTGCTACCCGACAATGCGCCGGACAGGGAGTACGATCCGCGTCCCACCAGCGTGGAGTTCTTCGCGGTGAATGCGGTCTGCACCTGGAACTTCTGGCGCAGGGCGAAGTTCAGGGGGATTCCGGCAGCGGGCATGATCGGGATGACCAGATCGACCGGAATCTCGATGCGTTGCTGGACGTTATCGGCCAGGCCCCCCTTGCTTCCCGCCTGTACCTCCACATCGAGCTGACGGATGCCGTCGAGCTTGAACTCGGTGCTGAGCACCTTGCCGTCCCGGATCTCGGTTCGGGATTGCACCGTGGGGTCCGAGGTGTGGAGGGTAAGAACGATGCCAAGCTCCAGGCCGCGAGCCCACCCCGTGGCCTCGGGCCCGGTCCTGTAATCTCCTCCGGAAGGCCTGGGCGGCCGACTGAGGGTCCAGCTGGCGTTTCGCGCATACGCGATGCGCAGAGTCGTGGCCTGGCTGGTCGCCCCGACCTCGACCACGAAGGGCCCGACCCCGAGCTGTCCGCTCGTCGAGTAAGTAGGTCCCGGCATGGTCTGGGAGGAGCCTTGCCCAGTACTGGTCCGGCCGAGCGCTACGAGTTGAACCGGCGGCAGTTGCGGGACCGTTCCCGGACGCACGTCCGCGTAGTGAGCGGGAAGGTCGCCCGTGGGGCGACTCCCGACCAGCGATGGGATATCGGCCGCGGCACCTGGTGTCTGGACGAAGGCGATTCCCTTCAGATCGATCGGCTGGTCGACTTCGATGGTCCCGTCCCGGATGACGTCGGTCAGGTCCACGGGACCGAGCACGACGGTCACGTCGCGCCCCGCAGGCCTGATGTCCAGCACGCGTCCGACCCCTCGGCTGGTCAGGAACATCACCGACCCCGGGTGGAGCCGGCGCAGGCCAGGGGCGTCTGCCTTGATGGTCCACACCATGCCATCGGCGCTCACCGACTGCACCGACTCGGCGCCTCCGCCGACGATGACGACGTCGGGTTGGTAGACGATGCGGGCGTCGGCTCTTGGGGCGAGTCCGTACAAGACCTCGGCATTGGTGAAGGTGGCCGAGCCGAAGCGGCGGCGCTCTCCAAGAGGCTCGCCGGACGTCGTCCTACGCGCGCCCGACAGGCCCGGCAGCGCGACCAGGAACGAGAGCAGGAGCGCGACACCTCGCCCAGCTTCGCTCGAAGGGAGGGTGCCCTCACGCCACCCTTTCCCGACCTTCGTTACCTGCACCAGGACCGCTAGGGGAAGGACGAGGACCGCGACGATCTCGCCTCGAAACCAGAGAGGGACGTCCGTCGGCGCGACGCGCAGAAGGCTCGCGACCTGAGCGACCGCACCGTACCCGGCGAGCAGGGCGAGAAGCCCGCGCCCCCAGATGGGAAGGAACCGGGCGCCCCCGAACGACACGACGGCTCCCGCCAGCGCGAGGGTCAGCACCACCGCAAGTGCAGTGCCCCCGAGGTCCCCCGTGAACCACTCGGGACGGTACCAGCGCACGATGGCGAGTAGCGCCAGCGCCGTCAGGGCGACCGCGCCACGGGGGATGCGACGAACCCAGCCTGGAGCTGAGTGTCTGCCGTCTGCGTCCATGTCGGGGCTCATCTCGGGCTCCTGAGGGCACTCGTGGGGCGCGTGATAGAATGGCCAGCCAACGAGTAACGCCCCCTTCCGGGGATAGGTCCCTCACCCGAACCCCATACGCACCACCTGCCCCAGCCCGGACGGCCGGACGTCGCTAGATTTGCCCGGTGACCAACACTGACCCCAAGACTCACTCCGACTCGTCCGCGCGCGAAGCGACCCGCAAAGACTTCCTCCGCGAGAAGGTGGCCGCGGACGTCGCCAGCGGCCGTTTCGGGCGCCCGATCCACACCCGGTTCCCGCCCGAGCCCAACGGCTACCTCCACATCGGGCACGCCAAGTCCATCTGCCTCAACTTCGGGATCGCCGCCGAGTTCGCGGGGCGCTGCAACCTGCGGTTCGACGACACCAACCCGACCACCGAGGACGTCCGGTACGTGGACGCCATCCGGAACGACGTCCGGTGGCTCGGGTTCGAGTGGAACGAGGAGCGCTTCGCCAGCGACTACTTCGAGCGGTTGTACGAGATTGCCGAGCACCTGGTCCGGGCCGGCAAGGCCTACGTGGACTCACAGAACGAGGAGGGCATCCGGGAGAGCCGCGGGACGGTGACGGCGCCCGGGACGCCGAGTCCCTACCGGGACCGCCCGGTCGAGGAGAACCTCGACCTGCTGCGGCGGATGCGCGCGGGCGAGTTCCCCGACGGGGCCCACGTGCTGCGCGCCCGGATCGACATGGCCCACCCCAACATGCTGATGCGGGACCCGCTGCTGCTCCGTATCCGGCACGCGGCCCATTACCGCCGCGGCACCGACTGGTGCGTGTATCCCCTGTACGACTTCGCCCACGGACTGTCCGATGCGTTCGAGGATATCACCCACTCGCTCTGTACCCTCGAGTTCAAGGACAACCGCGAGCTGTACGACTGGCTGGTGCGGGAGGCGGGCTTCGAGCGGCCGCCGGAGCAGACCGAGTTCGCCCGGCTCGAGCTGGACTACACCGTCCTGAGCAAGCGGAAGCTGCTCCGGCTGGTCAACGACGGGCACGTGACGGGATGGGACGATCCGCGGATGCCCACCCTGGCAGGGCTCCGCCGTCGGGGGGTGACACCCGAGGCGATCCGGGCCTTCGCCGACAAGATCGGCGTGGCCCGGTCCGAGGCCCGGATCGAGCTCGCCACCTTCGAGTACGCGGTCCGTGACGACCTCAACATGCGGGTGCCCCGCGTCATGGCGGTGACCCGTCCACTCAAGCTGGTGCTCACCAACTACCCCGCGGACCAGGTGGAGACCTTCGACGCGCCGCTCTACCCCCACGACGTTCCCAAGACCGGCTCGCGGCCGGTGCCGTTCAGTCGGGAGCTCTGGATCGAGCGGGACGACTTCATGGAGGACGCGCCGAAGAAGTTCTTCCGGCTGACGCCGGGGCGCGAGGTGCGCCTGCGCTACGGCTACCTGGTGACCTGCACCGGCGTCGTGAAGGATGCCTCGGGCGAGGTGGTGGAGGTCCACGCCACCTACGATCCGGCCACTCGCGGCGGAGATGCACCGGACGGCCGCCGGGTGCAGGGCACCATCCACTGGGTGTCCGCGCCGCACGCCCTCGACTGCGAGCTCCGGTTGTACGACCGTCTGTTCGCGGTGCCCGACCCCGACGCCGTGCCGGAGGGTCGCGACTTCGTGTCGGCGCTCAATCCCGAGTCCCTGGTCACGCGCCGCGGCAAGGTCGAGCCGAGCGTGGCGGCCGATCCGCCCGGGACGCGCTACCAGTTCGAGCGGGTGGGCTATTTCATCAGCGACCCCGTGGAGTCCCGCCCGGGCGCGCTGGCGTTCAACCGCACGGTGGGATTGCGGGATTCGTGGGCCAAGGTGAAGGACAAGTAGTCAAGATGAAATGAGAGGGGCGATCGGTGAGTGTGGAGGCGGCGCTCAGCCCCATGCCGCTAGAGCCCGAAGAAGGCCAGCCCGACGTTCGCTTCCAGCGCCTTGCGGTGCGGCTCGACTTGCGCGCGCAGGGCCGGGGAGGCGCTTGCGGTCGGTGGCGGCCGGGTCGCCGGCGTGGTCGGCTGACGTCCGGCCTTCACGTCTTCGACGATCCGGGACACGTCCACCTCCACCAGCGACATGCCGAGGGCGCCGTACGTCTGCGAGCGAATCCAGCGGTACTCCTCGAGCGAGAGACCCGCCCCATTGAGCGCCTCTACCTGGGCCCGCTTGCCGTCCATATAGGCCGCGGCGAGATCCCGGTAGGCGCTGACCAGCTCCGGGACGTCCACCGCGGTCACGCTGTCCTTCGCGAGGAGGCGCTGGTACCGATGCTCGATCTCGTCGGCCCGGGCGCCCAGGCGGGTGCGCACCGTCCCCTGCACCTCCAGCAGATGCTCGATCTGGGCTGCGCTCGGCTCTCCGGTAGCCGGCGGCTCGTACGGTCGCTGGTTCTTCACCGCGCGCTCGATCTCAGGCAGCGAGCCGAGCTCCGCGAACTGGGTGAAGGCGGAGCTCACTTTGTGGTAGGCGTAGTAGGAGGCTCCCGCGGCACCGACCATGCCCACCAGCATCAGCACCGCACATCCGATCGCGAGCTTCTTCATTGTCCACCTCCTGGTCGGGCGATGCAGCGGGAGCGAACCGTCAGGCAAAGACGCCCGCGAACCACTGCTGGTAGTGCTGTCCGAGCAGCGGCACGGGGCGCATCTCACCCTTCACGGCCGAAAGCAGGCCCATGATCCAGAACACGAACAGCACGACGACCACCAGAAACCAGACGATCCAGCCGAGAATCGGAACCACGCCGCAGACGGACCCGGCCGCGGCGGTCAGCACCATCCCGAGCACCTGCCGGAGGTGAAAGGCCCCCAGCTGTGTCTTGTTGTTCTGGTGCATGAAGATGGCCGCGATGAAGCCGATGATGGTGATGTAGCTGAGGACGGCGACAGTCTTGTCCTCGGTGCTCGCCGACGCGGCTGCAGCCTCGGAAGGTGGCACGATGGTCTCCATGGGTACCCTCGGGTGATGGTGCGTAGTGGTCCGGCGTCATTGCGGACGAAGGCGCGGGAGCAACAGCTCGACGCCATGGCCCGCGACGCGCCCGCGATGGCCTGGGCGATGGTGAGACCGTCGCGGCGGGGGATCGAGGCCAGCGTCCGGACCGTCAGCTCTGGGTGACGGCCGCGGCGATCGCCTCGGACGCCTGCTGCACCATCGGCGTCAGGAGGTCCTCGCCATCCGACTTCGCCTTGCGCTTGTCTTCCTTCTCCACCAGTACCGTGCCGTCCGACGACTCCAGCCGGTACTTGAGGGTGAGCTCGTCCTTGTTGTGCACCGCCGTCGCATAGTTGTAAGCGGCCTGGCCCGCGGCGCCGTAGGCCGCTTGGCCGACGACCCGTCCGGCCGTCGAGCCGGTCGCCACGCCGGCCTCGTACGCTCCCTGCTGCGCCGCCCCCGCGGCCATCTTCCCGAGCACGCTCCCGCCGCTCTTCTTCTGGACGTGCTTGAGGGTGGTGAGCAGGAGGTAGGGGCAGCCGGCCTGGCGGGCTTCTTCGCGGACCTGGGCGGCGAGCCGGGCCTTGAGCGGGTAGGCCGCCAGCGACGGCCCCGTGAGGTAGCTCGTGAAGGTCTCGCGCGCCGCGTCCATCGCGTTGGTGGCGTTTCCGCTGTTCTCCTCCACACTGGCCGGCGCGAGGCAGATCCACGTGGTATCGGAGCGGTCCATCGCCCGAGCTGGGCCGGGCGTTCCGGCCAGCAGGGTGATCGCCAGGGCCGTCATGGCCGGCGCGGTAGTCGATCGGATCATGGCATCCTCTCGGTGTATGGCTCGTGGTTCCTGGTAAGCCGTCCCAACTCGGCTTCGCTCTGACGTACCAGCGCGACGTTGTCGCAGAGGGCGCCCGCCGGCAAGGGGGCCGCCGTGCCGCCGGTCGCCCTGGCGCTTCCTCGTCCGGCAGAGCGCCACCTTCCGCCGCTCGTCTAGCTACGCCCAGGAACGCGATGGATGCCCTCAGCCGAACCTTCCTGGGGCACCCTGCCGCGTCCCCGCCGCGACCGGGCGCCCCATGCCGCCAAAATGCCCAGGAGCGCGATGCCGACGACCGGCGTCCGGAAGTGATAGCGGTTGCGATCGAGGTAGGTACGGGCCCCCGCCACCAGCTTCGCGTCCCTGGGGGACCGCGGGTCGTATCGGACGGGCAGCTCCGTACCCACCTGGAGACCCGCGACGCTTCCCGAGTCCACGGCGTCGACGGCGAGCGTCGAGTCCGGGTGGCCCGGGTTGGCAAACCGGAGCTGCACCACCTGATAAGGCATCGCCAGTCGGCGGGCCTGATCGCCCAGCGCGCGGGAGCTCCGGTGCCGGCCAGCGGTGTTTCGGGCGGGGGCCTTGGCGATGAGATTGACCGAGCGCACCCGGGCGGTCGCGGTGGCGGCCCCGAGGGGGCCGGGCGAGATCCGAGGAAAGAGCAGCAACAGCCCCGCGGCCATCCAGGCCAGGCCTGTCACGACGATCACGGGCGTCGCGATCCAGCTGGCGATCCAGAGTGCGACGGCGCCCGCCAGGAGCCAGGCGAGCGAGGGCATCAGCCCGGGGGTGCTCACCAGTCGGCCGAGCGCGTCTCCTGCGGCCTGGAGGGTGGTCCGGTCCGCGGCCCGGGCGAGCAGGGGAAACGAGGGGAAGTAGTGGACGGAGACCGAGTCTCCAATCCCGAGCGCATCGTACCGTTCCCGCGGCAGATTGAGGGTCGCCATCCCCAGATTGTCGTCCCGGGTCGGAAACTCGACGCCCACCCGATACCAGCGGTCCCACCCCCCGCGGGGCTCCTGCTGGATGGTGATCTCCTCATGCTTCGACTTGACGGTCGCCAGGGCCGTTTCACCCCGCTGGTCCAGCCAGAGCGAGCTCCCCACCAGCAACCCGGTGATGACGACGAAGTACATCACGGTGAGTGGGCTGGTGCGGCGTCTCCGAGGCATGATCAGGCGCCTTTCGAGTCGGGAGCCAAGTCGGTTCCTGCCATTGAGGAACGCCCGATTCGGGCGTACAATCCCTCAATCCCACGCCCGCCGGCCGTGGTCACTCCGACGACCTCCATATGACCGACGATTCTGACTCCCCCTCGGGCGCCATTACCCAATGGCTGCTGGACTGGGGCCGGAGTGACAAGACGGGCCTCGATCAGATGCTCCCCGTGGTCTACGAGGAGCTCCACCGTCTGGCCGCCCACTATCTGAGTCGGGAGGCGACCGGCCACACCCTCCAACCCACCGCCCTGGTGCACGAGGCCTATCTCCGGCTGGTGGATCAGCGCCGGGTCGACTGGCGCAACCGGGCCCAGTTTCTCGGGCTGGCGGCGAGCATGATGCGGCGGATTCTGGTGAACCATGCGCGGGACCGGGCGGCCCGCAAGCGGGGCGGCAACCCCGAGCGCGTGTCCCTCAGCCTGGTCGAATCGCCATCGGGCCGCCCCGACGTCGAGCTCATCGCGCTCGAGGACGCGCTGCAGCGCCTGACCGGGCTGGATGAGCGGAAGAGCCGGGTGGTGGAGCTCAAGTTCTTCGGCGGACTCACGATCGACGAGATCGCCGAGGTGCTCGGCATCTCCGCCGCGACGGTGGAACGCGAATGGGCCTTCGCGCGCGCCTGGCTGTACGATGCGATCGAGGGGGCCGGGGCCGAGGAGTGAGCGGAAGCGTGGGCGCCAGGGGATGATGAGCGATCGCTTTCAGCGCTGTGAGGAGCTGTTTCACGCCGCGCTTGCCCTCGAGGCCGCCGCCCGCGAGGCGTTCCTGGAAGAGGCCTGTGCGACCGATCGCGGCTTGCGAGCCGAGGTCGAGCGGCTGCTGAGCGCCCACGCCCGAGCGGGAGACTTCATCGGGTCTCCCGCCGTGGCTCCGCCCGCAACCTGGGCCGGCGCCGAGGAGTGGGCCGGACGCCGGATCGGGCCCTACAGCATCGTGCGGGAGCTCGGGCGCGGCGGGATGGGCGCCGTCTATCTCGCCGAACGGGCCGACGGCCAGTACCAGCACCGGGTTGCCCTCAAGCTGATCAAGCGGGGGATGGATACCGAGCAGGTCCTGACCCGCTTCAGGAGCGAGCGGCAGATCCTCGCGTCCCTGGACCACCCCAACATCGCCCGCCTGCTCGATGGGGGCAGCACCGATCAGGGCCTTCCATTCTTCGCGATGGAGTACATCGACGGCGAGCCGATAGACACCTACGCGGGACGGGCGGGACTCTCGGTCGAGGACCGCCTGCGACTCTTCCTGCAGGTGTGCGGCGCGGTGGCCTATGCCCATCAGAACCTGGTCATCCATCGTGACATCAAGCCGCTGAACATCCTGGTGACATCGGAGGGAACCCCGAAGCTGCTCGACTTCGGCATCGCGAAGGTGCTGCACCCGGGCGGCGAAGAGACCTCCACGGTCACCAGCATGCGGCTGTTGACCCCGGAGTACGCCAGCCCCGAGCAGGTGGAGGGTCGGCACGCCACGACGGTGAGCGACGTCTATGCCCTCGGCGTGGTGCTGTACGAGCTGCTGACCGGCCGCTCCCCCTACCGGCTTCGGAGTCGGACGCCGCAGGAGGTGGTCGAAGCGGTGCGCACCACCGATCCGGAGCGCCCGAGCCAGGCGGGCGACGACGAGAAGGTGCGGCGCCGGCTCCGGGGCGACCTCGACACCATCCTGCTCACCGCGCTGCGGAAGGAGCCCGCCCGCCGGTATCAGTCGGTGGAGCAGCTCGGCGCCGACGTGCGGCGGCACTTGGAGGGGATGCCGGTGCTGGCCCGGCCCGACACCTTCGGCTACCGCGCCGGCAAGTTCGTCCGGCGCCACCGGGTGCCCGTCGCGGCGGGGAGCCTCGTCGTGCTGGCCCTGGTGGCCGGGACGGTGGCCACCGCGTACCAGGCCCACCAGGCCCGAGTGGCCCAGGCCCGCGCCGAGCGCCGCTTCGCCGACGTGCGCAAGCTGGCGCACACCGTCCTCTTCGACTACCACGACGCGATCAAGGACCTCCGGGGCGCGCGCCCGGTGCGCGAACGTCTGGTGCACGATGCCCTCGGCTATCTCGACGGACTCGCGCGGGAAGCGGAAGACGATCCCACCTTGCAGCGGGAGCTGGCCGCCGCGTATCGCCGGGTAGGTGACCTGCAGGTCAGCGATCCGTCGGGCGGCGACACGGAGGGGGCCAGCCGCAGCTACGCCAAGGCATTGGCGATCTCCGAAGCGCTACTGCGGGCCGACAGCAGTCCCCAGGCCCGCCGCGATGTCGCGTCGGCCGCCCTGGCGCTCGGCTCGGTGGTCTGGGAGCGGGGGAATCTCGGGGAGGGGCTGGCCCACGCCCAGCACGCGCGCGCCTTGCTCGAGCCACTCGTCGCCGCCGCACCGCACGACACCGACCTCAGGCTGCAGCTCAGCACCGCGACCGACCGGCTGGGCCAGATCTCGCTGGAGCAGGGGGAGATCAGCCGCTCGCTGGAGTACCACCGGTCCGACCTGCGCCAGCTCGAGGCGGCACCGGAAGGGGCGAAGCAGCGGCCCGCGATGCGCCACTCCATCTCGGTGGCCTACGGCCACCTGGCCGACGCGCAGTCGGAGGCGGGAGACTTCACCGGCGCGCTGGAGAGCCACCGCCGCAGCCTGGCGCTGCGGCAGGGACTGGCCCAGGAGTTTCCTGATAACGCGACCTACGCGGACAACGTCGCGACCGCGCAGTACTACCTCGCGACGGTGCTGGGGCACCTGGGACGCTGGAACGAGGCCCTGAGGCTGCAGCGCGAGCTCGTGGCCCGGAACCCGAAGACCCCCTTCGTCTGCCGGATCGGCGAGGCCCTGGGGCACCTGGGCCGGCACGCGGAGGCGCTCGGGTATTACCGCCTGGCCCTGGAGCGCCATCACGCCGAGCTGCGCGCGGATACGGCCAACCTCCTCCGCCGCCTGGCGGTCGCCGAGGACGACGGCCGGGTGTGCAAGACGCTCGCGACGCTGGGACGTCCCGACGCGCCGACCGCGTGCGGGCAAGCCAGTCAATCGATCGCGAAGATCGTTGTGGACTCGAACTACGCCTTCCCCCGGGCATTGCTGGCTTCGGTCTGGACCGACCTGGGCCAGGGATACGAGACGCTGGCTGGCCGACGGGCGCCACCGGCCCCGGAGCGGGGTGACTACCGGACGGCCGCCCTGGCCATGCACCGCCGGAGCCTGGAGATCTGGACCGATCTGCAGGCTCGTGGGGTCTTGAGTCCCGTCGACACCCCGCGGGTGAGCGCGGCTCACCGGGCCGTCCTCAGGACCGAAGGCACTTCGCGGACTGGCGAATGACCTCTCGGTTCGAGCGGATCGAGGCCCTCTTCCATGATGATCCGGGTCTCGGACAGCACCTCCGTGCGAGTGGTCTCCAGCCCCTCGCCGGTCTCTGCCTGGTACTGCCACACCGTGCCGGGGGCGAGCGGGAAGAGCGGTTGGTCACGGCGGTCGCCCACTCGGTCGGGATGTCGGGCTCGGAGGTGACGGGGCTGGTGGAGTCGCCGCCGCAGGCCAGCGCCAGGACGGCCAGCGTTACTGTCCGGGTCGAACGTCTGTGCAGCAGCATGGAGCTCTCCCTAGGTGGCCTCACGAGGAACCCGTCGGCCGTCTCCATTGTGACACTGGCTGGAGCAATGGCCCGATTGGCGCCCCCGCGGAGGCGCTTGCACCTTTGGGGCATGGCTCCTCCGGCCGACCCCACACTTTCACCCTATCCCACGACCCGTCATTCCCTGGTGGCGGCGGCCGGCGCGACCGACGCCACCCGGCGTGGAGCGGCGGTCGACGCCCTGGTCCGTCTCTACTGGCGTCCCGCCTACGGGCGGTTGCGGCTCAAGTGGCAGCTCCAGCCGGCCGACGCCGAGGACCTGGTCCAGGAGTTCTTCGCCGGCTTGCTCGACGGCGAGGCGTTCGCGGGGTACGATCCTCGCCGAGGCCGCTTTCGCACCTACCTAAGATCGTGCCTGGATCACTTCGTGGCGAACGCGCGACGGGGTGAGCGCCGGCTCAAGCGCGGCGGCGGCGCGGTCCACCTCGCCCTCGACTTCGCCGAGGCCGAGCGTGAGCTGGGGCCCGCGGCGGGGCCCGATCCGGACGCCTGGTTCGATCGCGAGTGGGTGCGGGCCCTCCTGACCCACGGGGTGGAAGAGCTCCGGAGCCAGACCCGCGGGACGCCGCGGGAAATCCGATTCCGCGTGTTCGAGAGCTACGACCTCCTTCCGGCCGACGACGCGGCGCGGCCGGGATACCGCGACATCGCGGCGCGCTACGCCATCCCGGTGACCCAGGTGACCAACCATCTCACCTGGGCCCGACGAGAGCTGCGTCGACTGGTGCTCGTCCGGCTGGCGGAGGTCACGGGCAGCGACGCCGAGCTGCGGGACGAGGCGGAGGAGCTGTTCGGCGGATCGCGCGACGATGTTGCCTGAGTCCACGGTCGACCGCCTCCGGCAGGCGTTGCGGGAGACCTCCCCGGACGGCGAGCGCTACGAGCTGCGCGAGCCGGTAGGTCAGGGCGGCATGGGGACCGTCTATCGAGCATTCGACCGCACGCTCGAGCGGGAGGTGGCGGTCAAGGTCCTCCGACCCGGCGTGGCCGACCCCGGGACGGCCGCCCGGCTGGAGCGGGAAGCCCGCATCCTGGCGCGACTGGAACACCCCGGCATCGTGCCGGTGCACGACGCGGGGACCCTGCCGGACGGTCGCGTCTACTACGTGATGAAGCTGGTCCGGGGCGAGCGCATGGAGCGAGTGGCCCAGGCGGTGCCGACCAGCGAACTTCTCCGACTCTTCCTCCGCATCTGCGAGACCGTGGGCTTCGCCCACGCCCGGGGGATCGTCCATCGCGACCTCAAGCCGTCCAACGTGATGGTGGGCTCGTTCGGCGAGGTGCTGGTGCTGGACTGGGGGATCGCGCGCGTGACGCGAGACCCGGAAGCCGACGGCCGTGGCGACCCGGCTCCGGAGGCTCCGGCCGAAGCGCCTCGCCGAGATACCGATTCTCCAGACACGGCTCCGGGCACGGTGCTGGGGACGCCGGGGTTCATGGCGCCGGAGCAGGCCCAGGGATGGCATCACCTGGTTGACGCGCGCACCGACGTCTACGCCCTGGGCGCCATTCTTCGTGCCCTGGTGCAGCCCGAGCCGACGGCGGGGCGGGTTCCCCGGGCGCTGGTCTCGATCTGGTCCCGGGCGATGGCCGCCGAGCCGGGCCAGCGCTACGAGAGCGCGGCCGCCCTCGCGGCCGACGTGGCCCGTTACCTGGACGGCGAGCCGGTCCAGGCCCATCGGGAGTCCGCGGCGGAGCGCGCGGGACGGTTCTTCCGGAAGTACCAGACCGCCATCGTCCTGGTCCTCACCTACCTGCTGATCCGCTTCCTGTTCCTGGCGGCCCGGGGTCTCTAAAGGAATCGGGCCACCCGGGTAACAGGAGGGCGTAGTCTCCTTTCCACTCGGAGGTACCGCGTGAACAAGCCTGTGCTGGGCCTCGTCCTCGGCGGGGTGCTGGGGGCACTCGACGGACTCACCGCGCTCTTCTCCGCCCCCGAAGTGAAGCCGGAGATCATGACCATCGTGGCCGGGTCCACCGGCAAGGGCCTGCTTGCCGGTTTGCTGATCGGGTTCATCTCACGGAAGGTCAACGATCTTACCGCCAGCATCGTCTTCGGGGTGCTGGTGGCCGCGCTGCTGGCCCTGCCGATCGCCCTCAACGTCGATCCCGCCACCGGCAAGCGGTACTTCTGGGAGATCATGATTCCGGGCTCGATCGTCGGCCTCATTGTCGGGTATGCGACCCAGAAGTACGGCCGCCCCGCAGTCCGGTCCTGATCGGCGTCCACCTTTCCTTACCAGGAGGTACGGGGTGCCCAGACCCATTCATTTCGAGATCCCGGCGGACCAGCCCGAGCGGGCGATGGCGTTCTACCAGCAGGTCTTCGGCTGGCGTTTCCAGCAATGGGAGGGACCGATGCCCTACTGGCTGGTCCGGACCGGCGGGGAAGGCCCGGGAATCGACGGCGGACTGCTCGCCCGCCAGCATCCGGGGCAGGGGACGGTCAACACGGTGGACGTGCCGAATTGCGAGGAGTTCGTGCGCCGGATCGAATCGGCGGGGGGCCGGACCCTCATGCCGAAGATGGGTGTGCCCGGCGTGGGCTGGCTGGCGTACTGTGCCGACCCCGAGGGGAACACCTTCGGGATCATGCAGAACGACCCGGCCGCGTCCTAGGGCTCACCGGGAGGAGGCAGGATGTCGAGGCGGGCCGGGGCGCTCCGGAGTCCGCGGCCCGGCTCTCCGGGGAGTAGACCAGTGAGCCGATAGCGGCCGGGTGGCACGAGATCACCGGCGGCATCGGTCTGACGCCAGGTATCCTCGAGCTGGAGGGATTCGCCCGGCGCGAGCTCCCGCACCCCCAGCACCATCGCGACGACGGCACCTTCGAGCCGCCGCCACACCTGGCGGCCCGACGCGTCGTGGACCGTGAGATCGAACGCCGGCGGTCGTCCCTGCAGGTAGAGCGTCGCGGGACGGCCGCCGGCGTTTTCGACGCGGAGGGTGACCGGCACCGGCTCACCCTGGAGAACTCGCGCCGGGGCGAGTAATCGGAGCTTGATGCCGCTCCCGCCCACCCCGGCGCGCACTCCCGATTACCTCACCGTGAAGTTGCCCAGATCGTCGTGGATGTTGGCGATCGGGCTGTACACGTACGACTGGGACCCGCTGCCGCCCCAGAGGATGCCCAGCAGCGACACGTTGCTGCCGCTGCCGATCGCGAAGACGGGCGAGCCGCTGTCGCCGGAGCCCACGGTGGCGCTCACGAAGTTCTGACAGAGCTGGGTGATGTCACTCCCGGACAGGTTGGTGTCGACGCAGGTGTTGGTCACCAGCCCCTGGGACCAGCCGGTCGTCCGGCCGACCTTGTTGACCGTCTGCCCCACGGTGGCGACGCCCTCACCGGCGATGGACCACTGCCCGGTGATCGTGAGCGAGCGGCCGGGCCGGGCCGTCTGCGCGATCCGGCCGATGGTGAAGGCGATGCCGCTGGCGTACGAGGCGCGCGAGGAGTCGCTCCGGCGGCAGCGCCGGCCGGCGGGGCAGGCACCCCCGGTGGTGTAGTTCGGGTCCGCGACCTCGGTCGCGATCTGGACCGGATCGGTGCTCTGCAGCGGCTGCCAGTACGGAGTCGAGTTGACTCCGCCCTGAACGTTGGTGCAGTGCGAATTGGTGATGAACCCGCCGCTGATGTTGAAGCCGAGGGTGCAGAGGAAGCCCGGGAAGTTGATCTGCACGCCGCCGATGATCGGCCGCACCCGGCCCTGCAGCGACAGGGGCTTGGGCTTGGGCGCCATCGCGAAGGTGATCGGCTGGGCCTCCTGCACGACCACCGCGTCCGCCGGGAGACCCAGCCGCGCGAGCGACGCCCGCACCCGGCCCACCGCGCCCCGCTCCGCTCCCACCGTGATCCGGTTGAGCGCCTCGTCCGCATCCACATAGACCGCGCCGGCGACGTTCAGGGCCTCGGGCGAGACCCGGGCATGCCACCGCTCGAGCTGGTCCCAGCTGTGCGCCGCCGGGCGGGTCTGAATCCGGCCGGCCGCCACGCCGTGCTGCTGGAGATACGGGGCCAGAGCCCGCTCCGCCTGGCCACGGGCCGCCGGAGTGGTCAGGTAGATGGTCGGAGTGCCCTGGGCATCGTAGAAGAAGCCCCCGAAGCCCGGCACCGAGCGGGCGAGGGCATTGGCGTCGTTGCGCTGTCCCTGGGCGGCGCGGGAGAGATCAGCGGGGAGGTCGGGTGCGGAGGGCTGGCTTTGATCGGAACACGCGGCCAGGGCGAGGACCCCGGCCAGCGACGTAAGCTGCAAGAGATTGCGCTGACGCATTGGAGATCTGCCTCGAGGATGTGGTGGTGGGAGAGGCCCCGACTGCCAGGGCGCCCAACGTTACACCTTGCGACCGCTCCGCACTAGTCGCCTAGCGCCACCGGAACAGGCGGAGCGCCAGCGCGAATCCGATCACCATCCACCCCGCAAGGATGGCGAGCTCCCCGCCCAGACTCGACAGGGCGGCGCCCTCGAGCAGGACACCACGCAGCGCGTCGTTGACGGCGGTGAGCGGCAGGAGCTGGATCGCCGGCTGCAGCGCGTCGGGAAAGCGGCTGGCCGAGAAGAACACGCCGGAGAAGATCCACATCGGGAGCATCACCAGGTTCATCAGGCCCGACACGCCTTCGATCGTCTGGGCCCGCGACGCGATCAGCAAACCCAGCGCGCCGAAGGCGAGCGCCGCCAGCAGGCAGACGCCGAGCACGGCGAGCAGCGAGCCGCGCACCGGAACACCGAACACCAGCACCGCGAAGCCGAGCACCACGCCGACCTCGAGCACAAGGAAGGTCAACCGCGAGAGGAGAAAGGACGCGAGATACTGCGCCCGCGACATCGGCGTCGCGATCAGGCGCTTGAGCAGCCGCTTCTTGCGGGCGTCCACGATGGCGAAGCCCAGGCCCCAGATCCCGCTGCCCATCAGGTTGAGCCCGAGCAGGCCCGGCACCACGAAGTCCACATAGCGTGAGCCCGGCTCGCGGACGCGCTGCTCGGAGCTGGCCACGGGGTCGGTGCGGCCGGCGGCTCGCTGCAGTGCGTCGTCGGCCTCGAGCCGGGCCGTACGCGCGTCGGGGCGATCGGGATCGAAGCGGTACGAGACGCCGCCCGCGGGGCCGGGCAGGATCGCCAGTGATGCCTTGCCGGTCCGGAGCGCCCGCATCGCCGCGGTGTCGGGGAGGGTTTGAACGCTGAGCGCGGGGCTGCGTCCCACCCCGTCCGCCACCCGGCTCGCCTCCGGTCCCTCGACGACCACCACCGGGATCCGGGCCGGAGCCTGGTTGCGGAAGGCGATGCCGAGCCCGGCCGTGAGCAGCACCGGGAAGATGAAGACCCAGAAGACGGCCTCCGGCTCGCGGATGAATTCGCGGTACCGCACCAGGGTGAGCTGGACGAGCGGATGACTCCGCCAGCCGCGGCGCTCACTCATCGCGCAACCGCCGCCCGGTGAGCGACACGAAGACGTCTTCCAGCGTGGCCGAGTGGGTGCGGAGCTCGGTGAGCTGCGCGCCCTGGCGTCGCAGCTCACCGAGGAGGGCCGGCATCGTCCGATGCAGCTCCGTCACCTGCAGCTCGATGGCGCCGTCGGAGGCGTGAGCGCCGAGCACCCCGTCGAGCCCGCGAAGCGCTGCGGGGTCGACCCGCGTCCCATCCGCCACTGCGAATTCGAGGACGTGCTCGGCCTTCAGCGAGGCGATCAGCTCGCGCGGCGTCCCCAGCGCGATCACCCGCCCGTGGTCCACGATGGCCACCCGGTCGCAGAGCCGCTCGGCTTCGTCCATGTAGTGGGTGGTGAGGAGGATGGATCGGCCGCCGGCCTTGAACCCCTCGATCAGCTCCCAGAGCTGGCGCCGGGACTGGGGATCCAGGCCGGTCGTGGGCTCATCGAGGAAGAGGAGCGCCGGGTCCCCGACCAGGGCGCACGCCAGCGCCAGCCGCTGCCGCTGCCCGCCGGAAAGCTGGCCCACCCGGGCCTTCGCCTTTTCCTCCAGCTGCACCAGGGCGATCACCCGCTCCGGCGTCGGACCGGCGCGATAGAAGCTGCGGAACAGGGTGACCGTCTCGGCGACGGTGAGCTTCTCGGAAAACTGCGTTTCCTGGAGCGAGATGCCGAGCCGCTCCCGCAGCTCCCGGTCATCCCGGCCCCAGCGCCGGCCGAGCACCATGACCTCGCCGCCGTCGGGCGGGGTCAGCCCCTCGCAGATTTCGATGGTGGTGGTCTTGCCGGCGCCATTGGGCCCCAGAAGTCCGAAGCACTCACCCGGCCCGATCTCGAGATCGAGGCCGTCTACCGCGACGACATCACCGTAGCGCTTGCGAAGGTTACGGACGAGGAGGGCGGGGGAAGGAGGGTCGGGATCGTGCGCCGGCGACATGGCCGGAATGATAACCCGCCGGTGTGGCTGCCCGGGCCACCGCGGGAACGGCTTGTGCTACCGGCGTTCCCGGTCCCAGATGGTCCGCACGGTCCGCCAGGCGCGCGTCCATTCCTGCCGCGGCGTCAGCAGGGCATACCCACTGAGGATGCCCACCATGTACACGATGGCCTGGAGCAGCGGAGACGGCTCGGGTGAGGCGATCATGGTGCGTTACCGTGTCGAGGCGGTTTCGACCATCGGGGCGTCCAGCGCGCGGGCGATCCGCTCGCGGGAGTCGGCCAGATGGGCGCGGGTGTAGTCGTCGAGATCGTCGCGGGCTTCGTCCAGGGCGTGGTCGATCCCGCCGGCCAGGTCGGTCAGGGTGGCCCGGGCGAGGCTGCGGGCATCCTCCGGGGTCCCCGGGGCTGGACTCAGCAGCATTCGTACCATCGCGTTGAGGTGCAGCCGCTGGAGGTCGCGCCGGACCGACTCGATGTTCCGCGGGCCGTTCGGGTGCGGACCCCCCTTCTGCCCCAGCTCGCTCCAGATCGAGCGGCTCAGGCGGTGGAACAGCTCGGGCAGCCCGACAGTCGGGTTCTCGGGGGTGGCGCGGAGCTCGGCGTCGCGGATCCGCGCCAGCACGGCCGGGTCGAGCAGCTGGCCCAGCAGCGAGCCCTGCTGGGCCAGCGCCCAGTCGTGGATCGGGAAATCGGGACGCCCGCCCGACGCCGGTGAGACGCCCCAGTGCATCCAGCGGTCCGGTCCCAGCCGGCTCAGCAGCTCGGGGCGGAACCGATAGGCGTTCTCGCCGAAGCCGGCCTCGGCGATGAAGCCCAGCGCCTCGCGCTGCCGGTCGGCCGGGACGGTCTCGAACGAGGGCCGCGCATCGGGGTCGCCCCGGTGGTCGCGGGCGATGGTGGCGCCGCCCAGGTATTTGGTCGTGATCAGGAGCGCGTACCACCGGTCGGTCAGCAGGTCGGTGAAGGCCGTCCGGAGCCGCCCGTACCCCTGACCGGGGGCCACCACCCGGGTGTCGAGCGAATCCACCAGCCAGTCGATCAGCGCGACGCGCTCGCGCGCCCAGCCCAGCGGGTCCGAGGTCTGGTCGTAGCGGGAGATGGTCGGGTCCAGGCCGTGGCCGCCGAACCCGGCGTCCTCGTCGCTACCGTAGAGATGGGCGGGATCGGCCGCCTGCGACGCGATCGCGCGGAGTCCGTTCAGCTCCTGGTCGGGGGTCCAGACCGCGGCGCCCGCATCACCGCCCTTGGCCAGCCGCGGCTCCTCCCCGGCGGTCGCCCCGACGTCGGCGTAGCCGTAGGTGATGGCCCAGCGGTCGTAGCTGCCGATCGTGGGAGCATAGAAGCTGGCCTGACGCCGGGGGTCGGCCGCGAGGGCGGGCGGGTTGTAGTCCATGACCGACACCCCGTGTCCATGCTCGGCGGTCCAGCTCCGGTCGGCCAGCTGCTCGGCGGTGGCGCCGGCGGAGCCCCGGAAGTTGTGCCGCAGCCCCAGCGTGTGACCGATCTCGTGCATCACCAGCGCCTTGAGCGCCTCGCCGATGTAGGCCCCGGGGATCTCCCCCGTGGCGCCGGCGATCCCGCGTGCCGCGAGCAGCGTGCGGGCGAGAGTGCCGTCCTGGTCCAGGCCTTCGCCGTAGCGGCAGAGCAGGG
>Ga0310810_10001960_pt1 | contig 21840 bp, 18 predicted proteins | sample NCmetagenome_FD_207641 | JGI IMG/M metagenome (GOLD analysis project Ga0310810, IMG submission 207641) | Soil microbial communities from experimental microcosm in Duke University, North Carolina, United States - NC | ecosystem: Engineered > Artificial ecosystem > Soil microcosm > Unclassified ... | reverse complement strand
AGGTCTCGCGCTTTTCGGCCCCTCCGAATCGCACGCCAACAAGAGCGCCGATGCGAGCGACAGCGCGGACACCTCAATGAAACGCCTGCGCCTCACGGTTGCGTGTCTCCCGGTGCGGTTGCCCCCGTCGCGCGCTGCGGCGGCAACAGGTGGTAGAATGGTCGGGCGTTTCGTTCTTCCGGCGACAACCGCTCGTCGTAATTGCCTGTCACCATCGACGTCAGCGAATAGGGATCGACGGCGAACACCATGAACACGTGTGCCACCGCCAGCACCACAAGCAGCACCATTGCGAGGAAGTGCCAGTAGCGTGCCCACACGTACCCGCCTAACAGATCGGTGAGCAACCCCAACTGCACCGGCTTCCAGATCGCCAGGCCGGTGATCACCGATGCGATGCCGACCACCGGCAGCGCAAAGTACGTGGCCCGCTGCAACGCGTTGTGTTTGCCCTGGCGCGGATGATCGCGCCGCGCGAACGCGTAGAACTTGAACATCTCCCACGCATCACGCACGTCGCCGCGTCGCGGGACGAGGTCGCGCCACTCGCCGTGCAGATAGATGAATCCCAGATACACCAGGCCGTTCAGCACCAACACCCACATCGCCGCGAAGTGCCAGTTGCGCGCACCGGCCAACCATCCCCCGAACGTGAGCCACGACGGAATCGCTTTGTGCGCGAACGGGTAACAGCAAAATGTTTCGCCGCGTCGCGCGAATGCCGGATACGCATTGAAGATGCGCAACCCGCTTCCCACCATGATCGTGAGCGCGAGCACATTTACCCAATGCGTGACACGCACGACCCAGTGATGTCGCTTCACCAAACCTCCTCGCACCATGCCTGGCGTTAGCCCAACACACCGCTTGCCGGACCCAACCTACGCGAACTCCGCACGACACGAAAGCCGCACACGCGCGCGAAGTTCCAAGGCGCGATCGACGCATGAGATGGCGTCGTGAGACTCGCCATCACTGTCGCGGTGCCTACAATCTCTTGTACACCGCTCACCACGCAATGCTCGAACGGATTCTTCACCGACTGGTTCTCCCCGCTCGCCACCACACAGGACATATTGCGCCATGTCCGAGCCTGGGCTCCTCCCCGATCTCCTGATCTTGTTTGCGCTGAGCGTCGTGGCGGCGCTCGCGTTTCATCGTCTCAGGCTCCCGCCCATCGTCGGATTTCTGATCACGGGCGTCATCTCCGGACCGTACGGATTCGGTCTCATCCGAAACATCGCGGATGTCGAATCCTTGGCCGAAATCGGCGTCGTCCTCCTGCTGTTCACGGTGGGGCTCGAGTTCTCGCTGCAGCACCTCGCCCGGCTGCGACGGTTCCTGTTCATCGGCGGCGCCTTGCAGGTGGGCGTCACCATAGCCGTGACCGCCGCTCTCGCACGCTCGCTCGCTGTTGCCTGGCCCGTCGCGGTCTTCCTCGGCATGCTCGTCGCGTTGAGCAGCACGGCCATCACGCTGCGCCTCTACGCCGAACGCGGTGAGCTCGATACGCCCTTCGGCAACGCCTCGCTCGGCATCCTGATTTTTCAGGACCTGTGCGTCGTGCCGATGATGCTGCTCACACCGGCGCTCGCCGGCGGCGGCCGCAATCCGAGCAGTCTCGCGCGCACGCTGCTCGAGGCCGCGCTGTTCATCGCCGCTACCGTTGTCGCGGCGCGTCTCGTCGTTCCGCGCATCTTGCACCTCGTCGCTGCCACGCGGCGCCGCGAAGTGTTCCTGCTCACCATCGTGGTCTTTTGCCTCGGCACCGCGTGGGCGTCGGCGCGCGTCGGGCTGTCCCTTGCGTTAGGCGCGTTCATCGCCGGTATCGTGATCGCCGACTCCGAATACAGCCAGCAAGCCTTGAGCGACATCGTGCCCCTCCGCGAAGTGTTCAACAGCCTGTTCTTCATTTCCATCGGCATGCTGTTCGACATTCGCACCGTGGGACGATCGCCGCTACTCGTCGTCTGCGCCATCGCGACCGTTATCCTGGTCAAAGTCGTGGTGACCGGCGGCGCCTCGCTCGTGCTCGGGCAATCGCTGCGACCGGCGCTCGCGACCGGACTCGGACTCGCGCAGATCGGCGAATTCTCCTTCGTGCTATCGGCGGCCGGCATGACCGCAGGCTTACTCGACGAGCGCCTCGATCAACTCTTTCTCGCCGTGGCGGTCGGAACGATGGCGCTCACGCCGGCGCTCATCGATATCGCGCCTCGCGCCGGCGCCTGGCTCGAGCGACGCACGCCCAACCGCTGGCGCCCGAGCCAGACCGCCGCGCCGATGCAGGGCGACGCGCCCGTCGGCGACCACGTCATCATCGTCGGCTTCGGCTTCAATGGCCGCAACCTCGCGCGCGTCCTCCGCGACATCGGTATCGCCTACCGCGTGATCGACTCCAACGCCAGCATCGCGCGCCAGGAACGCCGTAGCGGTGAACCCGTGCTATATGGCGACGCCTCCAGCGCGGAGATCCTCCATCACGCCGGCGTCGAACGTGCGCGTGTGCTGGTCGTTGCCATCTCCGACATTGCCGCGACACGCGCCACCGTCGCGACCGTGCGCCGGCTCAATCCCAATGTTCACGTGATCGTGCGCACGCGATACATGCGCGAGATCGGATCGCTCGTGAAGCTGGGCAGCGGCGAGGTCGTGCCGGAAGAGTTCGAAACGGCAATCGAAGTGTTCACGCGCGTTTTGCGACGCTACCTCGTTCCGCGCGACGTCATCGAGCGCGAAGTGCGCAGTGTGCGCAGCCAGTACGACGAGATGTTCCGACCATTGCCCGATGCAGGCGTTCGGGTGGAAGACCTGAGCCGCTTCCTCACCGAGGTCACGCTGGTCGTCATGCGCGTCGAGCCAGGCGCCCTCGCCACCGGCGAGCCGTTGTCCGATGTCCGCTTCCGCGAGCGCAGCGGAGCAACTGTCGTGGCTATTCAGCACGAAGGCGGTGGCCTCGTCGCGAGCCCCAGCGGCGACGAAGTCCTGCACCCCGGCGACACGATCCTCGTGATGGGACGAACCGATCAACTGGAGCGCGCCGCGACGCTCCTCCGGCAACGAGTGACCGCGTGAGCGCCGCACCTGCTCGGTATATTGCGTCGTGCCACTGATCCCTCTCGTCGGTCACCGCGAGTTGCGCCGGCAACTGACAGACGCGATCGCGCGCGACAGCCTGCCGGCCAGTCTGCTGTTCCACGGGCCGCGTGGCGTCGGAAAACAGCGCCTCGCACTCTGGTTAGGCCAGTATCTGCTCTGCAGCGGCCCTGCCGACGGCCCGAGACCATGCGGGAAGTGCGTCAACTGCCGCTTCGCCGAGTCGCTCGCGCACCCCGATCTGCGCTGGTTCTTTCCGCGACCGCGCACCGAATCCGATGCAAGCGTGTCAGATGTCGCCGATGACCTGGCCGAAGCCCTGAGCGATCGGCTCAAAGCCGGCGGACTCTATGCTCCGCCGTCCGGGACAGAAGGCATCTTCGTTGCGAGCGTACGCGCCCTCGTGCAGCTCGCCGCCCAAACGCCAGCGCTCGCGAAGCGAAAGGTGTTCATCGTCGGTGACGCCGAGCGCATGGTGCCGCAGGAGGGCGCCGAGTTCGCCGCCAACGCGTTCCTCAAGTTGCTCGAGGAGCCGCCGGCCGATACCACCATCATTCTCACCACGAGCGAACCAGGCGCCCTCCTGCCAACCATCCGCTCACGTGTCATTGCCGCGCGCGTCCCGCTCCTACCAGAGCAAGATGTCCGCGAGTTGATCGAAATACCGATTTTCGCCGCGGCAGTCGATGACACCGATTTGCCGAAGTCAGTGAACGAGCGCGTCCGACTCGCCGCGGGTGCGCCAGGCACATTGCTCGGCGCACAGACGAGACGCGATGCGATGTCCACCGCCGCGGCTCTGCTTCAAGCCGCCGACGGTTCGCTGTCTCCGCCCGATCGCGTGAAAGCGGTGATGAGCCTCGGCGCCTCTCGATCGCGAGGTCCGTTCACGGATGCGCTCGACGCGCTCACCGCGATGCTGCGCGAGCGCGCACGCGGCGCCTTGGGACGCGGCGATGCGGCCGGCGCGCTGGCAGCCTCGCGTGCGATCGATGTGGTGCTCGATGCTCGCGTGCGTGCTAACGGAAACGTCAGCCCACAGCTTCTGGCGTCCCACTTGGTGCGCGAGCTCCGAGGCCGGCTCTCATGAAAAAGCTCTCACACGTCGATAGCTCGGGCGAGGCACGCATGGTGGATGTGGGCGCCAAGCCGGTCTCCGAGCGTTTCGCTCGCGCCACGGGTTCGATCCGAATGAAGCCCGACACGTACAGAGCAATTCAGCAAAACGCCTTGGTTAAGGGCGATGTGCTCGGAGTGGCAAAAATTGCCGGAATAATGGCTGCCAAGCGGACCTCGGAGCTAATTCCGCTCTGCCACCCGATTTCCCTTACCGACGTCCAAGTGGTACTTACGTTGGACGAGTCCTTGCCTGGCGTCACGTGCGAGGCGACCACCCGAACAAATGATCGCACCGGTGTCGAAATGGAGGCGATCACGGCGGTCGCCGTTAGCCTGACCACTGTCTATGACATGGCCAAATCGATAGATAGGACCATGACAATTACTGACATCCGTTTGTTAGAAAAGGACGGCGGTCGCTCGGGACATTTTGTTCACCCTTAGCGGCACGTCCGTTGCCCTACCTCTCCGCTCGAGTAGTGGTGGTTCAGTGGTACCGGTCGCACACTCTCCAACAGGAGAACCCTAGTGCACGGCAGACAGCAGAGTTACGTCTATCGCGGTGATCGGGTTCGCCGCAACGAGCGGATCAAAAAGCTGCTTCTCGTTGCCGGTTTGGCGGTTTCGGTCGCCTTGATTCCTCATGAACGTCCGCGCTCGGCGGAAGCTTCCGCGTTTTCAGGCTTTTCGTTCGGTCGCGAGGCAAAGGACCTTCGCTCGCAGCTCGACGCGACCCGCGGGGAGCTCGAGCTCACGCAGGCCCGTCTCGACCGCGCCAACACCATCCTGGGATTCTCGGCCAAGTACAAGGTTGACGCGAAGCTGGCAAGCGATGTCTATGACATTGCCGAGGCAGAGGGGATCGACGCGGACCTCGGGTTCCGCGTGGTGAACGTGGAAAGCGAGTTCAACCCGCACGCCGTGAGCAGCGTGGGTGCGGTTGGGCTCACTCAGTTGATGCCGGCCACGGCGCGTTGGTTCGATCATACGATCACCAGGGAGAAGCTCTACGACCCGCGCACCAACCTGCGCCTGGGCTTCCGCTACCTGCGGTCGCTCATTGACCAGTACCACGGCGACCTTCGGCTCGCGCTGCTGGTGTACAACCGCGGCCCGGAGGCGGTGGAGACGCTCCGGTCGTTGGGCGTCGATCCGCGCAACGGGTACGACGAGATGGTGATGAAGGGCTACACGGGCAACGGCCTGGTGAACTGACGGGCCCGCTCGGCCGTAGATGCACGAACGGGGAAGCGCGCAAGCGCTTCCCCGTTTTCGTTAGGCCCGAATCGGCGCCGCCCTACTGCGAATGGCTTCCCGACTCGGCGACTTTGTCGTGCAACTTCGCGGCGCGCGACGCGCGCACGGCCTTGTGCGACGCCCGGCGGCCCGAGCCCTTCACGAGCAGGACCTCACCGGGGAAAATGATGCTCTTGCGCAAGCCATTGAGCCGCATGAGCGACTTGACCGACGTGTGATAGTGCTTGGCGATCAGGCCTAACGACTCGCCTTTCCGCACCACGTGCGTGATCGACCGGCCCGACGACCCGTATCGTTCGATCGACGGATCCGGCACGTCGCGCGCGGCCGACACCACCGCCGCCGTCGGAAACAGCACCGTTTCGCCGGCCGCCACGTGCCCGCGGCGTGTCGACTTGAGCGTGGGATTGTACCACTCGAGCTGCTTCACCGAGATGCCCGCTCGTGCCGCGAGGCGCACCATCGTGTCGTTCTTTCGCGATGCCGATCGCTTGTAGGCGGTGCGTTCCGCGGCCGGCAGCGCCGCGAACGCCGAGTCGAAACCCACTGTGCCTAACGGAATACGCACCGTGAAGGAGTCGCGCGGCGGCGTCATGCCCCGCAGGATCTCCGGATTCAACTCGAGGATCGACGCCGTCGTCGTGTTCGCGGCCTTCGCCACTGCGGCCAACGGCGTCGCCGGGCCCACACGCGCCGAGTCGTACACGAACGCGGAGTCGTACGTGATGTTGAAGCCGTAACGCTTCGGGTCCTTCGCAATGAGCGCGGCCGCGATCAGCTTCGGCACGTAGTCACGCGTTTCGGCGCGAAGGTAATCCTTCTCTGCGAGCGCAAAGAACGCCTCGTCGCCGGACTGCCCTTCCAGCTCATCGGCGTAGCGGGACAACCCACGGGCGATTCGACCCGGGCCGCCATCGTAGGCCGCTGCCGCGAGATACAAGGAGCCGAATTGATCGTTGAGCCAACCGAGGAACTTGATCGCCGCATCGGTCGAGCGAACCGGGTCGCGTCGCTCGTCCACCCACCAGTCGACGCGAAGTCCTGCGCCGCGCGCCGTACTCGACATGAGCTGCCAGAGGCCCACCGCCGCGGCGCTCGAGTACGCATGCGGATCATACCCGCTTTCAATGAGCGCGAGATACGTGAGATCCTGAGGAAGGCCCGCGGTCTTGAGCTTGCCGCGAATCATCTTCTCGTAGCGACCCCCGCGGGCCAGCATGTCGCCGAACCGATCGTGCGCATCGTTCTGGAGGCGATTCACGAAGTATGCGACCCGTGACCGCGTCTCGAACGAGCGAACGTCGATGTCCCAGGTGGGTTCGGAGTCTGCGGGTGCGATCACCGAGTCGGCCGTCATCGCCGGCAGCGGTTGCGCGAGCGTGTCGCCGAAGATCTGGAGTGCTTCGCCCGTCACCGCGGGCGACGCAACCTTGGAGGTGTCGCCCGCGCTATCTGTCGCGACGTTGTGCGAGCCGGTGTCCGCAGACTGGGCCGCTGTGCTCACAGGTGTCGGCGCCGGCGTGGGGCGCGAGGAATGGCACGCGGCCAGTGCGGCAACCACGATCAGGATCGCCGCGCTCCGCACCGCTCTGGACGTTGTCAGCTCGTTGGGCACTCGTTAGTCCGCAAAGACAGGGCTCCTAGCGCGTCGCGATGAAATTGCCGAGCACGCGGTTCGTGGCGTTCAATACGGCGATCACGGCACCGCGCACCGGGTCATCTTCGACCAAGCAGGAGCCGAGCAACTTCTGCGGTCCGTCGTGTCGATTGACAATCGAAACGATGACGACGTTCGCATCGAACACGCGGATGGATTTGACTCCGATCAGCTCGAAGGCCAGACCACCGTCGGAAAAACTCTCGATCGCGCGCAGACCCGCTTCGGCGGCCACACGGAGATCGACGGTAGCACTCGATTGTCCAGAGGCGGTGCCGCGCACCTTTTGTCCTTCGACCCATTCGAGCTCGACTTCCGCCGAGCATCGGCCGTCGCTCGCGCGCCGGAAGCGGAAGTCGGTGAACCGCAGCCGCTCCCGCTTGCCATGAATCGGTGGAGCGTCCGCGCCGCTCTCGCTTTGGCTGTGCGTCATGTGGCGGAAGGCAAGGGGTTGCCCCAAGGTGACCGGCGTGCTGGCATAACGCAATACGAGTCAACACAACGAAGGCAACCCAACGCTTCCGCGCACCTCGCGCCAACATATATTCGCGGCATGCAATCACTTCTGCTCGCGTTAGCGCTCGCGCTGTCGCACGCGCCCACGGATTCGCTCCCGCAGGTCATTCGCGCCCGCATCGCCCAAGTGCCCGGCGCGCAAGTTGGACTCGCCTTCAGACGATTGGATGGCACCGACTCGCTGTACATCGACGCCGACACGGAGTTCCATGCGGCGAGCACGATGAAGGTGCCTGTGATGATCGAGCTGTTCCGTCAGATCGATCACGACAGCCTCTCGCTCGACAAACCGATTCTCGTCGAAAATCGGTTCACATCGATCGTCGACAGCTCCACCTACACGCTCGACCCCGGCGACGACTCCGACAGCGCGATGTACAAGCTCGTCGGCACGCGCGTCACCGTGCGCGATCTGATGGACCACATGATCGATCGATCGAGCAATCTCGCGACCAACACGTTGATCGCACTCGCGGGTGCCGATCGCACCACGGCCTTCATGCGCCAACTCGGCGCCACGCACACGCACGTGCTGCGCGGTGTGGAAGACGACAAGGCGTTCGAGCGCGGTCTCAACAACATGATCTCCGCGCGCGACCTCGCGACGATCCTCGATGCCATCCAGACGAATCGAGCGGCGTCGGCCGCGAGCTGCGCCATGATGCGCGACATCCTGCTGCACCAGGAATTCAGCGCCGAGATTCCGGCGGGATTGCCGCCCGGCACACCGGTCGCGCACAAGACCGGCTGGATAACCGGGCACCTGCACGATGCGGCGATCGTGTATCCGCGCGAGGCACCGCCGTACATCCTCGTCGTCCTAACGCGAGGTATCCCGGACGAGAGCACCGCACGATCGCTCATCGTCGACATCTCGCGCGCCGTGTACGCACACGTGGCGGCCTCCGCCTCGCGCACACGAGCCGGGTCGCATTGATATCCGGCTTCACAGGATCGCGCACATGGAACATTTCGTTGCAGGCCGCAACGATCTCTCGCAACAGAGTGCGCGAATCGCTCGCCAGGCAAAACCTAAACCGCAAACAGACAATGAGTTAACCGGGGCATGCCGGTTGCAAAACCCTGCGCCAGCGGGAGTTCTCCTCAGTCCGCTACCGAGATCGTGCGCATGCGGTTTTCAGTTGCAGCCATCCCCACGGCACATCGAACGGAGCGCGCCTCGTGACCCCTCACGAGACGCACTTTCGCCGCGAGTCGAAATCGCCGCACGGATTTCCGGCGACGCGACCCGGCAGCCACGCGCAGGAGGCACGCGAGCTGGTGGCGCGGGCGCGCGAGCACCAGCATCGCGGAAGTGTTTCCGAGGCATGCGTCGCGTTCGACATGGCGCTGGCCTTGATCGACGGCGCGCCGACGTCGCCACTCCACGCCGACCTCCATCGCTGGCACGGTGCTCTGCTCTTCGACGTCGGCTCGACTAGCGACGCAGAAGAGTTCTTTCGGCGCAGCCTCGAAACCGCACAGTTCATCCGCTACGCGATCGGCATCGCGCGAGCGCAGGCGTCGCTCGCACGCATCGCGCATCGGCGCGGCGACCTCGTCGCCGCGAGACGGCAGTACGACGATGCCTCGCTCAACGCTGTTGCGTCCGGCGATCACGCGCTGTTCGCGCGCGTCGAGCTCGATCTCGGGTCGTTGTCGATGTTAATGGGCGACGTCGAGGACGCCGCCCAGCGGTTTCGGCTGAGCATGCGCGCGCTCGGAGAGGCCGGCGACGACGCGGGCGTCGCCTGGGCGCTCGACAACGTCGCACAACTTCGCGTCCAGCGCGGCAGACTGGATGAAGCACGCAGCGCGGCGTCCGAGGGGCTCGCGATCGCCGAGCAATTGGGCGACGCGCTGCTCAAACAGCGCTTGTCGATCACGGCGGCAGAAATTGCATTCGCGCTCGGCGACATTGATGAGTGCGACGCGGCGAGCGGGCGCGCGTCGAGCATCGCATCGAGGCGCGGTGACCGACTCGGTCGAGCGCAGGGGCTGCGTCTCAGAGCGCGTGTCGAAGCGCGCCGCGGCGCGACCGAGCAGGCCGTGATGTCGCTGGAGAGTGCTCGCGCACTGGCCGCTCAAGGCGAAGATCTGCTGATGAGCGCCCGGGTGCTGGTCGAGTTTGGTGACGTGCTCGCCTCGCGTGGCGAAACGACTCCGGCGCGAACGGCTTGGGAGCACGCCCGCGCCGCCTACGCACGACTCGGCATGCCGCCGGAGGCGAACGCCGTCACTAGGCGACTTTCGCCGCCTGGTTGAGCGAGACCGGCCACCTGCCTCGATCGTCGATTCTTCGTGAACCCATCGTGTGCGAGTACGAGATCGCGCACTGACCCTGTCCCGAATCCCATGCCGGATTTTCCGTCCGACGACTCCTCGAGATCCAACGGCCCAATTGCTTCGGGCAACAATCGCGAAGCCGCGGCGAAGGCAACGAATTCGTCGCCGCAGCGAATCGTGCCGGCGTTGGGCGCGAGCTTTCCGTCAGCCAGCTCCACCGACGGCCCATCGCGTCAATCGACGCCGCTCGGCCTCGAGAGCATTGTCGGCGCGAGTGCCGCGTTGGGCGACGCACTCGATCGCGCACGCAAGGTAGCAGGCAGCCGGCTCACCACCGTTCTGATCGTCGGCGAGACGGGCACAGGTAAAGAGTTGTTCGCGCGCGGAATCCACTACGCTGGTCCGACGCGAGGCGAACCGTTCGTCGCCGTCAATTGTGCGGCGATTCCGGAAACGCTGCTCGAATCGGAGTTGTTCGGACACGAGCGGGGCGCGTTCACCGATGCGCGTGCGCAGAAGCGTGGCCTGATGGAACTGGCTTCGACCGGCACGCTGTTCCTCGACGAGATCGGCGAGATGCCGCCGCGGTTGCAGCCGAAACTCTTGAGGGCGCTGGAGGAACGTCGCGTCAGGCGTTTGGGCGGTCTGCAAGAAATCGAGATCAGCTGCCGCATTATTGCCGCTGCCAACACGGCGCTCCACGATGCTGTAACGCGGTTGGAGTTTCGTGAGGATCTGTACTATCGCCTCAACGTCTTCCGCATCGCATTGCCGCCGCTCCGCGAGCGCGATGGGGACGTCGAGTTGCTCGCGCGATACTTTCTGGCGGATCTCGCGCGGCAGCAGCAGCTCGAGCCAAAAACGCTCGAGGCCGATGCGATAGCTGCGCTGCGCGCGCACACGTGGCCGGGGAACATTCGCGAGCTCAAGAACGTAATTGAACATGCGGCCATCTTGAGCGATGGGAGCGCGATCCACGCGGAGCATCTGATGATTCAGCAGCGCACGACGCTGCCCGCGACACGCGCCACGGGTCCAGTTCGCGAAATCCGCATCCCGCCGGAAGGCAAAGCGCTCGATGCCATCGAGAAGGAAGCGGTGCAGATGACGTTGCAAATCACGCGCGGCAACCGCAGCGCCGCTTCTCGAATCCTGGGCATCTCGCGTCCAACGCTCGCGAGGAAGATGCGCGAGTACGGGATCCATCATCCGCCCGGAGCAGCCGGCGAGTGATGCCGGTGTGTGGGCGGTGTGGTGGACAGGAGCGGTAACGATGAGCACCAACGGAACAAAAATCCTGCTCGTGTCGGAACGCGAGCTGGAGATCCCGGAGCTCATCTCCGCGTTGACTGCGGGCGGCCTTCCGGCGGTCGATCTCGTGTGCGCAACCGCGGTCGCGCGCGCCCAACATATTCTTTCCGATGACCGCTTCGACGCGATGCTCGTGTGGCTCGGGACGAGCGATGCGGCCGCGTTCGACGGCATCGCGCGGCTGCGCGACCACGCTCCTGATGTCCCAATAGTCGCGCTCACCGCAGACGGAGACGACGCGATCGCCGTGCGCGCCCTCAAAGCCGGCGCCGAGGAGTGTATCGGCGGCGACGCGAACGGCGCCATGTTGGCGCGGGCGATTCGATACGCGATCGAGCGGCACCAATTGCAGATGGCGCTTCGCGCGATGGCATTGGTGGACGACCTCACGGGCCTGTACAACCGCCGCGGCTTTCAGACGTTGGCGCGCCAGCACATGAAGATGGCGGACCGGATGCGCAAGCGCGTCTCGCACATTTTCGTGGACCTGGATGGACACGCTCGGCCATCGCGAAGGCGATCTGGCGTTGATCGAGACGGCGGATTTGCTCAAGGAGACCTTCCGCGAATCGGACATCATCGCGCGCATCGGGGGCGACGAGTTCGTCGTGCTCGCGCTGGAGACGGTGGGTCTGGCGCAGGAGCACTGGGTGACGCGGCTGCAGGACAATCTCACGCGCCGTAACGAGCAGCCCGGGCGGCGGTATCGGTTGTCGGTGAGCATGGGGATCGCGTATTACGATCCCGATTTCCCGTGTCCGTTAGACGACTTGCTCGACCGGGCGGACGCGTTGATGTACGAGCAGAAGCGGACGAAGCGGCCGTCGTCGCCCGGGGGGACGCCGGCGCTGCCGACGCGCTATGGCGCGTCGGGGGCGCGCGGCGTCGCGCCGCGGGCGGACTAACGGAGCGGGAGCCGCCCAAGGGAAACGGGGCGCGGTGCGAATGCACCGCGCCCCGTTTGCGTTGGGCGGCGGCGGGGTCAGCCCGCGATGATGATCAGATACTTGGACGCCGACCAGAACGACGTCGGATCGGAGATGTGCAGCTCGCTGCCGGGCTTGCCGGCCGACGTGAGCGGCTGGTCGACTAACGTCGGATCCTGCCGCGACACGATCTTGTAGCCCTTGTCGGGGTTGGGGATCGTGATCGTCGTCGTCGCGAACTTGTCGATCGCGGTGAACGCGGACGGATCGAGCTTGCGCGCCGGCACGAGCGCATGGTGTCCGAAGAAGAGGAACTTGGAGCCCTCCTCGACCACGATGCCGCGTTTCTCGAGGTCGTCCTTGGTGCCGATCACGTAGTAGACCGTGTTGTTCTCGCGGCGCAGCGCGTGCATGGTGTCCGTCACGGCCGCCTCGCCGGCGGCGAGCTGTGTATTGGCCGTCGTCAGACTATCGACCCGTCCCGTTAGGACGAGGATGTCCTGCTTCTGGCGGTCGACCATTTCCTGGAGCGAGGTGATGGTCTGTTGATACTGCGCGATCTGTCCCTGGAGCGCGCTGTTGTTCGAGGCCATGCGGCGGACACGCGCACGGCTCGCGTTGAGCAGCGCGGTCACATCCTTCACCTTGCCGAGGAGGTTCGCGCGGTAGGCGGCCTTGGGGTCCTGCGCCGAGTCGCCCTGCACGGCGAGCGGCACGTGTGACTTGAGGCCCTTCACGTGCGAGATCTCGCTGTCGATGGAATCGAGCAGCTTGGTTGTCTGCGTAAAGCCCTGCATGAGCGAATCCTGCTGCGCGGCGACGGTGTGCGCCTGCGCCAGTTGCGTATTCAGCGCACGAACCGAATCGACGGCGGTGGCGTGCCCGGCCGTGCCGAATCCGGAGCGATCGCAGGCGGCCAGGGTGAGGACTGCCAGCAGCGTAACGACGCGTCGCATCTAGAACTCCCAGAAGTGGTGGAGCCGCGACCCGTCGTTGGGCCGCGGCAGCATCGGAGACCGAGCTGCGTGTCTCGATACGTCGAGTACGACCAACAAATCTAAGTGTCACGACCTGTGAGGTCGATCACAAAGGCCGGCTCGCGCGTGATAGGCGGCGCCGCCATGGGACTCTTGCGCGGAGCGCGGCCTAGGAGTAGAGTGTTGGGGTAGACACTACCCTGTGGAGCCTCCGGTCATGGCGCTCGTGAAAGGCACGCTCGATGTGCTGGTCCTCAAGACGTTGTCGTGGGCCCCCATGCATGCGTTCGAGATCGCGAAGTGGTTGGAGGAGCGATCAGCCGGACGGCTGAGCGTGGAGGATGCCGCACTCATGCAAGCGCTGCATCGCCTGGAGGAGCGCGACCTCCTCGAGGCCGAATGGGGCGTCACGGAAAACGGTCGTCGCGCGCGCTATTACCGCCTCACCTCGGCTGGACGTGCTCATCTGCGCGCGGAAACGAAGCGGCTGAGCGAGTACGTGGATGCGCTGACGTCGGTGTTGAATAGCCGGACCGCGAACGCCTGAGGGTACGATCTTGGCCGATGCCCGGTTGCCGGCGCGCGTGCGCCGGTTGTTCCGTCTCGAAGCGCACCGCCAGAGCGGCGCGGAGAGGGATGCGGACGAGGAGCTGTCCAGTTTTCTCGGGGCGAGATCGGACGATCTCGTGGCCCGGGGCATGACGCGCGACGCGGCGCAGGCGGAAGCGCTGCGTCGGTTAGGCAGCGTGCCGCACGACGAGTTGCGCGATCGGCTGCGGCGGTCTGCGGTGAGGCGGGAACGCCGGCTCGGCATCCGCGAGCAGTTCGAGGCCGTAGCGCAGGACATGCGCATTGGCGCGCGGCGGTTGATGAAGGAACCGTTGATCGGCTCGGTGGCGGTGCTCACGCTGGCGATGGGCGTCGGCACCAACACCGCCATCTTCACGGTTGTCGACAACGTGCTCTTGAGGCCGCTCCCCGTCCGGCAGCCTGACGACCTGGTGGCGATCGGGAAGCTGACGGCGGTGAATGGGAACACGACCGGCAGCGCGCGGCCGGATCTATTTTCGGTGCCCTTGTACCACGATGTGCGTGACCGGGCGCGAACCGTCTCGGGGCTCGCTGCCACCGGTACGGCTGGCCGTCTGGATGTCCGCCTGACGGCTAACGGCGACTTCGAGCATCCCAACGGCCGTTTCGTCTCCGAGAACTATTTCGAAGTGCTTGGCGTCCGCGCCCAGCGCGGCCGGATCTTCGGCGTGCCGGAGGGTGGCGCGCCGGGATCGTCCCCGGTGGCGGTGATCAGCGATGCCTATTGGCGGGACCGTCTCAACGGCGCGAGCGATGTGATCGGCCGCGACATCACCGTGGACGGCGTCACGCTCACCGTGGTCGGCGTGACACAACGCGGCTTCACCGGCGACATCGTCGAGCGCCCAACGGACATCTGGCTCCCGATCGAGATGCGGCCTGCGCTCGAGCCGCATGGGCCGCCGATGATGGACCGCGAAACGTGCTGGCTGTTGATGGTCGGGCGCCTGGCACCCGGTGCAACGCTCGCGCAGGCGCGCGCGGAATTCACCTCGCTCATCCGTACGACGCTGGTGTCGACGACGACGTCGCCCGACGAGGCCGCGCGCTACGTGCATGCGCCGGTCGACGTGGTGTCGGGCGCGCAGGGGATCTCATCGGTCCGGCGTTCGTTTCGCTCGGCGTTGGTGACGTTGCAGGTTGGCGTCGGCGTGCTGCTGCTCATCGTGTGTCTCAATCTCGCGAATCTGGTGCTTGCGCGTGCGGTGGCGCGCGGTCCGGAGATGAGTCTCCGCATGGCGCTGGGCGCGGGGCGCCGCCGTCTGGTGAGGCAGCTCGCGACCGAGAGCGCGCTGGTGGGCGCGTTAGGCGCGGCCCTGGGGCTCGCGGCCGCGTGGTGGGGGAGCCGCGCGCTCGTGTCGGCGGCCACGGCGGACAGCGCGGCGGCGGCGGCACGCGTGAGCTGGCCCGTCATGGCGTTCACGCTCGCGATCGCCGTCGGCGCGACGCTGTGCTTCGGCCTGGGGCCGGCGTTCCAGGCATCGCGCGGCGACGTCGCATCGCCGATGCGATCGTTAGGCCGCACGGTGGGCGCATCGCGCGGCGGCCGCGTCCCGGTCGGCCGCCTGCTCGTCCCGCTGCAGGTGGCGATGTCGCTCGTGCTGCTCACGGGGGCGGCCTTGCTCTCGCGCGGGCTCCGGCGCGTCGAAACGCAGCGCATGGGGCTCGACCGCGAGCACCTGCTGGTGGCGGACGTCGATCCGATGCGCCTCGGCATCACGGGCCAGGCGTACCTAACGTTAGGCGACCAGCTGATCGCGCGGGTCGGGCGCCTGCCGGGCGTGCGCGCGGTGACGTATTCGGAAAACGGATTGTTCGCCGGACACGATGGTTCCGCGCTCGTGGCGGTACCGGGATTCACAGGGCGCACGAGCGCCGACAGCCTGCTCAACTACGATCTGGTCGGACCGGGGTATCTCCAGGGCATCGGCGCGACGTTGCTGCGCGGGCGCGACCTGGACGCCCGCGACGGCCCCAAACAGCCCAGCGTGATCGTGATCAACGAGGCGGCGGCACGGTTCTATTTCGGCGGACGCGACGCCGTGGGCAGGGTCATTAACTTCGACTCGAAGGTGCCGTCGACGGTCGTCGGGGTGATTGCGGACGTGCAGGATCATTCGTTAGGCGGACCGCCGGCGCGGCGCGCGTACACGCCCTACGCGCAGCAGATTGCCGACATCGAGGATCCGGCGATGTCGCTCGAGATTCGAACGACCGGCGACCCGGTCGTGCAGGCCGGCGCGGTGCGGGCCGCGATTGCCTCGGTCGACGCCGAGTTGCCCATTGTGGCGGTGACTCCGCTGTCGGTTCGCGTGCGGGAGTCGATCCGGCAGGACCGCCTGCTGGTGAGCTTGTCGTTCGGATTCGGCGCGGCGGCTCTGCTGCTGGCGGCCGTGGGACTGTACGGCGTCATGTCCTACGCCGTGACCCGACGCACCGGTGAAATCGGATTGCGCAGTGCCCTCGGCGCGAGCCGCGCCGAGGTGCTGCGGCTGGTGTTGGGCGACGGGCTGCGGATGGTGGCGTTGGGCATCGTCGTCGGCGCGCCGGCGACGTGGCTCGCGGCTCGGGCGCTGCGATCGCAGTTGCACGAGGTGCCGGCCACCGACCCGGTGTCGGTCGTGGTTGCGTTGGGCGTGCTGGTCGCGTGCGCGACGGTGGCCGTCTTGGTGCCGGCGTGGCGGGCGTCGCGGGTGGCGCCGGCGGTCGCACTCAACAACGAACGGTAACGCAAGTCTGACGGCGTGGCGCGCGCGTCAATCCGATCGCAACGCTCGCATCGGATCGGCGCGCGCGGCGCGCTGCGCGGGCATGAAGCTGGCGAGCGCGGCGACGGCCAGGAGCACGGCCGCGACCAGGCCCAACACCCACGGATCGCGCGGCGATTCCTGGAACAACAACGGCGCGACCCACCGCGCGACGACCAGCGCGAGCCCCAAGCCGATCGCGACCCCGATCACCGCGAGCTCCAGCGCTTCGCGGACCACCAACCGCGCCAGATCCCCCATCCGCGCGCCTAACGCGGCGCGCACGCCGAGCTCGTGGGTCCGTTGGGCGACGTTGTAGGCGACGACGCTGTAGAGCCCGATGGCGGCGAGCAGCAGGGCCAGCGAGCCGAACGCGGCGAACATCGTCGCGCCAAGACGCCATGACCGCGTCGCTTCGTCCAACACGTCGCTCAGGGGAAACACCACCACGTACGAGGCGCCCGGCATCACGCGTTGCAGCTGTCGGCGGATGGCCGTTTCAGCGTCGTTCGCGGACCCGCGCGTCCGGACGAAGAGACCGCCGGCCTCGGGGTGAAACTGGGCAGCCGGCACGTAATAGGAGAGACCGGGATCGTTGTCGAGCTCGCGTTGTTTGATGTTCTCGGCGACGCCGACCACGTACGTGCACGGCACGGTGTCGGCCTGGATCCGCACGCATTGGCCTAACGCGTCGCGTCCCGGCCAGAGCGTCCTGGCCATGGATTGGCTCACCACCATCGCGCGCGGCGCGCCATCGCGGTCGGCGTCGGTGATGACGCGGCCGGCGATGATCCGCGTGCCCATCGTCGTGAAGTAGCCGGAGGAGACGGCGTTCATCTCGAACTGGCCTAACCGTGCAACCGAGTCGATGCCGGACACGTACAGGCGCAACGCCCAGTGGCTCGTGAACGGCACGGCGAGCTGCCGCGTTGCGCTCACGACATCGGGGGTCGACGTCGCCGCGTCGAGCAGCCGCCGGCGGAGCGCGACGTTCTGCGCACTGTCGAGCGACACGCCGCGCATCGCCAGCTCCACCGCGAGCACGTGCGACGCGTCGAAGCCCAGTGGGACGTCGTTCACCCGGCGGAGGCTGCGCACGAACAATCCGGCGCCGACGAGCAACACCACCGAGAGCGCGCCCTGGAACACGAGCAGCCCGATGCGCAGCCGCGACCGTTGGTAGGTCCCCTCCCGCACGCCGGCTTTGAGGTGGTCCGCGAGATCGACGCGGCGTGTCTGCGCGATCGGGGCGAGACCCGCGAGGAGTCCGGCGAGCACCGCGGCGGCTCCGGCACAGAGCAGCGTGCGGACGTCGGTGGCCACAGCGGGTCGCGCGCTGCCGGAGAGGAACTGCCGCCGCAAGAGCGCGCCACCCCACTGCGCGATCGCAACGCCGATCACACCGCCGCCTAACGCAAGAACGACGCTTTCGCTGACCAGCTGTGACGCCAGCCGCGCGCGGCTCACGCCGAGCGCGAGGCGCACCGCGATTTCGCGGCGGCGGCCGAGGGCGCGCGCCAGCAGCAGGTTGGCGACGTTGGCGCACGCGATGAGCCACACGACGACGGCAACGCCGGTGATCCAAGTGGCGACCTTCGCCGTGCTCGACTCGTTGGGGCCTCGTTCGCTGAGGATCGAGGCCACGAGGCCGCGCGGCCGGTCGACCGCGAGCGGCTGCATGCCGGGCGTGGCAACCATCGCCGCCTGGTAGCTGCGCTCGTAGGCGCGGGAGAGATCGGCGTTGGCCGCCGCCACAGTCACGTTAGGCCTGCGCTCGGCGATCAGGGTGGCCCAGGTGAAGTTGTAGGTGGTCCACCACCGGTCGCTCCGCCCGAGCATGCCAGCGCTGATCTCGGGTGCGTACGCGGCGATGGGTATGAACGCGGCGGGCGGGCTGCCCGGCCACACCCCGACGAAGCCGCGCGGGGCGACGCCGATGATCGAGTATGTCGTCGCGCCGATCTGGAGGCTCGAACCCAGCACGTTTGGCGCGCCCCCGTACCGTGTTTGCCACAGGCCGTAGGACAACACCGCGACGGCCGTTCCGTTAGGCGGACGGTCTTCGGCCGGCGTGTAATAGCGGCCGAGGGCGGGCGGCGCATCGAAGAAGCCGAAGAAGCTGGCGCTCACGACGCCCACTGGCATCTCGCGCGTGTCCGCGCCCGTGCCGATCGCCATTCCGACTTCGTTCACCTGGGCGAGCCGGCTGAAGGCCGTGGTCGACGTGGTGAAGTCGACGTAGCGGGCATACGGCACGTACTCGTTGTAGAGCGTTTGGCCGCGGTACGCATCGGCCAGATAGACCCGGTGCACGAGCGACGGATGGCGCAACAGGGGAGGCGCGCGAAACAGCAGGCGATCGACGATGGAGAACATGGCGGTGTTCGCGCCGATGCCCAACGCCAGTGTGATCACCACCGCGGCGATGAAGCCGGGGGTGCGTCGCGCCTGGCGAGCCGTATAGCGGAGATCGGCGGCGAGTGCCCCGAGTCGATCGCGATGGCGCAGGGCTTTGTCGCGCTGTCGCGCGGCGGCGTGCAGCCGGGTCCGCGCGGCGTCGAAGTCGCCGAACCGCGCCAGCGCGGCGGCGCGCGCCTCGTCGAGCGTCATGCCCTGCCTAACGAGATCGCCGACGCGCATCGCGAGGTGACTCTCGATCTCGAGATCCATCTCGGCGCCGCTGCGGCGGGCTCCGCCGAGTCGGAGGTCGAGGAGGCGGCGGTATCTCGGTGTGTCGCGCATGTCCACCTCCGACTGGTCAGGCCGTGCGGCTCGCGAGAGCGAGAATCGTGGTGACGGACGTCGTGTAGCGCGTCCATATGGCCGACTCCTCGCGGAGGCGGCGGCGTCCCGACGCCGTGAGCTTGTAATAGCGCGCGCGACGGTTGTGCTCGGTGGTGCCCCACTCGGCGCTGAGCCAACCGCGGCCTTCCATCCGCTGGAGGGCTTGGTAGAGAGCGCTGTCGTCGACGCCGAGGGCGCCGTCGGACCGGTCCTCGAGCCAGGTGGCGATGGCGTAGCCGTGCATGGGGCCCCAGCTCAGGGTCTTGAGGATGAGCAGGTCGAGGGTGCCCTTGAGCAGTGGGAGGCCGTCGTCCATAGCCACAGTACGTTCCCCGTGAGTTCTAAGGTGAAGACGAATGTGTGGCGGCGGGGCCGGCGCGTCAAGCCCCGTGGGGCCGAGCCGGGGCCGGCGTTGCGCTCCGGGCATGCGGGGCGTCGTCTACGATGCGGCCGGGTCGGCCGGCTCACGTTAGGCGCGCGTCCCTCCCCTGCTCGAGGCCACCCATGTCATTCGTTCGGAATCTCTCGGCCGTCGCCGTGTTCGGTACCATCGCCGTCGCGCCGTGCCACGCCCAGCACGACAGCGTGCCGTTCGATTCGGCGAAGGTGGCGACGATCCACCGGTTGCTGGATCTCCTCAAGACGCCGGCGAACATGTCGAGCATGTTCGAAGCCACCATCGCCGCTCAGCGCACCAGTCTGCCCGGCGTTCCGGCTGGAGTCTGGGATGCGATCTCGGCTCGCGCGCACGCGACGATTCCCCAACTCGTCGACTCCCTGGTCCCGATTTACGCTCGGCATCTGACCCAACAGGAGCTCGAGCAGCTGGTGGAGTTTTATTCGACTCCGTTAGGCCAGCATCTGATCGATGTGCAGCCGCTCATCGCGAAGGAGTCGATGGAGGTCGGCGCTCGCTGGGGCAAAGTGATCGGCGAGCAGGTTGCGGACAGCATTCAGGCGGCCCGGAAGCCATAGGGCGATCAGTCCGCCCGCAGCGTCTCCGCCGGATCGATGCGCAGCGCCCGGCGCGCCGGGGCGTACGCGGCGAAGAGCGCGCGCCGCCGCTCGCTGCCGTGCCGCGGTGTCGCGGCCGATGAAAGCGACTACATTGAGTCATGGCCTCGGGACTGTTTGGCGCCGCCGCGCAGTCAACCAGGGTTTCTCATCATCCCAGGACGCACATGCCCGATTCCCTGGTTTCCCTCGACACGCTGTATGCCCGCTTCGAGGCGATCGCCAGCGGGCGTACGGACGGCGACGGTTGGGCTGCGCATGAGGCGGTGCTCGACCGGCTGTGCGCTAACCGGCACGTCGCTGAAGAGAATGGCTGGGCCTCGTGCGCGGTCGAGCGCTTGGAAGGCGGATGGCTGCGGCTGTGGGGAGTCCGGCCAACGGGAACGGAACGTGAGTTGATTCCGGACTGCCTCTCGCGCTCGAGGTAGTGCGTCCGACCGAAAGCGGCACTGTTCGGTGCAGCCGATAGCTTGAACGCAGGTTGAATGACGTGACCCGGAGTACGTCCGGAGCCGGCGTTACCCCGCCGGCTGCGAGCGAGTGCACGTGCCGCGGTGCATCATTGTTGGTTCATTTCCACGTCGGCGGTCCTCGGGTCAGTGGCATTCCGCATCGCTCCCCATCCGCGCATTCTCTCGCGCATTTTTGAACGCCGATCCGAGCGAGCCGACGACCTGCTCGCCGGGCCGATTCGCGGCGAACTGTTAGGCGTCGAGCACCAGGCCGAGCGAGCACAGGCAGTAGCGCGCGAGCAGCGCCTCAGCACAAAACCGCGGCGCCAGCGTCGAGCGCGTCTGCTCAGGAGGCTGGACGCGACTCAACGCATTCTGGATGACGCGCACGCCCGCCTGTCCGCCGACGACGCCCTCGATCTCGACGTGGGGCCTGCGGGCGAATGGCTGCTCGACAACTTTTTCGTCGTGCAGGAGCACATCCAGGAGGTGCGCGAAAGCTTGCCGCGCGGCTACTACCGCGAGCTGCCCGAGCTCGCACGCGGGCCGCTGGCCGGCTATCCACGCGTCTACGAGTTGGCGATCACGCTGATCGCTCACACAGAGGGCCGGGTCGACCTCGAAAACGTCGACCGCTTCGTGAGCGCGTTTCAGCAGATCACGCCGCTGTCCATGGGAGAGCTCTGGGCAGTTCCGGCGATGCTCCGTCTCGGCCTGATCGAGAACGTCCGGCGCATGGCACTGAGGACGATGCAGCGCCTGGACGAAGTTGGCGAGGCAGACGAGTGGGCGGCACGCATCCACGGCGCCAGTGACGAAGGACCGAACGCGCTCGCATCGGCGCTCGACACCTTCGTGGCGACGCACCCGCCACTCACGGCGAGCTTCGTCTCACGCTTCCTACAACAACTTCGCCTGGCACGCGGGTCCTTCCCGCCACTCGTCCGCCTCGAACAATGGATCGCGGAAGACGGACTGACCGCCGACGAGGCCGCCGCGCGGACCACTCAGCGGCTGGCGCTCACGCAGATGATGATGGCGAACAGCATCACGAGCCTGCGCGCCGTGGCCAGCACGGACTGGCGGACGTTCGTCGACCGGCAGAGC
>Ga0310810_10001958_pt1 | contig 21846 bp, 22 predicted proteins | sample NCmetagenome_FD_207641 | JGI IMG/M metagenome (GOLD analysis project Ga0310810, IMG submission 207641) | Soil microbial communities from experimental microcosm in Duke University, North Carolina, United States - NC | ecosystem: Engineered > Artificial ecosystem > Soil microcosm > Unclassified ... | reverse complement strand
TCTGGCGACGCCGGTCTTCGCAATGGCGTTCATGGTGCACATCCACAAGCGTGCGGCAGGCAAGCGCGTGGAATTGATCGAGCCGGGACAGCGTGCGTAACGCGCCGGTGGCGACAGATCACACCGTCGTCTTCCCCGGCCATTTGCACAAATCGGCGATCACGCACTTCTCGCACAGCGGCTTGCGCGCGATACACGTGTAGCGGCCGTGCAGGATCAGCCAATGATGCGCGTGGCGCTTGTAATGCGCCGGGATCGCCTTCTCGAGTTGCTCTTCCACCTCGAGCGGCGTCTTGCCCGGCGCCAGCCCCGTGCGGTTGCCGACGCGGAAGATGTGCGTGTCGACCGCGATCGTGTGCTCGCCGAAAGCGGAGTTGAGCACGACGTTTGCCGTCTTGCGGCCGACGCCGGGCAGCGCCTCCAGCGCTTCGCGCGAACGCGGCACCGCGCCGCCGTGCTGGTCAACCAATATCTGCGACAGCGCCACGACGTTCTTCGCCTTGGTGCGGAAGAGCCCGATGGTCTTGATCAGCTCGCGCACGCGGTCCTCGCCGAGCGCGGCCATCTTCTCCGGCGTGTCGGCGGCGGCGAACAGCGCGGGCGTCGCCTTGTTGACGCCGGCGTCGGTGGCCTGCGCCGACAGCACCACCGCGACCAGCAGCGTGAACGGGTTGACGTAATGGAGCTCGGTCTTCGGCTCTGGCTCGGCCGCCTGGAAGCGGCGGAATGCTTCCTCGACCTCGACCGGTGTCCAGCGCGGGATCGCGCCCGCCGCCGCCTTCGTGTCGGCCTTGACCCGCTGGGCCGGCCCCTTCACCGCCGCGGCCTTGCCCTTGCGCGATTTCGCGAGCGGCTTAGCTACCGTCTTGCGCGCGGGCTTCTTCGCGGACTTCTTCGCGGGTTTGCGGCTCGTTTTCTTGGCCATGTTCCCGGTATAGTGTTGCCCATGACTGCCTACAACGCCGACGATCTCGAACCCACGATCTTTTCGGCCGTGCTGACGCCGCATCGTTCGTTGCACTCGACCGGGTTCCTGATCCTGATGATTGCCTATGGCGCCGTGTCGTTCGTCGCCGGCATCGCCTTCTGGCTGATCGGCGCCTGGCCGGTATTCGGCTTCATGGGCCTCGACGTGCTTCTGCTGTATGTCGCATTTCGCATCAATTACGCGCGGGCCGCGGCGTTCGAGGAATTCACGGTGACGCCGACCGCGCTGACCGTGCGCAAGGTCAGCCACCGCGGCGCGGTGCGCGAATGGCTGCTCAATCCGCTGTGGGTGCGACTCGAGCGTGAGACGCACGAGGAGTTCGGCATCGAGCGGCTTTATCTCGTGTCGCGCGGCAAGCAATTGACGGTCGCCGGCTTTCTCGGACCCGACCAGAAGGCCGACTTCGCCAAGGCGCTGGGGAACGCGCTCAACGAAGCCAAGCGCGGCGTGACGCGGACCGTGCTGCCCTGAAGGCAGAAATCGGGTGGTGGCGGGCGGCCGCCCGGCCTAGATTTGCATCATGAACATGAACCTGGACGACTTCGCCCCCGCGCTTCGCCTGCCTGAATTCGCGCCTCTGGCGACTGCGGCGGCCGACTATGACGTGGTGCGCCGCGCCATCGCGCATATCCGCGGCAACTGGCGCGCCCAGCCCGAGATCGAGACCATCGCGCACGCTGCCGGCGTGACGCCCACGGATTTGCATCATCTGTTCCGCCGCTGGTGCGGGCTGACACCGAAGGCGTTCCTTCAGGCGCTGACGCTCGACAACGCGCGCGAATTGCTGCGCTCCTCGGCGAGCGTTCTCGACACCGCCTACGAGGTCGGCCTGTCCGGGCCCGGCCGACTGCATGACCTCTTCGTCACGCACGAAGCCATGTCGCCGGGCGAGTGGAAGGCCGGCGGCGAGGGCCTGACGATCACCTACGGCTTCCACGCTTCGCCGTTCGGCACGGCGCTGGTCATGATCACGCCGCGCGGCCTCGCCGGCCTGGCCTTGGCCGATCCGGGCAAGGAGCGCACCGTCCTGCGCGACATGAAATCGCGCTGGCCGAAGGCGAAATATGTCGAGGACTTCGCCGCCACCGCGCCGACCGCGCGCCGCATCTTCGATCCGAATCTGTGGCGCAAGGAACAGCCGCTGCGCGTCGTGCTCATCGGCACCGACTTCGAAGTGCGCGTCTGGGAGAAACTGCTGACGATCCCGATGGGCCGGCTCACCACCTATTCCGATCTCGCCGCACGCTCCGGCAAGCCGAAGGCGGCGCGCGCCGTTGGCGCCGCGGTCGGCAAGAACCCGATCTGCTTCGTCGTGCCGTGCCACCGGGTCGTCGGCAAGAGCGGCGAACTGACCGGCTATCACTGGGGCCTGACGCGCAAGCGCGCCATGCTCGGCTGGGAAGCGGGACAGGTCGGCGCGGCGGCCTAGAGCTTCTTCCAGAAGATGATCGAGTCGCAGAAGCCGCCTTGCGGCCACATGGCGTAATCCGGAATCGAGCCGAGCCGCTGCCAGCCCGTGCGCGCGTAGAGGCGCTCGGCGGAATCGCTGGCCGTATCCAGGATGAGCAAGGTGCGTCCGCGCGCCTTCGCCACCGCCTCGATCGCTCGCATCAGCGCCGCGCCGACGCCCGCCTTGCGCGCGCTCCGGTGCACGAGCAGCTTCCTGATCTCGCCGCGGTGCGGCTGGTTCGGCGGCGTATCCATGCCGAGCTGCACGGTGCCGACGATGCGGCCGCCGATCTTCGCCGCCAGCAGCACGATTTCGCCGCGCTCGATTGATCCGATGACCTTGCGGAAGAACGACGCCGCGTCGCCGGGCCCGTAAGGCAGCATGAAGTTGACCGAGGCGCCGCCATTGACGCAGTCGGCAAGCACCTCAGAGAGCTCGCCGATTGCCGCCGCGACGCCGGCCGCATCGAGCTCGACGATCTCCACGGCGCTCATGTCGCTCCCCCGCGCTCCGGCTTGCCCCGCAGTGTCGCTGGACCGCGCTGCGCCGACAAGCGGCGCGTCCGTGAACCGGGCCGTCCGCGGCGAGTTGACGATGCCGGGGCGATCCTCCACAACGCCGCCGACTTCAACCGAGCCCGGGAAATGTCCGCATGCAGAAGCGCCGCCCCGTGATGCTGGTGGTACTGGACGGATGGGGCTGGCGCGAGGACACCGCCAATAACGCGGTCCGCCAGGCCAAAACCCCGGCCTTCGACCGGCTCTGGGCCGCCTGCCCGCACGGCTTCCTGCGCACCTCCGGCAAGGATGTCGGGCTGCCGACCGGCCAGATGGGCAATTCCGAGGTCGGCCATCTCAACATCGGTGCCGGGCGCGTGGTGATGCAGGACCTGCCGCGCATCGACGACGCGATCGCCTCGGGCGAGATCGCGCAGGCCCCGGCCGTTACCGACCTGATCAGGACGCTCAAGCAAAGCGGCGGCACCTGCCACCTCATCGGTCTCGTCTCGCCGGGCGGCGTGCACTCGCACCAGAACCACGCGGTGGCGCTGGCCAAGATCATGACCGCGGCCAACATCCCGACCGTCGTGCACGCGCTGACCGACGGCCGCGATACGCCGCCGCAGGCGGCCGCGGACTATCTCAAGACTTTGACCGCTGCGCTGCCGCCCGCCGTCAAGGTGGTGACGGTGATCGGCCGCTATTACGCCATGGACCGCGACAAGCGGTGGGAACGCGTGTCGAAGGCCTATGACGCGATCGTCGCCGGCGACGGCTCGCATTTCACCGATCCGCAGGCGGCGATCGCCGACGCCTATGCCAACAAGGTCTATGACGAGTTCATCTTGCCGGCCGTGATCGGCGGCTACACCGGCATGAAGGGCGGCGACGGCGTGCTGTGTTTCAATTTCCGCGCCGACCGCGTGCGTGAAATTCTCGGTGCGATGCTCGATCCGTCGTTCTCAGGCTTCGCGCGCAAGCGAACGGTGAGGGTCGCCGCCGCCGTCGGCATGGCTCAATACAGCGAAGACCTCGACAAGTTGATGGCGACGATCTTCCCGCCGCAGAGCTTTCCCAACATTCTGGGCGAGGTGGTGGCGGCCGCGCACCGCACACAATTGCGCATGGCGGAGACCGAGAAGTACCCGCACGTCACCTACTTCCTCAATGGCGGGCGCGAGGAGCCATTCGAAGGCGAAGACCGCATCATGGTCCCCTCGCCGAAGGTCGCGACCTACGATTTGCAGCCGGAAATGTCGGCACCCGAGCTGACCGACAAAGCGGTGGAGGCGATCAAGTCAGGCAAGTACGACATGATCGTGCTCAACTTCGCCAATGCCGACATGGTCGGCCACACCGGCTCCATTCCGGCGGCCGTCAAGGCGGTGGAGACAGTCGATACCGGTTTGGGCAGGATCGCCAATGCGATCGAGCAGATGGGCGGCGCGCTGCTCGTCACCGCCGACCACGGCAATGCCGAGATGATGGTCGATCCCGTTACCGGCGGGCCGCACACGGCGCACACGCTCAACCCGGTGCCCCTGATCCTGGTGGGCGCGGGCAACCGTATCGTCGTCAAGGAAGGCCGACTCGCCGACATCGCGCCGACGATGCTGGAGCTGATGGGATTGCCGAAGCCGGCGGAGATGACCGGCTCGTCGCTGATGCAGGGCTGACGCTAGAAATCCTTCAGCCCGAGCACGTCCATCATCGAATAGAGGCCGGGCTTCTGCCTGGCGGCCCAGAGCGCCGCGTGCAGCGCGCCGCGTGCAAAGATCATGCGGTCGGCGGCGCGGTGCGTCAGCTCGATGCGCTCCGCCGGACCGGCGAACATCACCGTGTGCTCGCCAACCACCGAGCCGCCGCGCAGCGTGGCAAACCCGATGTCGCCCGCCTTGCGCGCGCCGGTGTGGCCGACGCGGCTCATGACCTCGTGCGTCTTGAGTTCGACGCCGCGGCCGTCCGCCGCCGCCTGGCCGAGCAGCAGCGCGGTGCCGGACGGCGCATCGATCTTCTGGTTGTGGTGCATCTCCAGCACTTCGATGTCGAACGCGGCATCGAGCGTCTTCGCCACGCGCTTGGTCAGCGCCGCCAGCAGGTTGACGCCGAGGCTCATATTGCCGGACTTCACGACAATCGCCGTCTTCGCTGCCTCGGCAATCTTCGCATCGTCGGCCGCCGAGCATCCGGTCGTGCCGATGACATGCACCTTGCCCGCCTTGGCGGCGAGCGCGGCCAGCGCCACCGTCGCGGCCGGAATCGTGAAGTCGATGACGCCGTCGGCCTTGTCGATGAGCGCCGCGGCGTCGCTCGTGATTTTGACGCCGTTGGCGCCGATGCCGGCGAGTTCGCCCGCGTCCTTGCCGATCAGGGCTGAGCCCGCACCCTCGAGCGCGCCGGCGAGCGCGAGACCCTTCGTCTCGGCGATGGCCTTGACCAGCGTGCGGCCCATGCGCCCGCCCGCCCCCGCCACGATCAGCCGCATGTCGGACATGTTCTGCTCCCGGATGACGGGTGGATATAGCGGGGCCGAGAGCGTCCTGTCACCTCTCCCGCAGCGGGAAGAGGGAGAAGGCTCTAAGGCTGCGGGCCGTCATAGCCTTCGATGATGATGATATCGATCGTCGAGTGCGGCTGCCGGCGCTTGATGTTTTCCTGGTATTCCGGCGAGTTGTAGCAGGCGAGCGCGGTCGCGTAGTCGGGGAATTCGATGACCACGTTGCGCGAGCGGGCCGCGCCTTCCGGGTTCTCGAACTTGCCTGCGCGCACCACGAAGCGCGCGCCGAACTTCTTGAAGATGCCGGCATTGGCGGCCGCATAGAGCTTGTAGCCCTCGTCGCTATGCACGTCGACGCGGCCGATCCAGTAGCCCTTTGCCATGTCCCGTCTCCTACTTGCCCGTGGCCTGTTCTATTTCCGCAACGATCGCGTCCGCCGCCGCTTTCGGGTCGTGCGCATCGACGACCGGCCGGCCGACGACGAGATAGTCGGCGCCGCCCTCGATCGCGCGCGCCGGCGTCATGATCCGCTTCTGGTCGCCGGCGGCGCTGCCCGCCGGACGGATACCCGGCGTCACGAGCGCCATGCCGGGTCCGGCAATGTCGCGCAGCTTGGTCACTTCCTCGGCTGAGCAGACGAGACCGTCGACGCCGATGTCGCGCGCCTGACCGGCGCGCGCGGCCGCGAGTTCCGGCACCGTCATGTCGTAGCCGGCGGCGGCAAGATCGCTGTCGTCGTAGGAGGTGAGTACGGTGACGGCGAGAATGCGCAAGGTCGAGCCGCGCTTTCCCTCGACCGCCGCCTTCATCGTCTGCGGATAAGCGTGCACGGTGAGGAAGGTCGCGCCCAGCTTCGCGACGCTCTCGACGCCCTTCTGCACGGTGTTGCCGATGTCGTGCAATTTGAAATCCAGGAACACCTGCTTGCCGTCGGCGATCAGGCGGTTGGCGAAGGACAACCCGCCGGCGAAGCCGAGCTGATAGCCGATCTTGTAGAACCAGACCGAGTCGCCGAGGCGCGCCACCATTGCCTCGGCGTCCTGCACCGAAGGCAGGTCCAGCGCCACGATCAGCCGTTCACGCGCGTCGAGCAAGTCGTTCACTCCTCACACCATCAGCCGCGCCATGTCCACGAGCCGCGCGAGCTCCGCGCGCAGCAGGTTCATGAGGCGGGCTTCCACCAGATTGTCCATGTCGTCGAAGGCGCGTTCGGCGTCGGGTATCGCCACCTGCTCCGGAATGACGACTGCACCGCAGCCGAGCTCGAGGATCTGCCGCAGCGCCATCAGCGAGCGCAGGCCGCCGGCCGCTTCCGGCGAAGCCGAGGCGATGGCGAAGACGCGGCCCTTGAACGCGGCGTAGGTCGGATCGCCTTTCTCGCGCACGCGCGAGACCCAGTCGATCGCGTTCTTCAGGAGCGGCGTGACGGAGGCCGAGTATTCGGGGCTGGCGATGAAGACGCCGTGATGCGCGGCGATCATGTGCTTGAGCTTGACCGCGTGCTCCGGCTGGCCGGCGCGCGCATCGAGATCGGCGTCGTACAGCGGCAGCGGGTAGTCCTGAAGCGAAATGCGCGTGACGTCGGCGTCGAGCAGCGTCAATTCCTTGGTCGCCAGCGCCGCCAGCCGCACATTGTGCGAGCCCGAGCGCACCGAGCCGGGCAGGACCAGGATTTTCGGGTTCGACATCGGCGGCTCCGAAGGCGGCCTTGGATAGCATGCGAGAGGTTAGTCGTCATCGCATTGCCCCTCCGTTTTCATTGCCGGGCTTGTCCCGGCAATCCCGACTAGGCGGGCAGAGCCGCGCCCCCTTCAAGCGAGACGGCCGGGACAAGCCCGGCCATGACAAATCCAAAGGAATGTCTGCGTCAGCTCAGCGCCCGCGATAGACCCACACACGCGCCGGCGGCAGGTTGAGCCAGACGAGGTTCGAGGCGGTGGCGCTGATGCCGGCCAGCGTCTTCGGGATCGGCGGCACGACGCCGTAGGTGAACTGCACGAGCGGCGCGCCGGGGCGCAAGAGCGCGATGACGTCAGCCATCAAACGCAGCCGCGTGCGCAGCGGCTTGGTCAGCAGCGGCAGCGAGGACACGACGGCGGCGGCCGGCTCCTTCAGGTAGGTCTCGAGGAGGCGGCGCAGGCGGTAGGCGTCGCCCTGGATGACGGTCGCCGTCGGATAACGGGTGCGCAGCAGGCGGCAGAAGTCGGGATTGAACTCGACCAGGACCAGACGGGCGGGGTCGACACCGCGCTCGACCAGCGCCGCCGTGACGGGACCGGTGCCCGGCCCGAGCTCGATGACCGGGCCGGTCGCGGCCGGATCGATCGGCCGCGCCATGGCGCGCGCCAGCGCCTTGCTCGACGGCATCACCGCGCCGGTGCGCAGCGGCTTGTCGATCCAGGAGCGGATGAACTGCAACTCGTCGTCGAGACGAATCGGCTTTTTGGCAACTCGTGCGACGGAGTGGGGAGGCATGATTATACAGGCGCGCCTTGGCGGCCGGACCCTGTCATTGACGTGTCATGGGTAGAGGGGGCGCGTGATCGGGTCAAGACGGCTACTCGGAATGGCTGCTGCGAGTCCCCAGGCCATCGAGGAATTCTTTCACCCGGCCAAAGAAGCCTGACGACTCCGGCTGGGTGTCGGCGGAGGACAGCTTCGCGAATTCCGCCAGAAGCTCCTTCTGGCGCTTGCTCAGGTTTTGCGGCGTTTCTACCGAAACCTGAACGTACATGTCGCCGGTTTGTTTCGACCTCAGCACCGGCATACCTTTGCCGGAGAGGCGGAAGCGGCGGCCCGTCTGGGTCCCACCTGGAACCTTGACCTTGGCCTTGCTGCCGTCGATCGCCGGCACCTCGAAATCGCCTCCCAAAGCCGCCGTCACCATCGAAATCGGCACGCGGCAGTGCAGGTCGGCGCCATCACGCTGAAACAATTCGTGTGGAGCCAGAGACAGGAAAATGTAGAGGTCGCCCGGCGGCCCGCCGCGCACGCCCGCCTCGCCCTCGCCGGCAAGCCGGATGCGGGTGCCATCCTCGACGCCAGCCGGGATGTTGACCGAGAGGGTGCGCTCGCGCGTGACGCGCCCGGCGCCGCCGCAGGCCTTGCACGGGTCTTCGATCACCTGGCCGCGCCCCTGGCAGGTCGGGCAGGTGCGCTCGAGTGTGAAGAAGCCCTGGGCGTGCCGGATCTTGCCCATGCCGCCGCAGGTCGCGCATGTCGTCGGCTTGGTGCCGGCCTTGGCGCCGCTGCCGGAACAGCCTTCGCAGGTCACCGAGGTCGGGATGCGCACCTGCGCGGCCTTGCCCTCGAAAGCGTCCTCGAGGGTGATCTCCATGTTGTAGCGCAGGTCGGAGCCGCGCTCCCGCCCGGTGGAGCGGCCGCCACGGCCGCCACCCGGCATGCCGAAGATGCCCTCGAAAATGTCGGCGAAGGCCGAACCGAAGTCCGCCGAGAAGCCATGGCCGCCGCCCATGCCGCCCTGCTCGAAGGCGGCGTGGCCGAACCGGTCATAGGCGGCGCGCTTGTCGCCGTCCTTAAGGACGTCATAGGCCTCGTTGAGTTCTTTGAACTTGTGCTCGCACTCGGTGTCGCCGGGATTGCGATCCGGATGGTGCTGCATGGCGAGCTTGCGGAACGCGGCCTTGAGCTCGGCCTCGTTGCAGGTGCGCTCGACGCCCAGCACCTCGTAATAGTCGCGTTTGGACACCTGCTAGTCCCCGAACAGTAAAAACCTCGCCCCGAAGACGCTACGCGGCTTGCAGGACGAGGTTTTTCATTTGAAGGCGCTTACGCCGACTTCTTCTTGTCGTCGTCGACCTCGGTGAACTCCGCGTCGACAACGTCTTCTTTCTTTTCGCCGGTGGCGTCCGCACCCGGGGCACCGGGCTGCGCGCCTTCCTGCTGCGCCTTGTACATGGCCTCGCCGAGCTTCATCGACGCCTGCGCCAACGTATTGGTCTTCTGCTGGATCGCGTCGGCGTCGTCGCCCTTCAAGGCTTCCTTGAGATCGGCCATGGCGTTCTCGATCGCGCCGCGCTCGGCGTCTCCGACCTTGGAGCCGTGCTCGGCGAGCGCCTTCTCGGTCGAGTGGACAAGCGCCTCGGCGTGGTTCTTGGCTTCCACCGCCGCCTTGCGCTTCTTGTCGTCCTCGGCGTGCGCCTCGGCATCCTTGACCATCTTCTCGATGTCGGTCTCGGACAGGCCGCCGGAGGCCTGGATGCGGATCTGCTGCTCCTTGCCCGTCGCCTTGTCCTTGGCCGACACGTTGACAATGCCGTTGGCGTCGATGTCGAACGCGACCTCGATCTGCGGCACGCCGCGCGGCGCCGGCGGAATGCCGACGAGGTCGAACTGGCCGAGGATCTTATTGTCCGCGGCCATCTCGCGCTCGCCCTGGAAGACGCGGATGGTCACCGCGTTCTGGCTGTCCTCGGCGGTCGAGAAGACCTGCGCCTTCTTGGTCGGGATCGTCGTGTTGCGGTCGATGATGCGCGTGAACACGCCGCCCAAAGTCTCGATGCCGAGCGAGAGCGGGGTCACGTCGAGCAGCAGCACGTCCTTGACGTCGCCCTGAAGCACGCCGGCCTGGATGGCCGCGCCGATGGCAACGACCTCGTCCGGGTTGACGCCCTTGTGCGGCTCCTTGCCGAAGAACTGCTTCACGACTTCCTGGACCTTCGGCATGCGCGTCATGCCGCCGACCAGGACAACTTCCTGGATCTCGCTTGCCGACACGCCCGCGTCCTTGAGCGCCTTGCGGCACGGCTCGACGGTCTTCTGGATGAGATCGTCGACCAGCGCCTCGAGCTTGGCGCGCGTCAGCTTGATGGTCAGATGCTTCGGACCGGACGCGTCCGCCGTGATGAAGGGCAGGTTGATCTCGGTCTGCGTCGTCGACGACAGCTCGATCTTCGCCTTCTCGGCGGCTTCCTTCAGCCGCTGCAGCGCGAGCTTGTCACGGCGCAGGTCGATGCCCTGCTCCTTCTGGAATTCGTCGGCGAGATAATTGACGAGACGCATGTCGAAGTCTTCGCCGCCCAGGAACGTGTCGCCGTTCGTGGACTTCACCTCGAACACGCCGTCACCGATCTCGAGAACCGACACGTCGAACGTGCCGCCGCCGAGATCGTAGACCGCGATGAGGCCGGTCTTCTGCTTGTCGAGGCCGTAGGCGAGCGCGGCCGCCGTCGGCTCGTTGATGATGCGCAGCACTTCGAGGCCGGCGATCTTGCCGGCGTCCTTGGTGGCCTGGCGCTGGGCGTCGTTGAAGTAGGCCGGGACGGTGATGACCGCCTGATCGACCTTCTGCCCGAGATAGGCTTCCGCGGTCTCCTTCATCTTCCCGAGGGTGAAGGCGGAGATCTGTGAGGGGGAATAGGGCTTGCCGTCCGCCTCGACCCAGGCGTCGCCGTTCGATGCCTTGGCGATCTTGTAGGGGACGAGCCCTTTGTCTTTCTCGACCATCGGGTCGTCGTAGCGCCGTCCGATGAGGCGCTTGACCGCAAAGATCGTCTTTTCCGGATTGGTGACGGCCTGACGTTTGGCCGGCTGGCCGACGAGGCGTTCGCCGTCGTCGGTGAAGGCGACGATGGACGGCGTCGTCCGCATGCCTTCGGCGTTCTCGATCACCTTCGGTGTCTTGCCTTCCATGACGGCAACGCAAGAATTGGTCGTGCCGAGGTCGATGCCGATGACCTTGCCCATGGTTCTTCCTCTCATTTGCGGCAGGCTGGCCGGGCCACTTGGCGCCCGAACAGGACGCCGGCGGCTCATCCGCCGACCTCCCCTCGATCCAGCCCCCTGGATACGCGATTCACCGCTCTCGGCGGCTCAATGGCTCATATAGGAGGGCCCCATAGGGCCGCAAGATGTGCCGATGGGAGTTCACTTTTCGGCCCCGGTGCGGCTCAGGATCAGGACCCCGTCCACGGTCGCATAAGGCCGGTAGGCGGCCATCTGCGCGGCCAATGCCGGATCGGACCGCGCCCAGGCGAGCCAATCGAGCCGGGACAAAGGCTGCACCAGGATGACGTCGGGACGGTTGCGGGCGATGTCTTCCGTCAGCCAGGCCCGATCCTGCCGCATGTAGGCCTCGAGCCGGGTGTCGGTCGCCGGGTCGAGGTGCTCATTGAGCCGGCGCAGCATCACGCCGGCGGTGATCCACTGCGCCGAGACGCGAGACACCCAGGTGCCGCCGACCTGCCGCACCAGCGGATGGCCGATGGCGAGATCCGCCGTCAGCGCCAGGATTTTCGGGTGCGGCTTGAGCGCCCGGATCGGCGCCGCGAGCGCGGAGCAGTCGACGGCGAAATTCATCCAGAGATAGGTCATGCCGGCGAGCATGGCGCCGATCAGCGCCGTCGCGATCCGCGCCTGACGCGCGCCGGCGCCGGGCGCCGGGTGCCAGCGGTCGATGAAGGCAAGCGTGACCGCGATCAGCGCCAGCGCCAGCATCGGATATGAATGATAGGACCAGCCCTTCTGCTGGACGTAATAGGAAATTGAGAATCCGGCGGACGCGGCGATGAGCAGCGAAAACGGCGCGCGCAATGCGGCGCGGCCCTTGAGCCACGCGGTCAAGCCGAGCGCGCCAAGCCAGATCGGCGTGGCGAAGAACACGATGAGCTTCGCGAACGACGCCTTCACCGGGATGTAGACGGCCGCCAGGAGTGGCATCATGTCGGAGAAGAATTGCGGATAGGCGATCGCAACGAATGCCGCATAGGCAGCAAGCAGCGCCGCTGCGAGCCAGTTTTCAAATGCGAACAGCGGCCGCCACGCGCGCGTGCTCCACGCCGCGGCAAACGCAGTGGTCACGATTGCGGCGGCGAAATGCGGTTTGATGATCGCGACGAGTCCGGCGGCAATGCCGGCCACAAGCATCATCGCCGGTTCGGGTGCGGCGCCCTTCGCGCGCACGGCGGCGACAGACAGCCACGGTAGAAACAGGATCAGCGCGATGTGCTCGCGCTCGCCGAAGGTCTGCGCCGGCAGGATCGCCAGCGCCGCCGCGACGATGGCCGCGAGCGGCCATTGCTGCCCGGCCTCGATGACGCCGCCCTTGCGCAGGATACGGATCGAGAGCCAGAGGCTGAGGCCGATGGCGGCGAAGACGAGCGCGGCAACCATCGTCTCGGGCGCGAGCCCGGTCGCGTGGCCGAGCAGCACGGGCGGCACATAGAGAAACACGGTCGCCGGCGGATTGACCTCGATGAGGTCGACATAGAGCCGCGCGCCGGCGAGCCACTTCTCGGCCATCGTCAGGCCCCAGCTCACGTCGGTATTGGCGAGCGTGACGCCGCGCAGCGCGAGTCCGACCGTCAGCACGGCGGCGAGCGGCAGCCAGCGCGGCAGCGCGATACGGCGAGCGGCTGGAATCGCGATCAGGCTCATGCAGCCCTTGGGGCCCCGGCGGTGTGGATTGCCGCGAAAAAGTAGCGATTTGGCGTTAACGACCTGTTTCGAGCGGCGCGCTCCATGCGACAGTCGCCCCGACCGAAGAGCGGCAGGACCATTGATGACCGGAATCCGGAGCCTTTGCGCGCTCGCGCTCGCCGCGCTCATCCTCGTGCCCTGTGCGGCGGGGGCTGAGCCGGTGTTCCCGCCCGGCTCGCGTATCGGCCTCGAGCCCCCGCCCGGCATGGTGCCGAGCAAGCGCTTCGCCGGTTTCGAGGACGCCGAGCACAAGGCGGCCATCCTCGTGCTCGACCTGCCCGCCGCCGCCTATGTCGAGGCTGAACAGTCATTGTTCGCCAAACCGCAGACCGACGTGAAGGGCCTCGCCCGCCGCGCCTTTCCCTTCAACGAGGGCATCGCGCTGCTCGCGACCGGCACGGCGCAGGAGAACGACAAGCAACTGCACAAATGGTTCTTCCTCGCCACCACGGTGGCGGGACCGGTGGCGAACCTGACCGCCTTCATCACGGTCGAGGCGCCGGAGAGCGCGCGCGACGTCTACACCGATGCGGTTGTCGAGAAGGCGTTGAAGAGCGTCACCTTCCGGAAGCCGCCGGTCGACGAGCAGCTCGCGCTGCTGCCGTTCGCGCTGAAAGACCTCGCCGGCTTCCACGTGCGCCAGATCGCGATGCCTGGCTCGGTCGTTCTCTCCGAGTCGGAGGATGGCGTCCCGTACGCGCAGGCTTATGTGATCGTCATGGTCGCGCCCGGCGGCCCCGCCAATGCGGCGGACCGGGGACGCTTCGCGCAAGACCTGATCGGGCAAGGGCCGGTGCGCGAGCTCGCCATCACCTCGGGCGAGACGATGCGCGTCAAAGGCATGCCCGGCAACGAGGTCCGCGCCACGGCCAAGAACCTCGAGAACAAGCCCGTGCAGATCGTGCAATGGCTGCGCTTCGGCAGTGGCGGCTACATGCGCATCGTCGCCGTCAGCCCGAAGGAGGACTGGGACGCCATGTTCTCGCGCTTCCGTGCGCTGCGCGACGGCATCGAGAACAAGTAGCGTCCCGTCTCCCGATCAGAACTTGATCGTGCTGCGCACGCCGGCGACGAAGGCGTTCTCGAGCCGCACCGTGGCGTCGTTCGGATTCTGCCCGCCGTTCGGATGCACGATGTATTGCAGATCAGGCTGCACGGTCCACCAGGGCGCGACCTGATAGGCGTAGTTCAATTCGAACACCATCTCGTGGTCGCGCACGACCACCGCGGGCGTCGTGTCCTGATCGACGGCCGCGACGTCCTTGCTGATCTTGGCATAGGCGACACCGAAGGTGAGCGTGTCGTCCGGCCGGCCCGGCAGCGGGCCTTTGAGGCCGAGGCCGGCGTCGATGTAATATGAAACAAGATTGCGGTCGGATGGCATGAAGCCGCCGCGCGCGAACAGGTTGAGGCTCGACTCGCGTCCGCGCCAGATCATCTGGTCGGCGACGCCGTAGATCCCGTAATTACCCTTGTGCTCGAGCGGCGTCGCGGTCGGATCGACGCCGAGCGAAACGGTGGCGCCGGTTGCGTCGATGCCGAAATGCCGGTCGCCATAGTTCGCGGTCGCGTACCAGGCGCCGAGCTTGTACATGCCGGCAAGACCCTTCGCGTCCTTGCCCTGGTTGAAGGCATACTGCGCTTCGCCCATCCACAATGCGCCGCCCGAGAAGCTGAACGTCGTGCCATGGGCGTTGCAGCGCTGTGGCAGGTCGTTGCAGTTCCTGCCCGCCGGATCGCCGGAGAACACCGCCGCCTGAAGCGTCCAGTTGTCCACCGGTTTGACCGCGAGGCGCGCGCCCGGCGTCGCCAGCGGGTAAGCCGGCCCGCTGTTCGTGATGTTGGCCGACATCATGTCGGGCCAGCCGAACGTGCCGTTGATCAGCCCGGACGCGGTCGGCGAGGTGAGGAATTCGTCGTCGGCCGCAAGCTGGCCGATGCGCAGCGAAATGCGGTCGTCGAACCAGTTCTGCTGATACCAGGCCGTGAACAGGCGCGTCGTGTGATAGGCGTCGATGTTGCTCGGATCGGAAATGCTGCCGACATTGTCGGCCGTGTTCCAGTTGCCATTGTTGATCTGGAAGACGGTGACGTGCGTCGTCGCACCTTTCCAGCCGATCAGCTTCTCGAGGTCGCCGTCGGCGGAAAATTCGAACCGGCCTTCATAGCTGCCACGACGCTGCAATCCGCCCGACAGCACCGAGAACGTCTCGCCAATATAGACGAGCGTCAGGTCGATGCCCTTGTCCTTGAGCGCGGTGCGCGCGCCGCCCCAGTCGCCGGTCAGCGTCTCCTGCTCCCAGACCGATTTCTGTGCCGGCGCCTTCGCTTTGGTCGGCATGACATCGGCGGCGTTTGCCGCACTCACCGACAGCATCGCGACGCCCGCCATCAATCCGGCGATCCGCTTCATTCCCACGCCACTCATTCCGTCACCCCGTTCCTTCACCTGTAGCAGTTCTGCTTGCGATTTACCTGGACAGCGCAGCGAGCGTCGCGAGCGCCGCAAAATGCCGCCGATGCACGTCCGGATTGAACAGCGACCAGCGCTCCGCCGCCTTCAATTGCGGCGCGGCGGCCGCCACGAGCGGCCCGTATTCGGCATAGAGGCGCGCGGCTTGCGCGAAGTCGCCGGCTTCCGCCGCCATCGCCACCTGACGCAGGGTCAGCACGAGACCGCGCACGCTCGCGCGCGCCTTCAGCCGCTCGCCGACGCCGCCCTCGATGCTGGTATCGCGCCGGTCGGGAAATTTCTCGCCGATCTCGCGCCATTCCGCGCCGACCGAATCGACCGCCTGGAGGATCACCGCCGTGTCGCGCGCCGGAATGGCGACGTCGAGCACGCTGACGAAGGCCGACAGTTCGTCGATCTCGGCCTGCACGGTGTTGCGCGTGGTGGGCTCGTCGGCATCGCCGATCGCATCGAGATAGGCGACGAGGTCGGCGCGCTCGGGCGCGCTGAGGCCGAGGTCGTAATGCGTGTCGAAATAGCCGACGACCTCGTCGAACGTGTCGAAGCGGCCGTCGTGGAAATACGGCGCGTTGAACTTGGCATTGACCAGCGTCTTGGTCTTGAACAGGCCGCCGCTGCCAATGTCATGCACCTTGTGGTCGACGAAGGCGGCGTCCGCCTCGTGGCAGGTCGCGCAGCTCATCGCCGCATTGTGCGGGAACGGCTTGTTGAACAGCGCCTCGCCGCGGCGCGCCGCATCCGAGGCCTTCGCGGTCAGCCGGCCGTCCGGCGTCGCCTTGGCATTCGGCAGGAAAGAGATTTCGTTCATGTAGGTCACGAGCGCGTCGAGCGTCTGCCCGGACGGCTCCGCGCCGGCGAACTCGTTGACGACGACGTTGCGCACGAAGTCGCGCAGCGAGGCAAACCGTCCGTCATGGCCGTAGGGCCCGAGGTTCTTGGCGCCGCGTAGGCTCGGCACGGTGACGGGATCGAACACGCCATTGTCGGCCTTCGGGTTGAACAGCGCGCCGGTCGTGTCGAACGTGCCGGGCCGCTTCGACAGGCCGGGGACGTAGAGCGCCGCGTTGGCGGCGCCCTGCTGATGGCAGGAGTTGCAGCTCATCCCCGCGTCGCGCGCCTTGCCGCCGAAAATCGCGCTCGACGAGAACAGCATGTCGCCGAGATTGAAGAGGTACGAACGCTTGCCGCCGGCGGCTTCGAACGCGAAACGCTCGGTCGGCTGGTCGAGCAGTTGCTCGTTGAGCTCGCTGCCGGCCGGCAGCACCGCGTCTGTGCTGACGACCGGAGTGGCGTGGGCCCAGCCCGCAAACATTGCCGCGAGCGCCGCCGCGGCAAACGGAATCGCGCGCCGCGGGCTCACTTCTTCTCGTCCTTCTTCTCGCCGTCCTCGTCGCCGACCTTGAACGGCTTGAGGCCGAGCTTCGGCGCCGCCTGGAGCATCAGCGCCGCCAGCTCCTCGCCCGCGACGTGAACCTTCTTTGCGTCCATGCTCTTGATGTCCGCGACCTTCACCAGCGTCTCGAGGTTTTCGATGCGCTCGTGGATGAGGGCGGCGAGCTTGGCGTCCTTCTTCTTGAGCGTATCGGCGAACACGACCTTCCAGGCGACCTCGATGCCTTCGACGTTCTCCTGCATGTCGACGATCGACGTGGCCGCGAACGGCGATTCACCGCCGCCCGACTTCTCCTCGCCGACCTCGTAGGCAAGGTTGGCCGTGCCCTCGAGCAGCTTCTGCGGAGCGAAAGCGAACTTCTTGTCGCCGACGCGCTTCTGGAACTTGTCCATGTTGGCGAGGAGATCGGCGATCTGCTGATCGAGGCCGTCGGTCTTCTTGGCCGAGAACAGCACGACCTCGATCGCGTGATAGCCGCTCTTGGCGTCGGGCCAGGCGTCGATCAGCTTGTCGAGGTCGCCGAAATAGGTGCCGGTGACCGGCTCCATCGCCTCCCAGCCCTTGCGCGAGGCGATCCAGGCTTTCTGCGCGGCGTCGAGGTTGCCCGCCTTCACCGCGGACTGCATGTCCTTCGCGCCGGCGATCGCCTTGCCGATGTGCTCGACCACGAACGGCTTGTACGCTTTGACGCCGTCGGCCATCGACGCCGCCTGCGCCGCGCCGGCCGTGGCCGCGATCGCGGCCGCGATCAGCGCGCCGCGCGAGAATTGAAAGAATGACTTCATGGTCGTCTCCGTCGCTCGTGTCGGTTTCGGCGCGGAGGATTCCCGGCGGAACACCGCAGGTCAACAGAAATCGTAATAAAATCAATAAGTTAGAATTGGTGTAAAGAAGAACAGTGCAGTTTCGAGTTGGTCCAATGTGAGGATCGCGGCCAACGCGTTGTCCGGCCACGCTGATACGAGACGCATGTTCAATTCGTGCCCAAACGCAAACAGCCGCCCGATCGGGCGGCTGTGCACAGTGCGATTGCTCGCGCGCGGTCAGTTTGGCGGATTGTCGTTCGCCGATGGCTTCGGCGCGGCCTTGGCGACGCCGACCATGGCGGGGCGCAGCACCCTCTCGCCGATCATGTAGCCGGCCTGCACCACCTGCGCGACATGACCGGGGGGCACGTCTGCGTCCGGCACCTCGTACACCGCCTGGTGCACGTTCGGATCGAACTTCTCGCCCTGCGGCGAGAACTTGCGCACGCCGTTCTTCTCCAGCGATTTGAGCAATTCGCGCTCGGTGAGCTCGACACCCTCGATCAGCACTTTCACCTTGGCGTCGCCCTGCTCACGCAACTCGGGCCCGATCGCCTCCAGCGCGCGATGCATATTGTCAGCCACCGCCAGCACGTCGCGCGCGAAGCTGGCAATGCCGTAGACGCGCGCATCCGTGACCTCGCGCTCGGTGCGGCGGCGCAGGTTTTCCATCTCGGCCAGGGTGCGCAGCAGCTTGTCCTTGAACTCGGCAGCCTCGCGCTTTGCCTCGGCCACGGGATCGGCGGCCTGCGCCTCCGGTGCGTCGGTCTTTGCCTCGGTATTCTCGGCCTGAGCGGTCGAATCCGTCATCGTGCTCGATCCATCCCCTGAACTCGTCGGATGACCGGCATATCAGGCCTCGGAGCCCAAAAATCAAGCGCCGGACAGAAGCCGGCTGACCACCCGGGCGGTGTAATCGACCATCGGCACGATGCGGGTGTAGTTCAGCCGGGTCGGCCCGATGACGCCGATGACGCCGACCACCCGGCCCTGGTTGTCGTGATAGGGCGCGGCAATGGTCGAGGAGCCCGACAGCGAGAACAGGTTGTTCTCCGAGCCAATGAAGATGCGCACGCCCTCGGCGCGCTCGGCGCGGCCCAGGAGGTCGATGACGCCGCGCTTGGTCTCCAGCGCGTCGAACAGGAGCCGCACCCGCTCGAGGTCGTCGAGCGCGTGCAGGTCCTCGAGCAGGTTGGCGTGGCCGCGGACTATCAGCTTGCGCTCTTCGGCTTCGCCGCCCGACCAGCTCGCCAGGCCGTTCGAAATGATCTTCTGCGTCAGCTGGTCGACTTCCGCCTGGCCCTCGGCGACCGACTTTTCGATTTCCGAGCGCAGGTCGGCGATCGTCTTGCCGCGCAGCCGCGCGTTCAGGAAGTTTCCCGCTTCCACCAGCGACGATGTCGGCAACCCCGACGGCACCGGCAACACGCGGTTCTCGACCTGCCCATCCTCAGCCACCATTACGACCAGCGCGCGTTCCGGTTCCAGCCGGACGAACTCGATGTGCTTCAGGCGCACGTTCGCCTTGGCGGTGAGCACGATGCCGGCGGAACGGGTCAGCCCGGACAGGGCCTGCGACGCCTCGGTCAGGACGTCCTCGACCGTCTTGCCGGAGCCGATGGCGGCAACCTGCGCATCGATATTGCGGCGGTCCTGCTCGGTGAGGTCGCCGACCTGCATCAGCGCGTCGACGAAGAAGCGCAGGCCGAGCTCGGTCGGGCGGCGGCCGGCGGAGGTATGCGGTGCGAAGACGAGACCGAGATGCTCGAGGTCCGACATCACGTTGCGCACCGAGGCCGGCGACAGGGTCATCGGCAGGATGCGCGACAGGTTGCGGGAGCCGACCGGCTCGCCCGTCGTGAGGTAGCTCTCGACGATCGAGCGGAAGATCTCGCGCGAGCGCTCGTTCAGCGCCGCAAGCGTGACCTGGGATGTGCCGATCGGTACGTCGTGGGACGCCAAGGGGATTCCTCCAAACGCCACAGAATTGACCATTGTAACGGTCATATTCAAGCGGCCTTGCCCATTCCGGACCGGAATGGCAGGTTGCCCGGCACGGCCGCAGACGGATCACGAATGGTGGCGTTGTTTACCAATGGCTGGCGCAGGGGCCTCGGAGCGCTCGTGGTCGCGCTCTATGCCCTGTGCGTCATGCTCCCGACCGCCGCTGTCGCCGCCTCGCATTCTCCCGTGGCCGAACACTGTCTGGGCGAGCACCATCACGGTCTCAGCGAGCATCAGCACAGTGCCGAACAAGCCGCCCATGACCACGGCGCTGCCTCGCATGACGAGCCGGCGGATCATGATCACGGCCAAAGCGAGAAATGCTGTGGCTTGTTCGGCGTGACTGCGCTTGCGCCCGACTTCCAGGTCGTCGCCGTCCGGCTGACGCAGAGATCCGACCTCGTCGTGACGCGCGCCGAGAACCTGCTCGGCAGCAGCGACGGCCGCATCGACCGCCCTCCGCGAACCCTCCAGTCGCTGTAACGCATCGCTATTGCGGTGCTCCAGGGCGCCTGCGCGCCCGTCATCGACTGTCGAGGATTTTTAATGTCCACGCCTGTGAGTGTGCGGCCGGCCGCGACGCGGCGGCAGGTCGCGTTGCGTGCCGCCGCAACGGGGACGCTGTTCGTCTCGCTGCTGTTCTCCGCCGGCTGCGCCGAGACGACGCCGCCACTCGATGCCAGCGCCGCCGATGCGAGTGCGCGTGTTGCGCCCGCCGGCTATCGCCCGGTGCTCGGCACTTATTCCGGTGCGCGCCCGATTGAGCCCGCGCCGTCGACCGCCGCTCCGAAGAAGAAAGGAGCGCAATGACGCCCTCCCGCCTTCTCGCTTCGCTCGGCGTGGTGCTGCTGACATCTGCCTGCGCCAGCTTCGCCCCGGACGGCGGCATGGACCTGCCGGCGCGGCTTGCGAAGCACGAACTCAAGAGCGATGTCGTCCACGTCCGCAGCGACGAGGATGCCGCCCGCGCGCGCACGCATGTCGCGCGGCTCCTGAAGAAGCCGCTCACCGCCGGCTCGGCCGTTCAGATCGCCCTCCTGAACAATCGCGGCTTGCAAGCCGCGTATGACGAGCTCGGCATCGCCGAAGCGGTGCGCGTGCAGCAGTCGCTGCCGCCGAACCCGACGATCCAGGTTACGCGCCTCGCCGGACCAGCCGAGACCGAGATCGACCGGCAGATCGTCGCCAGCATCGTCGCGCTCGCGACTCTGCCGGCGCGCAGCGAGATCGCCGCGGAGCGGTTCCGTCAGGCGCAGCTCGCCGCTGCGCTGGAAACCCTGCGCGTCGCGGCCGAAGCGCGCCGCAGCTACGTGCGCGCGGTGGCGGCACGCCAGCAGGTTGGCTTGCTCGAACAGGCGAACGCTGCCGCCGCGACGACGACCGAACTGACGAAGCGCCTCGGCGAGACCGGCGCCATGAACAAGCTTGATCAGGCGCGCGAGCTCGCCTTCCACGCCGAGCTCACGACACAGCTCGCCAGCGCGCGGCAGCGCGCCGATGCCGAGCGCGAGCGGCTGGTCCGTGTGCTCGGCCTGTGGGGCGGCGATCTCGCCTTCAAGCTGCCGGAGCGGTTGCCGCCGTTGCCGAAGCAGGCGCGTGCGCTGCCGCTAGTTGAGCAGGATGCGGTCAGCCGACGCGTCGATCTGCAAATGGCGCGCATGGATGCCGATACGCTCGCGAAGTCCTACGGACTCACAAAGGCAACGCGCTTCGTCAACGTGCTCGACGCCGGCTACGCCGACAAGATCACGAAGAACAAGGACACAGGCGAGCGCACGCGCGACCGCGGCTTCACGGTGTCGCTCGAAGTGCCGCTGTTCGATTTCGGCGAAGGCAAGCTGCGCGAGGCGGAGGCGACCTACATGCAGGCGATCAACCGGCTCGCCGAAAGGGCGGTAAACGTCCGCTCGGAGGCGCGCGAAGCCTACCGCAACTACCGGGCGACCTACGACATCGCGCGGCATTACGAGAAGGACGTGCTGCCGCTGCGCAACACGATCTCGGACGAGATGATGTTGCGCTATGGCGCGATGCAGGTCGACGTCTTCGCCCTGCTCGCCGAGGCGCGGCAGAAGATCGCCGTCAACGGCGCGGCCGCCGATGCGCTGCGCGACTTCTGGCTGGCCAGCGCCGAACTGTCGACGGTCGTGACCGGCGGCGGCGCCGCGAATTGAGGATGAACCCATGATCTCACGACGAAACCTCATTGCCGGCTCCGCAATCCTCGTCGGCGCGGTCTCGGGCCGCGTGCAGGCAGCGGCCATCCCCGAAGCGGTGACGACCAACTCGCCGGCGAT
>Ga0310810_10001956_pt1 | contig 21861 bp, 18 predicted proteins | sample NCmetagenome_FD_207641 | JGI IMG/M metagenome (GOLD analysis project Ga0310810, IMG submission 207641) | Soil microbial communities from experimental microcosm in Duke University, North Carolina, United States - NC | ecosystem: Engineered > Artificial ecosystem > Soil microcosm > Unclassified ... | reverse complement strand
CCGCGGATCGGCAGCCGGAGGCGCATTTTTTCCGCGCCGACCTCGGGGCCCGCCAGCGTCAGCACCCTGCCCGGCCGCACCGTCAACAGCGAGATCTCCCCCCGCTAACCATTGACGTTGGGAGTTGGGAGTTGGGAGTTGGAATTGGCGTGTTTGGTAGTTGACTGGATCTTCCTCCTCGGACAGTTTGATGAATGGTGACTCGTGGCCGATGAATGGTGGTCCGCTGCGGCTGGCGGCGTCCTCCTCCGCGTGCACGTCGTCCCGCGTGCCGGACGCTCCGGAATCGCGGGCACGCGCGATGGAGCTCTGCTCGTCCGCCTGAACGCAGCCCCTGTGGACGGGGCCGCGAATGCCGAGCTGATCGAAACGATCGCCGATGCGGTCGGCGTCCCGAAACGGGCGGTGTCGATCATCTCGGGAGAAAAGTCCCGCCGCAAGACTGTGCGAGTGAGCGGCGTGTCCGTTGACGAGGTCCGCTCCAAGTTGAGCTCCGCTCCGAGCTAGAGTGAGGGAGTGCGCTCCTACTCCAACTTCTCGCTTCGCGATCTCCTCGACGCATTCGCATCTTCAGTACCCGCTCCAGGTGGTGGTTCGGCTGCTGCCCTGACCGGCACAACCGCCGTCTCCTTGCTGGTGATGGCGGCCAGCGTGCGGCTCTCACGACCGAAGCCGCCGGAATCAGGCGATCTCGCCGATGCCGCCGATCGCTTGCGTTCGCTACGTCCGGCGATGGCCGCGCTCATCGACCGCGATGCCGAATCCTACTCGTCGGTCGTCGCCGCCCTGCGCCTGCCGGTCACCGATTCTGAATCGGAAGCACGTCAGCGATCCGCCTACGACACCGCGATGCGTGCTGCCACGGAAGCGCCGCTCGAAACCATGCGCGCATCCCGCCGCGCAATCGGCGACGCCGCCGTCGTCGCCGCCTACTGCACGCGAAGCGCCCGCGCTGATGTCGGTGTGGCCATCGCGCTCTTGCGCGCCGCGGTGAGTGGCGCCGGGATCACCGTCGACGCCAATCTCGGCATGCTGAATGACGTCGAGTACATCAGCGCCATGACGGCCGAGCGTCGGCGGTTGCAAGCCGAGAGCGAGGCGGATGCGGAGCGCGCGTTGCGGGAGTTGGCGCGCAGGGCGTGAAGATGATCAGCGGGTCGGAAGACCGCTTCTGCGTGACGGGCCTCAGGCGGGTCTGAAGGCCCGCCTCTACTTGTAGACCGGCGGGTAGTCGTCGTTATCGGGTGGCGCTCCGATCGCGGCCGTATCGACGTTGAACGAGAACGCCACTGGATACTGGTACTTCGGAAAGAACTCGATCTGCTGCGTATACGACGCCTCGGCCACCCGCCGTCCGGTGCGCCAGCGGATGCTGAGATCTTCGGGTTTGAGGGGAATCCGCAGCTCCGCCGCCGACTCCATGATTTGCGTATGGACCTGCTGGGAGGTGCGCGATGATCCGAACAGGAGGGCGCGCTCGGCGGCGTCTCTGAGCTGATAGTAGTTCCACGCGGAGTCGGCGCCCCGCACGACTGCATTCAGCAGGGCGATCGCTATCACCAGTTTCAGAACCGTCTTCATCGCTCGGTCAGTGTATCTGGTGCAGGATCCGGCTCCAACGCACGTTCCCCAAAAGCCCTCCGAGCCCTGGACCCCCTTCGCCAAACGAGAAGTAGACGAACAGCGCCTTGCCTTTCACATACTCGCGCGGCATGAAACCCCAATAACGGCTGTCCTGCGAGTTGTCGCGGTTATCACCCATCATGAAATAGTGCGCGGCGGGCACCGTGACCGGTCCGTACGAGCGCCGCACGTCGAAGCTGCCCTCGCCCAGCTCCGAGCTGCCGGCATCGACCGGAAACAGGAAGTGCACGTAGGGCTCGTCGATCGGCATCCCGTTGATGTAGACCTTCTTGTCTTTCAGCTCGATGGTTTCCCCGGGAAGGCCGATGACCCGCTTGATGAAGTCCCGCTCGGGGTCCTCGGGATACTTGAAGACCACCACGTCCCCACGCCGTATCGGATCGATCGGCAGGAGGACGTCTTCGGCGCGGGTCAGCGTCGGCGCGAACACGAACTTGTTGACCAGGAGATGGTCGCCGATGAGCAGGTTGTTCTCCATCGATCCGGTGGGAATCTTGAAGGCCTGCACGACGAAGGTGCGCACGAACAGCGCCAGGATGACGGCAACGCAGATCGATTCGAAATACTCGCGCGCCGTCGACTTGCGGAACGCTGCGCCGTTTCCGTCCTCACTCTTGCTCTTGGCCATATGCGCCCGTCTACCTTACACCCTCGCCTCTGTGTTTGACCTAACTTTTGACCTAACTTTTGACCTGACCTTTGACCTTTGACTTTTGACCTTTGACCTTATTCGGTTCCCATCTTCAACACCGCAAGAAAAGCCTCCTGCGGAATCTCCACGCGCCCGACGCGCTTCATCCGCTTCTTGCCTTCCTTCTGCTTCTCGAGCAGCTTGCGCTTGCGCGTGATGTCGCCACCATAGCACTTGGCGAGCACGTTCTTCCGTAACGCTTTGACGGTCTCCCGCGCGATGATCCGGTTGCCGATCGAGGCCTGGATGGCGACCTCGAACATCTGCCGCGGGATCAGTTCCCGCATCTTTGACGCCAGCGCTCGACCGCGGTCGTAGGCGGCGTCGCGATGCACGATGATCGACAAGGCGTCCACCGGCTCCCCGTTCACGAGAATGTCCATCTTCACGAGCGGCGACTCCCAGAAACCGGTCACGTGGTAGTCGAGCGACGCATACCCGCGCGAGAGCGTCTTGAGCCTGTCGTAGAAGTCGAGCACCACTTCGTTGAACGGCAGATCGTAGGTGATGAGCACCCGGTCCGACTTCAAATACTCCAACTTCTTCTGGATCCCGCGCTTGTCCTGACAGAGCTGCAGGATCCCGCCGACGTGCTCCGAGGGGGTGAGGATCATCGCCGTAATGACCGGCTCCTCCAGCTTCGAGATCCGTCCGGCGTCGGGCAGCTTCGCCGGGCTGTCGATCTCCTGTACCTCTCCGTCGGTTGTCGTGACCCGGTACAACACTCCCGGCGCCGTGGTCACCAGGTCCATGTCGTACTCGCGCTCGAGCCGTTCCTGCACGATCTCCATGTGCAGGAGGCCGAGGAAGCCGCAACGGAAGCCGAATCCCAATGCCGCCGACGTTTCGGGCTCATAGAAGAACGAGGCGTCGTTCAGCCTGAGCTTCTCGAGCGCATCGCGGAGCTCTGTGTATTTGTGACCTTCGACGGGGTAGAGCCCGGCGAAGACCATCGGCTTCAGCTCCTTGAAGCCGGGGAACGGTTCGGCTGTCGGCCTGCCGGTCTCGGTGACGGTGTCGCCAATCCTCGCGTCTGCGACCCGCTTGATGTTGGCGACGATGAAGCCGACCTCGCCGACACCCAATTCGTCGACCGGGATCGCCTTGGGCGAGAAGACGCCGAGGCCGTCCACCTCGTAATCCTGAGCGGTCGCCATCAGGCGAATCTTCAATTTCGCCTTGAGGACGCCGTCGATGACACGCACCACGATGACGACGCCCCGATACGCGTCGTACCAGGAATCGAAGATCAGTGCTTTGAGCGGCGCTTCAGGCTTGCCCGCCGGCGGCTGGAACCTGGCAACGACCGCCTCGAGAATGTCCCGAGTGCCGGTGCCTTCCTTCGCACTGGCCAGGATGGCCGTCGACGCATCCAGTCCGATGATGTCCTCGATCTGCCGCTTGCATTCGTCGGGCTGCGCGCTCGGCAAATCGATCTTGTTGATGACCGGGATCACGTCGAGGTTGTTGTCCACCGCCAGATACGCATTGGCGAGCGTCTGCGCCTCAACCCCCTGGGAGGCGTCCACGAGCAGCAGAGCCCCCTCGCATGCCGCGAGCGAACGGGTGACCTCGTACCCGAAGTCCACGTGGCCAGGGGTGTCGATCAGGTTCAGGACGTACTGCTGCCCGGTCCCGTCGGTGTAGTTCAGACGGACGGGATGGGCTTTGATCGTGATCCCGCGCTCCCGTTCGAGGTCCATGGCGTCGAGGACCTGCGCCTCCATCTCGCGCGCCTGCAAGGCTCCGGTGAGCTCGAGGAAGCGATCTGCCAGCGTCGACTTGCCATGGTCGATATGCGCGATGATCGAAAAGTTGCGGATGTAACGCTGATCCATCGAGATTTACACTGCAACTCGCTTGTGTTGGCGGATCCCGCACGGACGCCGAGCTGATAAAACGGCGGTCTCACGAAGGACGAGCGTTGCCGATACAACCGACACAAGCGAGTTCGAGCGTAAGACGTTGAATTGTACCTTCCCGCCGTCGAACTGCCCAATTTTCGACAGCCGTCACTCACTCCGTCACCTGTCGCCACCTTTCAAGCTCCTGCCGCAATAGGAGTTAGCGCCTCCACTCATCGGGCACATCGGTTGCCCTTCGAGCCCTCGTGCGGATGGAACCGCAGGAGGTTGTGATGAGCCCGCAGATTCTTCCAGTGAAAAGCGACGAGACGCTCGGACTGGTAGGCCTGTTCCTGATGCTGCTCGTCGCCAAGCTCGCCAACCAAGGCGGCTTCGTGGCCCATCGAGCCATCGACGCCATCGGGGTCATTGGCTGGACAACCGACCACCTGCCTCTGCCCGCCGGGAAGTGGAGGATGAGATGAGCAGAATACTGGTCTTTGCCTACGGCGTGATTTCGTACGCCTTGTTCTTCCTGACTTACGTGTACGCGGTCGGATTCGTCGGCAACGTGGCCGTGCCGAAGTCGCTCGACTCGGCGCCCACCGCGCCGTTCGGAACAGCCTTCTTGATCAACCTGGGGCTGCTGGGCCTCTTCGCAGTGCAGCACAGCGTGATGGCACGTCCGGCCTTCAAGCAGCAGCTTCTTCGCTTCATACCCAAACCCGCAGAGCGGAGCACCTACGTCCTCGCCAGCAGCCTCGCTCTCATACTGCTGTTCTGGCAGTGGAGCCCGCTCGGCGGCGTGATCTGGGACGTCCAGGATCCAACCGCGCGCGCGGTGCTCTATGGCGCCTGCGGGTTCGGATTCCTCCTCGTGCTGGTCACGACGTTCCTCATCAATCACTTCGACTTGTTCGGCCTCCGGCAGGTCTGGCTGTACCTGGTCGGACGCGAATACACACCGCTCAACTTCGTGACCCCGTTGCCCTACCGCATGGTGAGGCACCCGCTGTACCTCGGATGGCTCTTCGCGTTCTGGGCGACACCGACGATGACAATCACGCACCTGCTGTTTGCGGTGATGACGACGGGCTACATCTTCGTCGCCATTCAACTCGAAGAGCGCGACCTCATCGACGCGCATCCCGAGTACGCAGAGTATCGGCGTCGAGTCCCGATGATCATCCCCATGGGCGCGACGCGAGCGCCCGCGGCCGTGCGAACGGCGTCCACCATCGGCCTGTTCGTGCTGCTGTGCGCGTGGCCGTCACACACGCTCGCTCAGGGCCATTCGCACGACGGAGTCTCCGCGAACCAAGGCAGCGGCGCCAACGCACTGGTCCAGGCCGTTCGCTCCGCGACCGAGCGCTTCAAGGACGTGACGGTTGCGGAGAGCGAGGAGTACCACCTCTTGTTCGGCTGCGTCAGCGGGCCGGACTACGGCGCCATGGGTCTTCATTACGTGAACCTGGGGCTGGTCTTCGACGGTGCCGAACTCGACCCGGCGCATCCCGAGATCGTGTTGTACGAAGCGCTCCCGGACGGACGCCTCCGAATCACAGGCGCCGACTTTCTGGTCATCGCGCAGGACTGGGACGACAAGCACCCCGGCGATCCGCCGCAGCTCATGGGCCAACTCTTCCACCGCTTCGAGGCGCCTAACCGGTTCGGGCTTCCTGCCTTCTACACGCTGCATGTCTGGGCGTGGAAGGACAGCCCCACCGGCACGTTCTCGAACTGGCACTCCAAAGTGACCTGCGACGGCTTCAAGGGACAGTAACTGGCGAGGCCTGCGTCAACAGGAGGGGTCATGAGCATCACGTTTGATCGGACGACGGTACGACGCGCTGCCTTCGTCGTCCTCGGAGTGCTCTGTGTTGCGCTTGGCATCATCGGCATCTTCGTGCCGGGACTACCGACGACAGAGTTCATCCTGGCGGCGTCGTACTTGTTCGCGCGCAGCTCGCCCAGACTCGAGGCGTGGCTCGAAGCGAACCGCTGGCTGGGACCGGCACTGCGCCGGTTCAAGGAGAACCGAGGGATGCCGCGCAAGGCCAAGGCGCTTTCGCTCCTCTCGATGTGGAGTGGAATCAGCGTCAGCGTCTACGGCCTTGCCGCTGTCGGGACCGTCGCGCAAGTCGGGGTCATCACCTGCGGCGTTGTCGGTACTGCTGCAATCCTGTTCTACGTTCGCACGACGGCCCCGCGACAGCCGCTCATCCTGTCGTAGCCGGGCGCCGGGGCGGAGCCGCGAGGCTCCGCCCCGGTTTTCACAGCCGAGCGACGAGACTCTGCACGAGCCGAAGATCGGGATTCTTCTCGAACGCCGCCCGCAATCGGTCGTCGCGGAGCCGGTCACCAACCCGTTGCATCACCGCAAGGGCTCGCTCGAAGGCGTGAAGAGCGTCGTCTGGACGATGAGTGCCCTGCAGGAAATGGCCGAACGCAATCTCGACCTTCCACTGCTGGACCGGGTTCGCCAGCGAATGGGCGATGTCGAGTGCCTGCCGGAAATGACCTTCCGCCTGGTCGACATTGCCCTCCGCTACCGCGATCTCCGCGGCGAGCCGCCAGGCTTTCACCAGGTTCTTGCGCGCACCTCTGCGTGTCGCCAATTCCAGGCACTCCGCGCTGTGCGAACGCGCGACGGCGAGATCTCCGCGCGCCAGAGCGAGCCCACCCAATCCAGCAAACATGCGGATCGAATACCGATAGCGCATCCAGATGCTGGTATCGGGATGGGCCCAATACCGGAAGACCTCGTCGTACTGATCCTGGGAACGGCCCAGCTCGCCGCGCACTTGAAAGATCTCGGCGAGATTCAACTCCGCGTTTGGTTGCGTCCCAGGGTCCTTGCGGCGGCGGCCGATGCGTGCGCTCCTGACGTTGAGCTCCTCTGCGTAGTCGAGATCCCCGAGCTCCGCGTACAACCATCCAAGGCAATTGAGCAGTCGATGATGGATGGCCTCGTCACCGACACGCTCGGCAAGGGACAGCCCCTCAGTGAACGACACGAGCGCGTCGTCGTAGTCGCCCTTGCCCGTCAAGGTGAGGCCGCGGAGGAAACAGCTGAAAAGCAGCGGAAACAGGTGACCGCTGTCGCGAGCGACCGAACGGCCTTCGCTCTGGAGACGGTCCGCTTCCGCGTACTCGCCCGCCCAGTTCCGCAACAGGCCGGCCGCCGACAATGACAGCGAGCGATTGAACGGGTCACCGGCGGCTTTGCTGATCTGCACGGCACGATCGAGCGCAACGCGACTCTCATCGAGCACACCCGTGACGCCGCGAACGAACCCGATCGTGAAATGCGCTCTTCCCTGCGCCGCCAGCGCACCAGCGGCCTCTCCAACCGCGATCGCGTCGTTCGAGAAACGAATCGCGGCATCGAGATCGCGGCCCCAGGTCGATGCCCAGGCGATGATGGCCAGCGCTTCCGCTTCCCTGACGCGGTCGCCGGTGAGCCGCGCCAGCGGGAGGATTCGCTCCCCTTCTGCCGCCGAAAGCTGGAATTCACTCGTGAGGAAATAGAGCCACGCTCTGGCCTGGTGGATGCGAATCAGCGTTTCCGCATCTCCCACTCCACCGGCGATGTGCTCGGCAGCGCGACGAGCCTCGTCGTACAACGCAAGCGCCTCGCGCGTCGCGTAGTTGCTCTCGGCCTGCTGCGCTGCAGCCAGCAGATATTCGAGTGCTTTGCGCCAGCGTTGTGCCTGGGTGAAGTGATGCGCGAGGACGCCGTAGTGCTCGGAGCGGCGGTCGGCGTAGATCTCCTCCATCGCCTCGCCAATGCGGGCGTGTTCCGCTCGACACTGATCGGGACTCTGGGCGCCGTATGCCACTTCGTGCGTCACGGCATGCTTGAACGCGTAGACCATCTCGGGCCAGACACGCGCGTTCTGGATCAGATCGGCCGATCGCAGCGATCGGAGTCGATCTTCCAGTGCCGAACCGTCTGGCACGACCCGCTCGAGCACGCGACGCGGGAACTCGCGGCCGATGACAGAGGCCACTCGCAGGAGATCGCGCGAAGCCGGATCGAGCCGGCCAAGCCGGCCGAGCAGCACGTCACGCATGCTGTCGGGGACATCGATCCTTCCTGTCGGCTGCACCAGACCAGCCTGATCGCCGCGGCGCACGACCAGCCCGCGCTCCTGCAGCGATCGCAGCACCTCCTCGATGAAGAACGGGTTGCCTTCGGTCTTCGCATCGATGAAATGCTGCAAGTCGGCCGACAGTGTCTGCGCGCCAAGGATCGAACAGCCCATCGCCGTGCCGTCACCTGATGCGATTCGCGACAGAGTCAGTTGCGTGCCGATCACTCCGGTAGGAAACGGCAGCGTGTAGCCAGTTCGATGCGTGATGCAGAGCAGAATCCGGCTGGAGACCAGGCTCTCGGTCATCAAGGCCAGGAACTCACCCGTCGCTTGATCCATCCATTGGACGTCTTCGAGCACGACGATCAGCGGCCGGACGGATGCGATGGCATGAAGCAGTTGGCCGATCGCTTCGAAAATGCCGGCGCGGCGAAGCTTGGGATCGAGCTGGGCGAGCGCGCTATCCCCCACCTCGATCGACAGCAGCGATCGCAGGAACACCGTCGATCCGCGCAGCTGTTCTCCGAACGCGGCGGTCGTCTGATCGATCCGTTCCCCAATCACCTCGTCGGGGTCGCTCGCCTGCACCGAGAACACGTCCTTCAGCAGACCGATGAGCGGATGCAGCGCCAACGAGCTGCCGAAGGACACGGCAGATCCCCTGTACCAGGCGGCGCGTCCTCGCGCGCGCCGGTGAAGCTCCTGCAGCAAACGCGTCTTGCCGATGCCGGCATCGCCGGCGATCAAAACCGCCTGACCGCGTCCTTCTTCGACTTGCGTGAGCAGATCCTCGAGCAGCGCGATTTCACGCGCCCGCGACACGAACGGGCTGGCGTGACGGTCGCCGTCGAGCAGACCTCTCACCCGCCAGCAGAGCACATCGTCTCTCATCGGCTCGAGGTCGAACGCGCGCTCGAGAAACGGCTTCGTCGTCGCCGACACCACGATCGGCTCACCGGCCGACATCGCGAGCAGGCGATCGAGGACACCTTGCGTGTTCCGCCGCGCGTCGGCATCGAGCTCGACGCGGTGCTCGAGCCGTCCGACGAGCATCTCCTCGGTATGCAACGCGATGCGTACCTTCACTGACTGCCGCGATCCGCGCGGGACACCGGCCGCCCGTTGCAGCGCGAATGCCGCGTGAGCCGCATGACGCGGCGCGTCCTCGACAATGTCGAGACCGAAGGCGAGGCGGACGAAGGATGCGCTCAGCTCGATGATGCGGCCGCCAAAGCCGCCGACCTTCGTGGCGAACTCTTCGAGCACCCGCGCACGTTCGTGCTCGGGCACCTCCTGATCGTCGTCGAGTCGTGCCTGGAGCAGCGTGACCCGTGTTCGCTGCCATTGCACGGCCGCGGGCGGCGCAGTGGACGCGGCCGCCTCGAGCTTGCGGTGGCGGCCCGAATCGGACTCGAGCAGGCCATAGCGCTCCATCCGGTAGCGCAACGTGTTGCGCGCCAGACCGAGCCGGGCAGCTGTACGAGAGATGTTTCCTCCCTCCACCCGCAGGGCTTCCTCGATGCGGCCGCGTTCGAGCTGCGCCATCTGCTCGTCCACGCTGGGCCCGCTACGCGAAGCGGGCGTTGGTAGTCGCGGCGTGCGCGGCAGCCGTAACGCATCCGCCTTGATTTGTTCTTCCTCTGAGACGAGCGCGACACGCTCCATCAGATTGGCGAGCTCGCGCACGTTGCCGGGCCATGTGTAACCGAGCAACGCAGCCTCGGCATCCGACGACAGCTTTCGTACGGCGAGGCCGTATTCAGCGCAGGCGCGATCGAGGAAATGACGTGCGAGCAGGAGAATGTCGGTTCCGCGCTCGCGCAGTGGAGGCAACTGCACCGTCACAACGGCGAGACGGTGATAAAGGTCCTCACGAAAGCGTCGTGTGCGGATCGCTTCGGAGAGGTCCTCGCTGGTCGCGGCAAGCACCCAGGCATCGGCCGGCTCTGGGCGTGTGCTGCCAAGACGCCTGACCGATCGATCCTCGAGCGCCTTCAGCAGCTTGACCTGAATCGCGTCGGGCATGAGGCCGACTTCGTCCATGAAGATTGTGCCGCGATGAGCCACCTGCAGCAGGCCGGCCTTCGCTTGTTTCGCGTCGGTGAAGGCACCCCGCTCGAACCCAAAGAGCTCGGCTTCGAGCAGCGTCTCGGGAATGGCGGCGCAGTTGAGATCGACGAATGTCGCCTCGGCCCGCGGACCCATTTCATGGATCATGTGCGCGATGAGCCCCTTGCCCGTCCCGGTTTCCCCTTGAATCAGCACCGGCGGCAGCCGCTTCAGTGGCGTGGCTGGCCGAGCCAGCACGCGGGCCAGTTCGTCCCGGACCGCCGCCAGCGCCGGGCTTGTTCCGAGTAGTTGCTGTAACACGCATTTATGGTATAGGAGAGCGGGCTGGTCACACCGCAGCGATACCCGGCAGCAACGCGGGCGCGATGCAGGCTGCGCTTCGCGCGCAGCCAATCCCATTCGCTGAACAACAGCACCGCGGCTAGCGCGAGTTGGGCCTACGCACAACGGTCATCGAGCGTGAGTGCCCGGAGCGCGGCGAGCTTGGCCTGCTCATGTGCGCGCTGAGCCGACTCGGGTTCTATCTCTCCTGGCGAATCTTGTCTCTGGTGGCGTACCAGATGTCCCTCTGCCCATAACCGCCGTCGCGCGTTGAGAAGAAATACAGCCGCGTTCCGTCGCGTGACAGCCACGGAGAGCCGTCGTCGGACGCGCTGTTGACGGGACTGGGCAGGTCGACGGGAGTTGGCCATGGGTCGGAGAGCGTGTCCCGCATCGACGTCCAGATGTCGATGAGGCCCTGTCCGTCCGAGCGGTCCGATGTGATGAACGCCTCCAGCCCATTCTTCCTTATGAAGATGCGGGTATCGCGTCTCGGGCTGCTGAATTCGCGAACGAGTACTCCGCGACCAACGGAGCCATCGTCTCCCAATGGGCTCGCGTAGACGTCGTAGTCGCCGATTCCACCAGCGCGGTTACTGCCATAAAAGAGCCAGGCTTGATCAGTTTCGGGATCCTCGAAGAATGCGGGAGCGGTTTCGACTGCAGGAGTATTGACCACACAACCGAGATTAGTCGGCTTGCGCCAATCCGAATGCTTGTTCCGGCGCCGGGTCATCCAGATGTCGCCTAGACCGCAGCCGCCAGGACGAGTGCTGTGGAAGTACATGACGTGCTCATTCGGGGAAAGGAACGCCAATGAGTCGGCGAACGGTGTATTGATCGTCGCTCCCATGTTCTGCGGCTCTCCCCACTGAGCGTCCACGGATTCACGTGTCGCCACCCACAGGTCGTCTCCTCCAATGCCTCCAGGACGATCCGACGTGAAGTACATGGTCAGTTCGTCACGCGAGAGGATCGCGTAGGTGTCGTTGTATTCGGTGTTCACGGGTGGTCCCACATTGAAGAGCCCCGACCACTCCCCATATTCCTGCTTGCTCTGCGCTGAAGAGCCCGGGTCCGCCAGGTACCACGCAAGCAGGCAAACCGTCAGAGATCGCTTCATGATTCCTCCTCTGAAGGACTACAACGCCTGCGCGGTGGAAATCGGACCGGGCACAACATGCAGCCCATCTGCGCCGGTGGTCAGTGCATCGGACTGGACCGACCCAGACTCCGGACTTCAACTCGCCGAGTAGCCGGAGAGGTTAGGGACTGCTTCAGGGAAGTCCGAATCGTTTCCTGATGACCGTAAAGCGCGGATCGTCTCGCAGCGGAGCCATCTCCGGCCAGGTCAAGAGCAGCGGGACACGCTGCGGTTCGCGGTCGGCCGTGCGATCCAGCGCTTCGAATGCGCGGTCGCGATCTCCGAGCGCCGCGTAGATAATCGCCGCGCGATACGGGTACTGCGCATTCTCGATTGCCAGCTTCTCGGCGTCCGGTCTGCGCCCCGCTTTGATATATGCGTACGCACGGTAGTGCGGTGGTCCTTCTGATGGCAGCGAGCCGTACAGCGCGAGGGCTTCTTCCACCCGCCCGCGACACGCGAGGGCGCGGGCAAGCACTACGCCGGCGTCCACGAGCTGTGGATCCACAGCTCGCACGCGCTGCAACAAATCGATCGCCTCATCGTATCGGCCGACTGTGAAATGGACTTCGGCGATTTCGCGCCAGACATCGAGGGAGAGCGGATCGCTTTGCAGTGCACCGTTGAGCAGCCGTTCTGCATCCTCGAACTTATGCAGGGGCCGGAGCGTGAAAAACGAATAGCTGGTGTAGACCTGGCTAAGACTTGGATTCAACGCGATGGCCTGTTGAAAATGCCGCTCCGAGCTTGCCCAATCGAGGTCGCGTGCATACACGACGCCCATCGCCGCGTGCGCTTCCGCGAGATCCGAGTCCAGTTCCAAGGCCTTGAGCGCAGCCGTGCGCATCAGCACGTGCGCCTTGCTGACCGGCATGCCTTGATACGACGGTAGCGACATATAGGCATAGGCATCCGCGAGTCCCGCGTATGCCGGGGCAAACGCCGGGTCCACTGCGGTGACCTGCTGCAGGTACTCGACCGCTTTTTGCGCGGATGGCACGCCACGGCGACTCACGAGTGCTCGGGCGGTCAGGTACAGTCCGTACGCCTGCGCATTGGCCTCGTAATGACGCCGCGCCGGCGCTGGCGTCACTCCAAGAGCGCTGATAATCCCGCGAGCGATGCGATCGCGGACGCCGAACACGTCGCCGACGTCTGCGTCAACGCTCTCGTTCCAGAGTGTCAGGCGGCTGGATGCCTGCACCAGTCGCGCGTCAACCTGAAATCGTTGTCCCGATCGCCGAACCGTTCCCTCGATCACCACACTCACATTGAGCTGCCTGGCGACATCAGCAAGATCGTTCGCCTGGTTCTTGAACGCAAACGACGACGCCCGCGAGCGTACCTGAAGGTTCCCGCTGCTTGCCAGGCTGTTGATGATCTCCTCGGTAAAGCCGTCGACGAAATCGTCGCTGCCCGGGTCGGCGCTCAGGTTCTTCAGCGGAAGCACCGCGATCGCCGGGCCGTTGGCGTGGGTGGCAACGGCCAATGTTTGGGTGAATGTTGGTTCAATCGATCGCGGCTCTCGGTAGCGGCGCAGCGGTCCCTCCGCCAACGCCACACCGATGACGACGAGCAGTACTGCCGCCGACAGCCCATACTTCAGCGGAATTACCGGTGCGCGCGGTGCGAGCGTGTTGAGAGCCGCTGCGAGTGCATCAGCGCTTTCGTAGCGACGCTCCGGCCGGGGATCAATGGTGCGTCCAACGATGCGCCCGAGCCGACGCGGCATGTCGAGGCGCCGTTCGACATGATCGGCGCGCGCGAGGCGCTCGTGCGCCAGACGCAGGTCCGCCAGACTGCGCGCGTGCACCGGGTACGTGCCGGTCACCATCCGATAGAGCAGCACGCCAAGGCTGTAGATGTCGCTCTGAACCGTCGCATCGACGCCGCGAAGCAACTCCGGCGCGAGATACAGCGGAGTGCCCGCGAGCGAGCTCGCGGACCCGGAGGCGCCTCCGAGCTCCCGACCGGTGCCGAAATCCATCAGGACCGCACGTCCGTCCGTCGCGAGCATCACGTTCTGCGCTTTGATGTCACGGTGCAGAAGACCGGCTTTGTGGACCGCTGAGAGGGCATGACAGATCTGGATTCCAATCTCGATCGTCTCGGAGGGCTTCAGCGACGATCCACGTGCCAGTCGCTCCTCGACCGTCTCGCCATCGATCCGTTCCATCCAGAGACCGACGGTGTCTCCGATACATTCGGCGCCGTAAATCGTCACGATGTTCGGATGGCGGACGCGGGCGAGGAGACGGCCTTCGTGGATGATCGCAGACGCGCGTGCATCGCCCGTGTCCGAACCGGCAGGCAGGAGTTTCAGCGCAACTTCGCGATCGAGACGTGTGTCCCAGGCGCGGTAGACGCGTCCGAACGCGCCGCGGCCAATCGGCTCCAGGATGCGGAGGTGTCCCCATGTTCCCGTTTCGGCACCGGCACGCTGCGCTCGATGGAATTCGACGAGCGTTGCGAGCGTTCGTAATTGCTCGATGAGCGGGCGCTCGCTCTCGTGAGCGCTCGATTCAACCTCCGGCCAATCAACCGGCGCCCCGTCGAGGATCGCGCGGGCGAGATCGCCGACGCTGCGCTCACTCGCGTCCACGCTTCATTTCCTCCGCCAGGCGCACGAGCGCGCGCTCGGCCGCCTTGCGAGCCGCATCCGCGGTCGGTTTGTCCAACATCACAGCCAGCTCTTCATAGCTGTAGCCCAACTCGACGCGCGCGATGATCGCCTCGCGGTCTTCAGGCTTCAGGCGCTCGAGCGCGTGTTCATATGCCTCTACGGCTTCGCGCCCGATCGCGTGTTCCAGCGGGGACTCGGCCGATTCCAGATCGACGTCGTCGAGATTCGTTGTGGCCGGCTGCCGTCCCTGCCGACGCAATTCATCGCGAAGACGATTGAGCACGGCGGTGCGCAGATAGGCCTGCAGCGCACCCACTCGCCTCGGCTCGAAGCCCTCGATCCTCTTGAACGTCTTGAGCAGCGTGTCCTGGACGAGATCGTCGGTGTCGGCGAGATCGCGTGCCCACTGCGGCAGGCGGCCGCTGGCCCATCGCTGCAGCGGCGCCAGGTGTCGGGCAAACAGCCGCTCGAGCGCCTGCTCGTCGCCCGCCCGCGCGCGTTCAATCAGGGAGTACGTCGACTCCGGGTCGAGGTGGGCGCGTTGCGAAGGATCGGTGTGGTCGTCCGGCATCGCGCGGGAACCGATCGGATTCTAGCAGTGCGCCACTTCGAGCAGATCGGTGTGATGAGCTGCCACCACTCAACGGTGGTCGGCGCGGGAGTGCGTTGCATCAGCTGCGGGAGCTCGCGAACGATTCACTGTAATCCCGTGACTCCAGGGGCGTGATCGAGAGGACGATACCGGTCACCCTTGGCGCGTCCGACATGCGCGCCGATTTCAGTGCGGGACAGGGCGTCTGCCTAATCGAGTTCCGTGGAGACGGCAGGAACGATCGACAGGGGAGTGCTCGGAGAGCAGTCTGCCCCGGGGGCGGCTTCCACCGCGCCCTCCGGCCGTTACGCCGCGTGGGCCGGACGCACCAGCAGAATGCATACGAAGCCGATCACTCCCGCGCCCGCGATCAGTGCGGGGATCGGCCAGTAGGCGCCGCCTGCGGCGCCCACAAGGGAAGCCGCGACCAGCGGGACGAACCCGGCGATAGCACCGCCGAGCTGGTAGCCCAAGGAGGTGCCGCTGTAGCGGACGTGCGCGGGAAACATTTCCGAATACAGCGCGGCCGTCGGTGCGTACACGGCGTTGTGGCCGACGCAGATGCCGATGATCACCGCGAGCCACGCCAGCATCGGGACCTGGGACGTGATCATGAAATTCAGCGGCACCGCGAACGCGACGATGAACAGCGTTCCGAACATGATTACCGCGCGCCGGCCGAGCTTATCCGAGAGCGCACCCAGGAACGGGATCGTGATCAGCTGCACCGCACCTGCGGCTGTTACGCCGATCAGGTAAGTGTTCTGCGCCAGGCCGTAGACGCTGGTGGTGTAGGACAGTGTGTAGACGGTCATCGCGTAGAACAGCACGCCATGCGCCAAGTACAGACCGGCGGCCAGCAGCACGTTGCGGGATTCGGATCGCAGCAACTCCACGACTGGCACCTTCACGACTCGGTGGGCCTCTTTGATCTGCGCAAAGACCGGTGACTCCATGATCCGCAGCCGGATGAACAGGCCGACGAGCACCAGCACGATGCTGAAGAGAAACGGCACGCGCCAGCCCCACGACACGAAGTCTTCCTCGGGGAGTTGCTGCACCAGCAGAAATATGCCTGTGGACATCAACCCGCCGACTGCGCTGCCCATCTGCGCGAAGCTGCCGAAGAAGCCGCGCCGCGCGCCGCCGGAATGCTCCGTGGCCATGAGCACCGCGCCGCCCCACTCGCCGCCGACTGCCATGCCTTGCACGAAGCGCAACAAGACCATCAGGATCGGCGCCCACGCGCCGATAGCCGCATAGCTGGGCATCAACCCCATGGCGAACGTGGCCAGGCCCATCATCGTCAACGTGAGCACGAGCGTGGTCTTCCTCCCGCTCCGGTCGCCGATATGGCCGAAGACCAGTCCGCCGACCGGCCGCGCCACGAACCCGACCGCGAACGAGGCGAACGCGGCGAGCGTGCCCGCCAACTCGGAGAAGGTGGGGAAGAACAGCCGGCCGAAGATCAGCGCCGACGCCGTCCCGAAAATGAAGAAGTCGTACCACTCGATGGAGGTACCGACCATGCTGGCGAGGGCGACGCGCCGCACGGACTCCCGCGGCGCCGAGCTACCGTGCGTTGTCTGAATCATTGGTTGTGCTGCCGATGGCAATCGCTGTGGTCTACGCCGGAGACTCGTCCAGCGCCTTGAGCGCAGCCATCAGTGCAAAGCGTGCTCGCTCGTTTGCATCGTGAGGAGTGGCACAGCGCGTGTCGTAGTACAGATCGCGGCCGATGCTGATGATGTCCGGATTGGCATGACGCGTGGAGGCCGCCAGCTCGATCGCACGCTCGAGCACCCGCGGCCTCGGCACGACCTCGTTGACCAAGTTCAGCGCCAACGCTTCGCTCGCGTTCAGTAACCGAGCTCGATAGACGAGGTCGAAGAACACCTTTTGCGGCAAGCTGTCCTTGACGATCGCGAGCGCGAGCAGTGGAAACAGCCCGTGCGCCGCCTCGGGCAGACCCAGGGTCGCATCTTCCGCGCACACCGCGAGGTCGCACAGAGCGATCAAGCTGAAGCCGCCCGCATGGGCGTCACCGTTGATTGCAGCGACCAGCGGCTTGCCGAGTCGAGATGTTGCCTGCGCCAAATCGTTATGCGCGCGGGCGAACTCCAGTTGGTCCGCACTGCTGCTGCCGGCGCCTCGATAGTCGCCGCCCATGCAGAACACGTCCCCATCGCCGGTGAGCACGCAGCCGGTGATGCTACGGTCCCTGCGTGCCGCCTCCAGCGCGTCCGCGCCGGCTTCAGCCATCTGCCGCGTGATCCTGTTGTTGGCAGCGGGCCTGGTCAGGGTCAGGATCGCGATCCCGTCATGGCGACGGACCTCGACAGTACCCCCGGGTGTGTCATGCATGTGGGCTCCGAAGTTACACGCGAGTGAGACGCGCTTCGCGGGCCACCGCTTCGGGCAGTCCAACGAACGTGTTGTAGTCGGCGAATGGCGTCAGGCGGCCCGCGATGGCGCGCGTGTCGCAGCCGGCAGCGTAGAAAGCTTCCATCATCTCTTTCACGGCCTTGTGCATGGCTAGAAGCGGCTCCACCGGACACAGCGCGAAGGCGAACCCGAGCTCGCCGACTTCCTTCAGCGACAGCGTGGGGCTCTTGCCGGACGTGACCATATTGAACAGGAGCGGCTTGTGAAGCGGCTCCAGGCGGCGACTCAGCTCGCGCATCTGCTCGACGCTCTCCACCGCGTCGGCGTAGAGACCATCGGCACCGGCCGCGGCATAGGCGGTCAGGCGAGCGATCGCGTCTTCCAGGCCGTTGACGGCAATGGCATCGGTTCGGGCCACGATGAAGAAGTCCGGATCGCGCCGGGCCTCGACCATGGCCTCGATCTTCTGCACCATCTCTTGCTGCGATACGAGTTGTTTGCCGGCGAAGTGGCCGCACTTCTTGGGCAGAGCTTGATCTTCCAGGTGCAGGCACGAAGCGCCTGCCTCCTCCCACAGCCGGATGGTGCGCTGCGCGTCCAGCGTGCCGCCGTAGCCGGTGTCGGCATCGGCGAACACCGGCAGGCTCGTCGCACGGCACACGCGACGAATGTGCTCGAACATGTCGCGCTGCGATAGCGCGCCCATATCGGGCTCGCCAGCTTCGACGCCGCAGGCGACGAAGCCGCTGACAAAGATGGCTTGCGCGCCGCTGGCCTCGGCCAACTTGGCCGTGATGGCATCGAACGCACCCATGCAGACGAACGGGTCGCCAAGTTGAAACAGCGCGCGGAATCGCTGGCTGCGTGTCATAGATCGGCAGTCTAGCCGCGTGGCCAGTCGTGTTCAACCGAGTCGCGGCGCCCGCGCCTGGTCATTGAATTGGTGGAGAGCCCGTGTGTGTACACTGTGTCCTTTGCAGCGAAGGAGCCTATGCGACAAGTACTGATGCTGTTCGTGATCCTTGCGGCATTGACGTCATCGGGTCAGGCGCAGCGCCCCTCGTCCGATGTCACGCAGTGGCGCGGCCCAGCTCGGGACGGGATCGTCGCGGGATTGACCGCTCCCCCGACGTGGCCCGAGGCGCTGACCGAGAAGTGGAAGGTCGAGATCGGCACCGGCTATGCCACTCCGCTCGTGGTCGGGAATCGCGTGTACGAGTTCTCGCGCATCGGCGAGAACGAGACGATGACCGCGCTCGATGCCGCAAGCGGAAAGATCGTGTGGCAGATCGGATACGCGGCGTCGTTCACGATGAATCCTGCGGCGAAGCAGCACGGCCCGGGACCAAAATCGACTCCAATCTTTTTCAACGGCCGTCTCTATTCGATCGGCATGACCGGCACCGTCACCGCATGGGACGCAGCTTCAGGAAAGCAGGTCTGGCAGAAACCAGGCGCCGGCCCGGAGATGCTGTACACGTCACACGCATTCTCGCCGCTCGTAGACGCCGGTCATGTGATCTTCCACCTTGGCGGCAACGACAAGGGCGCGCTCACTGCCTTCGATCTGAACACCGGCTCCGTCGTGTGGAGCTGGACGGGGGACGGCCCCGGTTATGCCTCACCTGTCGTGGCCACACTAGACGGCATCCGGCAGATCGTCACCCCGACGCAGAAGAAGATCGTGGGCGTCGATGCAGCAACGGGAGCGCTGCTGTGGGAGCGACCGCTCATCCACCAGTTCGTCTCCAACTCGATTACTCCAATCGTCAGTGGACAGACCGTGATTGTCGCCGGCACCGGTCCGCTGTTTGCGTTCACCGTCGCCAGGCGAGCCGGTCAGTGGACTACGGACCAGATCTGGGAGAACGCGGAGCTGCCATTGCGCTATACGACGCCGGTCGCCTCGGGCGACATGCTGTTCGGCTTCTCGGGGCGCAACTCGGGGCAGTACTACGCGATGGATGCGAAGACAGGCAAGACACTGTGGACCTCCGAAGGGCGGCAAGCACCGCATGCGTCGCTGGCGCGCGCAGACGATCTGCTCTTCAGCCTCGAGAGCGACGGCGAACTGGTCATCGCGCGCAACAGCCAGACGGCGTTCCAGCTTCTCAAGCGATACAAGGTCTCGAACGACGAGACCTGGGCGCAACCGGCGATCTCCGGCAACCGCGTCTTCGTCAAGGACGTCACGTCGCTCGCTTTGTGGTCGTGGAACTAGCGGCGACGAGACGGAGTTCGCGTTTGAGGCCGCACAACCGGCTGAGGCAGCCCACACTCTTGACATCGAGTGACACGTGATTCGATGTGATGCGCTCATCGTCGGTGGCGGTCCTGCCGGTTCGACGACCGCCCGGCTGCTTCGTCGCGCCGGATGGGACGTCGTGGTCGCCGATCGCGCGCGCTTTCCACGCGACAAGGTGTGCGCAGGGTGGCTCACGCCCGATGTCTTTCCGCTCCTCGACCTCACGCCGGACGAATACCGCGCCTCCGGGCTGACCTTTCAGGAGATCACCGCGTTTCGCACGAGCGTGATGGGTCACCGCGCTGTCGAGACTCGCTACCCGCGCGTGGTCAGCTACGCCATCCGGCGTTGCGAGTTCGACACCTTCCTGCTTCAGCGTGCCGGCGCGCGCCTGCTCGAAGACACCTTCGTGCGAACCATTCGGCGCGGTGGCGACCGGTGGATCGTCAACGAATCGGTCGAGACGCCGCTCCTCATCGGGGCCGGCGGTCATTTCTGCCCCGTCGCGCGTCACCTTCGGGGCGATGCCGAGGACGAGTCGCCCATCGTCGCCAAGGAGGCCGAGTTCCCGCTCGGAGATGCGCACACGACCGTGTCAGGCACAACCCCTCAGCTCTTCTTCTGCCGGGACTTGCAAGGCTACGCGTGGTGCGTGCGCAAGGGCGACTACCTCAACGTCGGCATCGGAAGGCGAGGGAATAACGGCTTCAACGAGCACGTGAGAGACTTCGTCGCGTTCCTCGAACGACAACGACTGATCGGTCGCACGCCGAACGCCCAATGGCGCGGCCACGCCTACTTGGGTTCAGGAATCGGCGCCCGTCCGGTTATCGCGCCGGGCGTCATGCTCATCGGCGATGCGGCGGGGCTGGCCTATCCGGAGAGCGGAGAAGGAATCCGGCCTGCGATCGAGTCAGGACGTCTGGCAGCGGAGACGATGATCGCCGCTGGTGGGCGCCGCACGGCAGAGGATCTCCAACCCTATGCGGAAGCCCTGCGCCGCCTGCATCCTGCAGTTCGCGTGAATCCCGCAGCGATTCAGGCTGCGTTCGCAGCCGCCGGCCGGCTGCTGCTCTCCTCGCGCGCGTTCACCAGGCACGTCCTGCTCGATCGCTGGTTTCTGAGAACGGCCTGACATCACAGGGTTCAAAACCAGCCACATTTCGTACAAAACGGGTTCGGGTCCTCGGGAATGATCACGGTGCCGTCCACGTAGCCAGGCAGAATCGAGCCGTCGAAGATGTGAAAGTCGTCGTGCGGAATCCCCAGCATGTTCCATTGGAACTGCGACGACACTGTCAACACACCCACCGGTGACGCGTTCCCAGGCGCAAACACGTTCAACGTCGTCGTATCGGTTCCGGTCCCAGTTCTGTTGTCGTTCTGCGCGGTCAGCTGGGAATCGATGACCTCGAGCCTGCGAACATCGCCGCTCGCGCACACGAAAGCGTCGATGCGCCCCTCGGTGCACGACGAGAACTTGAGCGAGAGGGCCTGGTTGCTGGTGCTCCCGCGATACAAACAGCTCGTACGATTGCCCTGATAGGTTACCGACGCGGCGATGTCGTTATCGGTCTGCTGCACTCGGGCCGAGAAGATGTCGCGACTTCCGATCGCCGCAGCGAGTGTGCTCCCAACGCATTCGCCACCGTTGACAGAGGTCAGGGTCGCGTGACCGATCCAGGCACCGGACACACGCGTCGCCGCCGATGGTCCGATCGCTGACGAACCACCGCAGGAAGATACGGACAGAGCGAAGAGGAGTACGAGAAGACTACGAACCATCTTAGGGAGCTTTCATCAGCTCCTTGAGAATCGCGGCGGTGCTTTCGCGAACGACGCCGGCCGTTGCCGGCGCTGCGCCGCGCCCGCGGCCGCGCCCGCCTCCACCGCTGCCACCTGGCACGCCCATCGCCACATCGAGTGGCGTTCGGCCGAACTTGTCCTTGATATCCAGTTTGGTGCCGTTCTCGGCAAGGAACCTGACGAGCCCATCACCACGGCTCACCGCAATGTGCAGCGCCGTCTCGCCGTTATCGTTCACCAGATTGGGATCGGCACCCTTGGCGAGAAGCAGTTTCATCGCAGCGATGGTCGATTCCTCCGGAGCCGCATTCCGCCCTTGCCGCGATGCCGCGATCATCAGCGCCGTCGTCTGATTGCGGAGCCGGAGGTTTGGATCGGCGCCCTTGTCGAGCAACATCG
>Ga0310810_10001953_pt1 | contig 21886 bp, 21 predicted proteins | sample NCmetagenome_FD_207641 | JGI IMG/M metagenome (GOLD analysis project Ga0310810, IMG submission 207641) | Soil microbial communities from experimental microcosm in Duke University, North Carolina, United States - NC | ecosystem: Engineered > Artificial ecosystem > Soil microcosm > Unclassified ... | reverse complement strand
GTATTTTCGTGATGGTGCCAGGTCCAGGCTGGCACAGCAAAAATATCGCCCTGCTGATATTCCAATCGCTCGTTTTCGATCACCACCGCGCCTTCGCCTTCGAAAGCGAAGTAGAAAGTCGTGCTGTTGTGGCGGTGCGGCAGGGTTTTTTGATTTTTCCCCAGGAGCTGCGCTTGCCAGGCGATCGTCGGTAAAGTCGGTCCGCCGTCGACGGGGCTCGCCAGCATGATCATCACACCGTCATGCGGATCGCTCTCGTCGTTTTCTCTGAGCGCCGTGAGCGCGCCGTAGGTATCCGCCCACGGATAGCGCATGGGCGGTAGCGGGAACGGCACTTCCTGCGAAATCGGCCGCGCCAGGCCGAGGGTGCGTTGGCCGTAGGCCGCCGGCTTTTTGATGTCTTCGTACGGCTCGTCGTCCGGCATACGCTCGTTGATGTTGACGTTGGGGTTGTAGCCGTTGTCGTAGCCATCGATCCAGATCGCCGGCGTCGTGTCCTTGTTCCAGTGATCGTGATAGGTCCACGCCGGACTGATGATCACGTCGCCGCGTTCCATCGGATAGGCTTCGTATTCACACACGAAGACCGCGTCTTTCGGCGCCTGGCAAACCAGGCGCGTTTCACTGCGCAGATTGCGATGGCATTGAGTGCGCTCGCCCGGCATCAAGATCTGCGCGTTCATCCAGATCGGGAATCTGCGCGCTTCGATGCCGACCACCGAGCGCATGCCGGTCATGCCGTTGGGGCCGAAAGTGACGATCTCGCCCGAGCGCAGGAGTCCTCGGTGGATGCCGTCCCATTTCCAATGTGCCGCGGTGTGGCCTTGGCGCTGCGCCGCGCGCCCGTCGCGCCGCAAACCGGCGCCGACGAGATGATGTTCGGCGAGAAAGCGCTCAAGATCTTCGTGGCTGGTGCCGACGTCGCTCACGTGTAATCTCCCCAAGTCAGTTACAAGATTTCTTCACCACAGAGGACACGGAGACCACGGAGGAGGAGTCTTGTCTCCAGGAAGTCCTGATTCCTTCAACCCTCCGTGTTCTCCGTGCACTCCGTGGTGAAACTTCCTATTGATCGAGGTGAAAATACTTCACGCAATTATCCACCAGCATGGCGCGCTTTTCATTTTCCGGCACGCCGGCGAAATCTTCAGCCAGATACTTTTGCGAGTTGGGGAAATCGCTCGCGGCGTGCGCGAAGTCGGTGCCCCACATAATTTTGTCGTAGCCGATGCAGTTGCGGCGCTGGATGCCCACCGGATCGCGCAGAAAACCCCAGTAATTGCGGTCCTTCAAATATTCGCTCGGCAACCGGTCAAGCTTCGATAACCCCCATGCTTCGTGAATCATGCCCATGTAGCGTTTGTAATGATCGTCGATTTGCCACAAGCCGTACTCCAACCAGCCGATCATGGTTTCCGCCCAGTAGAATTGCAGCTTGGGAAAGCGGTCCCACACGCCGGCGAAAGCCATCTGCATGGCGGCGGTCATGGCATCGTTGGAGAAGCGCGTGAAAAATTTAAACGCGTCTTTCTGGTGCACGTCGTGGCCGGGATCTTTCGGATAGAGATAGTCGGGCTCGCCTCTGCCCGAACCCATATTGCCGTTGTTGTGGTTGGTGAGAGCCATACCGAGATCGAGCGCCGCTGCCCAGAACTTGTCGTCCTCCGCCGTCGGGTAACTCTTGCCGCTCGGATAACGGTCGAGCTTGACGCCTTTCATGCCGAGCTTGGCGCAGTGCTCCAATTCCTTGATCGCGTCGTCGACATTGGTTGTCGGGAGCGTGCCCATGCAGACCAGCCGGTTCGGCGCCAGCGCCATGTATTCCGTGGCAAGAAATTCGTTGTAGGCGCGGATGCAGTCGCGATAAAGGTCGTCGTCCTTGGTCTGGCGGAGCACGAAGGTGATCTGTGAAAACAAAACTTCGCAGTCGATGCCGTCCTGATCCTGCTCGGCGAGGCGTTGCTCAGACGATCCTGTTCCGGCGCAGGTCTCGAAAGTGGGCACTTGCTTGGCGAGATCGACGTGAGCCACGCGCACGCTGCGCGTGATACCGATTGTGTTCGGCTTGCCACCGTCGATTACCACGGCGTCGGAGCCGTTGGACATCTTCAAGCGCTTCGGCCCGCGGTCGCGCCATTTGGCTTGAACCCGATCGCGCCAGATGTCGGGATTGAGATCGATGTGTCCGTCGCCGGAAATACATTTGTACTGACGTGGCATGGCGATCCTCTCTAGAAATCTAATTGGAATTGGAGTGATGGTTCAAGAACAATACTCCAATACTCTAGTACTCCATCACTCCAGGTCTTTTTATGCTTCCTCTCTGAACAGTCCCAGGCTTTCCAGTACCGGGCGATCGGTGACTGAAAACAGAATCGCCGGCTCGTTTTTCGACGTATTGGTGAAGCTGTGCCAGTTCCACGAGGGCACGAAAAAGCAGTCGCGCGCACCCCACGTGAGAGCTTTGCTCGCGCCCTTGGCTTTTCCCGCCGAGACTGCTCCCTGGCCCTGCACGACGTGATAGATGCTGCTGCTCGTGTGGCGGTGCGGCGCCGTGGATTCCCCGGGCGGAATCATCTGCGCCCAGCAACCGATGGTCGGCATGGTCGCGCCGCCGGTGACCGGATGAACGTATTCCAGCAATACACCGTCGTGGGGGTCGAGCGCACCCGCCGCCGCGTTGTCGTTCAGCGCCTTCAAGGTATCGCGCCATTTATAATTGTACGGTAAGGCGGCATTGTCGACGTTCGCTGTGCGCGGGCGGATGGCGCCGTAGCGCTGTTTGCAGTAACCGTCGGTTTTCAAAATGGCCTGGGCCGGACCTTCTGCGTAGTTTTCCTCGAAGCCGGCGTCGAGGTAGCGGGTGAGGTGAGAATCGAGCACGTCCAGCCAGACGATATTGCTTTTGCCCGGGTTGAAGTGATCGTGCCAGGTCCAGTTGGGCGTGAGCACGAGATCGCCGGGCTCCATCAGCATTTGTTCGCCTTCGACGGTGGTGTACGCCGTACCGTCGCCCTCGACGACGAAACGCAGCGCCGCTGCGCTGTGCCGATGGCATTCGGCGCGCTCGTCAGGCTTGACCAGTTGGATCGACATCTGAATGGTGCGCGAAGTTGCCTTCTTATCCGTAAGCGCCGGATTGACGAGCTGCACGGTGCGTCGTTTGGCCGCGTCGTCGATGCCACCGAGCTTGACCACGTCGCCGGATTCCATCAGGCATGAATAAATGATGGACCACGGCCAGAGATGCGGTACGAGATCAGGGTTCTTTGTCCGGCTCTGCCAATGGCCGGCGAGCGAATATTCATCGAGGCGCGCATGGAGCTTTCGTAGCTCCGGCGTATCGGGCACTGCGTGTAGATCGCTCATGTGAATTCCTCCGTCGGACGCATCTGCGGGCGATGTGTCTCTTGTTCGGCTAATAGCTATGCGAAAAATGAATAATTTTCCAGTCCTGCTATGCCGCAACCACGATTGATGATAAAACCCGTCAGCGCGCCCCCAACCTCGAGCGACAAGGACGAAATATGGCCAATGCAAAATTGAAATTCTATTTTCGCGAGCCGACCATCGACACTAATTTGCCGATCACCGACGGCAGTGTAAAGATCGACGGTTTCGATTGGGAGTTCGTCGACAACGAAGCGGCAGCCGATGCCTGGGACTGCGGCTTCGCCGCGCGGGTGCGTGCTTTTGCAAAAGGGGAGAAACATATTTCGATCCCCGCCTTTCCCAACCGCAAATTTCGCCTTGCTTACATTTTTGTCAACAGCAAAGCGGGCATCGAGACCGCAAGAGATTTGGAAGGGCGGCGTGTCGGCATCATGCAGTGGGACAACACTGCCGGCGTCTGGGCGCGCGGCGCGCTGCAGCATTATTACGGCGTGGATTTGAAACGAATCCAGTGGCAGGCGGCGCGGGCGAAGATGGATGGCGTTGCCCAGGGTATTCCTATCGAAAAGCTCACCGCAGACGGAAACCCGGATGATGTGCTGGATGATTTACTGATCGCGGGTAAAATCGACGCGGTGATAGGACCCAATTTGCTGCCGTCGATCTCAGCGCGCGATCCGCGCACGCGGCGGCTGTTTCGCGACTACCGCGCTGAAGAGCAAAATTATTTTCGACAGACCGGAATCTTTCCGACCAGTCATATCGTTACCTTGAAGCAAGAATTCGTAGACCAGCATCCGGAAGCACCGGTGGCGCTGCTCAAGGCGTTTCGCCAATCACGCGACATCGCCTTCGAACGGTTGGAAGGCTCCGATCCGCAGATTATCGCGTACTCGTGGATCGCCGCGGCAATCGCTGAGCAGCGCGAACTGATGGGCGACAATTATTGGGCTTACAACGTCGAAAATAATCGAAAGGTGTTGGAGGCGATGACGCAGTACGCGCACGAGCAAGGCCTATCGCCGATGCGGATCGATTACATAGAATTTTTTCATCCGGAGGCAGCGAGGCTGGCGGGAGTGTAAGCCATAGACAAAGCAAGAATCTATCTGCATAGCAGCGCCAAAAATCTTTGGCAGATGCGATGTGTAGAGGCGACCGGCGGTCGCCCTCCTGTTTTGAACATCGATGATGCCTAATCCCGAAGCACGGCACCGCCGATCGTTTCGCCTACGAGATTATGATTATGCATCATCGGGCGCGTACTTTGTCACTCTTGTGACGCAAGATCGACAGTGCTTATTCGGAGAAGTGCTCGACGGCGGAATGCGATTAGTCATTGGGGCGAGACAGTGCAAGGCGAATGGGGAAAATCAGCGCAGATACGCGAGGAGATTGAACTGGACGCATTTGTTGTGATGCCGAATCACGTTCACGGCGTCATCATGATTAAGGATCCGCCGAGGAGGGCGACCGGCCGGTCGCCCCTACAGTGAGGACCGTCCAAGCGGTCATTGGGTGCGTTTGTGGGTGGGTTCAAATCGAGGGTCACAAAACGAATCAATGATTCGCGGGGTTCACCCGGTATGCCTGTCTGGCAGCGCAACTACTTCGAGCACATCATCCGCAATGAAGAATCCCTGAACCGAATTCGGCAATACATTCTGGAGAACCCGGCGCGGTGGGAATTCGATCGTGAAAATCCACTGACAACGCAACCTGAATCTGCCGATGCTTGGAGATGAAACGGATCGATATGAAATATCTTACGGCACTTAGTCTGCTATGGGCATTGGTAGGTCCGGTCGACTTGCCGGCGCAGACCGCTAAACCGACTACCCTCGCCGAGTTGGCCGTTTATAACGGGCCTGATCGTGAGCAGTTGCTCGCCGCGGGTGCGAAAAAAGAAGGCAAGGTAGTTTGGTACACGGCGATCGCCGGCGGATCCTACAAAGATCTCGCGCGCGCGTTCGAAGCGAAATACGGGGTGCCGGTGGAATCTTACCGAGGTGCGAGCCGCGACTTGATCGCCAAGGTTTTGGCCGAGACCCAGGCGAAGAAATATCTTATGGACGTGGCTGAAAGCTCACCGCCGCTTCTAATGTTGATGCGCGCCATGAAGCGGCTCACGCCGTTTTTTTCGCCGCACCTGGCAAAATTCGCCGCGGAATCCAAAGAGGAAGCGGGCAAAGGCACAGTCTACTGGGCGACCGATCGCGAGTCGTACATGGGCTTTGCATATAACAAAGAAAAAATTCCGGCGAACGCGGTGCCGAAGAATTATGACGGGCTTCTAAACCCGGCGCTGAAGGGCCGGATGGCGTTCGTCACGACCGACACGGGCTCCCGCACCGTCGGCGGGATGCTTCGCACCAAGGGCGAGGAATATCTCAAGAAGCTGCGCGCACAGGAGTTCACCATGCATGCGGTTTCCGCGCAGGCGCTCAACGACATGATCGTTTCCGGCGAAGTGGAAGCATCGCCTACGATTTTTCGCAATCACGCGCTGGTGGCGGCGGCCAAGGGCGCGCCGGTCGTTTGGGTGCCCATGGAGATCGTGCCGGCCAGCGCGGGAAGCGCTGCACTTTCGTCTACCGCGCCGCATCCGCACGCCGCCGTGCTGTTCGTCGATTTTCTTTTCAGCCCGGAAGGACAAAAAATTTTGGAAAGCTACGACTACGGCAGCGCGGTGAAGGAATACGGCTTTAAACGCTGGTATATAGAAAAAGGCATGTCGATCGAGCAGCTCGAACGCGAGGGCGATCGCTGGGAAAGACTGCTGAAAGACCTCGGCCGAAAGTAACTCTGCGCTAACCGCGCGGGGAATTACGTCAAAGAGGAGAATTGAATGCTTCGTCGATGGTTTTTTTGGATCGCTTGCATGGGTGTAACTTTTGTGACGGCGTCCGGTGCATTTGGTGCCAGCGAGCCGCTCAAGCTCAAAATCATTTATTCCTCCTTCACCGGAGCGTACACGCCGCTCTGGCTGGCGGTGGATGACCGGCTCGGCAGAAAATACGGTCTGGACTTCGAAGCGGTTTACGCCGGCCGCGCCCGGCCGCATCAGCTTTTGCTGAGCGGCGATGCGCAATTCGTCATTTCCACCGGCACCGGTGTCGTGTCGAGCTACGCCGCCGGCACAAAGGATCTGGTGATTATCGCATCGTTCATGAATACCGCCGGCTCGTCGATCTTTTCTAAACCACAGATCAAGACCGTCAAGGAATTGCAGGGGAAGAACATCGCTTCAGGTCGCCCGGGAGCGGTGACGGATATTCTGCTGCATTATATTCTCAAGCGAAAGGTCGGGTTGGAACCCGGACGCGACGTGAAGATTATTCCCGTCGGCGAAACTCCGGCGATCCTCCCTGCGCTGGAGCGCGGCGTGGTCGATGCCGCCATGTTGACGACGCCGTCGCGCTTGCTGGCGCGAAAAATGGGCTTTCGCGAGCTCCTCGATTTCGACGATCTCGGCGTGCAATATCCCTACGTCGGCATTTCGACGCTGAAGGCCAACGTGAAGAAGAGTCCGGACGTCACGCTGCGTCTGGTCCGGACATTGACGGACAGCATCCAGGTTTTCAAGACCAACAAGGAGCACAGCCTGGCGGTCATGAAGCGCTACCTGCGCGGCGCCAGCGACGAGATGCTCGAAGAAACTTACGGCTATTTCAGCAAACGCATGCCGCGCTATCCGTATCCTTCCGTGGAAGCGGTGAAGACGGCGCTGGAGATGATGGCCGATCAATTTCCCCAGGCCAACAACGTGGATGCCCAGGACGTGGTCGATCTGACCTATGTGAAGCAGGTCGAAGCCGGGCGCTAGGAAAGATGCAGTAGGGAGCGGATCGCGTCGAAGTGAAGATATAGGTAGACCGTCACGGAAATCAGACAAAGCGTCAGATAACCGATCTGGAGCCATTCGCCGCGCGCGATGGTTCCGATGTGTCGCAATCGCCGGGGCAAGCTGGGAATGAGGGCCAGTGCCTGCTGTCGAAGCATCGGCACGGCGAGAAGGTCAGCGACGATATTGTAGCCGTCCATTTCGAGCAAGTTGAACGGGTAGAGATTGATTACCGCGCTTTCCCAAAGTGACACGCCGATGCCGAACAACAGTGCTTGCGCGAGGCCCGCGTCGCTGAAATACGCTGCCAGAATCGCCGCGCTGCCGAGCACCACCTCGACCATCGGTCCGGCCATGTCCACGGTGATGCGCACGCGGCGAGTGGACATGAAGATATCGGTCACGTCGGCGTAAAACGTCGGCACGATCCCCTGCAAGAGAAAAAATCCAAGCTCGCGCACGCGCCGGCCGTACGCCTTACAGGCGAGCGCATGCACGAGGACGTGCAATACCGAGACGGCGAGCGCGGCGCCGAGCATGACGCTAGATAAAAGCAGTGGCTGAGTCTTGATGGAGTGAGCGAAGTTCACCGTCATAGGTCCGGGTTGGAAAGCCAACGTCAGAGCGACCACCGCGAGCGCGACGCTGAACCAGAAACTCAGCGGATAAAACAGCAAAAAGCCGCCGTATTTATAGATCAGCGAGCAGAGTCGATCGGCTTCGGGAATGCGAAACGCCAGGCCGCGCCATTTCTGTGCTGCCCAGGCGAAGGCGCGGGTCCAGCGCCGGGCGCGGGCAGCCGAAGGAGTCGACTGCCAATCGAGCGCGTACTGGCGCTCGATTACGCCGCAGTCGTAGAGCCGGGCAAGGAAGTGACGAATCACCATGTAATCGAAGGCGCCGAACGCGAGGTGGAAGGCGCGCGCGACTTCTTCCAGTGAATGGCGCCCATCGAAGCATTCCCAGAGAAAATGTTCCTTGGAGCTGAGCAGCAGATAGCTGTCGCGGCGAAGATTTTTCAATACGAAATGACGCGCCCCGTCGGCGCCGATAGGCTGGGCAGTGATCTCCCATTCCGTCGGCGGCAGCCGTTGCGGTTTGTAGGCGCGGTACGCGTGAAGGCTGTCGATTTCGATGGTCTCAAAGCCGCCGTCCTCCGCGGAACGGGTCAGGATCTCGAGCTTGGCGGGATCGGCCATAGGACGATCAGGTGGACTTGCGCCCGAAGGCAGACTGCGGGTTGCCCGGCGAATAGCCGGTGGCCTCCAGCCCCCAGCGCATCGCCTCGCGTGCCTGTTCGTTGGTGGCGCGCAGTCGCTCGATGAAGACGTTGACCATGCGATAGCAAATGCGCGCGGCCATTTCCGGATAGTCGGCGAGGATCTGTTGAAACGCTTTGCGTTCCAGTCGCAGCAGGGTGGAATCCTTTTCCGCGTAGGCAGTGGCGGAGCGCGGCGCGGCGTCGAAGAGCCCCATCTCGCCGAAAAAATCACCGCTGTGAAATCGGGTCAAAACGATGTCGACCTCGCCCTGCACATGCTTGCTGATAATAATCTGACCGGATTGCACGACGTAAAGAGAGTCGGACTCGCTCAACTCGCGAAATACCACAGCTTTGGCCGAGATTCGCGTGGAAACCAAAAGCGACGCCAGGGTCGACAGGCCCTGCTCGTTCAGGTCCTGAAACAGTGAGACGTCTTTCAAAAATTCCGGGACGGTCTGCATGAAAGTATTGCGGCGACCTACAATGCTAACCGCAGGCGTGGGGAAACGCAAGTTTAGGCGCGCGCTTGGAGATGTCGCGCGGCGATGAAATGCGCAGCGGATGGCTGCGCTCGGGGAATTCTTGGATTTCGTTCAGGCAGCCGAGGCGTATTTTCTGCGCGGCAGTTGCTCGTCGTGATCGTAAGCTCGGCGCGGCACAGGTTTTAGATCCCAGATGACGCCGAGCCAGGAGAGCATCTTCAACAAATAATAAGTGATGTCGATTTCCCACCAGTAAAATCCTTGGCGGGTGCAAGCCATGTGTTTGTGATGGTTGTTGTGCCAGCCTTCGCCCAGAGTGATAAGCGCCAGCCAGAAATTGTTGCGGCTCTCATCGCCGGTGTCGTAGCGCTTATTGCCGAACAAGTGCGCGAGAGAATTGATGCTGGCGGTGGCGTGAAACAGGATCGTGGTGCTGAGCACGAAGCCCCACACGAACAATTGCATACCGGTTACACCGAGGGTGGGTACGGTATGTTCGAGCAGCAGACCGCACAGATAAACACCGAGCCCGAGCGTCACGGGAATCGCTTTGTCGAAACGATTGAGCCAGACCAGCTCGGGAAAACGCGCGAAATCGCGAATCCGCTCATACTGGGTCGCGTAGTAACGCGTGCACATGAACCAACCGGCGTGCGAGCGAAAGAAACTGTAGTGAATCGGCGAGTGAGGATCGGCGGGCGTGTCTGACTCACGATGATGATTGCGGTGATTGGCCGCCCACCAGAGCGGGCCGCGCTGCGCCGATGAAGCGCCGAGCAGGGCGAACAAAAACTGCGCGGCGCGCGAGGTCTTGAAGGTGCGATGAGAAAAATAGCGATGATAGATACCTGTGATGGCGAACATCCGAACCAGATAGAGCGCCGCGGCGACTCCCACCGCGGTCCAGCTCCAACCGACCACAAAGATACCGAGACAGCCCAGGTGCAGAATCACGAAGGGCAGACAGCGGATCCAGTTGACGCGGTCGATGTCGCGGATCTTTCCCAGGACGCCGGCGGCGTGATAGTCGGCGTCGAACCATTGAACAAGATAGGAGGCGACAAGGTTAGTTGATTTTTGCTTCATTAAGCACGGCACGATACCATGAAGATCCTCGTCCTTCAATCATTTTCGCGGTAAAAACAGTTATTTAACAGGCGCACTGGACACTGTTGTCGCGGGTCCCCCGCGCGAAAATGGTCATACCGCGGCGGCGCTGCGGCAAATTCATGCCGGTGCAGCCTTTTGCGCTGGTCTTTTCTTGACAGTTTTCGCCGCACGGTGATAAGAGGCGCGCAGAATCGACTTCGAGATTGACTTCGCTCGCATACGCTGGATGTTCACGCTTATCGGCAAGAGTCAAAAGCTGAAGGAGGTGTCCCATGGCGTACACGGTCAAGAAAGTTAATGTCTGGGCAGGAGAGATCGCCGATCGTCCCGGCGGCTTGGCGAGCACGCTGGCAGCGCTGCAAGCGGCGGGCAGCAACATCGAATTCGTGGTCGCGCGCCGCGCGGCCGACAAACCGGGCACGGGCGTGGTTTTTCTTACGCCGATCAGCGGCGCAAAACAGAAAACCGCCGCCGAACGCGCCGGGCTTGCCACCAGCGAGAGCTTGCACTCGGTGCGGGTGGAAGGCCCGGACCGTTCCGGTCTTGGAGCGAAGATGGCCGACGCTCTAGCCAGCGAAGGAATCAATCTGCGCGGGATTTCCGCCGCCGCGCTCGGCCGGCGCGCGGTTTCGTACTTCGCCTTCGACAGCGCCGCGGATGCAGACTCTGCGGTGCGGGTGTTGAAGAAAGCGCTGCGCTGACGATTAAGCGCGAACGGTGAGTGGAACGGCGGCGCGCGGCTAAAGATCCATGCGCCGCTTCATACCCCAGCCCACCGTAGAAATGTCGATGAGATTGCCGTCGGGATCAGAGCCCCGGCCCTCGGCGTAGGTCGCTTCGCGCTCTTTCGGCGCGCCGGCGGGATAGACCTCGTTGATGCGCTTGGTGATTTCCTTGTTATCTTCGACGTGGAAGCCGAAATGATAGAGGCCGGGCTGATGGCCTGGCTCCTTGGGATCGTTGGCATTCAAAATGGCCAGGTTGACTTCGCCGTCGGAGAGATGCACTGAACCGTTTTTGGTGCGATACATTTCGGACATTTCGAAGACCCGCTTATAAAAATCGGCGAGCTTCTCGGGCTGATGGGTAAGGATGGCGAGGTGGCGGAGCTTGGGCATTTGCGTTTCTCCTTTGGCGGAAAATTAAAATCAGCGCTATCACCCGCTTTTGAGGCTGTCAATTCGACTTTGCGCTTCAAGCGCGGAAAGTCACGGCGCGCGGAGCAACTCCGCTTTATAGCTCGGTGACGTAGCGCGCAATGCGCTCGCGGCCGGAGCTGTCGGGCAGCGGGCCGCGCAGGGCCTGCATGTTGTCGGTGAGATGCTCGATTTTGGCCGTTGCCGGGATCGCACAGGTGACCGCAGGGTGGGAGATGACGAATTTCAGAAAAATTTGTGACCAGCTCGCGCAGCCAATCTCCTTTGCCCAAGGAGGCAGCGCTTTGCCGCGCACCTTGTTGAATAGAGCACCGGCGGCGAGGGGGCGGTTGACGAGGACGGCCATTTTCCTTTCCGCGGCGAGCGAAAGAAGCCGTTTTTCGGCTTCGCGCTCGGCGATGGAATAATTGAGCTGAACGAAATCCAATTCTTCACTGGCAAGCACGCGCGCCAGATCGTCGTAGGCGCTGGCGGTGTAATGCGTGACGCCGAGGTAGCGTACCCTGCCTTCTTGTTTCCAACGCCGCAAAGTCGTGAGATGCGTGCGGTAATCGACCAGGTTGTGGACTTGGAGCAAATCCATCCGCTGGGTGCGGAGCCGCCTGAAGGATTCCTCCATCTGCCGAATTCCGGGGTCGCGCCCGCTGGTCCAGACCTTGGTCGCGAAAAAGAGATTCTTTTGCACGCCCAATTCGGCGGCGAGGTCGCCGGCAACGGTTTCGGATCGGCCGTACATCGGCGAAGAGTCGAGAACGCTGCCGCCGGCGCGGACAAATTCCTGCAGCACCGCCTTGAGCGGTTCACGGGCCGCTTTCGTGGCGCCGACATCGAAGGTTTGCCAGGTGCCGAGGCCGATGGCGGGTAAGAGCTCTCCGGTTCTTGGTATGGGTTTTTTGATCAGCGAGTCGGCCATTGCTGCTGGTCCTTCGAAGACGAGTGCCGCTGCGCCGAAAGCGACGCGCAGGAAGTCGCGCCGAGATACGCGCTCGCCAGACATGCTGCAGAATCGAACGCGCGCGAGCCAAACTCAAGAGCGGGCTGGATTCGATCAGATGCCCATTTTGTCTTCGGGCTTGCGCTGGCGCTCTTTGATCCGCGGAATGCCGCTCCAGTCGCCCGACATCCAGAATTCCGTCAGGCTGCCGAAAACGCCGAGTGGAATGGCGAGCGCCATGATGAAATACCAGAGAGTATCGCTGAAGGTGCCGAGGAAGGACATCAGCGTAGCAATAATCTTGGCCGTGGCGCCGCCGAAAATCGCGCCCATAAAAAGCCGGGTAAAGCGCTGGATGCCGTACTGGGTCGCGTAGATGCCCCAAAGAATCGAGATGAAAAAAGCCAGGAAGGGCGCCAGGCAAAACGCGAAAATCGCACCGGCTTCCTGCCCGCGCAGCGACGTCTCTTCGAGTTTTTCCTCTTCGGTCTGGCTGCCGACGCGGACATCGCCGCGGATCACGCGGGTCAGATAATAAACCGCGCCGTGAATGCCGAGGTCCGGACGCAAACCGTCCCAGTAGGGTTTGGCTTGGGCCTCGAGTTTTTCCTTCGTCGCCGCTTCGGGAAGGAGCGGCTGCAACTGTAAGCCGGCATGAAAAGCGATTTGGTGTTCCTTGCGCGCGGCGACCACGACCACGCTGCGCCGTCTCTCTAATTCGTCGACGGGGAGTGCCGCGAAGGCCGCGCGCGAGATGCTCTCGATGTCTTCGCCGCCGAGGGTTCTGATTGTGAGGACCACGACGTTGGTGGCGGTCTCGGTTTTGAGTCGATGCAGGCGCAGAGTGAGATCGTCCAGGCTCGCCGGCGGAAACATTCCGGCAGTGTCGTTAACCGATTGTCGAAGCGGCGGCAGGTCGAACCCGCCGGCGCCGCCGGCCAGAATACTCAGCCAAGGAAGCAAAAGGAAAATTATCATGGCGCTTCAATGGTGCGGCACGCCCGGCGATAGAGCAAGGCGACTTCCGTCGCTGTCATCGGGAAGCCGAACTGCTGATTGCGCATGCGCAGGCGCTGGCCGGATACTTCGCAGATGATTTCTACGGCGCGCCGGAACGAGTTTTCGCCGGTGAGCAGACCACCGAGCGCGCGCCCGCCGCTGTCCTTGTGGCCGACTTCGTCGCGCAGGATCTCGCGAAATACAGTGGCGATTTTTCTTTCGATGCCATTTCTTTGCAGATTGCGGCAAACCTGATAAAGCGCGCCGCCGCCGCCTTCGGTGAGAGTGATTGCCGCGCGTTCCAGCGCTTCGTCGCGCCGTTTGATCTCCCGCCCGGTGATTTTCTCCGAGCCGTGCAGCAGCCCGGCGTAACTTTTCGAATACTTCGCCCGCGTCCTGGCGAGCTTTCGATCTTCGGCGAGCCAGGTGAGATCGCGCGGCGTGATTTTTTTGCCGCGGATCTCTTCCAGCAGATCCATGACCAGGCGCGCGTGCTTGGTTTCGTCGGCGAGCTTTTCGGTCAGCTCGGCGTAAGTATGCCGGTCAATGCCGCGATCGATATCCGGATGAAAGGCGGTCAGCGCGCCGATGATCGGTTTGATTGCAGAATATTCCTTGAACCCTTGCGCTTTGAGCCAGCCCAAATGCGCTTTGGCAGGCTTCGGCTTCGCGAAGAACGCGCGCACGACGGCTACCTCGGCACGGCGAAAGGCGCCGGCCAGCAGGATCAAGCGATCGATGCGCCGTCGGCTCGCGGCGGCATTGCGCTTTGACTTCATTTCGGGGCGGGCACGACCGTGCCGCATTTTTTGCACGTGCGGAGACTCTCGTCGCTGGAAAATTTCCGATACACCTGACCCACCGGATCGGCTCGGTAATCGCCGACTTCGACCGAAGTTTCGTAGACCTTGTCGCCGCATTGGTTGCAGAACCATTTGAAGTGATCGATCTCGCCGGGCCGGCGCTTACGCTCGAAGACGATGAACCAGGAGTCGGCCTCCAGTCGAGGCGAATGCGGTACCCCGGCAGGACAGAGATAAATCTGCCCGGCCTTGATCGCCGCCGTGTACTCTTTTCCGTTGTCGTCGCGGCAGACCAGATTCTGTACCCCGGTCAATTGCAACGTCACTTCGTCCGCCGGATCGATGTGAAAATCCCAGCGCTCCTTGCGTCCGCTGCTTAAAAACGCGATCGATTCCGAATCCTGCCACAGCACCCGGCGCGTTTTGCCTTCGGCTTTGACTTCATCGATGGCGGCTTTGACGTCGATCGGCAGCAGCTCTTTCATGTAATCGACTATAGCGCCAAGGAAAGCTTGTGGGCAACAGCGCTGATCGGCGGCTGTTCGCTTGACCCTCAAACGATCGGAATGATAAATCTGCAAGTATTCTGAGTTCGGAGGTGCCGCATGGCTGAGCGAGTCTGGGACAAATTTCTTACAGAACAGGACAAGGCGACATTGGTCGGCAAAGCGGAGCGCAAGATCGGTTTCGGCGAGCGTCCGGCGTTGCTATTGATCGATCTCTATCGCTGGGTGTTCGGCGACAAACCGGAAGCCGTGACCGAGGCGATCAAGACCTGGCCGGGGAGCTGCGGGCTGGCCGGTTGGAATGCGCTGCCGCACATTCAAAAGCTGCTCGCCAAAGCGCGCGAAGTCGGCATTCCGGTGATCCACGTCACCGGCATGGACGGCGTTGCCGTCGAGCCCTGGGCGTTTCGGCGCGACACCAAGAAGCGCGCGACTATGTCGAAAGACGAGCTCGATCGTTTTCGCCGGCGCTACGATATCGTCGACCAAGTCAAACCGATTCCCGGGGAAACCGTGTTCAAGAAAGTTTCGCCCAGCGCATTCTGGGGTACGCCGCTGGTCGGCCACTTAAACTTCCTTGGTGTGGATACGATCCTCACCTGCGGCGAAAGCACCAGCGGCTGTGTGCGCGCCAGCGTGGTCGATGGCACGACCAACCGGCTGCGCATGGTCGTCGCCGAGGAATGCGTGTTTGACCGGCACGAGGCCTGCCACGCAGTCAATCTTTTCGACATGAATCAAAAATACGCGGACGTGCTGCCGCTGGATGAGATCCTCAAGTATCTCGATGCCTGGCGCGCGGAGAAGGCCGGCCAGGTCGGCTACGCCAACAACGCCATCGAATATCTGAAAGATCTCGGCATCGGAGAGGAATACAAAGGGCTGCGCTAAGAAATTGGTCCAGTTGGAGTGATGGAGCAATGGAGTGTTGGGGGCAGTTAGCCCGTTACTCCACCACTCCATCACTCCGATTAAACCGATTCTTTAGTTTCCCGGTTCAGACCGATCCACGTAGTGGCCAGAATCAGCGCCGAGATGACCGCCATCGCCTGAAAACCGCCTTCGTAACCCATCTGTTCAACCAGCGCGCCGCAAATCAACGGGCCAATTGCTTGGCCGACCGAAGTCGAAGCGCGCGAGATGCCGAGGCTCAGCTCTTTCGCGCCCGGGTCGGCGGATTGCAGCGCAAACGTGGTCGCGCCGACATTGGTGAATCCGAAACCCATCGTCATGATCGCCAGAGGCAGTATGAGCGCGATCCAGCTCGAGCCCAGCGGTTGCAGCAAGAACATCGGCACGCCGATGGCGACCCCGAGCACGATGACCATCGCCGGCCGGATGCGATCGCACAGGCGCCCGCCGATGTAGCGACCGGCGGTGTCGGTCAAGCGCGAGATCGAAACCATCAAGCCGACGCTTTCAAGGCCGAGGCCGCGAAGATTGACGGCGAGAAAGGGAAACGCCACGCGGGTCACGCCAACCAAAAATAGAAACGATTGGCAGATCGCCAGACACGATGCGAGAAAAGGAATTTTTCCAAGAAGCCGTCGTCCTTCGCGCAAGATGTTCGGCTTGGCGCTGCGATCCTTCTGCCGATAACGGTGCGCCCCCGCAATAAACACGATGACGAGACCGACGAACTGCGGCGCAGCGTAAAGAATAAACAATCCGTCCGGGCCGAACCACTTCCCGACCAGCCCGCCGAAAAGAGGACCGATGCTGAAGCCGATGCCCAGCGCCGACGCCATTTGCCCCTGCACTCGGCCCTGGCGATCAGGCGGAGACTGGTCGAAGCCAATCTTTCGGAGCGAGAGAGCGAACATCGCTTCGGTTAGACCGAAGATGATCCATGCCGCGACGAAAACCGGCATGGCGCCCATGAATAGATAACCTGCAATGCTGGTGGCGATGCCGATGATCATGGCAGCGAAAAGAATCGCGCCGGCGCTGAAGTAAGTCGCCATTACGCCGGATAGAACATCGGAGCAGACGCGCCCGACGCCGTTGGCGACCAGCGGCACGCCGGCGGCAGCCACCGAGTAGCCGTGGGCTTTCATAAAAAACGGCGCGAGCATCGCAGCGCCGGACGAGCCGGCAGTCTGAAAAATCGCCGCGAGAACGTACAAGGTGAGAGGAGAAAAATTCATCGCGCGAGTATAGCAGCTTGTTTTCGCACCTACGAACCGGGTGAAGATTTTTCGATATGGACAGGCCAATGCGGTCTTGATAGAACCGCGATGAGGAGCGAAACATGGAAATTCCGCAGATTCAGATTCAAGATGCCAAGCAGAAACTCGATGGCGGAGAATGTATCTTTGTCGACATTCGTGATCCGGGCTCCTATCGGCAGGCGCACATTCCCGGCGCGCGGCACCTGCACGACGGCAACGTCCAGGAGTTTCTGCAGAGCGCCGACAAAGATAAAGGCGTTGTCGTCTACTGCTATCACGGCAACAGCAGCCTCGGCGCTACCGCGTTTCTCATCGAGAATGGATTCAAGAACGTCGCCAGCATGAGTGGAGGCTTCGAAGCCTGGCGGCAGATGTTCGAGCACGAAACCGGAGAATAGTTGTTGGTTCCTGGTTTCAAGTTTCTAGTTGATCGGGCGGAAACGCAGAAACTTAGAACTAGAAACCAGAGACCAGAAACTAAAAACAAGTGGAGGTTTCCATGGGCGTCATTCTCGGAAGCGGCGAATACAAGTACGAAGTGATCGAAAACTGGGGCAAGCTGCCGGGCGATTGGATTTTCCATGAAGTCGCGGCCGTGGCGGTGGACAATAAAGATCAGGTTTATTGCTTTACCCGCGGCAAGCATCCGGTCATCGTCTTCGACCGCGACGGCAATTTTCTGCGCTCCTGGGGCGACGGCGTGTTCAAGCGCGCCCACGGCGCCACCATTGGAGCGGACGACACGATTTTTCTCACCGACGACGGCGATCATTCGGTGCGCAAGTGCACGCTCGACGGAAAAATTCTCATGACTCTCGGTGTGCCCGGCAAAGCGGCGCCCTATCAAGGCGGTGAGCCGTTCAATCGTTGCACGCACGTGGCCTTCTCGCCTCAGGGTGATATTTATGTCTCCGACGGCTACGGCAATTCGCGTGTGCACAAATATTCGCCGGACGGAAAACTGCTTCTTTCCTGGGGCGAGTCGGGTTCCGATCCGGGACAGTTCAACATCGTGCACAATATCGTGACCGACAAAGACGGTTGGGTTTACGTTGCCGATCGGGAAAACAATCGAGTGCAAGTCTTCAACGGCAACGGCAAGTACGAGGCTCAGTGGAACAATATGCACCGTCCCTGCGCGCTCTACATGGACGTAACCAAGAAAGACCCGATCTGCTACGTCGGCGAACTGGGGCCTGGGCTCGGTGTCAATAAAGACGCGCCCAACCTCGGCAACCGCCTCGACATCTACGACAAAACCGGCAAGCGGCTGGCGCGGCTCGGCGACATTTTGCCGGGCGAAAAGCCCGGGCAATTCATCGCGCCGCACGGCCTCGCGATGGATTCGCACGGTGATATCTACGTCGGCGAAGTGTCGTGGACGATCATGGGACAGCACTTGAAACCGCCGCGAGAGCTGCGGAGTTTGCAGAAGTTAAAGAAAGTTTCCAATTGAAAGCGGGAACGAAGACACGTCACCGCTGAGGCGCAGAGTACACAGAGACCGGACTCATATTCATCAATTATTTTTCTCCGCGGCCTCCGCGTCTCTGCGGTGAAACCTTTTCAAGGAGCCTGTCATGCAAAGCAACGTCACTCAGCAGCGCGTGCCGGTTCATGGCGATCTCGGCCATTGGATTCACGTGAGCGAGAGTCCGCGCCACGTGCGTGTGATGTTCGGCGGCGAGACGATTGCCGACAGCAAGCATGCCAAGCTCTTGCGCGAGGCGGAGATCCTGCCCGCCTATTATTTTCCGAAAGAGGATGTGCGCACCGAACTGTTTGTTCCCAGCTCGTTCAAGGGTCAATGTCCGATCAAAGGCGAAGCTTCTTACTGGTCCGTTCAAATCGGTGATCGCCGCGCCGAAGACGCGGCCTGGAGCTATACGGCGCCAACTCCTGAAGCGGCCGAGCTGAAAGATCATATCGCTTTCGATTGGCCGAAGATGGACAAGTGGATGGAGGAAGACGAGGAAATCTTTAAGCACGCGCGCGATCCCTACAAGCGAGTCGATACCATGCCGAGCAAGCGCCACGTGCGCGTGGTCATCGACGGGTGCACAGTGGCGGAGACGCGCCGTCCGCATTTGCTTTTCGAGACCAACCATCCGGTGCGCTATTACATTCCCCAGGAAGACGTGCGTATGGACATGTTGGCGCCGAGTGCGACGACTTCGCGCTGCCCGTACAAAGGGCTAGCGTCCTACTGGTCGGTGAAACTCGGCGACGAAATCTTTCCCGACATCGTGTGGGGCTACATGGCGCCCATCCCCGAGTGTCCGAAGATCCGCGGCCTCGTCTGCTTTTTCCACGAACGCGGCTGTGAGATCTATGTGGACGGCGAGTTGCTGCCCACGCCGAACACCAAGTGGGTAAAGCCGCTCCGCCCGTAATCGCATCGCAGTTCGACCGACATGCGCGCTTTGTATTGGGATGGAAATGAGCTGAGCGTCCGTTCGACCTACCCAACGCCCGGATCGAGGATTGAGGATCGAGGATCGACGATGATCGGGGCGACCGGCGGTCGCTCTTCGGCGAGCGACAAACCCCGCGCTTTGATCAAAGTTCATCTCGCCGGCATCTGTTCGACCGACCTGCAGATCTTCAAAGGCTACATGGGATTCACCGGCGTCCCGGGCCACGAATTCGTCGGCTCGGTTATCGAAGGGCGGCGTGACCTCGTCGGTAAGCGGGTTGTGGGCGAAATCAATTTTGGCTGCGGCCAATGTGAAGCTTGCCGGCGCGATCTGGCCCGGCATTGTCCCAACCGAAGCGTCATGGGCATTCTCAAAGCCGACGGTGCGTTCGCGGAATATCTGGCGACCCCCGTGGAGAATCTGCACGTCGTTCCCGATAGCATCGACGACGAGGAAGCGGTTTTCGTGGAGCCGCTGGCCGCGGCCTTCGAGATCTTAACCCAGATCCAGCTCGACCCCGGCGACGAAGTCCTGGTGCTAGGTGACGGCAAGCTGGGAAATTTGTGCGCGCAGGCGCTACGGCTGAGCGGCGCGAAAATCACCGCACTCGGCAAGCACCCCGACAAGCTCACGCTGATCAAAAAGGCCGGCGTGCGAACGGTCTTGCTCAACGACTGGCAACCGCGGCTTTTCGATGTCGTCGTCGAGGCGACAGGTTCCGTTTCTGGATTGGAACTCGCGCTCGGCGCCGTGCGGCCGCGCGGCACGCTCATTCTGAAAAGCACCATCGCCGGCAATCATCAGGTTTCGCTTGCGCCCATCGTCATCAACGAGATCAACGTGATCGGCTCGCGCTGCGGTCCGTTTCCGGAGGCTTTGGAGGCGCTAGCCGGAGGGCGCGTGTCTGTGACCCCGTTGATTGAAAAGATCTATTCGCTCGACGACGGCGTGACGGCGGTGGCCCATGCGGCTGGCCGAGGAGCCCGCAAGATTTTGCTTCGCGCCGAAGGTTGATTATCGGCGAGAAAATTCACATCGCCATCCTATTTCCGAGTGAGCGACTCCACGAACTGTTTGGCGGTAGTCAGGTCGTATGAATATAATTTGCGCGCTATCGCGATGGCGCCGATCATGTCGCCGGACTCGGCCAGCTCGAGCAGGCGCGCTTCCTGCTCTTTTCTGTCGAGACTCTCAAGATGCGTGTAATCTTTCTTTTCCTCACCGCTGGCCGGAACGAGCGTATGGCGCGTAAGAGCATCTAAAAGCGTTTGCAGCTTCGGCACGACGCCCCACTCGACGCGCATAAGCGTTGGAGAGGCCAAGTGTACCGGAAAGTGCTGGTAGCGTGTCGACATTCTTCCGTTGGTCCGTGGCATCTTGCCGAAGACTCGCTCTCGTTCGGCGCCAAGCGCTATCGCAAGCTCGACGGTTTTACCGGCCAATTCCAGCTCCAGGATTCGCTTCGTAATGGTCGTCGTGCTCGATCGCGTGCTTTGATCAGGGACTTCTTGACGTTCTTTCACCATGCGCGCGGAGCGCAGCTCAGAGAAGGGCAGGAACAGAACGACAAAGTCCTGCGCATCGAAGTGATCATTCAAGTAGGAGCGAAATTTAACGAACAGGCCGTTGTCGGTCATGCGCACCAGCCAATTGCCTGGGTGAAAACGGGCGATGATGACTTTTTGATAGATGAGCACGAAGAGAATCATGAAAGCCGCCACCACATAGGCCGGCCAAGCCCCGTTGAGGCGCGCAAAGACAATCAAACCGGCGGAAGCCAGGAACAGCACCAGAGCGCCACTGATAGCGCTCACCCGCGAGTAAGCGAACACAAGGTCGCGTTGACTCATGGGCACCTCTTTCAAGCGCAAGAGCTGCATGTGACTAACCGATATTCTCTGTCTTCACTGCTTACAAGCCGGGCAGCGAAGCTTTGCCGTTGATCCTCAATGAACCAATTTCTCGGAAACCGGCCCGCAATTAAGCCGCTCGAGGACGGTAAAAATATAGTGTGCTGTTGCCGCCGCCGTAACGATGGATAACCGGCCGTCGGCCGGCCAGGATGGCTTCGATGCGCGGGTCAGAGAATCTCGCGTTATAAGGTTCCATCCAGTTGAGTTCACCGCGCTGATCTACGAACGAAAGGTCCTGGGGTTTGTCGGTATATATTTCTACTATCCGTGGATTATGGATGGCGTCCAGCAGAAAACCGACAGCTGCGTGCAAGCTCCTCCCATCGACGGTGACTGCGTAAAGATTTTCGCCTTGGTGGTTGGCAATCTCGGCGATGTACACGAGCGGCAAGATTGCAAAATTCTGATAGTGAATCGCTCTTTCTCCGCGCGCCATTTCCAGAGGCAGGCTGCCGTCTTTGTCGATCGATGACAACGCACGTCGATAAGTTTTTATCGCCGCGGAAAACAGGGCCTGGTCATTGGTAACAACGCCGACGATCGCAGCCTCCAGGCCTCTCCAGTAGAAGTGATTGTTGCAGCAGTCGCGCGGTCCGCCGGAGATGCTCAAGTGCTTTTTCGTGACATTGTTAAGCCAATCGTCAATGGTTTGTCGGCTTTCCGCTTGTACTCCTGGATCATCTCGGACGATTGAATAAGCGAGCGCCGCAGATACCGTCGTCCAGACCGAATCATACCAGGCTTGCCGCCCGTTGCTGTGCTCGAAATTAAGTAGTGCGTCTTTGCTGGCCCAACTCTCAAGAAGCCGCACGACGCATTTCGCATACACAGCGTCTTGGGTCACGAAATAGAACTCCGCCATGTCGGTTACCGAACCCTGAAAGTTCCGCAAG
>Ga0310810_10001952_pt1 | contig 21899 bp, 24 predicted proteins | sample NCmetagenome_FD_207641 | JGI IMG/M metagenome (GOLD analysis project Ga0310810, IMG submission 207641) | Soil microbial communities from experimental microcosm in Duke University, North Carolina, United States - NC | ecosystem: Engineered > Artificial ecosystem > Soil microcosm > Unclassified ... | reverse complement strand
GGTCATCCGCGGCGCACGAAAGAGTGAGTAGCATTACGCATGATTCTACGTTGAGACGGCGCAGGGCAGAACGGCGCACTGCACCAACCGCGCACTGCACCAACCACGCACTGCACCAACCACGCATTGCACCAACCGCTCACGGCACCAACTACGCGGATCAACTACGCGGATACAACCACATGCATCCACGCGCCGCTCAACTGATCGCCACGCTCGGCTTGCAGCCGCATCCGGAAGGCGGATTCTATCGCGAGCTGTTTCGCTCGGCGACGGTGGTCACGCCGACCGACGATCGCGGGCCGCGAGCCGCGCTCACGACAATCTACTTCCTCCTCACCGCCGAGACCTGGAGCCGCTGGCATCAAGTCGACTCCGACGAGGTCTGGCATCTCTACGAGGGTGGGCCGCTCGAGCTTTTCGAGCTGGACCCTTCAACGCATTCACTCGAGCGTCACCACCTGGCTCCTGTCGACGGTGGGGAGCAGAGCCCGGTTCACGTAGTCGCAGCCGGACGATGGCAGGCCGCGCGGTCGCTCGGGGACTACACGCTGGTGGGATGCACGGTCGGTCCGGGATTCGATTTCGCCGACTTTCGACTGCTCGCGCATGATCAGGCCGCAGCGGCTGCAGTCCGCGACGAGTGGCCCGATCTTACCTTTCTGGTGTGAGCCGTGGGCGTCACTTCGCCGACGTGCCGACAGCATCGACGTTCGAAGGAGGACTCCAGCAATGACACCAACATCAGCCCCGCAATCACGTCGTCAGTTTCTCGCTGGAGCAGTCGCCGTCGGAGCCTCAGCGGCCGTTTCCGACATTCCCGGAGCGTACGGCCAGCCCGCGCATTCGCCGGTTGTGCTGGTGCACGGCACCTGGCACGGCGGATGGTGCTGGCGACGCGTCGCCGACCGATTGACCGCCAGTGGACGCTACGTGGTCGCGCCAACGCTCTCCGGCGTCGGCGAACGGTCGCACCTGGCAAGTGACGCGATCGATCTCTCCACGCACATCGATGACATCGTCAACGAGATCAAATGGAAGGACCTCGATCGCATCGTGCTCGTTGGTCATTCCTACGGCGGCATGGTCATCACCGGAGTCGCCGAGCGGATACGAGAGCGCATTGCCGCGATCGTCTATCTGGACGCGGCCGTGCCACTGGATGGGCAGTCGTGGTCCATGCTTCGCAACGCCTCCGCGAGTCCATTGCCGGTTCCTACGGTTCCAGCGCCACCGGCGGCGAACTTCAAGGTCAACGCGAACGACGTGGCGTGGGTGAACAGCAAGCTCACACCACATCCGACGAAGTGCTACACTGAACCGCTGCGGGTGAGCGACGCGTACCAGTCCATCCGCGCGAAGGTCTACGTTCGGGCGCCGGTCTTCCCGCAGGCCGCGTTCGATGCCGCGTACGCGCGCTGCCGCGCCGACCGTGGGTGGAAGACGTTCGAGATGACGTCCGGCCACGATATCATGATCGATCAGCCGGCGGAGCTCGCGGCTCTTCTCGAGTCGCTGGGGTAGCGGCGGCTTCACGTTCTCCTCTACATCGCCGCTGCCTTCGCCAGCCACGGCCATGTCGGCCCGGACAGCACTTCACGAACACGTTACGCAGCCGCCGCCCGCTGCATAAGATTCGGTCGTCATGTGTGACAACCGCGCAACGCCAAGCTCTCCGTGTGATTACGAGCATCCGGCGCACCCGGGGGCGTCGGTTCGCGGCGGGCTGTTGCTCTTTTCCGACGACTCTCGTGGTATATCGTGAGCGCCTAATTGGCGTTAGGCCGCCACAAGATTGCCGGACCGCATGCCAGATCACGTCACATCACTCAGTGGCCCCGTTGAGTTCATCGACGGGAGGCTCGTGCTACAGATCCCCCTCGCCGCGGGCGGCGATCAGTTCCTCGCGGCGAGCCGCGGCATCGGCGTCGTCATCGACGACTACCTTGAGGTTACCATTCCCGATTGGCTCGCCCAACAGCTGAGCATCACTGAAGGCACCGTCGTGACCGTTGACAATCGTGGCGGGAAGTTCAACATCGCGCCGGAGCCGGCTGGCTAGCGATCGCGCTCTCGACCGGCGGCCTAACGTCCGTTGGAACTGCCGAGCGCTGCGGAGCATCCGGTTTCTCGCCAGCATCAGGTATCTTTAGGTCAGCATCGCGGCGCCCTGCCAGTCGGGCGCTCGCAGTTCAACTTCGGGGCGTTAGGCTGACGTTGCGCGCCAACTCTAGGCACTACAACTGCCTTTTCTTGAGTTTGGGAGCGGCGGAACAACAAGCCCTGTTCGGCCAGCGCCGCGGGCGTCGAAGGCAGGGACGCCGAGCCCCGGGACGCCATGGAGCGCCGCGCATCAGGGTGAGCCACTTACAGCCGTGGCGCGAGGTCGTCCGCGCCCTGGCGGCATCAATCGGGTCGGTCTGTCGCCCCGCCGCCGTCGGCCTCAGGTCCGGACGACGTTTGCTCGACGTGCGCGAGGCTCCTGCTTCAATCGCAATCCAACTTTCATAATCGCACTGATCGCCGGCACGAGCTCGCGTCCGAGCTCGGTGAGCGAGTATTCGACCGACGGCGGCGATGTCGGCATGACGCTGCGCGTGATGACGCCTTTGCTCTCGAGCTCGCGCAATCGCGCGCTGAGCACTTTCGCCGAGATGGCGGGGATGTCGCGGCGAAGCTCACTGAAGCGTCGATCGTTTGCGCTCAAATACCACACCACATTCGGCGTCCAGGCGCCGCCGAGCAGCGACATGCATTCGGTGAGCGGACACTCGGGCGGCGTGACCTTTGTCTTGCGCATTCGCAATCCCATATCGCCTCACGTCGATCGACATCGAGTTACCAAACGGAAACTCGATCGGGTTACCAGTCGGAAACTACAATCTGCTAGTAACTATACGTTACCAGCTGCATCTTGGTAACTAGTACGACTAAAATCTTCTCCTGAACACGTACACCCACAGGAGAATCGTATGGAACAGCACGAGTCGCGGCCGCGTGTGCGCCGCGGATTTCCACAAATGTTGTCGATTGCCGTCGTGGCGATCGTGCTTGCATCTGTCGCGGGAGTTGGCGTCGGGATGGCGGGGGCGGGTCAGAAGTGTTCGACATCGCAGGCGTGTTGGGATCCGCCGTACAAGAACATGCCGGACATCGCCCCACCGATCGTTCGTACCAACACGTACCTTCCCGTTCCGGACGCAGCGCGCGGACCGGCGATCGACCCGGTCAAAGGGTATCGCGTCGAGTCACTCGGCGCCGGGGCGTTTCTGGTGACGGACGGTGTCTATCAGGCACTGCTGATCGTGCACGCCGACGGTGTTGTGCTCGTCGACGCGCCGCCGTCGATCGGTGCGAAACTCAGTCGGGCGGTCGCCGAAGTCGCGCCGGGGAAGAAGGTCACGCATCTGATCTACAGTCATGCGCACATCGACCACATCGGGTTCGCCGGCGAGATCGCGAAGTCGAATCCAGGCGTCGCGATCATTGCGCATGAGGAAACGCTGAAGCTGCTGGCGCGTGCGAAGGACGCGAATCGTCCGCTCCCGACCGTGACGTTCGCCGGCGTCGCGACACCGTTCCCGGTGACGGCCGGGAATCAGTCGCTGCGCCTCGAGTACCCTGGCCCGAATCACGAGCCGGGCAACATCGAGATCTTTCATGACGCGAGTAAGACGCTGATGCTCGTCGACGTCGTGTTCCCCGGGTGGATGATGTGGCGCCGGTTCGCGCTCGCGCAGGACATTCCTGGCTATTTCGAGACCGTCCGGTCGCTCAATGGAAAGTATGATTACAAGACGCTCATCGGCGGCCATCTGAACCGCGTCGGTACGAAGGAGGATGTCTCGACACAACTCGCGTTCATGAGCGATCTCCACGCGGCGGCCGCCGACGGGCTCTCGACGACGAAGATGGGCGAGGGCATGAGTGCGACGGATCAGACGAACGCATGGGCGGTATTCGACAACTACATCGACCGGGTGACGATCCACTGCGTGAACGCGGTGACGCCGAAGTGGAAGAACCGTCTCGCCGCATTTGACGTCTACATCTACGACCAGTGTTTGTCGATGGAGCAGAGTCTCCGCATCGACGGGCCGAGTATGTAGGTCTGATGAGAGGAATGGGCGGCCGCGGTGGCCGCCCGTTCCTCAGCGCGAGGCTGGCGTGCGAGGGCCGAGGGTGCAGGCCGCGTCGCGACCTTTGCGTTGGGCCATTTATCCAATCGTCTGGCAACCAAAATCGTGCGACGCTCACCGCGAGCTTGAAGTGGTCCTGAGCCCCCTCACCTGACGGCGTCGGGCATCACGCGCTTTGCGCCCACAGCAACGACGCCGAACAGGATCAGCGCGGCGGCGAACGACACGATCATCCCGCGCTCGTGATGCATCTGCACGAGCGTGCCCATCAGCGCGACCCCGATCGAGCCGCCGACCTGCCGACCTGCGTTCAGGATTCCTGAAGCGACACCCGCCATTCCGGCTGGGGACGACGCGAGCACGCCCGTGGTCATCGCCGGAGTGATGAACCCTAACGCGATGCCCAACAGCCCGAGGCCGACAAGGATGAAAGCGGTCGCCGGAATCCACACCGATGCCGCCATCAGTGTCGCGCCGGACAATGCGATGATCTGTCCGGCGACGAGCCGCGGCTTGAAGTGCATGTCCCCGCGGTAGCGATCGATCAGTCGTGTCGTGACGGTCGGCATCACGGTGAGCGGCACGATCATCGCGCCGGTCGCGAGCGCGCTCAGGTGATGGACGTTCTGCAGGTAAATGGACTCGACGAACAGGATGCCGTACACGCCGAGGCTGATGACGATCCCCGCCGCGACGCACGCGACGAAGGCGGGACGCGAGAAGAGCGCTGGCGGAAACACTGGCGATGCACTTCGTCGCTGCGTCGTAACGCCTAACGCGGCGAGTGCGAGAGCGATGGCAAATGCGGCAAGCACGCGCGGAGCCGTCCATCCGACATTGCCGGCCTCGATCAACGCGTAGCTGAGCGACCACAGGGAAAGCGAGACGCTCAGCTGGCCCGTCCAGTCGAGCCCGCGGGTCGTGCTGGTGTTCGTCTCCTCGATGAACGCGCGCACCATCAACAGCGCGATGATGCCGGTGGGTACGTTGAGGAGAAAGATGCTCCTCCACCCGAAGTAACTCGTGAACACGCCGCCGAGCGCGGGGCCGGCCGCGAAGCCGAGGCTGACGATCGATGCCCAGAACGACACCGCGCGCGCACGCGCGAGCGGGTTCGGGTAGGCGTGGCTCAGCAGCGCGAGGGAGGCCGGCAGCATCATCGCGGCGCCAAGCCCCTGCCCCATTCGCATGACGACCAGAAAACCGACACTCGGCGAGAGCGCGCACGTCAGGGACATCGCGGTGAACAGGCCGAGTCCGAGTTGATAGAGGCGCTTGGCACCGTACCGGTCGCCGAGGGCGCCACAGGTCAGCACGAGGCTCGCAAAGACGATCGTGTAGGCGTTCACGATCCACTGCAGCCCGCTCATCGTACCGCCGAACTCGCGGTGCATCGAGGCCACGGCAACGTTGAGCGCCGTGGTGTCGAAGAGGACGAGGAAGAAACCGAAACAGATGGCGTACAGCCCGTAGGGGCGCTCGCGCTCGAGTGTCATGGCGTGCGTTGTCATGCACTGGAACCTAGACGCGCCGGTGTATCATGAGTAATGATTCTTTACGAAGCCTCCTATCACGAACAGTGATACCAGCGACACCGGTGACACCTATGGACATTCACGACCTGACCGTTTTTGCTGCCGCGGCACGGCACGGCAGCGTCACGAAAGCCGCTCAATCGTTGTCGACAGTGCAGTCGAACGTGACGACGCGCATCCGGCTCCTCGAGACGGAGCTCAACGTGCAGCTCTTTCACCGCAACCATCGCGGCATCACGCTGACGGAGAAGGGGCAGCGCCTCCTGCCGTACGCACAGCAGATGCTGTCGCTCGTCGAGAACGCGAAGGCAGCGGTGTCGGACGCTCGCGAGGTGGGCGGCACACTGCAGATCGGCTCGTTGCAGTCGACTGCGTCCGCGCGATTGCCCGACGTGCTCAAGGTATACGCGGCACGACATGCACGGGTGGACATCGGCGTCGCCACCGGTACGAGCGCGGAGCTGGTCGCGAAGGTGCTCGAATCTCGCCTGGACGGTGCGTTCGTCTCAGGCGTCGAGGATCATCCGGACCTCGACGTGATCGCGAGCTTCGTCGAGGAGCTCGTGATCATCACGCCCGCGCCCTACCAGACAGTGCGCGCGTTCCTGAAGCAGGGTGCGATGGCGAAGCTGCTCGTGTTCAAGGTCGGGTGTCACTACCGGCAACGGCTCGAGCGCTATCTCGGAACCGAGGGCGTCAGCATGCTCAGTCCGATGGAGTTCGGAACGATCGACGGCATCATCGGGTGCGTCGCCGCGGGGCTCGGGCTCTCGATGCTCCCGCGGTCTGTCGTCGAGCGGTCCGCTCGGAGAAAGGAGGTATCGATCCACCAGCTCGCGAAGCCCTATCGGTATGTGGAAACGCAGTTCGTCACCCACAAGGCGCAGGTGCGCTCACTGGCGCTGAGCCGGCTCATCGACGTGATTGCCAGCGAAAGAGCGAAGCTGGCACGCGAGGCTCCGCCGCGGATCCCCCGCGCTACACTCGAACGGTCATCACGATGACATTGGCCGGGGCTCATCCCGCCAGCCTCGGCTGGTAGCGACCGGGATCGCCCCGAACCACGTTCAACTCGCACGCATGCGCCAGACCGAGATCGACGACGCCGAGTGGGAGAATGCCGACAACTGGCATGCAGGGTTCTACTTCAGCCGCCGCGACAGTCGCAGCTTCGTCCCAAAGCGGGGTTTCCCCGGTGCCACGGTGAACTTCGCGCGGCCGGCTGGCTACGGATTCCTCCTCGGCGTACTGGCGTTCGTCGGCCTAATGGTGTGGCTCGGCGCATAGAGGCCACGAGAGTGGACCGGACGACAGAACCGATGTCCGGTGCGCCGACCCGGCGACGTTTCGTGAGTGCGAGCGGCGCGGGCGACTCGGCTCGGACGTTCGAATCCCGCCTCCGACGGTGATGCCGTGCTTACTTCGGTGCAGTCGCTCGACGAGATGGACGAGCAGATGTGGAACCTCCTGCAGCGCAACCTCGCGGGCGTCACAGAGGCCGAGGCCGATTGGCGTCCGCATCCGGAGGCGAACAGTGTGCGCTGGCTGGTCGGCCACCTCGCCTGGTTCGAGGAATGGGCGGGAGACGCCCTGAGCGAGTCGGGCCGCTACCTCGTCGATCGCGATCCGACCGCGTACCTCGACGGCACCATCCCGGAGCTTCTCGATCGGTTTGCCGCGGCGCGCGCGCAGTACCGAACGCGCCTCGAGGCGCTCGACGAGACAGCGCTCGCGCGACAACTGAGCTACTTCGGGCGGTACGACGTGTCACGTCTCGGCCTGCTCAAGACGCACACGTTGCACCTGGCAGGTCATCGGTTTCAGATACGGTACGTGCGAGGCACCTACAGCCGGGCACACGGAACGCGAAAGGCCGACTTCGATCCATGGTAACGTCGGCGCCTAACGAACCGACCGGAGACCTTCCCTTGACCGAGCCACAGCGCAAAGGGGCGGAGCTCAGCCGGATCCTTCTCGTCGAAGGCACCGCGGGCGTGGGGAAGTCGACGTTGCTCGATGCCCTGGTGCGTGAGTATGTCTCGACTCGGCCACCGCGCCGATTACGGACGCTGTTGCATCTCACACAGGCGCATACCTATGGTCCCCTCGCACCCAGTGAGGACCGCGGCACGCTGACCGTCGCGGACAACGTGCGCCATCTCGATCAGGTGGTCGCGACGCTCGAGTGGTGCAGTGACGCGCTCACGTCGGAATCGACGCCGAAATTCTTCGCGTTGATCGACACGTTGCACGTGACGCACTGTCACCGCCCCGGAGTAGTCGTGTGGAGCGACGTCGCGACCGCCGACGCGCGCCTCGCACGACTGGGCGCGCGGCTGGTATTTCTCGAAGCGAGTCCCGAGACGATCTGGCACCGTGGCATTCTGCCGCGGGCCGAGGAGTCATTCATTCGCGACTACGCGCAGCGGCGCTTCGGGCCGTCGCTGGAGGAGATCCATCGACATTTCATGGCGGAGCAGACACGCATGCGCGCGCTGCTCGACCAGAGTCGCCTGCCCTCTCTGGTACTGGATGCGGACGCCGACATGGAGAGCAACGTGGCGCGGGCGACTGAGTTCTGGCTGGCGTAGCGGTTCCCGCGCGCGCTTATTGGTCGTTCGCAACGTCGCTGGACATCACCCGGCTGCCTCAAGATTCCAAGGCTGAGCACGATGGGGACCCTGGCCATGCGCGCATTTCTTACCCGAGTGTTGCTCGCCGCCGCGATGACACCGTCGCTGGCTGCGAGCACGCTCGGCGCACAACGTACGCGCGACACGCGGCCGAGCGACTACCTGTACGTGTGGTCGGCGGCGGCCGACAGCGTGAGCCCCGACTTCCTCGCGGTGTACGATGTGCGCGCGGCCGCTGGACGCTACGGAAAGCTCGTGACTACCGTGCCCGTGCCGGGACGCAGCAATGGGCCGCATCATAGCGAGCACACGCTCGCCGCTGACGACCAGCTCTTCGCCAACGGCTTCCGATCGGGACACTCGTTCATCTTCGACCTGCGAGTGCCAACGGCGCCTCGACTCGTCAGGGAGTTCGGCGATGTCCAGGGGCTCATGCACCCGCACAGCTTCTGGCGCCTGCCGAACGGAAACGTGCTCGCGACGTTCCAGATGCAGCACGAGGGGAACGCCATGGTTCCCGGCGGCCTCGTGGAGATGAAGCCTGACGGCACGGTGCTGCGCGTGTCGTCGGCCAACGGTCCCGGTGTGGATCCCGGGATCCGACCGTACTCCGCGGCCATTCTGCCGAGCATGGATCGCGTGGTGACCACCACGACCGACATGGACGGCCGCGACTCGACGCGCTTCGTGCAGGTGTGGCGCCTCTCCGACTTGAAGCTGCTGCACACGGTTGCGCTCCCCGACGGCCCACGCGGCGACGAGGCCATGCGCACCGCCGAGCCGCGCGTGCTGGCCGATGGCAAGACGGTGCTGGTGTCCACGTTCAACTGCGGGCTGTACCTGCTCGAGGGTATCACCGGCGATACGCCGAGCGGCCGCCTCGTCTCGTCGTTCCCGCGAAAACCGGGCACATCGTGCGCGGTGCCCGTGGTGTCGGGGCATTACTACGTCGTCACGGTGCCGTCATCGAGCGCGGTCGTGAGTCTCGACATCAGCAACCCCGCTGCGCCGCGAGAGGTTTCGCGCATCACGTTAGGCGCCGACGACGTACCGCACTGGATCGCCATCGAGCCCAACCAGCGGCGCGTGGTGATCACCGGATACCGTTCGCTCAAAACGCGCGTGCTGCTCGCGAACTTCGACCCCGCGACCGGGACGCTCACGCTCGACGACCGCTTCCGTGCCGAGGGGAGCAGCGAACCCGGGTTCCGCATGGAGCGGACGACGTGGCCGCATGGTGGCACGTATGACGCGATCCCGCATGGTGCGGTGTTCAGCCGGCCGCGGCGCTGACGCCTGGTCAGCGCTTTGGCGGTGAGCTTCCCTTCAATTGACGCTGGTACTCATCGTTGTCGAAATGCCCGTCCGACCTGGCAATGAGGCCATTGGCGCCGATCGTCCACCGCTCGTAGCCGCGCAAGTTGACCGCCTTGCCCGTCCCACCCGGGCCGGTGTTCGTTCCTGTCCACGTCCAGTGGAAGATCGTCTGATCGTTTTCCTGGCGCAGCGAATCGAGCCTGACGACCATATCCGGAAACGCCGCCATGTATGCGCGGGCCGTCTCGGTGATTGCTGCGCGCCCAACCGACGCAGCACCGTTCACGATCAGTGAGCCATCCTCGTCGTAGAACGCGGCAAACTTGACAGGATCCTTGCCACTCCAGGCAGCGGCGTATCGAGTCGCAAAATCGGTCAGATCACCATTTGGCATCGGCTTCTCCTTCGGAGTGCAAGCCGTGAGGCCTACGAGAGCGGCGCCCATCACGACAATCGCGAGGTGCTGCCTAACGCCCTGCTGTGGCGGAGACATCACGGTTTCTTCGGGAGAGCGGTAACCGAAGTGCGTGGCTCCAGGAGATGCTCCACAAAGGCAAGCTTCTCTTCGAGCTCATGGAGCCGGATCTGCGAGTCGGCAAGCGCTTCGCGTGTGCGCTCCAGTTCCTCCAGGGCAGAGGCGGTCGGACTGGCGTCGGCCTGCAGATACGCTGCATACAGTGCGCCGGGTGCCTCGGCATAGAGCTCCGTATATCCGCAGGCACCGCAGACCCTCGCTGAGACCGTGCAGCGTTCCGGTCGCTTGAAGAGCATCGCGTTGGGTCGACGCTGTACTTCGACCTCCAGGTCCTGGCGTGTGTTGCTGTCGCCTCGGTCGATCACACGCACTCGCGGGATCACTGCGTCGGAGCCACAGCGAGTGCAGACCAGCGGGTCGGGCATTGCACTTCCTCTTAGCAATGAGAAGACCGCAAAGAATCGAAACGGATACACCTAACGCTCATCGTTCAGCTGCGATACCTGTTGGACAGCACCCCGGCGAGCATACGCCAGGAGATCATCGTCGCGCACCGGGCCGCACATCGCCCGAGAAGATGCACGAGCGCGTGTGGCGATGTCGAGCGCGGCGAAGAAACAGCAAGCCACCGAATGCAGCCCACCGAGCTGGACGCATTTGGAACCTTGACCGCCCGGTGTTAGCGTATCTCTGTGCGTGACAGTGCGCCCGGACGATCATGAGCATCGACATCGCCGCGTTGCGGCCCAAGCTCGAGGCGTCGCTCGGAGAACATCTCCAGCTCGGCGCCCTTCTGGGACAGGGAGGGTTCGCCGCCGTATTCCGTGCACACGATCCCTTCCTCGAGCGCGACGTCGCCGTCAAGGTGCTGGACCCGTCGCTCGCCGTCGACGCCGCCCTCGAGGAGCAGTTTCTGCACGAAGCTCGGACGATTGCCGCCGCCGAACATCCCCACATCGTGCCGCTGTACGCCGCGGAGTCCGCCGGAGGACTGCTGTATCTCGTCATGCGGCTCCTCCCCGGGCAGTCCCTCGAGGATCGTATCGCGAAGGGAAAGCTCCCGGCCGCGGAAGCGACGAGGATCGCGCTCCAGTGCGCCGGGGCACTGGCCGCGGCGCATGCCGTGGGCGTCGTGCACCGCGACATCAAGCCCGCGAACATCCTCCTCGACGCCAACGGCAATGCGACCGTCACCGACTTCGGCATCTCGCTCGTCACTTCGCGACCGGCGCGTGAGCTCGCCGGATCGACCGCCGGAACCCCGCACTACATGAGCCCCGAGCAGTCGCTCGGTGAACACGTCGATGGACGGTCGGACGTCTACGCGTTAGGCGTCGTACTCTACGAGATGCTCACGGGCACGCTCCCGTTCCCGGGGCGCAACGCTACCGAAGTGATCGCGAAGCACATCTCGGCGCCCATCCCCAAGGTCTCGGAGCGCGAGCCCGAGGCGCCAGTGGCGCTCGTTCGGCTGGTGGATCGCATGTTGGCCAAGGACCCGGCGACGCGACCCACGGCCGCCGAGCTGGTGAAGGAATTGACCGCGGCGAGCACGCCGGACGCGCTGCTGACACCGTCGCAGGTGCGACGTCGACGCTGGAAGCGGCGCGGAGTTTACCTGGGGATCGCCGTCGTGAGCGCGGGAACCGTGATCTACTTCGCCGTGCGCATAGCCGCACAGTTCATGTCGCTCATGCTGGGTGGCGGCGGTGCCGATCCGGCGTTGCTCGCGTCGGGGAGTGCGGTGCCCGATTCGATCGTGCGCCTGGCGCGTGAGACGGGGAGCGTACTCGCGAACGAACGCGTCGGGGTTGTTTTCATCCCAGCCAATCGCGGCTTCGCCGATGCGTTGCTGGTGACCGACTCGGCGCTCATTCGCCGCACGCCGAAGGGCATCGTGCGGCGCTCGATAGCGGAGAGCGACGTCAACTTTCAACCAATGAAACGCGGTAAATCGAAGGGCGGCCTTCTCATCGTGAAGCGGAAGGGAGCGACTCCGGACACGCTGTATCAGGACTTGAGCGGCCGGGAGGTGATGCGATTGCTCAATGAGATCACGACATGGCAGCGTGCACAGAAAACGCGGGACTCGACATCGAAGTAGTCGCGGCTTTTCGTGGAGAGACTCTAGAACGTCGTTAGGCAGGACTACGCCTTGCCTACTGGGTAGCGCAGGTGCGTAACGCCTACGCCCGCGATCACCGTCGGGTTGCCGAGGACGGCTGGCGTGCCGGCGAGGTGGTCGAAGAGTCGAACTCCGGAGCCAAGAAGAATCGCCGCGATGTCGACGCTGATCTCGTCGAGGAGGCCCGCATTCAGCAGCTGCTGGATGGTGTCAGCGCCGTGGACGCCAACGGACTTTCCGCCGGCGGCCGCTTTGGCCTGGCTGACGGCGCTTTCGATGCCGTCGGTCACGAAGTGGACCGTCGAGTTGGGTCGCGGCCATCCGTCGGGGATGCGGTGAGTGAGAACGAACGCTGGCCCCCACCCGTGATTTCCGCCCCAGCCCTGGGCGACCTCGAACGTGCGTCGACCGGTGAGCACCGCACCGAGCTCGGACGTGAGACCGCGAATGTGCTCGGCGCTCGGCCCGGACACCTTGAACGTCATGGGGTCCGACCCTCCGGCGTGGATTTCGGCGTCTCCGGAGTTGAAGTACCAGTCGAACACTTCGGCCACGCCGTCGTTGCGGTCCGCGACGTAGCCGTCGAGTGACATGGACATGATTGCGATGACCTTGGACATTGCGATGTTCGTTTCGAGAGGTGGAAACTCCGTTCAGGGGGTCGCAATGTTACGACGAACGAGTACTGCGAAAATCGACACTGGGTGAGAGGCCTATTCAGCGTTCGAGCGAGTCGGAGGCAGATCGCTGTTCCAGATGTCTTGCGTGAGCTTCCAGCTTCCGTCCAGCGCTCGGCTATAGACATGGAGCCCCTTGCCGACGTCTTCGGTTCTCTCGCGGTCCGCGAGCGACACTGCGATTGCCGTGTAGCTCAGTCGCTCCAGGGCTACTTCACCGAGCACGGTGACGGTTGAGGCGGTGAAGGTGAATGTCAGGCGACGCGCTGCGAAGATGTTGTGGAAGTACTCCGCGATGGCCGCGTGGCCGTGGACCGCCGGGTGATGTGGCGGTTGGAGTACGCCATCCGGCGCCCAGCACGCGAGAATGGCCGCAACGTCACCGTCATTGACCGCGACGCGAAGGGCTTCTGCGACGGCGTGGACTTCTGCTTCGGCTGCGGCGCCGGTAGGAGCCATTTCAACCTCCACAGGATCCGTCAAGTCGACGCCGCATGTCGGCACCTAACGCGTCAAGTCGACCTGCGAGCGGATTGCAACCAATGCGAGCGGAGCGCGTCCGTCTCCGCAGGCCGCTCGTCAGGCCGTACGGACGTTAAGCCGCACCACGCTTCGGAGGCCGATGCAGCGCCTCGGCTACGGCCTTCGGGTTACGCGCCGCCACGCGGAGCAGCGCCAGCGCGGGACCGTCGGGGGTGCGCCGCCCCTGTTCCCAGTTGCGCAAGGTAGCGACGCTGACTCCGATCATGAGCGCGAACTCCTCCTGCGATTGGCCGAGCTCCGCGCGTACCGCCTTTACATCGGCCGGCTTGAAGGTGGTGTCGCGGGCCGGCTTGACCCGCCCGCGGCGGATCCGGCCGGCCTGGCGAACACTGGTCAGCAGTTCCCGAAATGCGGCGTCCTTCACTTGAACTCCTCCCGAACCAACCGGGCCAACGTGCGGATCTGCCCGGGTGTGAGGTCACCCTGCTCGTTCTTGGCGTAGCAGTAGAGCATGTAGCAGACGTCCTCCCCAGCGGCCCAGTAGTAGATCACGCGGACGCCCCCGCGCTTCCCGCGACCCTCGGCGCCCCACCGCAACTTGCGGATCCCGGCGCCACCGGGCACCAGCGGTCCCTGCGCGGGTCGGAGTAGCAGAGCGAGCTGCAGCGCCCGATACTGATCCTCGGAGAGATGCCGCGACACCGCCGCCGTAAACACCGGTGTCTCGACGAAGCGCATAGGGCAATGTACGCCATTGGCGTAGTCGGCACAACCGTCAGCGGCGTCAGATCATCAAGTCGAATGTGTTGACGGTGGTGCCTCGGACGAGCGTCCGTCAAGCGGAGGCGCGCGCACGACAGGCAGCGGACGGCCAGAGCGATGATGCTAGCCGGCGAGGCTCGAACTCGACGCTCGCGGAACGATCGGTGGCCATCTTGTATCTAGCTCTTCGCGGACGTTAGGTAGAACTTGCTCTGGTAAGTGAATCAGTCCTCGGGGGCTCGCTCGGCGCGGGCCCGGCCCCGCAACGCAAGAGCCCATTTCGGCAGCGACGGCACGCAGGGAGGAGAGCGACAATGGATCGAGACGAACGCACCATGCTCGAGGTTCTCGACGCGGCCGTGCGCGCCGCCGCTGCCACGATCGCGCCGATCATCGCCGTCGTCGACCGCAAGCTGAGGGAGCGGCCGGGAGAGGTCCTCGCCTGGGAGACCATCCCGCTGGAAACCTATGGCGACCGTCTCCCCGCCTCGATCAAGTCGAGCTGGGTCTTCGTGCTGCGCGCGGATGTCGAGACTGGGGCTGAGCGGCACCCAAATAGCCATCAGCGTATGATGTCCTACCGAGGGCACGGGGACTTTCAGACGAAACCCGAGGACACGTGGGTCTCGCACCATCTGAGCAGCGACCCCGCGGGCTCACTCGAGAGCCGGTGGATCTCGATCCCGCGGAACGTGTGGCATCAAGGTGTCGTGGGGCCGGAGGACTGGGCGGTCGTCTCCTTTCACACCGTGCGCGAGCACGAGCTGATCGAGGAGCGGCCGACGCCTAACGGCCCGGAAACAGTGAGGCAGCGGAAATACGAGGGACCCGAACGAGGTGCGGAATGAAACAAAGCTCCGAGGAGTCGCGCGTCCTCGTCGTCGCCTCACGCGGAGAGGCGGGTCAACGTGCCATCCTGAGTCTATTGCTGCCCGGCCTCGGGCAGTTCGCGCAGCATCGGTTCCTCGCTGGCGCCGGTCAGCTCGGAACAGTGGTCGCGTACGTCACGACCGCCGCCGCCCTCGGGAGTGGCCCTGCGTTACTGCTCGCGATCGGTTGGAACATCTTTTCGGCTGTCGACGCGCACCGGCACGATCGGTCCTGACCTAACGACTCCGAGGTGGGTCGCTGTCAGTCGCTGCGCGGCGACCTGCGCTCCGTCGCGCCGCATTTTTGCGGCAATGGCTCGAGCACGCGCTGCCATATCAGTCTCGAGCATCTGCTCGAGAGCGACCGTGAGCGAATCAGTCGTGGGAGTGGCGCCTGCATGCGCGATCCCGATGCCGAGGTCGTGGACTCGCCGTGCCCAGTAGTACTGATCGTAGACCTGCGGGATCACGACCTGAGGTGCTCCCGCGAGGGCCGCAGCAGTTGTGGTTCCCGCACCGCCGTGGTGGACGACGGCTGCAACACGTTTGAACAACGCCTGTTGGTTGACCTCGCCGATCGCCAGACAATCCGGTTGGTCGTCCACGAGAGCGAGGTCAGCCCAGCCACGGGACACGACGGTGCGACGTCCGAGCGAGCGCGCCGCTTCGATCATCGCCTGACTGGCGCCGGCCGGCGCGCGGGCGCTGCCGAAACCGAAGTAGACGGGCGGCTCACCAGCGTCGAGGAACCTCTCCAGTTCAGAGGACAGCGGTCGCGCGTCCGGCAGGATCCACGCACCCGTCTGGAACACAGCCTCGTCGACTCCGTCGTGCCATGGGCCTAACGTCGGGTCGGCGGCCAGCCAGGGCTGGTTGGTGAGGACGTGACTGCGTACATCGTCTACCGGCGGCAGGCCAAATGATGCGCGGTGCGAGTCGAGCAGCGATTTCCACGTATCGTTCCAGCGTCGTGCATCCTTTATCCAGAGCTCCCAGTGATCTGCCATTGGACCCGCCGGCGTGTCGCCCCGCATGGTCAACACGGGTGGCGCATGGTGCGGTGACGGCAGCACCGCCGGGCAGTAGGCGGCGAAGACGTATGGGATGCCCATCCGCTCCGCCACCGACGGGGCGGCGACCTGGATCGCCGTCGCGCCCACGATGACGTCCTGGCCGCGCGCTGCAGCCGTGATCGTCTCGAATTGTGTCGCGACGGTGCCTTCCATCATCTGACGCAGCTTCTCCGGCGATGGCGGCGCCGCTGATGCGCTGGCTCTCCCGGTCGATCGCACCTCTGGTCCGATTGGTGTGACGGGCATCCCGAGGCCCTCGATCCAGTCGCGGAAGTCAGGCGGGACACAGAGACGGACCTCATGGCCGAGCGCTCGCAACTCCAACGCCAACGCCACTAGCGGCTGGACGTCACCCCTCGATCCGATCGTCGACAACAGGAGGCGCACCGGAGGTCTCCGCAGCGGTGTGGTATGTTCGCCGGCCTAACGACGCGACGACGACGTCACCGACGCTTCGTGAAGCGAATGTCGCGACTTCGGTCGTCGACATACACGCTGAACCCGACGACCTTCCCCGCCGCGTCCCGACGGAACTCCACGGACCGCGTGAACCACGCCGAACCTCCGAAGTCGTCGCGCCAGAGCCACGTGAGCGCGATCGTGCCGTGTCGCGGATGCCGCATGACGAGCCCACTGTCGGTCGTCTCGATGCGATACCGCGCTTGCAGCTCATCGCTCTCGTAGTCGCCGACGAACTGCTTCAACTGCGCTGTGGAGAACGGTCGGGATTCAGCAATCTTCGGGTAGGATTTGCCACGGTACGTGAGCTGTGTCGGCTGTCCGGCGACGCCGCGGAAGATCATGGGACTACCATATGCCTCGACCCAGAACAGGGTGTCGGACCGCGCACTCATCGACGCCTCGTCCTCGCGTGTCGCCTGCGTCCTGAGCACACCACCGTCTCGACGCACTCGCACGTACCATCCGGGCCCAAGTCGATACAATCCGACATACCGGTCCAGAACCGCCGCGGAGACGTCCACCGCTCGGTCGCTCGCGAACGTGTTAGGCGGCCCAGGTCGCGGCGCGAGCTCCTTGCCGAGGTAGATATCGGCGAGGTTGTTGGCAGCGCGCGCCGCGTTGATGCTGCTGTTCGCGAGCACGACCACGCCGAAATGCAGATCCGGGAAATGCAGCACGTGCGTCGCAAAGGACGCCCACGACCCGCCGTGGCTCACGGTCTTCTGCCCACGATACATGCCGTTCGAGATGCCGAACGCGTATGGGATGGTCGAGCCGTCGTTCAGCCGTCCGCGTGTGCGCGTCATGGCCATCGCTGACGGACCGCCGACTTTCTGGTCGTCGAAGTTCATCACCCACTTCGCCAGATCCTCCGCGCTGCTGAACAATGAGCTGGAGCCGAGCGCTTCCAGGTTGTTCGTCGTCGCGGTCCAGGTGCTGTCGGCCGCCTTCTCGTAGCCGAATGCGCGGTTGGGGACGACCCACGTGTGATCGTCGCGAAAGCGCGAGTGAGTCATTCCGAGCGGACGAAAGAAGTTCGCGTCGATCCACGTCGGGAACGACTGCCCAGTGACGCGCGCGACCAGCTCGGCCAACAGGTTGTACCCAGTGTTCGAGTACATGTATTCGGCGCCCGGCGCGAAGTTGAGCGTGCGCTGATGGTACGCCATGTTGCGGATCTGGTCGAACGAGATGACGTCGTCCATGCGCCAACCGGCGAGCGCGAGCGTCCCGGGCCAGTCGCGCAGACCGCTCGTGTGATGCAGCAGGTGGTCGATGGTGATCGTGTGCCCGACGTCGCCGAGCTCGGGGATGTACTTGCGGATGTCGTCGGTGAGCTTGACGCGACCCTGCTCCACGAGCATCGCGACCGCGAGACCGGTGAACTGCTTGGACACGGAGGCGACGTCGAACACGGTCGCGGGCGTGATGGGCACGCGGTGCTCGAGACTCGCGAGGCCGTAGCCCTTGCTCAGGAGCATTTTGCCGTCGCGCACGACGGCGATCGACACGCCCGGCGTTGCACCCTGCGTGTAGGACGCGAACAGTGAGTCGACGCGCCGCTCGAGCGATGCGGCTTGTGGCTCCTGCGCGTACATTCTCCCCGGGGACGCGACGACTGCGTGCAGTGCGCCGATCAGCGCCAGGGTGGTGGTGACGCGTATCATGTCGAGCTCCTCGCATGCGGGGACGTGCGGCAAGCGCCGGCAGTGGTAAAGTCGAGCACGTATAGGCTCTTCGGTAGAGCAACACCCGTGTTTCGATCCTCGACGTCCGCGGCTATGTTGCTCGATGGGCGCAGGCGAACTGGCCGCGCGCGAATACCTCCGACCTCCCGACAGGATACGAGACATGACCGACCCCAACACGTTCACCGCGGAACACCGATCCTGGGAATGGGAGATGGTCCTGCAGTACGAGGACGGGTCGCTTCCGGTGACGTCGTGGAACGAAGCCACGCTCGGCGTCGTCGCATCGTGGTACGCGAAGAACCTGCAGCGCGATCAGGCAACGGCGCGGTACGAGCAGTACTACCACCGCAACCGCCACCGTCTCACGCACCGGCGAAACGACGCGCTGGTGGACAACGCATCCATCGAAGCCATGGATCTGGTCTGGCAAGGCATACTCACACGGGCATTCGAACGGACGAGCTAGCGGCGTTAGGCAAGACCCGGGGACGGCGCAGGGCAACAACGGCGCAGGGCAACACGGGCGCTGAATTCCAAAGGGCGCTGAATTCCAAGAGGCGCCGAATTCCAAAGAGCGCTGAATTCCAAAGAGCGCGCGAACGGCGGGCCAACGGCGGGCAAACGGCGCCGTCTGCTTCTGGCGCCGTCCGCGCGCTCTCTGGGATTTCGCGCCTCTTGGGATTTCGCGCCCTTTGGAATTCAGCGCCGTTTGGAATTCAGCGCCGTTATTGCCGGCGCCTCTCCGCCTCTACTCGAGAGACTTGATTGCTACGATGGGTAGTCCGCGTTCGTCGGCCCAGCTTTGCCATTCTTCTGCCGACCGCTCGAGAAACCGAGACGACAGATCGGAGTTCCGCGGGGCGTCGAGATGCTCGTACAGGCGAACCTCGAAATGCGATTCGAGCGCAGCCACCGCGACGCGGCCTGACCTCGTGGCGTAGATGCGATAACGCGGGGCGGCGCCACCGAGGACGCCGCGCGGCAGCGTGAGGCCGTGACGCAACGACGCGAGCAGCGGCTCGAGACTCTCGACCAGGCCGATGTCCATCGTCGAGCCGGGTGGCTGCCTGAGCAGCGCCAGCGCGCCTGACACCGCCCGCTCCGACGCCATCACATCCGCGAGGAGCGTCCGCGGCATCGCGTCGCCGAGGAGGCCGGCCTGGGCCTGATACGTGAGATCGTGCCCTGGCTGTTCGGGCTCGCGTTCGCACCCCACGAGGCGAAGCATCCGCAACCGCGGGCAACGCGCGCGGAGCGTCTCGGGATCGAGCGCGAGGCGCGCCAGTGCCGACGGACGCTGACTCGTGATGAACACGTCCGCGTCGTGCAGCAGCGTCATGAGGCGCGCGTGGCCGTCCGCCGACTTGAGATCCAGACGCTCGATCGGAACGCTCGCGTGCAACTCGGCGTGCCACTCCGGAGACACCGTGAGAAAGGGATCGCCGTCGGGCGGCTCGATCTTGGTCACGCGTGCGCCGGCCTGGCTCAGCCGCGCCGCCGCGAGCGGGCCCGGGACGTTCTGCGCCATCGTGACGACGCGAACGCCGTCGAGGTAGTTGGTCGAGTGCATGGGGACCTAAAGTAGCGGGCTTATTGAGCGAACGCCGGATTGGAGCCATCGTTGCTCGGTCGATTCGCCGTGGGCCGCCCCGCCCGACACCCTAACGTGTGACCCCGATGCGCCCCCTGCTCGCGCCCGCGCTGCTCGCCATCACGCTCGTCTCGCTGGCCGCGCCCGCTTCTGCCCAGACTCCCGCTCAGCCTGCGGCCACCGCTCCGTCGTGGGACGTCACTCAGGCGCGCGGAAAGACGCGCGAGATCGACTTCACGACCAACGAAGGCACGTGGATGTCCGTGGACATCTCGCCCGACGGCGCGTGGATCGTCTTCGACCTGCTCGGCCACGTGTACCGGATGCCAGCCGCGGGCGGCGAGGCGACCGCGCTCACTCAGAACAGCGGCGTCGCGCTCAACTATCAGCCGCGTATCTCGCCTGACGGCAAGTCCATCGCGTTCATCTCGGACCGCCGTGGGCAGAACAACCTGTGGGTGATGAATGCGGACGGCACGAACCCGCGCCCGGTCTTCACCGACCTCGCCGTGCGCGCCGCCGAGCCGGCCTGGAGCGCCGATGGCAACTACATCATCGTCCGCCGTTCGGCGTTAGGCGGTGGGGGCGGCGGAGAAGGCGGCGGTGGCGGGCTCTGGATGTACCACAAGGACGGCGGCACCGGTGTCGCCCTCGTCACGCAGGGACGACCGGAGTCGCCATCGCTCTCACGCGACGGCCGGTTCCTCTACTATCAGGTCGCGATCACCGAGGGAATCACCTCGGGAAAGAACGACGTCACACAGGGCTCGCGACAGCTGCGACGCCTCGAGCTGGCTACGAAGCGCGTGCTCATGGTCACCGAGGGCGTATCGGAGCAGCAGTACCAGGGCTCGAGCGGCGGTGCGGTCGCACCACAGATCTCTCCCGACGGGCGATGGCTCGCCTTCGGCCGCCGCATTCCGAACGGGACCATCATGTACAAGGGTCTCGAATTCGGACCACGCACGGCGCTCTGGCTTCGGGACATGGAAAGCGGGACGGAGCGCGTGGTGATGGATCCCGTCGAGGTCGACATGGCCGAGGGCGGCAAGGTGTCGCGCGTGTTGCCCGGGTATGCGTGGACGCCTGACGGGAAAGGGATCGTCATCACGCAAGGCGGAAAGATCCGGCGGCTCGATGTGGCGTCGGGCCGCGTCGATGAGATTCCGTTCACGGCGCGCGTCCATCGCACCATTTCCGAGCAGGCGCTGGCGCTGCGCACCGTCCGGGACGACACGCTCGACGTGCAGTACCTGCGCTGGGCGTCGCGATCGCCGGACGGCAAGCGCGCGGCGTTCGAGGGTGCGGGCAAGCTCTGGATCACCGACGTGCCTAACGGGACGCCGAAGCGCATCACGCCCGCTTCGTTCACGACGGTCGAGCTGTCGCCGGCGTGGTCGCCGGACGGACAGTGGATCGCGTTCACCACGTTCGACGACGAGAAGCTCGGCCACCTCTGGAAGGTGCGCGCCGCGGGTGGCGAGCCCGTGCGCCTGACGAAGGTGGCCGGTGAGTACCTCCAGCCGGCGTGGGCACCTGATGGCAAGGAGCTCATCGTCACGCGCGGGAATGGCGGCTTCCTCCGCCAGCACTCGATGTCGAACAACACGTGGTACGAGCTGCGCCGCATCGGCGCCGACGGCAGCGGCGAGCGCCTCATCACGGAGGTGAACCGACCGTATTCCGCGAGCCGGCCCGGAATGCCGCGGCGCCCGATCGTGCAGGCGTCGTACGGCCCGGGTGGCCGGATCTTCTTCCCCGAGACACACGGCGCGGAGGCAGCACGCGCTGGCGTGCCGGCGGATCCCGCCGGAACCGATTTCGTGTCCATCGATCGGAACGGCGGCGACCGGAAGGTCCACCTGACGTTTCCGTACGTGGACGAAGCCGCGGTCTCTCCCGACGGACGCTGGCTGCTGTATCAGGAGGGCGACAACGCGTTCGTGATTCCCTTCCCGCTCGCCGGCACCGGCGACGCGGAACCACGCATCGAGCACGGGCGTAACAGCCGGCTGCCGGTGAAGCAGCTGTCGCTGGAAGGTGGACTCTTCCCGCACTGGCGCGATA
>Ga0310810_10001951_pt1 | contig 21899 bp, 21 predicted proteins | sample NCmetagenome_FD_207641 | JGI IMG/M metagenome (GOLD analysis project Ga0310810, IMG submission 207641) | Soil microbial communities from experimental microcosm in Duke University, North Carolina, United States - NC | ecosystem: Engineered > Artificial ecosystem > Soil microcosm > Unclassified ... | reverse complement strand
ACTGATCGTCGGGCATCACAGGGTCGCGTGTGTCTCCTTCGTCGCGCGCGCGCTCCGGTGTGACGCGTGCGCCGCCTGACGGGCGGCCGCCGCCGAGGCCGCCGTTGTTGATCGTCGACGCGTCCGACTCGCGCGTGTGATCGACGGCGGTCGGATCCTGCTGGTCAGGTCGCCGCTCGACAGCCTGCTCCTGACGGCGTGGGTCGTGGGTCGCGTGGCGGTCGGTCATGCGTGTGTCTCTCCCTTCCGGTCGCCGCGCGGCGGCACGCGCTGCTGGTTGTTCGATTCCTCGTCATCCGAGCGGTTCGTGATTCCCGGGTGCGCCGCGCCTTCGTCGGTACGATCGTCTGTCCGCTCGTTGGTGAGCGCGGTGTCACGATCGCCCTCGGCGCGTTCCATGTTCGATGCACGATTCGGTGTGTTCTTGTCGGCCATGCAGCCTCCTGCCGCATCTGTTTCCAAAGCCCGTACCGCTGGGATACAGTCGCGCTCGTGGCGGACGCATCGGCCATGATCGAGTTCCGAGAGGTCAGCTATTCGCGACCGCCGGCCGGACGGGTGCTCGAGAGCCTCTCTCTGACAATCTCCCGGGGCACCCTGGTCGCGCTGGTGGGGCGGAGCGGCTCCGGAAAGAGCACCATGCTGCGCCTGGTGAACGGGCTGCTGGTGCCGACGACGGGACGCGTCCTCGTCGAGGGACGGTCCACGCGGGAGTGGAACCTGCTCGAGCTTCGGCGCGGCATAGGTTACGTGCTCCAGGATGTGGGGTTGTTTCCACACCTGAGTGTGGAAGAGAACGTCGCACTCGTCCCCTCACTGCTGAACTGGCGCGCGTCGACGTCTCTGGTGCGCGCGCACGAGATGCTGCAGCTCGTCGGCCTCGAGCCTTCAGTGTTCGCGCGCCGCAGCGTGCGGCAGCTCTCGGGCGGTCAGCGCCAGCGGGTCGGCGTCGCCCGCGCGCTCGCCGCCGACCCCTCAGTGCTCCTGATGGACGAGCCGTTCGGCGCGCTCGATCCCGTCACGCGTGCCGAGCTGCATCGCGAGTTCCGTGACATTCAACGACGGCTCCGCAAGACGATTGTCCTCGTCACGCATGACATGGCCGAAGCGTTCGCGCTGGCAGACATGGTGGGAGTGCTCGCGGACGGGCGGCTGGCCGCCATGGCACCGCCGCGGGACCTCGCGCGGTCGAACGATCCGCGCGTCATGCCGCTCCTGGCGCCGCTCGCCGAAATGACCGCCATCATCGGCGCCCCTGAATGAGCCTGGTCAGATTTCTTGCCTCGCATCGCGCGGAGGTGCTCGCGCTGCTGCTTCAGCACCTTCGGCTCGTCGGCGCCTCGACGGCGGCGGCGATCGCGATCGGCGTTCCGGTCGGCCTGCTCGCCGCACGCAAACCGCGGCTTGGCGCGCCAATCGTCTGGCTCGCCAACGTGGCCCAAACGATCCCGAGCCTGGCGATGTTCGGGTTCCTCCTGCCGCTGCCCTTTGTCGGCGGCCTTGGTGCGCGCGTGGCGATCATCGTGCTGATCCTCTACGCGCTGCTGCCGATCATCCGAACGACCGTTGCAGGCGTGAGCGGCATCGATCCGGTTCTGATCGAGGCCGGAACCGGCCTGGGGATGTCTTCGCGGCAGCTCCTCTGGCGGGTGCAGATCCCGCTCGCGCTGCCATCGATCGTCGCCGGCATCCGAGTCGCCGCGGTGATCGGCGTCGGCACGGCCACGATCGCGGCGGCTGTCGGCGCCGGCGGTCTCGGCGAGTACATCTTCCGCGGCCTCTCAATGGTCGATTCGACGGTGGTGCTCGCCGGCGCCGTTCCGGCGGCGCTCCTCGCGTTGACGCTCGACGGCCTGCTGCTCGGCTTCGAACGCCTGTATGCGTCCGGCCGGGTTCCGCGTTTGTCGGTGACGTTCGCCCTGTTGTTGCTGATGATCGCGCCGCTGGCCGCCACACATCGGTCCACGGCGACGATTCGGGTGGGCTCCAAGAACTTCACGGAACAGATCGTCCTCGGGGAATTGCTGGCGCAGACCATCGAGCGCGACACCGGGCTCGCCGTCGAGCGGCATCTGAATCTGGGCGGCACGTTCATCGCAGACAGGGCGCTGGCCTCCGGCGCGATCGACGTATACGTGGAATACACCGGCACCGCCGACACGGCCGTCTTCAAGAATCCGGTGGAAACGGACGCGGGTCGGGTCCTCGAGCGCGTGAGGACGCAATATGCCACCCGCGGACTCACCGTGCTGCCCCCGCTCGGGTTCAACAACACGTTCGCCATCCTCGTCCGCGGCGCGGACGCGCGCCGGCTGGGACTGCACACGATCGACGATGCGAGGCCGTACGCGCCGCGCTGGCGCGCCGGGTTCGGCTACGAGTTTCTCCAGCGCGCCGATGGCTATCCGGGGCTGTCGGAGACATACGGACTGCGCTTTGCCGAGTCCCCGCGGGCGATGGATCTGTCCCTCATCTATCGCGCGCTCGCGGACCGTCAGGTCGATCTCATCGCCGGCGACGCGACAAACGGCCTGATTTCGGCGTACGACCTCGCGGTCCTGGCCGATTCGCGGCACTACTTTCCGCCGTATGACGCGGTGCCGGTCGCGCGAAGCGCGGTGCTGTTGCGCTATCCGGCGGTGCGGGACGCCCTGGCCTCGCTGGCGGGCCGCGTGAGCGCCGCCGACATGCGCCGGATGAACCGGGCCGTCGATGCGGAACATCGGGATTCTGCCGCCGTCGCGCGCGAGTTTCTCGCGCAACTTGAACGCAATGGTCAAACTAAGGAATGATCGAAGGATGGCCGCGCAGAATTCGTTCGCCACCCGCACGCCGATCACGGTCGGCGACACGCGCTATCAGATCTTCAGCCTTCCGGCGCTCGAGAGGGCCGGTTTCGCCGGCGTCTCGAAGCTCCCGTATTCGCTGAGAATCCTGCTCGAAAACCTGCTCCGACACGAGGATGGCCGCGGCGTCGACCGGGACGACATCGAGGCGCTCGCGCGGTGGGACGTCGCCGCGCCTGCGCAGAAGGAAATCGCCTTCATGCCCGCGCGGGTGCTGCTCCAGGATTTCACGGGCGTGCCGGCGGTCGTCGATCTTGCCGCGATGCGCGATGGCGTTGTCCGTCTGGGCGGCGACCCCGCCCGCGTCAACCCGTTGCAGCCCGTCGAGCTCGTGATCGATCACTCGGTCCAGGTGGATCACTTTTCAGAGCGCAACGCGCTCGAGCTGAATGCCGAGCTCGAGTTCGCGCGCAACAAGGAGCGGTACACGTTCCTCCGGTGGGGACAGACGGCGTTCAAGAACTTCCGCGTCGTCCCGCCCGATACCGGCATCGTCCACCAGATCAACATCGAGTACCTGGCGCGCGTGGTCTTCAGCGAGCAGCAGAACGGCGAGTGGTTCGCCTATCCGGACACGCTCGTCGGGACCGACTCGCATACGACGATGGTGAATGGTCTGGGCGTGGTGGGCTGGGGCGTCGGCGGGATCGAGGCGGAGGCCGCGATGCTTGGACAGCCGATCTCGATGCTGATTCCGGACGTCGTCGGTTTTCGGCTCGTCAACCGGCTGCCTGAAGGCGCGACGGCGACGGATCTCGTGCTCACGATCACCGAGCGGTTGCGCAAGCTCGGGGTCGTCGGCAAGTTCGTGGAGTTCTTCGGCCCAGGGCTGGAGTTCCTGACGATTGCCGATCGCGCGACGCTCGGCAACATGTCCCCCGAATACGGCGCCACGATTGCGATCTGTCCGATCGACGACATGACGCTGGATTACCTGCGACTGACCAGCCGTGACGACGCGCGGGTGCGGCTCGTGGAGACCTACGCAAAGGAGCAGGGCCTCTTCCGGACCGCGGATTCTCCGGAACCTGTCTATACGCAGAGCGTGGAACTGGATCTCTCGACGGTCGAGCCGAGCCTTGCGGGGCCGAAGCGGCCGCAGGATCGCGTGTCGCTCGCGCAGGCCAAGCAGAAGTTCGAGCAGGCGCTCGCCGTGATGATGACGGAACGCAAGGCGAAGCCGGCGACCATCACGCCCAAGCCGGGGGAGACCACGCCCGCATCGGCGACGCCGTCTGCTGCCGCGGCTGTGTTGTCTTCGTCTGCGGAAACGGCACCAGGCCTGGAGGGGCTGGATCACGGTGCCGTCGTCGTTGCGGCGATCACGAGCTGCACGAACACGTCGAATCCCAGCGTCATGATCGGTGCGGGCCTGCTCGCCCGCAACGCGATTCGCAAAGGCCTCTCGACCAAGCCGTGGGTGAAGACGAGCCTCGCCCCCGGATCGCTCGTCGTGACGGAGTACCTTCGCGCGGCGGACCTGCTCGAGCCGCTGGCGGAGCTCGGCTTCAATCTCGTGGGGTACGGCTGCACGACGTGCATCGGCAACAGCGGGCCGCTGCCCGAGCCCGTGTCCACGATCGTCAGGGACAAGAACCTCGTCGTCGCGTCGGTGTTGTCCGGCAACCGCAACTTCGAAGGACGCATTCAGTCGCAGGTGCGCGCGAACTACCTGGCGTCGCCGCCGCTCGTCGTGGCGTATGCGCTCGCCGGGCGCATGCAGGTCGATCTGACGACGGAGCCGATTGGTACGGGTGCTGACGGTCAACCCGTGACGCTGCGCGACATCTGGCCGAGCGAACGCGAGATTCAGGAAACGATGCTGAGGGCCGTACGGCAGGAGATGTTCCGGTCGACGTATGCCGAGGTGTTCGAGGGTGACGAGCGGTGGAAATCGCTGCCGATTCCGCATGGTGATCGCTTCAACTGGCAGGAAGACTCGACGTACATCCGCAACCCGCCGTTCTTCGAGGGCTTGACGCGGACGCCGACACCGCCGTCGGACATTACGGGCGCGCGCGTACTCGCGCTGCTGGGCGACAGCGTCACGACCGACCACATCTCGCCGGCGGGATCGATTCCGGCAGACAGCCCGGCGGGGAAGTATCTGATCGAGCACGGCGTGCGGCCCCGCGCGTTCAACTCGTACGGCGCGCGGCGCGGTAACCACGAAGTGATGATGCGGGGCACCTTCGCGAACATCCGGCTGCGCAATCAGATCGCTCCAGGTACGGAAGGCGGATGGACCACGCTCTTCCCGTCCGGCGACGTCACGACGATCTACGACGCATCGGTGGCGTATCGCGAGCAGGGGGTTCCGCTGATCGTGATCGCCGGTAAGGAGTACGGGTCGGGATCGTCGCGCGACTGGGCCGCGAAGGGCACTCTGCTGCTGGGGGTGCGCGCGGTGCTTGCCGAGACGTTCGAGCGCATCCATCGCAGCAACCTGGTCAACATGGGCGTGCTTCCGCTGCAATTCCGCAACGGTGAGAACGCCGCCTCGTTGAAGCTGACCGGGAAGGAGACGTACGACATCGTCGGCGTCGCCGATGCCTCGCCGCGCTCGACGATTGTGGTCCGTGCGTCTTCTGCCGAGGGCACCGTCACCGAGATCATCGCGGTCCTTCGGATCGATACGCCGGAGGAGCTCGTCGCCTACCGCCACGGCGGCATCCTGCCCTATGTGGTCAGGCAACTGGTGAGTTAGAACGACGCGTGAGCCCCGTGGAGATCAAAGATCGCGCGGCCGAGCTCGGATTCGATCTCTGCGGCATCGCGCCGGTCGGCGATCATCGGGAACTCGCGCGGTTCCGAGACTGGCTGGATCGCGGGTACGGCGGTGACATGCAGTATCTCGAGCGGTCTGCCGAGCGGCGCGCCGACGTTCGAGCCGTTCTCCCATCCGCGCGCTCCGTCATCTGTCTCGGTACCGTCTACAACACGGACCGTCCGCTCTCGATTCATCGGGAGGCCGGCCGGGCCCGTCTCGCGCGGTACGCCTGGGGAGACGACTACCACGACGTGATCGGCCGGCGCATGGAAGCGCTGCTCACATGGATGCGAGAGTCCGTCCGGGAGCCGTTCGATGCGCGAGCCTACGTTGATACCGGCCCGGTCCAGGAAAAGGTGTATGCGCAGTACGCCGGGCTCGGATGGATCGGCAAGAACACCTGCCTGATTCACGGCCGGCTCGGGTCGTGGATCTTTCTATCGGAGATCATCTGCTCGCTTCCGCTCGATGTCGACGCCCCGGCCGTCGATCAGTGCGGTACGTGCCAGCGCTGCCTCCAGGCGTGCCCGACGGGCGCGATCGTCGAACCATACGTGCTCGATGCGACACGCTGCCTGTCGTATCTGACGATCGAATTGAAGGGTGCGATTCCCGAAGACCTGCGGACATCCGTGGGCGCGCAGGCCTACGGGTGCGACATCTGTCAGGACGTGTGTCCGTGGAACAGAAAAGCTGCCGTCTCGAGCGACCCGGCCTGGCTTCCGCGCGCGGTCTTCGATGGGCCCTCTCTTGCGGATTTGTGGAGCACGCCGGATGACGAGCTGCGGCGGGGCCTGAAAGGGAGCGCGATGACGCGCGCCGGCGTCAAGCGCTTCCGCCGCAACCTGGCGACCTGTGCGGGAGCGACCGGTGATGCCGAGGCGGTCGCCGCCTTGATGACGGTGAACGAACCCTCGTGCGAAGAGCCGCTGGTCACCGAACACATCGACTGGGCACGTGCCCGCGCCGAAGTGATCGCGACGCGTGAGGGGCGTGATGACTGAACGAGGCGCCGGGGGCGACGGCCCACCCGTTCCTGATCTCATACCCGATCGGCCGACGCTGAAAAGCGTTCGCGAAGCGGCAGCGGACTGCCGCGCGTGCGATCTCTACAAGCGCGGTACGCAGACCGTCTTTGGCGAAGGCCCGCGCCGGGCGGAGGTCATGATGGTCGGCGAACAGCCGGGCGACGCCGAAGACCTCGCCGGACATCCTTTCGTCGGTCCCGCCGGACAACTGCTCGACCGTGCGCTCGAGGACGCGGGCATCGATCGACGCCGTGTCTACGTCACCAACGTCGTCAAGCATTTCAAATGGGAGCCGCGCGGCAAGCGGCGGATACACGCGAAACCCAACAGCGCGGAGATTACGGCGTGCCGTCCGTGGCTCGAGACGGAGATCGCGCTCGTGAAGCCGCGCATTCTCGTCTGTCTGGGAGCAACGGCCGCGCAGGCGCTGCTGGGCCGCGCCTTCAAGGTCTCGCAGCAGCGCGGCCGCTTCGTCGCCTCGGACCTCGCGCCGCTCGTCACCGCAACCGTCCATCCGTCATCCATCCTTCGCGCGCGGGGCGATGACGCGCGGCATCTCGAGATGAAGCGATTCGTCGCCGACCTGAAGCAGATCGCGGCGCATCTATCCGACAAATAACGATCTAGGATCGAGAAATGGCGGAACCTTTTCGACCAGCGCTGCTGGTGTCGATGCCGCAGCTGCAGGATCCGAATTTCGCGCGGACCGTCGTGCTCCTGTGCGAGTTCAATCCGGAGGGGGCGTTCGGCCTGGTCATCAACCGGCCGACCGACATGGTGGCGCGGGAGATGATTCGTCTCGAACCGCCCTTGAACGGCGGAAACTCGCTGCCGCTGTGGATTGGCGGTCCTGTCGAGCAGCAGCGCGGGTGGATTCTCATCGGCGAGGCTCCCGACTCCGAGGAATTCCGAACGATTCGCGAGGGGCTGTATCTCTCGACGTCTCCTGTCCTGCTGCGACAGGTGCTCGAGGCGCGGCCCGCGCCGCGTGCGCGGGTGCTCGCCGGCTACGCGGGCTGGGCGCCAGGGCAACTGGATCAGGAGCTCGCGCAGTCCGCGTGGCTGTTGAGCGAGATCGATCTCGACGTCGTTTTCGATATCGACCCCTCGCAGATGTGGGAGACCGTGATCAGGCGCCTTGGCGCCGATCCGTCATCGCTGACGATGAGCCACGGGGTGCATTGAGCGGCAATTCGCTAGTGCTTTCCCAAAATTTCTTCGAAAAACGCGAGCGCGCGCGGGTCTTTCGATTGTCCCAGCCAGAACATCGCCTGCTTGCGGACGACGGGGTTCTTGTTCGTGCGGGCGGTCTGAATGAGGAGCGGCACCCCTTCGTCTTTCGGCAACTGGCTCAGTGCAAACACGGCGCGGCGCTTCACGTCCGTGTCGGGGTCCTGCTCGATGGCGGCCGTGATCTCGCCCGCCGCCTTGTCGCCCGCGCGCTGCGCGAGCCAGAACAGCGCGTCCCCGCGTACTTTCGTACTCGGATCCTGGCGCGCGAACCTGATGAGCGCAGGAACGGCCGACGGGTCGCCGTGCATCGCGATCGCCGCCAGCGCCGCGCTGCCAATCCGATCGGTCCGCTGTCCCGCGTTTGCGTCGGAGAGGAATGAGGACAGGAAGGCGATCGAGTCACCGCCGTTGACGCTGTCGAGCCAGTAGATCGTACGCCCGCCCGCATCGAGCTGGCAGTCACTCGAAAACGTGCGGATCTTCTGGACCGCCTTGTCCTCCACCCGGAGCAGGACCATCACTGTTGCATCGCCTTCGAGATGCGCCGTCCCGCCGCCGCCCGCTGTGCGGTCCACGACCGTGTGGTTGCCTGGCTCCAGGCCGCACCCGCCCCAGTAGCCGTTGTCGGCGCAGCACATCTCGTGTTCGCCTGGCCGCGCCGTGGCGGCGTACCCGATCCACACGGGCTCGGTTTGATTCGCCGCGATTGCGCGGACGGTGCCCGCCAGGTTCGAGGCAATCGCCTGTTGGACGAGGCGCCCGTTGGTGACACGCGGTTGTGCGACTGCTGAGGGCGCCACGAGGAGCGCGATCGCAGCGGCCGCGCTGAGCAGCGATGTTCTCATCGTCCTGAGTCTCCCTTCTTCAGCGCAGGCCTTCCGGGCCTGTCATTTGTTCAACAATTCGAGCAGGTAATCCGTCGCGACCTTCGAGTTCATCAGCGACAGCTTCTGGACGATGTCCTTCTTCATCGCCGGGTCCTGCTCCTTGCGCGCGAGCGCCACGAGCGATTCCGCGTTGTTCTGAATGAACAGCGCCTGAATGACGGCCTGACGGATCGCCGGGTCCTTGTCCGTGGCGTAGATGTCCGCGAGCGCGGCACCCGTGTCCTTGCCCCCCATCAACCCGAGATTGCGGACCGCGGTGCGGCGCAGCTCGGGGTTCTGTTCGCTCCTGGCGAGCTCGATCATGCGGGCGGCATTGCCGCCCGTGAACATCGCCTGCAGAATCTGCTTCTTGACGTCGACGCTGGACTCCTTGCGATACATCGTCATCAATTCGTCGGTGGCGCCCATCACGCCGAGCTGACGGACCGCTTCTGTGCGAAGGTCCGGGTTCTGTTCCGTCTGCGCGACGGAGAGCAGCCGGTCCTTCTCACCCGCGACCATGAAGGCGCGGAGAATGCGGCGTTTGACGTCGACGTCGGACGTGCTCTTGTAGATGTCCGCCAGCGCCGCGCGGCTTTCGGGCCCGCCGTGGATGCCGAGGTACTGAATGGCTTTCATCTGCACGTCCGGGGTCCCGCCGTTGCCCTTCGCGATGTTGACGAGAACGTCGCGGGCCTTCGGCGAATTGCTCTGCGCGAGCACGAACAGCGCGCGCTCTTTGAGCGCCGGCGAGCCGGTGCCCTGCAGGATCTTCTGGAGCATCGGGACGGCCTGCTCAGGGTCGCTGTTCTGCAGCGCCTGGATGGCCAGGAGCTTCAATTCCTCGTCGCTCTGCGTTTCCGGGCGTACGGGCTGCCCGGCATCACGGCGCACTTCGACCTCCAACGCCTTCGCCTGCTCGATGTAGCGGCTCTTCGGAAAGTCCTTCTGGAGCGCGGCGATGGTGCTGAGGGCTTCCGCGCGCTGGCCGAGCCGGTTCTGCGCGAACGCTTTCCAGTAGAGCGCCGCGTCCGCGCGCGCGCCCTTCATCTCGATCACGCGGTCGAAGTTCGTGACCGCGCGGTCCCAGCGTGAGCTGTCCAGCGCCTGTTGGCCGGCGTCGTAATACCGGTTCTGCTGGTCGGCATCTCGCGACGCATGCTCGCGATCGCGCTCCGCCAACTCGCGCGCGCGCTCCGCCTGGTCGCGGTCGCGATCCTGCGGGGACGCGCCGAGCTCTTCTCTGGCGCGCTCCAGGGCCATGTCGGCTTCGGCCACGCTCGCGGCGGAGACGGCGCCGGCGGCGGCCGCGCGTTCGAGCGCCAGTTGCATCGCGCGGTCGGACGGGACCGCCGCGGCGGCTTGCGCCGCGCGTTCCGCATCCGCTCGAGCGGCCTGGGCGGTGATGGCAGTCTGTGCACCCGCCGGCCACGCCGTCAATGCGACGGCCACGGCGGCACTCACGGTCAAAACACTCTTCGTCATGTCGGCTACCCTTTGTCTGTCAGCTCACGATTCTTTGTTTCAACGCGGCGCGCTGCCGCTCGTGCACATCAGAGGAGACCACCCTCACCTTGAACAGCAGGCCCTTCGATTCGATGCGGCGCCGCACCTGATCGAAGTCGTCCTGCGTCAGCGTGGACGGGCTGGCCGCCACGTCCACCAACACCCGTTCGAGTTCATCGAGCAGCGACGCCGTGGCCGCGTCACCCGTTTTCAGTGCGGTTTCCCGATAGAGCCGGTTGGTCGCGAGCAGTTGCTGCGCACGCGTTCGCTCCATCGAGATATCCACGTGCCCCGTCGCATCGTCTGCACTCACCAGCTCGATCAGCATCATCTGCGAGCGATCGAGGTGGTCGCCCAGATCCACGAGCAGGATGCGCTCGCGCACCGCCTTGGGGGACGTCGCGCGTGCAGTCGTGCCGGGTCCGGCCGCGGGCGTTCGAGAGACCAGCCGTCCCGCGAAGAACGCGCCGGTCACGAGTACGACGATCAGGGCGGCAAACGCGAGCCGCGAGGGGGAAAACACGAACCACGAGAGCCAGCCGGCGCGGTGATCGGGAAGCGCCGCTTCGAGGCGCGCCCACGCCACCCGCTCGAAACCGTCTGGAGCATCGGCTGCAGGCACGCTGTCGACGAGCGCCATCACACGCTGAAGCCGGCTGTAGGTGCCGTGGCACTCCGCGCACTCGCTCAAGTGTGCGGTCGCACGATTCTCCTCGGCCCCCCCCATTTCGCCGTAATAGTGGAGCACGAGGTCGTCTTCGGTGAGGTGCTGCATGCCTATGCCTCGATGAACGGTTCGAGCGCCAGCCGCATCTTGCGAACCGCGCGGAAGATGCTGTGTTTGGCCGCGTTCGTCTTGAGCCCCAGCGCGCGGCTGATGTCTTCGATCGACTGCCCTTCGAAGTGCCGCAGGACGAACGCGGCGCGTTCCATCGCGCTCAATCCCGCCATCGCCGACGACACACGCTCCTGCACCTCGGTGCTGAGCATCAGGCGCTCGGGCGAGTGGTCGACGCGGTCCTCGGCGATGGCCTCGAAGTGTTCGAGATCTGCCGACTCGTGTCCCGCTTCGTGATGGCGGCGCGAGCGAATGAGGTCAATCGAGCAATTCACGGCAATCCGGTGCAGCCAGGTACTGAAGTTGGCGCGCGATTCGAAGCGTCCGAGCTGCCGGTACGCGCGCAGAAACGTTTCCTGGACGACGTCCTCGGCGTCCTGGGGACTGCCGGTCATGCGGTGCGCCAGACGGTAGACGGCGCGGCCATGGCGCTCCATGAGCCCCTGGAATGCGTCGCTGTCGCCGTCGCGGGCCAGCGCGACGGCCGTGGCGTCCGTATGCGGCATCCGAGTGATTAGACGGGAGTTGCGGCCGGCGGTTAGGCCGGGCTATGTGGATTTTGCCGCCGGCGCGTATGGGGACGCGACAGCGCGGAGGAGCATCCGTGCGCTAATAGATCGGCTCGACTTCGTCGTCCTCCGGCGCGCGGCTGGACTCTTCCGCCACGTCCGGAGCGCCGGGGACGTCCAGCGTCCGGACATTCTGAAGAATGTCGCGGACCCGGAGGATTTCCGAGCGAAGGGCGTCGATACACCCTTGCTGGGTTTCATGCGCCACGTCGGTTTCGACGCCGCAGAACGGACAATTCATGTGGGACTCGGCCGACTTCCGCAGGGGACCGTCGAGGGATAGTGCAAGAAGAGGTCCGGCTTAGCTCAGCGAGGCGAGCGTCCGCTCGAAGCCTTCCCGCAGCGGCGTGATGCGCAGGCCGAGATCCTGCTGGGCGTCGGTGCTCTCCAGCGCCCAATCGTGGCGGAAGACATCGACCACCCCTCGCGTGAGGAGCGGGGGTCTTCGCAGCACCGCCGCACGTGCCTCTTCGATGGCGCCGGCGAGAGTCGCCAGTGCGTACGGAATGTTGGCCGGTACTGCGAGTCCCCGAGCATCCCGAAGGAACTCGAAAATCGCGCGCTGTGGCGCGTTCACCCCGCCAACCACGTATTCGCTTCGGGGCGCCGCGAGCTCGACCGCAGCGACGTGCGCGTCGGCGACAGCGGCCACATCGCAGAATGACCAGGTCCGATCACCGCCGATCAGTCCCGGCAGCCGCCCGCGCAGGCGATCGAGCATGAGCCGCGCGACAAGATTTCCTTCAGTTGTCCGTCCGGGACCATACACGACCCCGGGATACAGCGCGACCAGCGGCACTCCTTCGGCTGCGGCACGTCGAGCGACGTCGCGCGCGATGACTTTCGTCCGCTGGTAGTGGTTCGCTGTCAGCGGACGCGGGCTGTCGCTCGGCGGCAGCGCCAGAAAGGAAGATGTGTAGACGAGCCGCGGCGTGTGATGCAACCGGACTGCGGCAATCGCCGATTGCAGCCCGCCCACGTTGATCGCGTCGAACTCGGATGCGTCCGGCCGCCACACCGAGACGAGCGCCGCGGTGTGGCAGACCGCATCCACGCCAGCCGCCGCGGACGCGACCGCTGGCGTATCACGGACGTCGCCGTCGACGAGCGTCCCCGGAAGCCCGCTCGCCGTTGCATGCCGTGCGAAGACGACGGGGTCGTGACCGCGCGTGACGAGCGCCTGCACGATGGCGGATCCGAGATATCCTGTCCCGCCGGTGACGAGTACCCGCACGCATTCATTATGCGTGGGGATTCGACGTACACTTGTGCGGATGTTCAAACGCCAGCGGACCGGTTCGGTGGTCTGCGCCTCGTGCGGATCGCTTGTCGGCGTCAACGACGAGCAGTGCTACACGTGCGGGCGCCGCAACCCGGGGCTCTGGGGATTCGGCCCGCTGCTGCGCCGTTTCGAGAACGACATCGGCTTCACCTCCGCGATCGTGTACGGCTGCAGCGCGATTTACCTTGCGTCGCTCGCGCTGACGGTGCTGACGGGCGGCAATATCTTCAGCGGGTCGATCTTCTCGATGCTCGGCCCGAATCAGACCGCATGGCTGGTGATGGGCGCGAGCGGCGCCGTGCCCGTGTTCGGGCTCGGCCGCTGGTGGACGGTGCTCAGCGCCGGTTGGCTGCACGCGGGTATTCTGCACATCCTCTTCAACATGATGTGGGTCCGCGATCTCGGACCGGCGGTCGCGGAGATGTACGGCGCCGCGCGGATGATCATCATCTATACCATCGCGTCCGTCTGCGGGTTTCTCCTCAGCTCCGTGATTGGCTACTATCTGCCGAATCCGCTGTTCGGCGCGGGGTTCACGCTCGGCGCATCGGCACCAATCTTCGGGCTGCTCGGCGCGCTCGTCCACTACGGCCACCGCGGCGGCAGCCAGGGGGTGCGCTCGCAGGCCTTCGGCTACGCCATTGCGTTGTTCGTCTTCGGCGTGATCATGCCCGGCGTGGACAACGCCGCTCACGCCGGCGGGTTTGTCGGCGGCTATCTGGCCAGTGTCTGGCTGGACCCGCTCAAGCCGGAGCGCATGGACCATTTCGTCGGCGCCGCCCTCTGCCTGCTGGCGACGCTGCTCTCGATCGTGGCGTCCATCGTGACGGCCTTCGTCTGATGCCGCGCGGCGCGGGAAATTGCAGATGGATGATTTGGGATTGCTGAGTGATTGGAGATTTTGAGATTGCTGATTTTGGGATTCGTTTCAGATTTATTGTGAATTTTAAAATCCATTAAATCTGCAATCCAATCTCAGAATCACCAATCACCAATCTCCAATCACTCAGCAATCCCAAATCTGCCATCAGCAATTCCCCCGCTCTGTATAATCCGGTGCGGTGCGCAAACCGGTCGTTCTGATTACAGGTGCGGGCGGCGAGATCGGCCACGGCTTGATCGAGCGGCTGGCGGCTCGCGGCGATCGCGCCATCGTCACACTCGATATCTCCCGCCTCGATCCGTCGATCGCGTCCAAGGTCGATCGCGAGATGACCGGATCGATCCTCGACCACTCGCTGCTCGAGCGGCTCATCGCGGAATTCGAGATCCATCTCATCTTTCACCTCGCGGCGCTGCTGTCCACGCGGTCGGAGTTCACGCCCGTCACGGCGCATCAGGTGAACGTCGAAGGCACGCTGGCGCTGCTCGAGTTCGCGCAGCACCAGGCCGAATCCCAGGGCCAGCCCGTCGTCTTCGTCTATCCCTCGTCGATCGCCGCGTACGGGCTGCCGGACCTCGAAACGAAGATGAAGGCAGGCCGCATACGCGAGGACGAGTTCCTGCATCCGACGACGATGTACGGGTGCAATAAGCTGTATTGCGAGATGCTCGGCGATTACTACGCACGGCACTACAAACAGCTCGCGGCCGACCCGGCGAGCGGCCGCGTCGATTTCCGGTGCATACGGTTCCCCGGATTGATTTCGGCAGTCACGATGCCTTCGGGCGGCACGTCGGATTACGCGCCGGAGATGATCCACGCGGCGGCGAAAGGGGAGTCCTACGCGTGCTTCGTTCGTCCCGATACGAAGATTCCCTTCATGGCGATGCCTGACGGCGTCGATGCCCTGCTCACGCTGGCTGCAGCGCCGCGCGAGCGGCTCCGGCGGACGGCGTACAACGTCGGCGCGTTCAATCCCTCGGCCGAAGAAGTCCGCGACGTCGTCCTCCGCGCCTTCCCGAACGCGACGGTCACGTGGGAAACGGACCGGAAGCGGCAGCGGATCGTCGACTCGTGGCCGGCCGACGTGGACGACAGCGCTGCGCGCGCGGACTGGGGATTTGCCCCCGCATATGACTTCGTGCGCGCCTTCCGCGATTACCTCATTCCCACAATCCGCCAGCGCTACGCGTAGGCGACGAATGCCGCGCCGTGTTGCGGCCCGGAACAGACGCAGACATGCCAACACTTACAGTCGAAGGGTTTCCGCCTGTCGAAGTCGCGTCAGGCAAACGCCTGGTGCTCGCGATCGAGCAGGACGCGAAGGTGGATGTCTTGCACGCATGCGGCGGCAACGCGCGGTGCACGACGTGCCGCGTCGTGTTCATCGCCGGAGAGCCGACGCGAACCACCGCTGCCGAACAGCGCGTGCTCGCAGCCAAAGGCGTCACCGGCGTCCGGCTGTCATGCCAAATCGTGTGCGACCACGACATGACGGTGCGGGCGATCAGTCGACTGACGGGTAGCGGGCGGCCGGATCCCGGACCGACGCCGCTTCCGACCGTTCAACCGCCACCCGAGTGGCTGCCGCTGGCGAGCGCGGGAGAGGCTGACGCTCAGAGGGGTGAATGATTGTCGGCATCCCACATGCATTGATGCTCGGCCGGAGGCCTGACGCATGCCACTGGACGTGGTGCGGCGCGTGATGCTGCACGGAAGCATGGACGAATGGTTCAACACGGCGGTCCGTTTTGCCGCCCGCCTCACCCGCGGGTTCGATGCCGAACTGCACGTCGTCTACACCATCGAGGATCCGTTGTCCGCGGGATGGACGGCGGAGATGGCCGCCTCACGGCTGCCGGAACTGCACCGCGCGATGGAAGAGGAGGCGCGCAATCGCCTCGCCGCCGTGCTGTCGCCCGAGCAGCAAGGCTCTGCGATCATCGCGATTCGAACCGACGACGCGGCCGACGAACTCGTCCGCTATACGGCGGAAAACGACATCGATCTCGCGATCGTCCAGGCGGACGACGCGTCCGCACGCGCGCTCATCGAGCGCGGCAAGGCGTCGGTGCTGCTGGTGCGGTAGCGAGGCGCGAGGCGCGAGGCGCGAGGTGGGAGGCGGGAGGCGCGAGGTGGGAGGCGGGAGGCGCGAGGCGGGAGGCGGGAGGCGGGAGGCGGGAGGCGGGAGGCGCGGGAGCGCGACGCCTCACCAGCGATGGGGGCGAGGACGGGCGCCCGCTTCGCGCGGAGGCGGCTCCTCGTCGAGAGTCTTTCCGGCCGCCGAGCACGAAGCGGGTCCGCCTCCGCCGCGAAGCGGCTTCGGCGAGATCTCGCCTGAGCGCAGGTGGAGTCTCTGCCTGCGCGGAGGCGGAGCTGTCCGAGCGGGGGCCCCATCGCAGGGCAAGGCGGATCGGCGCGCGGTGCGATTACGGAGTATCGAACGACGCCTCGCGTTCGATAGCTTGTGCGAGCAGCTTCAAGTAGCGCCGCCGCGGGATTTCGAGTGCGCCGAACTGTTGCAGATGCTCGGTCACCCACTGCGTATCGAGTAGCAGAAACCCCTTGGCGCGCAGCCGCTCGACGAGCGCCACGAGCGCGACCTTCGACGCGTCGGCGACGCGATGGAACATGGATTCGCCGAAGAACGCGCCGCCGAGCGCCACACCATACAGGCCGCCGACCAGGCGTCCCTGTTGCCACGCTTCGACGGAGTGCGCGAAGCCCGCGTCGTGGAGCGCCACGTAGCTCTCGACGATTTCCTCGTCGATCCAGGTGCCTTCAGGGCCGCGCCGCTCGGCGCAGCCTCGCATGACGCCGGCGAAATCAGCGTCGATGCGGATCTCGAATCGTCCCGATGCCACCACCCGCGCAAGGCGCGAGGGGACGTGAAACCTGTCGAAGGGAATGATGCCGCGCGGATCCGGCGAGTACCAGCGGATCTCCCCCGGAGCGACCGCCATCGGAAACCATCCGCTGGCGTAGGCGGCCAGCAGGATCTCGAGATCGATCATCGTCGCGCCATCGTCGACGAGCCGGGCGTCCAGCCGAGGCAGGCAACCACGGGCAGGCGCGGGTATCGCGGGAACCGCGGGTCCCGTGCGGCAAGCTCGCACAAGTAGAACCGCGATCCGCGATCGTTCTCGACGACGCGGGCGTGTGCGCAGGTCGCACACAGACCGGCGCGGCGGCGCTCCGCCGCGACCTCGGCGGGATCTGTCTTCTCGGCCATCAATCCGATCGCTATAGAATCACAGTATGTTCACATCCGACGCGGTTACCCGCGGAGTTCGCGTCCACGTCGAGTCTGAATACGCGGCGGAGCGGTCGCAGCCGTCCCAGAACCAATGGTTTTTCCTCTATACGATCACGATCGCGAACGAGGGGCGGGAAATCGTGCAGCTCCTCACGCGCCATTGGATCATCACCGACGCGACAGGCCGCATCGAGGAAGTCCGCGGGCCCGGCGTCGTGGGGAAACAGCCCATCCTGAAGCCTGGCGAATCGTTCACGTATACATCCGGGTGCCCCCTCAATACGCCCTTCGGCGTCATGCAGGGAACCTATCAGATGGTAACGGACGCGGGCGAACACTTCGACGCCACGATCGCGCCGTTCACGCTGAGCGAACCCTACACGGTGCACTGAGGGCGCGTGCGGAGCGCGGCGTGTGGGGCGTGGCGTGTGGGGCCCGAGGATTGCGGAGGGCGGGAAATGAGCGATGCATAAGATCGAACCGGCGCGGCTGAAGCCAGGAGCGTCACTCGCGGCCGCTCCGGAATCACACGCCGAGGCGGCGAGCACGCAGGTGATTCGCGGCAGAGCCTTGATCTTCTGGGATCGAAAGAGCGCGACACCGAAGAAGCTCGACGCGATCGACACCGACCAGATTACGCCTGCGGCCGACTGTGTGTCCGAGAGCCTCGACACACTCGATGAGCGATGGAAGGCCGGCGCGTTTCGCTATCTCATGCCGGATTTCCGCGCTCGCGTGCACAGCGGGCAGAACTTCATCATCGCCGGCGATCGTTTTGCCATTGGTTCCTCGCGCGAGATGAGCCCGGCTGGACTCAAGGGCGTTGCCGAAGAAGCGGGCCTGGAAATGGTCATCATCTGCGGCCACAACATGGGCGACATCTTCCGCCGCAACGCTTTCAATCTCGGCCTCCACGTCGTGCAGAGCCCCGAGGCCGTTGCCGATGCGCAGGACGGCGACGAGTTCACGTTCGATCCTGTCTCGCGCGAGATCGTCAACGTGACCCGGCGCAAGACGTACGCACCCGTGTCGCTCTCACCAAAGGAAGAGGAGATCCGCCGCGAAGGCGGTATCTTCGCGGTCGGACGCCGCGAGTTCCGCCGCTCGGTCGAAACCCTCCCGTCGGTCGACTGGCCGGATGCCGACGCGGCGCGCGACCTGACGACCACGGAGCAGATCATCTGGGCGCATCGCGTGGACAAGGGATTGAAGGCGTCGGAGCTTCGTCCAGGCAGCACGCTGCGCGTGTACGCCGATCTGCTGCCCGCGTCGGACGGCACCGCGCCGTTCGCGATCCACACGTTCAACCAGATTACCGGCGGCAATACGATTTTCCCGCGGCAGGCGGCCATCGCCAACGATCACTTCGTCTTTACCGGGAGTGCCGTTGACGATCGGCAGACGGCGATCGGCCGCGAGTTCGCGCGGCAGCAGGGGCTCGAGAAGCCGTATTACGCGACACCGGGCGACGGCATCTTCCATTTCTACTTCCCCGAACAGGGACTCGTCATGCCGGGGCAGTTCATCCCCGGCGCCGACTCGCACAGCCGGGCCTACGGCGCGTATGGCGCGGTCGGCATCGGCGTGGGCTCGACGACGCTCGGGTTCGGGTGGTCGACGGGGTACATCTACGTCACGCTCGCGAAGGCGCGGCGCGTCACGTTTGCAGGGCGGCTGCAGCCCTGGGTCAGCGGCAAGGACATCGTGCTCGAACTGCTGCGCCGGTGGGGCGCGAAGCAGTCGCAGGGCATGTCGGTGGAACTCGTGGATGCGAACCGGCAGCTCCCGATTGCCTACCGCAACACCATCGCGAACATGATGGCCGAAGCCGAGGCGCTCAACGGCATTTTCGCGGCCGACGACATCACCGACGCGTGGTATACGCGCAAGGGCCTGACGGAGCTGCCATATCCCCGGGTCACCCCGGGCGCGAATGCGCGATACGAGATCGACGAAACGATCGACCTATCGGATGTACGCCCGATGATCGCGAAGCCGTTCAGCCCCGGCAATGCGTTCCCGGCAGAGGAGGTCGCGCGCGAACACCTCACCTTCGACTTCGCGATGATCGGCTCCTGCACGAACGGCAGCTACGACGACCTGCTGCAGGCCGCGCTGGTGCTGCGTGCGGCGCGCGAGCGCGGCGTTCATAAAGTCGATCGCGACTTCAAGATCTTCCCCGGGTCTGGTGGCGTCGGGGAACAGATCGAGCGGCCGGACGCGCGTCTTGGCGGGGAGTCGATCGCCGATGTCTTTCGGTCCGTCGGCGGTCAGATCCGACGGTCCTGGTGCGGCCCCTGCTTCGGCCAGGGGCCCGACGCGCTGACCACAGGCCAGCGCGCGATCACCTCGTTCAATCGCAACTGGCAGAACCGGATGGGCATCGGCGGGGAAGGCTACCTGGCCAGCCCCGCCGTCGTCGCGGCCTCCGCGGTGGTCGGTTATATGGCGCCCCCCTCAGAGCTCGGACTCGAGTGGGATCCGGAGAAGTACGGCGTGTGAGGCCTCAGCGATAACTGCGCAATCACCAACTTCACAACTACTCAAGCCGCTAACTCCCAAATGCGATTGAATGCGATTCTTGAGTAGTTGGACGTTGAGTAGTTGGGAGTTGACAGGGAACCTCCCTAGCCCCACCGCGGCATTTCGTCAGGATTGATCCCCAGCGCCATCTTTCCAATCAGCTCGTGGGAGAGCGCGGAGTTCGCCGGGTGGAAACGTCCGCAGCGCGCGTCGCGGAACAGGCGCTCCATCTCGCTCTTCTTGAACATGCCGAATCCGCCGGAGACGTCGAGCGCTTTGTCGGCGATGCGATACGCCCCCTCGACCGCATGGTACTTGGCGGAGACGATCTTGATCGGCCACGCCGTCCCGTGATCGACGCCGTTCGACCAATCGTTGGTCACCGACTCGACGTGCGCGCCGATGCCTTCGAGTTCGATCGTCATGTCGGCGATGCCGCGCTGCACTTCCGGGTGATAGGCCATCGTTCGGGTCAGCCCCAGCGAGGTTTTGCCTTTGACGTGTTCGACCGCGAGTTCGAGCATGCGTTGGGCAAGCCCGTAGTAGACGTTGGCGAATCCCGTCAGCGCCCACGCGAAGATCGACAGCACGAAGAAATCGGCACCCGCGATGCCGACCGGCGCGACTCGCGCGACGTGCGCGTCCGGTACGAAGGCGCCGTCGAGGACGGTGTCGTCGCTGCGCGTCGCGCGCATCCCCATCACGTCCCACGTTTCCTTGACCGACACGCCAGGCGTGGAGCGGGTGACGAACCCGTGCACGACTCGTGGAGCGGCCGGGTCGCTCGTATCCAGCCCGTGGAGGCCAAGCCGTGTCCACACGGGCGTCAGGCTGCCAAAGGACTTCCGTCCCGTGAACTTGTATCCGCCGGGGACGCGCTCGGCTTTCGTCGTCGAGATGAACAGCGTCGTCTCGTTGCCGCTCTCGGCGTGTCCCGCTGCGAAGACCTCGCCGTTGCTCGCTTCGCGCAGGATCCACTCGACCGACTTGTCGCCGGACCGCCAGACATCGGCGGCCGTACCGACCCAGTAGTGATGCATGTTGACGCAGAGCGCCGTGGCCGGGGCGTAGTTCGCAAGCCGGCGCGTTTCGCGCCCGGCCTGGGCGAGCGTGTACCCGAGCCCGCCGAATTCCTTCGGCAGCGTCATGCGCAGGTAGCCGGCCTTCTTCAGCTCGTCGAAGTCCTCCTGGCAGAAACGGTTGTCGCGATCGTACCCGGCTGCGCGTGAGCGACAGCCTTCGAGGAGGGTATCAGTAAGAATCGATTCGGACGCGGTCAGCATAGGCGCTTCCTTTCTCGGCGACACTGGGACGCAATCCGCGACGGGGAACGCGCAATTGCACTTGCGCGGCGGAGGCGCCCGATAATATAGGAAAAAATGACCAAAGCCCGTCATTTCCGCGACGGCTCGTGGTGGCCCGGGATCGCTGCGGTTGTGCTGGCCTCGATCGCGCTCACGGCGAAGGGCCAGCGCCCCGAAACGGGCTCCGTCATCACCGCCTCTCGGAATTTCCCGCCCGGCACCTATCGCCTGCGGTCAGCGGATGCCGCGCACCCCGCCTTGACGATCCGCGGCTCCAACCTGACCGTCGACTTCAGGGGCGTCACCCTGCGCGGAGCGTCCGACACAGCGGATCCTGATACGTTCACGGGCGCCGCGGTGTTCGTTGACGGCGGAGAAAACGTCACGATTCGCAACCTGACGGCGCGTGGTTACAAAATCGGCGTTCTCGCGAAGCAGACAAAAAACCTTCGGATCCTCAACTCGGACGTCAGCTACAACTGGAAGGCACGCCTCTACAGCCTGGTGGAACACGAGAGCCTGGTCGATTGGCTGTCTTACCACCACAACGACGGGGACGAGTGGGTCGAACAGGGCGCCGGCATCTATCTCGCGGACACGGACGGCGCACAGGTCAGCGGCACGCGAATCGTGCAGGGGCAGAACGGCCTGATGCTCGCGCGCTCGACGAACGCGAAGATCTGGAACAACACCTTTTCATACCTGTCGGGCGTCGGCCTCGGTCTGTACCGCTCCAGCGGCAACGTCATCGAGCACAACCGGATCGACTACTGCGTGCGCGGCTACAGCGAAGGCTTTTACAACCGCGGCCAGGACTCTGCCGGAATCCTCGTCTACGAGCAGAGCACCCGGAATGTCGTCGCGTTCAACTCGGTCACCCACAGCGGCGACGGGTTCTTTCTCTGGGCGGGGCAGTCGACCATGGATTCCGGTCAGGGTGGGGCGGACGACAACATCGTCTACCTCAACGACTTCAGCTTCGCGCCGACCAACGG
>Ga0310810_10001950_pt1 | contig 21901 bp, 19 predicted proteins | sample NCmetagenome_FD_207641 | JGI IMG/M metagenome (GOLD analysis project Ga0310810, IMG submission 207641) | Soil microbial communities from experimental microcosm in Duke University, North Carolina, United States - NC | ecosystem: Engineered > Artificial ecosystem > Soil microcosm > Unclassified ... | reverse complement strand
GCAGTTCCGACGCCGCGACGCTGGTGAGTCGGATCGACGGCCAAGTGCTGCAAGTAGCCGCGCCGGCCATCGTGACCGCACATTACGCAGCCGATAAGGCGTGTGCCACGCCTCGCCACAAAACTCAGCTTCGGGTTTCGGACCAGGTAGCGTTCCGTGCCCTCGCGCGAGTCTCGTTGATTTCTATGGGACACTCGTTACCTACTAGGATGCTCGTCATACCGTTTTTCGCGAAGCCGTCCTACGGCGAGTAGAATTCCTTGGAGCAAGGCTTGTGGCCGGGGTGGGCATCCCGGAATGTAGACGTCTACGGGCAAGACTTTGTCGACGCCTCCTAGAGAAGCATAGTTCGCACCAAAAATCCCCCCGCTGATGCCGCACGTTCCGACCGCGACGACCAACTTCGGTTCCGGCATGGCTCGATACGTCTTCAGTAGGGCGAGCTCCATGTTCCGGGTCACAGGACCCGTCACCAGGAGCATGTCGGCGTGGCGAGGAGACGCGACAAAGTGAATCCCGAAGCGCTCGATGTCATAGATAGGATTGTTTAGGGCAACAATTTCCAGCTCACATCCATTGCACGAACCTGCATCCACCTCGCGGATCGAAAGGGATCTACCAAGAAGTTTCTGGATCGTTTCACGCGCTTTAGCTCCAACGCTTTCGACATCCGCGCCGGCATTCGCGCGTCCGTGAGATACGGCGCCCAACTTTCGATGAGTGCCATCCGCATTTAGCGTGTATTCCGCTGTGAAGACGAGGCTACCTCGGTCAGCAGTCGCCAGCTCGAATTCCTTCGTGATTCTCACCGCTTGATCGGGCGACGCTTCCGCGCACAATCCGCAAAAGACGCACAGACCATAATCGACGGTAACTTTCCGCGAATCGTCCGTATCGCGCCAAGAGATCGCGCCGGTCGGACACTCGTCAGCCGCGGGTCGCGCATCCTGCCACTTTTCGAAATCGAAGCTGGGGCGGCCGCGAAAGTGATCGGAGATGCGAGCCGGTCGGCCGGGGTAGGATGTCGTGACGATGCCGGTCCGAATCGTCTTCTGGAGAATCTTGAACATGATTACCGATCCGTTCCCGAGTAGGAAAGATTGAAGCTCTTGTTGATGACGGGGAAGTCCGCAATGATATTTCCCTGAATCGCCTCGACCAACGCGGGCCAGTTATTAAGCGAAGGATCTTTGATCTTGCAACGTTCCAGATGATTGTCGGAGCCCGTGCGAATCCAATGGATAATCTCGCCGCGCCATCCCTCGACGGCGCTCAGCGCGCAGCGGTTCGCGGGGATCGGAGGGACCGGAACACGAAACTCTCCGTTGAGACTATGATTGCCAGCGTTTCGGATCATGCTGATCGATTCCTGTACTTCGTCGACACGCACCAGCAGGCGGTGCCAGACGTCGCCGGCCTGATAAAGCGGGACCTTGAATGCGAAGCCGGAATAGGCCGCATACGGATGATCGCGCCGAACGTCCAAATCGATCCCCGAAGCGCGGCCGGCCACACCTACAATCCCTAAGTCCCGCGCGATTTCGGGTTTGAGAATCCCAGTGTGTTCCAAGCGATCACGAGTAGACTCGGAGGAATGAATCAGAGCGATCAGGTCTTGAAACTCTCGGGCGAAAGCTTCGATCGTGTAACGAAGAGTCTCGACTTGCCAAGCGTTCCAAGCCCTTCGAACGCCGCCGACACACACCAACCCCCTCAAGAGACGATTTCCGGCCAACTGTTCGTTGGCGGTGAGCAGCATCTCTTTCAGGCGGCTGGCATGCGCGTTCGCCACGACGAATCCGACATCCGTAGCGATCGCTCCAATGTCGGCAACATGATTACAGATGCGCTCCAGCTCCAGCAGAACGGTGCGCATGATCAGCGCATCTGACGGAGCTTCAATCTCAGCCGCTCGTTCGATGGCCTGACAGAAAGCAGTGCCATGAGAAAAGCTTGAATCGCCGGATATGCTCTCGGCCAGGAATACGGCCTTGTGAATCGGCAGTTTCTCAAACAGCTTTTCGGTGCCTTTATGGGTGTAGAACATTCGAAGCTGCAGGTACAGGATTGGCTCGCCCGCGACCGCGAAGCTGAAATGGCCGGGTTCGATTGTCCCCGCATGGACCGGCCCCACGGGCACCTGGAGGACGCCCTCTCCTAAAGCCGGCCGGTAGATGTGGCGCTCACCCTCGAATGGCGGCAACACCGTGTCAATCGGGAAGTCCTTGCGCAAGGGATGTACATCCGGCCAATTGTCATGCAAGGCTACCCTTCGTGGATTGGGGTGTCCGACAGCGGTCAGCCCAAACCAATCCTGGATCTCACGTTCCTGCCAGTTGACCGCCGGCAGTTCGGCTGAAAGTGATGGAAATCGGGGATCAGCAGCGGGAACTGGCGCCCTCACGATCAGGAATTGCGTATCGCCCCTCTGTTCGAATACGTAGTAGTTAAAGAAGACGCCTTCTCGCGAACGCCTGTCTTCGGCGAACACCGAAACCAACCTGGCTTGGAGCTCGCCTCGCAGGTATTCCGTGATTGGCCGAATATCCGGATCGTTTATGTAGATATAGGCCTGATCTTCGTGTTCAGCATGCATTGATTGAATCTGCTTGCCAAACTTCTGTTGGATACTTTCGAATAAGGTTGTCAGGCTCATGGCGCGCTCATAACGATCCCGGCTGCGCCTTGTATCAAGCGGTACAGCGGCGCGGGTATCCAAAAGCCCAGGACGATAATTACCGAGGCCAAACTCAGGACGGAGTATTTCTTCCAACGGCAGGTCTCACCCTTGGGAAGCCCCGGGTCCGGACCAAGAACAAGATTGGCGATGTGCACTAGAAATCCCGAGAAAATCGCGACCAGAAGGGCCACGAAAAGAATAGCTGGAAAAACGTAGCCTCCGCCGAAGGCCCCGCGCAGGATTGTGAACTCGCTCTGAAACAGGCTGAAGGGAGGCGATCCTGTAACCGCCAAAGTCCCCATCAGAAATGCGGCTCCGCTCCACGGCATGGAGTGGATCAGTCCGCCCTTGGCCTTGCGGAACAAATCGGTGTTGACGTGCTGCTGGATGTTGCCCGCGCAGAAGAACAGCAAGGGTTTCGTGACGGCGTGAAAGGTCATGTGCAGAAACATCCCCAGGACGCCGAGGGGTCCGCCGAAACCGAGTGCAACAACCATGACGCCGCATTGGTCAATGCTCGAATACGCCAGCAGGCGACGGAAGCTCCTCTGGACCAGGACGAACGGAACGGCGACTCCCATCGAAAGTAGCCCGAAGACGATCAAGAGCTGCGAGGCGAACTGGGGGCCCAACGATTTCGAAGTCAGAATGTAGAATCGCACCAGGCCGTAAAGCGCACAGTTGAGGACTCCAGTCGCGAGCATCGCCGCGACCGGGACGGGCGCTTCACTGTAGGCGTCAGGCTTCCAGGTGTGCATGGGTGCGATCCCCGCTTTGGTTCCGAAGCCGAGCAAAATCAGGATAAAAGCCAGCCGCATGGTGGGTTTGTCGAGCTGGGCGGCATTCACGACCAGGACGGACCAGTTCAGGCCGGCAAGCGTGTCGGTCCCCATGATTTGATGAGCGGCGTAGTAAGTCAGAATCGTGCCGAACAGGGCCATGGAGAGACCTACGCCCCCGATGATGGCGTACTTCCAGGCAGCTTCGAGGGAAGTTTCGCGACCGTAAAACGTGACCAGAAACACGGACGCCAATGTTGTTCCTTCGATGGCAACCCAGAGCACTCCGAGGTTGTTTGCGAGCGCGACCAGAAGCATGGCAAAAACAAACAGCGGAGACAGAGAGTAGTATTTCCGCAATTTGTAGGCCGCCATCTCGCCCAACACATCTTCGGCTTGGACGAAGACGGTGTTTTGCTCGTCGTGACGGAAATACCCGACAGCGTAGATGGAGCATGTGAGAGCCACGAAAGCCGTTAGCAAGACGATCAGCGCACTGAGAGCGTCCGCATACAGGAATCCATCCCAGTAGGAAACCGGGCCACTTTGCAGCACTTGCTCCACCAGCGTGGCTGCGAGTACCAGCACAACAGCAAACGCGGCTACATTCGTCGCCTCCATCGCAGGCCGCTTTCGTAAGAAGAAGGCCAGGGGGCCCGCCACCAGAGGGACAAGAAGAAGCCAGAGGAGAACCATGCCTAGCCGCGCAGCCTCCGGAGCTTACTGACGTCGGTCGAGTCGAACGTTTCGCCGATCCGGTAAACGAGAATGCCGAGAACCATTGCGGCCACGAGGACATCAAAGAAAATGCCGATCTCAACCACCAAAGGCATCCCGTAGGTTAACGAGATAGCCGCCAGAAACAGGCCATTCTCCATCGAGAGCAGCCCCAGGACCTGGGTCAAGGCTTTGCGGCGGTTCAACATCATGAAGAAACCGATCAGGAACAGAGCTATCGCGATGGCCAAAGTATTGTGTCCAAGCGCCGCCGGCGCGGACGTTTCCTCGGGATGGTAAAAGGACTCAGCGACGATGTAGCCGACCAGCGTCAGACCGCCCGAGATGAGAACCGATAGGGGGACGTTGATGAGTGGCTCGATTTCCTGCTGGATCCCGACTCTGGCCACGATGCGTTCCAGGATGATTGGAAGCGCCAACGTTTTCACGACCAAGGTCAGCGCCGCTGCGATGTAGATGTGATTCGAGTGATTGAAGAAGGCAATGGTTCCAGCTATCGCAGCCAGCAGAAACGATTGCAGCCCGAACAAACGAATGTTCGTGATCAGCCATCGCTGGCCCACCATGGCGATTTGCAGCACCAGGACCAGCGCCGCCATCAGCGTGATCATCCTGTCGCCGAATTGTGGGTCATGAATAAATGACATGCGGACCTCAGAATAGGAATGTCGAAATCAGGGCAAGCGCTCCCAGGATGAACGCGACCGCAAGCAGTTCCGGAACCCGGAACAGCCGCAGCTTGGCGTTTGTTGTTTCGACCAGAACGATGCAACAAGCCAGCAGAAGCAGTTTCAAAAGGTAAAACACAAGACCCAGGCTGAGACCGGAAATCATCCAGCTGGAGCTCAATCCGAACGGAAAGAAAGTATTGACCAGTAGCGTCATCAGGACCAGCTGCTTGATGGAGGCGCCCCATTCAATCAACGCCAGATACGGTCCCGAATACTCCAGGAGCATGGCTTCGTGAATCATTGTCAGCTCGAGATGAGTGGCCGGATTATCGACAGGGATGCGGCCTGTCTCTGCGATCAACACAATGAAGAGTCCCGAAAACGCGAGGATTTGCGAGGGCGCTAAGAACCTCCAACTTTGGCTTACTGCGGATCTGGCCATCTCGCTTAGATTTGTAGAATTGGCGCTGAGGGCCACAGTGAAGATCGCAAGCATCATGGCCGGCTCCGCGATCGCTGAAATTGTCATTTCCCGGCTGCTGCCGAGGCCTCCGAACGAGCTTCCCGTATCGAGGCCACCGAGGGCCAGAAAAAAACGTCCCAGCGCCAGCAGATAGACCACTGCGAGAACACCCCCGAACAGGCTGAGGGGCGCGTCGGTGGCGGTCATGGGGATCATCAAACCGACAAGAGCGGCTGTCCCAAAAACGATGTAGGGCGTCGCCGAGAAAATCCACGATGCAGTATTCGGGACCACCATTCCTTTACGGAGCAATTTGAAGAGGTCGCGGTAGGGCTGCCCTATGCCAGGACCGCGACGCGTTTGTAGCCGGGCTTTCAGAGTTCGGATGATGCCGGTGATGAGAGGAGCAACCAGTAACAAGAGGATCAGTTGAATAACTGACTTGACAAGAACTTCGATCATGAGCGCACTCCAAACAGCAAGAGCACGACCAGTGTGATAAAGATGTACGTCAAGTACGCGTGAATGCTGCCCGCCTGAATCGTTCGAAGGCGGCCGGCGCGAGCGAGGATTCTGTCTTTGAGCGGGGTATACAAATGAGTCTCAAAAGCGGGCTCGACCCCACTTTCAAACCTGATGGAGGTTGGGTAATATGCCGACACTTCGAACTCGGTCTGGATCTCGCGGCGTGGCTGATAGAACGCCGCAAAGATCATTCGTAGCGGTTTTGAGAAGGCTGTCGCCGTGTATTCGTTATCTTCCGTCAACCCCGGCAATCCACAATCCCAGGTCGGGCCGGAAACTGCGCGCCTGCGCCGCCGCCGAAATGCCAACAAAAGCCCCGGCAGCAGAGTGAGCAAGACGAGGAGGCCCGCAAGTGCAGCCGGGGCTACTGTCCCGCCCTTGGGGGAGCCCGAGGAGAGTACAAGGCCGCCTGCGAGGACAAGACTGCCGCTCACTTTAGTGTTCACGAGTTGTACGACCAGTGGGTCCAAAATAGGTAGCCACAGCGTCGCTCCAAGTCCAAGAGCGATGCACAGCGCGGCTAAGGCACCCATGCCTGCCAACATGGAGGGATGGGCCTCGTGTGCCTGGGTTGCCTGAGAGCTTCGTGGCAATGCGAGGAAGCCAATTCCAAAGGCGCGCACAAAGCAAGCGGCGGCGAGTGCGCCGGTCAGCGCCAGGAGCGAACCGGCAATTGGGAAGACGATTCGCGTCAAGCTCAGCGTGCTCCCAAAACCGCCCAACAGAGCTTGGTAACTCAGCCATTCACTCACAAAGCCATTGAGAGGCGGAAGGCCGGATATCGCGATAGCCCCCACAAGAAAACACACCGCCGTCAGCGGCATGCGACGGATGAGTCCTCCCATGCGCTCCATGTTACGCGTTTCCGTTGCGTGTACCACGGCACCGGCACTGAGGAAAAGGAGGGATTTGAAGACGGCGTGATTGAAAATGTGGAACAGACAAGCCGCCAACGCAATAGCCGCGAGCACCGGGCGGTCATAAGACCGAAAGACCATGGCACCGCCTAGTGTCATGAGGATGATACCGGCATTCTCGATCGTCGAATATGCCAACATCCGTTTGAGATCGGGCTCGATCAGTGCATAGAGAACACCTAAAATAGCGGAGACAGTCCCGGCGGCGAGCACCACCAGGCCCCACCACAACGGTGGGATTCCCAAGAAATCGAAAGCGACCCGCATGATGCCGTAGATGCCGGTCTTGATGAGAATCGCAGACATCAGCGCCGATACGTTGCTGGGTGCCGCGGGATGCGCCGCGGGGAGCCATACATGAATGGGAATCATGCCGGCTTTCACGCCGAATCCCAGGAAGAACAGGAGAAATAGTGAGCCACGCTGTACGGGAGTCAGCGTCTGGGCCGCCAGATGGAACGCCGGGAAATCAAAGCTACCTGCCCAAGTCCCCAGCAGAAGGAATGCTAGCAGAAGCGCCCCGGTGCCGGCGTGCGACATGATGAAGAACAGAATCCCGGCTCTCCTGGTCTCATTCTTTTCATGCTCGAAGCTGACCAGGAAGTAGGCGGCAAGAGCCATCAATTCCCATGCGATGAGAAACAGAACCGCATTGGCTGCGGTGAATACAGCAGTCATGCTGATGAGCAGCAAGGAATAGAAAAAGCAGAAGACTCCTACGGGCCTCTTGGAATCAAAGCCCTTTAGGTATCCGAACGAATAGATCGATACCGCCACGCCCACAACCGCCAGCGCGAGATTGAAGTAGCACGAGAGCGGGTCCAGGCGGAAGGTGTATGGAAGAAAAAAGGTCCCGGAAGGAATCGAAATGACAATCTCATGCGCATCCCTGATCACCGCGAACGAGGCGACGCCCTCTAGCACAGAGCCCAGTGCGGCCAGTGCGCACGCTACGATTCGAACCAGGTTCCGCTGGCGGGCGCCAATCAATCCGACCAGTCCAGCCGTGGCATACAGGATCAAACCGCCTACGAAAGCCTGGGATATGGGAATTTTGTTCACGCCTCGCTCTCCCGATGATACGGGAGAAACGAGGTGTGTAGTTCTTCATCGATCGTATCCATGAATACGGTCAAATCGAGAGCACACCAAGGTCCACAGGTGGAAGTCCATCCAAGGAATTGGCCGCCGGAGATCTTGAGCGATTCGCTTTGCCAGGCACTGGAGACCATTGCTGCAAATATTGCAGGCCGGTCACTGGCGGGAGATCAAGAGAAGCAGCACGACCAGGGTGATGAAAATATACGCCAGATACGCATGAACGCTGCCGGCCTGAACGGCTCGCATCCTGGTGGAGAACCACAAGATGAGATCTTGAAGGGGCGCATACAGTCTTTTCTCAAAGGTTGGCTCAATCTCGCTCTCGAAATGGATTTCCTTCGGATAGTAGGGGGACACGTCGAACACGGCTTGAATCTCGCGGCGCGGCTGGTACAGTGCCGAGAAGATCATCCGTAGTGCCTTTGAGAATGCAGTCGCGGTGTATTCGTTATCATCCGAGAGCCCGGGCAACCCGCAGTCCCAGGTCGGCCCGTGCGTCCGCGCAAATCGCCTCGCACCACGCGAGACCAAAAGGGCCGCCGGAACCAGCAGAATCAAGAGTCCAACACCGATGATCGCCGTCGAGACGGTACCTCCGTGAGGCGTGCCGACCGACAGAACCAGACCGTTATTAGTTATAAGATTGGCGCCGACGCTCATGCCTAGAAGTTGCTCGGTCATGGAATCAAACACCGGGAGGAACCACGTAGCTCCCAATCCGAGGACCCCGCACGCCAGCGTCAGCCAGCCCATGCCGACCAGCATCGAACGGGGAGCCTCGTGCACGGGGCCGGATTCGGCGCCGCGCGGCAGGGCTAGGAACGTAATGGCGAATGCCTTCACGAAGCAAGCGGCCGCCAGGGCTCCGGTCAACGCCAGCATCGACCCGGCGATCGGGAACAGGATGCGTGTCAGACCTCCGGTCGCGCCAAATCCTGCCAGAAGGCTTTGGTAGGTCAGCCATTCACTGACAAATCCGTTCAAAGGGGGAAGGCCTGAGATCGCAACCGCTCCAATCAGGAAGCAGAACGCCGTGACCGGCATCGGACGGATCAAGCCACCGAGCTTTTCCATGTTTCGCGTCCCCGTCGAATGGAGCACGGACCCGGCGCCCAGGAACAGGAGGCATTTGAAGATCGCATGATTTATGGTGTGGAACATCGCGGCGATCAGCGCTAATGCCGCGAGTTGCGGATGTCCCGTCACGCGGAATATCAAAGCCGAGCCAAGGCCCATCAAGATGATGCCGATGTTCTCGATACTGTGGTATGCCAGCAGCCGCTTGAGATCGTGCTCCATCAAGGCATAGAGGACACCGAGAACGGCGGACACGACTCCCAGGATGAGTACGGTCACCCCGGCCCAGGCCGGCAGAACTCCCAAGGCATCGAAAAAGATGCGGGCCATGCCGTAGATACCTGTCTTGATCACGATGCCGGAAAGCAGGGCCGAAATGTTGCTCGGAGCGACGGGGTGAGCCGCCGGTAGCCAGATATGAAACGGAATGACACCGGCCTTAATACTAAACCCCAGGAAAAATAGCACAAACGCAGCGGCTTGCTGGCTGCTTGACAGTCGCGCGGCAGCTGCGTGGAAGCTTGCGAATTCGGCGCTGCCACTGGCCTGAGTCAAGAGAGCAAAGCCAAGAAGCAGGCATCCGGCGTCGATGTGAGCCATGATGATGTACAGCAGTCCAGCCCCTCTGGCCTGCGGGTCCTCGTGATAAAACGTCACCAGCCCATAGGCGGCGAGCGCGGACACTTCCCACCCAATCAGGAACAAGTATGCATTGGCGCTGGTGAAGATGATTGTCAAGCTGAGAAGCAAGAGATGGAATAGCAGGCCGAAGATACCGATGTTCCTCCGGCCCTCGAAATCTTTCAGATAGCTGAATGAATAGATGGCAACCGCCGCCACCAGGATGGCCAGGGTCAGATTTAGGAAGCCAGCCAAAGCATCGTAGGAGAAGCTGTACGCGAACAGGGGGACGCCCGACGGGATCGACCATCGGACTGGTGTGCCCTGCAGCAGCCCAAGAATCGCTGCACAACCTTCCAGAACAGCGCCCACCAACGCCGATCCACAACATAGACAGCGGGCCAACTTGGGTCTGCGCCAGCTCACGAGAGAAGCGAAAGCGCCCACAGTGTAAGCCAGAAGACCGAGGGCAAAGGTTTCGCCAACGGGAAGCGAGTTCATGCCTCGTCATCCCGAGACTGCGAGAACGCCGTGGTTCTTGTGCTTTCGTCTGCCCCGATATGGTGAGTCAAGGGAAACGCAGCCTTTCGCCTGTGGAAAAACTCTACCACGGCAGACAGCAAGCTTGGTTCCATGGCGGCTTTAGCCGGGAAGGGATCAATTCTCCGAAGACTTCGAGGGCTTTGTTCTCAAGCCCAAAGTTGATTCTGCAATTCTTGCAGGGCCTCCAACAAGACGAACTTCAAGCGGCGGGCGGTGGCGTATCGTCCTCGATGATTCCATAGCGGCGCAGTTTGTAGTGCAGAGCCCTGGGGCTGATTCCGAGAATGCGAGCTGCTCTTTCACGGTGCGATGTAACCTCGCTGAGCGTCTTTCGGATGATCATTTCCTCGACCTCCTCCAACGGCTGGCCGATGGGGACTTCCATCATGTGCCGCGAGGGCGTGGCGGGACGATACTCCTCGGGCAGATCTTCCGTGCCAACGATCGCATCACTAACGGTCACCGTCAGTCGCTCCATCAGGTTTCTGAGTTCTCGGACGTTGCCAGGCCACTGAAGCCCCATGAGGAGATCGGCCACTTCCCGAGAGAGGCGTTTCCGCGGCTTTTGGTATCTTGCGGCGAACTCCTGAAGAAACCGCTCCGCAAGCAAGGGTACATCTTCTCGCCGTTCTCGGAGTGGGGGGACGAAGATCGGCACCACATTGAGGCGATAAAAGAGATCCTCCCGGAATCTTCCCGCAGCCACTTCGTCGCTGAGTTTCTTGTTCGTGGCAGCCACCACGCGGAGATCCACCGAGATCAGTTTGGATCCACCAAGCCGGCGGAGCTCTTTGGTCTCTATGACGCGTAATAGCTCAATCTGCGTTTTAGGGTCCATTTCCCCGACTTCGTCCAGGAACAGCGTACCCTTGTCCGACATCTCGATCTTGCCTTGGCGCGCTGTATCGGCGCCTGTGAACGCACCTTTTTCGAACCCGAAGAGCTCACTTTCGAGCAAACTTTCGGGTATCGCACCGCAATTGAGCGAAATCAGGGGACCCTGACAACGGGGACTCCGCTGATGGATGGCCCGCGCAATCAGTTCCTTGCCAACCCCGCTCTCCCCTTGGATCAGCACAGTTGCGCCAGTAGGAGCGACCATCTCGATGAACTGATAGATGGTGGCCATCTTCTCGGTTCTGCCAATCAGGCCGCCAAATTCGTCTTGAATCTTTACCGATTCCCGTAAGCGCGAATTGTCGTCTGCAAGTGCCTGCTTCTCTAGCACGCGATCGATCAGAATCGGAAGGCGCTCCTGGTTGACCGGTTTCTCGATGTAATCATAGGCTCCCTCCCGCATCGCTTCGACGGCAGTGTCTACCGTTCCGTAAGCGGTCATGACGATAACCTCGATCGAACGGTCCACCGCCTTAATCTGACGGAGCAACGACAGCCCGTCGGTACCGGGCATCCTTAGGTCTGTAAGTACGACGCGATACCTGCCTGGCTGGAGCAGTTGAAGCGCTTCCTGAGCTGTCCCAGCCGACTCAACGCTGTGCCCAAACTTCGAGAGCAGTTTGGCAAGAGCGCTCCGAATGTTGGCTTCGTCATCAACTACCAGGATCCGCCCCTTCATGCGACGGGCTCCTTCGCTCCGCGAGCATCCTCATCCGCCATGGGCAGACAAACTTTCACCACGGTTCCTCTTCCGACCGTACTCTCCACTAGAATCTTGCCGCCGTGGTCAGTTACGATCCTGTCTGCAATCGCAAGTCCGAGGCCCATCCCGTCGAGACGCGTCGTAAAATATGGGTCGAACAGGCGAGGCAGGTTCTCAGGTGCAATGCCGACGCCCTGATCGGTAAAGGCAAGATTAACGAATTTACGTCCGTCGGACCAGTCAATGCGCGAGGCAACGTTTATGACTCCACCGGTGGGCATTGCTTGCATTGCATTGATAAGAATGTTTAGGCAGACTTGCTCAAGCTTCGTGGAGTCTCCAAGTACTTCTGGATCACCGCTTACCAAATCAAGGACCAGCGAGATGTTCTTTTCCTTAGCCTCTCGATGGACAAGCCGTGCCACCTGCGTCACTGCCTGATGAACACCAACCCAAACCCTGGCGAGAGGTTCGGCCCTCGAGAGCTGAAGGAAGTTGGACGTAATCCGATTCAGCCGGCGTGTTTCAGCAGATAGAATATCGAAGTATCCGTCGATGTCACTACCGGCGTCGCCACCAGCTGGGCAAATACCCGTGACTTCATCTCGAAGGAGTCGGAGATTTAGTTCGAGCGCGCTTAGAGGATTTCGAATCTCATGGGCCACGCCGGCAGCCAGGGTGCCCGCCGCAGCCAGCCGGTCCCGCTTTCGCAGTTCGCGCTCCATCGTGACCAAGTTCGACACATCCTTTACCAAAACCACAATTCCCACACGCTCGCCCGCTTCATCAACTTGCTCGGAAATGCTAGTACGAAGCACGATCTGCTGATTTCTCGAATTTATGAATACAGAATCCTGATCTTGCACATAGTGACGGGCGTCCAGCGCCTTGCGGATCAACCCAACGAGTGGACGATACTTCTCAGGCAGTTCGTCGAGGTCCGGGTAAGGCGGGGCAGAGTCTATCTCCAGAATTTGACATGCGGCCCTATTGATAATCGTCACGCCGCCATGAGTGTCCAACGTGAGCACGCCACCGACCAGACTCTCTAGGATCGCCCTTGCCGTCGTCTGAACCTTGGCCAGCTTTTCCTTTGTCGCGACGTACGAGTACGCCGTCACGGCTGCCGCAGTTGCTGTGATGCCAAGGAGCGCGAAGATAATGAGCGCCAGAATCCAGTCGGCACCAACCTGCCTTAGTGCGTCCACCGCTGAAGTGGGGCCTTGCGTGCGCGGAAAGTTGAGGATCAAGAGGACGATCAGGATGGCGGCTGCCATCGCCAAACCTATGAAGATGGCCCCGTATCGTTGGCCGAAAAGCCGCATCTCCTGCTGAGATCTGAGCATCGCTTCCGATCCGAGTGTAGCGCGCTAGTTACGAATCCTTTGCCAGACCGCACACGACGATGGAAGGATCATGAGTCCGGGCCGCTCTCGGGCGGCCTTACGATCAACCTTGGAGCGCGTGCGCCGATTCAAGTAGTTTCCGCGCTTCCAAGTGATTGGGGAACATGGCGATCACAGCACGAATTTCCAGGATCGCCTCGTCGACTTGCCGGCAATCCAAGAGTTTTCTCGCGAAGAGTAGGCGCGTGTCCGGGTCGGCGGGTACTGCCCCCGCCCGACGGCGCAGGCGCTCCAACTCGTCCTGAATTGTCCGTGCAGGATCGGCGCCGGACTTGGATGGATCCACCATAACCTTTATTTGGACGTTGGCTTCGTTGCCTGCGTCTCGGCGAGAATTCGCCCGACGTCTTTGAGAGAGTATGGCGGCTCATCGGCCAGCAGAACCGCCGAGATCTGCTGCGGAGTCAGCTTCAACACGTTCTGGAGGTGAAGGATGAATTTGGCTTTGTATTCGTGGTGTCCCCGTATGAAGTGAATGCCGTTCTTTTCCACGATCGAGATCCATCCGAAACCCTGCAATTCCCAGAGCTTTTCAGGGGTTACGTTCAGCCGCTCTGCGACGTTATCGATCGGGATATGTGCTGGCATTGGCTCTCAGTACGTTCTCAGCACGACGACTGCCACCTCGGAACGCCAATTAGACCTATGCGTTTGTCCATCTTCAGACGCCACCAGTGTTGACCGCTGCAATACTTGCAGTACGTCCGATGGTCCCCATATCCCAGTACCCAGCCCGTTGCGCACGTGCGCGCCAGGCTGTATGCTCCCTAGTGCGAAAACCATGCCGACCAACGGTTGGTCACCAGAAGGAGCCACTTGAAATGAGACCTGAAACCGATCAACAACCCCGAGTCGGAGACATCGTAATGACTTGTACCCACTCGTACGTCACGAACGCAAGATCGCACCGAGGGCGGTTAATCAAACTTCAAGGCGGACCCCGAGTGTTCGCCAATTTGGACGACCGATTCTTCTCGGAGTGGCTATATTTCTGCGATGACTGCCACGCAAAAGTCCGCGCCGATACGCGCGAAGTTCCAGGTCTGATCCATGGGCCGATGGAGTGGATTGGCGATCGAGAAGAAATGCTAGATGGCTCTCATGACGAACGACAAAAAGCACTTCCTGCTTCGTTTCATGGGTAACACCGGTTGCTGACGGTATTTCGCCAGCAGTAACCTTGCAGTCACCAGCAGCGTTTTACAGTTACAAAGTCGTAGCGCATGCGGGCGCTGTAACCCCGTTAAACCTCAAAACGGTGCCCGCGTTCTAAGCTCTCTGACGCTCGCTAACGGCAGCCTTGGCTAACGGTGCTCTGCTCGAACCCCTGCCTTTGCGAGGATCCGGTCGATATCATAATCGTGGAGCGGGTACGGGGGGTTCTCAGCGAGTAGGACCCTCTAGATGGCCTTGTGAATTGCCGTAACTCTCCGCCGACCTTCTCGACGCGCAAACGCGAAGGCACTCCTTGCAATCCGCAATGAGGCCTTTCGTGTGATCACCTTGAGGCTCTCGACGACGCCGGGCGCCACTCGGTGTTCTAATCCAGAGTAAAGACTTTCCGTATTTTCCCGGAAGATAACGAGGTCGATGCAAACATCGCTAAAGCGCGTCTTGAGACCAGGCATGTTCCGTACGGGACGAAGGTTCGCAAACAGGTTCAGCTTCTTGCGCAATGCGAGATTGACGCTCTGGAATCCCCCTCCGATGGGTGTTCCCACGGGGCCCTTCAGCCCCACGCGGAAAAGGCCGAGCGCATCAAGGACTGTATTCGGAAGTACCCCTCCGTGCTCGACGATCGTCTTCGCGTTCAGCTCGACCCGCTCCCATTCAACCGAGATCCCGGTCGCCTCGACCGCGCGAACCGTTGCTTCCGCTACCTCAGGCCCGATGCCATCCCCTGGGATCAATACGACGTGATGGGCCGGTTTGACCGGTTACCGGATCTCAGCTACAGAAGCGGGTAGTGTGGTCGCCGAAGGAGTCTGTTCTTTGGGTATTGCCATGGATGGCCGATCTAAGAGGGTTGCCCCCCGGAACGCCTCTGCTCGTATGCTTTTCTTGCGTTGATCCGCACGTCAGCCGTCCAGTCGAGCTTACTTTTTACGTTCTTTCCTGAAGATTTCCCCCAAGCGCTGGGGTGGAACAATAAACAGAACAATGAATGCGATGAAGACCGCGAATGCGAGCAACAGAAAAAACAACGCCAAGGGGCCTCCTATCTTTGCTGTCTTGCATGTTGACCACCGGATCACTTTCGTTGACCGCGAGAGAGGCTCTGCGTTGATTCCTCAATGAGCTAGCGGGAGCAGCGCGAGTCCGGAAACTCGCGGTAGTCCCGTCCACGTCAGTCGACTGCAAGTTGTGCAGCCGGGCGTTGTCCCGCCTCTGAACGGGGAGTGAAGCCGTAACCGGATCCTTAAGCGCTGTCAGGCGGGCGGCCATCGACACGATTGCGGGAACTAGGAGCAAGCATTCGTTTCATTAGTCGCGTCCCCGCTCGTTTTTGACTGTCCGGTACTTCTTGAGCTTCTACCACCGCAACAGCGACCATGTTGACGATGTCACTTACCTCCGCGCCTCGCTGAAGAACGTGAACAGGCTTAGAGAGGCCCATCAAGACTGGTCCGATGACCTGGGCTCCGCCCAGGCGGGCCAGCAGCTTATACGCAATATTGCCAGCCTCGAGGCTCGGGAAGATCAGTACGTTAGCACCACCCCGCAGCTGACTAAACGGGTACGTTTCCTGGATGATTTCCGGAACCACAGCGGTGTCCGCCTGCATTTCTCCGTCTACCATTAAGTCTGGTATCCGCTGCCTCACAATCTCCACCGCGCTCCTCACCTTATCGGCCGAAGGATGCGGCGTGCTCCCGAAGTTCGAGAAAGACAGGAACGCAACCCTGGGCTCGACATCGAATCTGCGAGCCATTTCGGCTGCACATATCGCGATCTCAGCCAATTCTTCGGCGGACGGTTCAATGGTGACCGTACAGTCTGCCAGAAAATAGAGCTTACCTCGAGGGCTGATGAGGAGGTAGAGGCCTGAAACCTTAGCTACGCCCTTACGCATAGCGATGATTTGCAACGCGGGTCGGATTGTTTCAGGATAGTGGTGCGTAAGTCCCGAGATCATCGCATCAGCGTCGCCCAAGTGCACCATCATTGAGCCAAACACGTTTGAGCTTAAGATCAACTCTTCCGCTTCCTTCCGAGTCACTCCCTTGCGTTGTCGAATCTTGTACAGTTCCTCAAAGTAATAGTCGAGACGGGGTGATATCGCGGGTTCTATGATCGGAACGTCCTTCAGATGCAGGTGTAACTCCGCGATCTTCGCTCGAATTTTCTCGTTGTCGCCGATCAAAATGGGGCTCGCGATCTCTTCGTCGACCAGGATCTGACACGCGCGAAGGATCTTGCTCTCTGCTCCTTCCGGGAAGACCACTCGCATTGGCTTGCTCTGGGCCTTTTGGATCATGATTCGCATTACGCCCTGCCCAGTACCCAGGCGCTTCTCCAGCTGATTCCGATATTCGTCGGGATCTACCTGGATGCGTGCTACGCCGCTTGTAATAGCCGCGCCCGCCACAGCCGAGGCTACCGAAACCAGTACGCGGGGATCAAACGCTTTCGGGATGATATAGTTCCGCCCGAACTCCAGCCGCTTCACACCGTAAATCCGGCAAACAGAATCGGGCACATCTCGCTTCGCTAGTGCCGCGAGCGCGCGGGTGGCGGCCAGTTTCATCTCGTCATTGATAGCGGTAGCGCGCACATCCAGCGCGCCGCGAAACACTGAAGGGAACCCCAGTACGTTGTTCACCTGGTTGGGGAAGTCAGATCGTCCAGTGGCCATGATTAGATCCGAGCGAGTCTGCACGGCGACGTCATACGGAATTTCCGGATCGGGATTCGCAAGAGCGAAGACGATCGGGTTGTCGGCCATCGTCAGAAGCATTTCGGGCGTGACACAGTTTCCAACGGATAGGCCAAAGAAGACATCGGCGCCGCGGAAGGCATCTGCCAGGGTCCGCCTGCCAGTCTCGACGGCGAATCGTGCCTTGTAACGGTTCATTCCTTCAGTGCGGCCTTTGAACACCACCCCCTTGGTGTCACACACGATGACGTTCTCGCGCCGAACTCCAAGCCGGATGTAGTGCTCAGCACAAGCGACTGCGGCTGCGCCTGCGCCGTTAAAGACCACTCGCACCTGGTCGATCTTCTTTCCCGCGATTTCCAAGGCATTGAGCAGCGCGGCACCCGAGATAATCGCTGTGCCATGCTGGTCGTCGTGAAATACGGGGATGTTCAGAGTCCGCCGCAGTTCCTCCTCAATCTCGAAACACTCAGGCGCTTTAATGTCCTCAAGGTTGATGCCGCCAAAGGTTGGTTCCAGCAATTGGCAGACTCTAATGATTTCCCTCGGGTCTTCAGTCGCAAGCTCGATATCGAAAACATCGATGTCGGCGAAGCGCTTGAAGAGCACTGCCTTTCCTTCCATGACTGGCTTCCCGGCAGCAGGACCGATGTTTCCTAGGCCCAACACGGCGGTTCCGTTCGTTACTACGGCAACCAGATTTCCTTTGCCGGTATATTTGTAGACCAAGTCTGGATCGCGATGGATTTCCAGGCAAGGAGCCGCGACTCCTGGCGTGTAGGCCAAACTCAGGTCCCGTTGGGTGAGACAGGGTTTCGTGGCACTAATCGCGATCTTCCCCGGCGGCGAGGAGGAATGGTACTCCAAGGCATCTTCGTCACGAATCATTTTGACAACTCCCTGTCGGCACTGACACTAAACCCGTAGATCGTCATTTTTGCGGCACGGTCGACCAGGTGCGTGCAATCATGGGGCCGCGCCCAGCGTGCTTCGGCAAAGACTCTGGGCTGAAGCGCTCGCTCCGGTCGTTTGCGAGGGCCGAGATGTCATCTGCAATTCTTGCAGACGCCTGGGATCGCGACTCGTTGCCTTCGATGAGGTGAAGGTCAACTGCGTCACTATCTCCTCGAAACCGTCGTTCTGGCGATTACGCCCATCGCTGGACGGGGAGTCGTTGTGCGATCCTCGCTGTTCTTGGGGACGATCGTGGCGCAGCGGGGATACCGCCTTTACTGGCGAATACAATGATGTTGGCCGTGTCGTCATGGGCATCCGCGACATTAACTTGATTCCGGAAACTGCGACGGATGCGAGAGATTAGATCCCGCCCGTCACACACATTGACAATGAGAAGCCCCGGTGATGTTAGGGCTCGGTAGCAGTCGCTATAAAACTGTTGGCTGCACAATTGTGGCGGCTGTCCTTTATGGTCAAAGCCGTCCACTAACAGTACATCGAAGCGCCCTGGCTGCCGCTGCACAAAATCAGCGCCGTCCTCACAATAGACCATGAATCGCTGATCGTCTTTGGGGACCAAGAAACGGTCCCGTAACGCAATCACTTCCGGATTGATCTCTGCAACGCTAATAGTCGTATCCGGGAGGCGTCGATAGCAGTACTTCGGCATCGAGCCACCGCCCAAGCCGATCATCCCCACATGGCGGGGATGCTTGTTGAAGACGAGGAAATTCATCATGGTCCTGGTGTAACTCAGCACGAGCTCGTCTGGGGCGTGCTTGTACATCGCGCTTTGGACTTCATCCTGATTGAAATGAAGACACACTGCCCCGCTGTACTCATGGATGAATGGCGAGGGTTCGCCCGGCGGGCTGTCAATCGATACTTCGTTCTCGTCGAACAGCTCAATTATTTGGCTCATAGATGTGGGTGAGTCGTTTACTGTTCGCCCATGAGACGACCCCATATCGAATCAGCTTCTGGCGAGCAAGTAGGGGCCTCGCGTCTCTACGGCGGTGTGATTAGCGCCGTTGCACTTTGGAGGTTCCCAGGGGAAATGCCATAGCGCGCCTGCACTGAACGCATCGTTGCTGCTCATGCTGTTCGTGTCAAGCAATCGCAGAGCCATTGTTGGTGGCACCTCGATGGAGTGTCGCCATGGTCCATTGGATTCGTAGTCCAGTCGGCCATTCACCAGCGGTGGTGCGCACATCGGACTACACTTACCCGGTGGTTCGATATTCACGCGGGGCATGTCTGATGCTAGGCACCGCAAATGTGCAGCGAACACATTCGCACCTGCACAAATTGCAGCATACTTGAACTGACTAGCGACGGTATGCCCAGGCCCTTGGCGAGTTTCTTTTGGCTCGGATGAACCCGGCCATAACGACGCGTATACCAGATCAATCGGTCTAGACAACGGCGGGCGCCCCGCGATAGCTCACGCGGCGACATCTCTCACCCGCCACGGCCGCCGTACTCTTGCGGCCGCAGATATCCGCTCACTTGATTCGAGGATGAAAGGCGGTAATAGTCTCGATTGACGATCGTCTGCACGTCGATGCACACCTTGGGTGCAGGATTTCACGTTTCACCTCAACAGCGCCGTTACCAAACGGCTCTTTGTCTTCGGTTGGCGTGATTGGTCAGTGAACTGAACGAGGGCAGTCCGATCGATACTCCCTTTACTCCGTTAAGAGTCCCGATCGATGGAGAAGCGAAAAACTCAGTGTATTTCGGTGGTCAGAATTCAGCGCCCTGGCGCCTATGTCGTGTATTTTCAAACGACCCGTAAATTCCCAAGCTGGACGTCGCCGGTTCGACCCCGGTCTCCCGCTCCATATTTTCATAAAGTTACAGGCGAACAGATGCGGCCGAGTCTGGCCTCTCACGTTTCCAGGCCAATCGTATGAAGACCACGCTTGCTATAGTTCGATTATTATAGAAGTATGGAGATAGGAGCTGGCATGCGCAAGCGAGACGATGCTGAACGGACGACCCGCTACGCCGATATGTTTTCGGCAATGGGGACGGAACCGCGTTTGCGAATCCTGCGCCTTCTCCTGACTGCTCACCCGGAGGGTCTGGTCGTGGGTGATATCGGGACTGAGCTGGAGATACCGTCGAGCACACTTTCCCATCATCTCGACAAGCTGAAAAACGAGGATTTGGTGCGCGTCCGGCGCGAAGGTACCTTCCTCTGGTATTCGGCCAACACCGAAGCCCTGCAGGAGCTGCTTGGGTTCCTCTTCGCGGAATGCTGCACTCGAAACAAGGCGATCGAGCCGCAGAAGATTATTTGTTGCAAGTGACGGATTTGTGCCGTGCTAAAGTCCAGTGTCCTTTTTCTCTGCACCGGCAACTCCTGCCGCTCGATACTGGCTGAAGCTACTTTCAACCATCTCGCTCCGGCTGACTGGACTGCCGTGAGTGCGGGCAGCAAGCCCACCGGGCAGGTGCATCCGCGTTCTCTGGCGCTGCTAGCCGGTGAAGGTATTTCGATCGAGGGCTACCACAGCAAGTCTTGGGACAACCTCCCGCTGACTCCCGATGTGGTCATCACGGTCTGCTCGAACGCGGCGGGTGAAACCTGTCCAGCCTACCTTGGCAGGGTCGTGCGCAGCCATTGGGGCGTGAAAGACCCGGCACATGCAACCGGTACGGACGCGGAGATCAATGCGGCTTTTAGGACGGCTTATGGCGTCCTGCGTGCTCGTATCGAAGCGTTCCTTGCACTCCCTTTGGCCGAAATGAAAAACGACCCTGCCCGCTTGAAACGGGAACTCGACGCCATCGGCACACTCTTGCCGTGATCTTTAAACTCAACTATTAAAAGGAGATTCCCGTGAAAACGATCCAGGTATTCGACCCGGCCCTCTGCTGTAGCACCGGCGTTTGCGGTGTCGAAGTCGATCAGGCGCTGGTCAGCTTCTCGGCTGACGTAGCCTGGGCGAAACTCAACGGCGCGCAGATTGAGCGTTTCAATCTGGCCCAACAGCCGATGGCGTTTGCCGAAAATACTACCGTGAAGGGCTTTCTGGAACGCTCGGGCCAGGAAGCGCTGCCGCTGGTTCTCGTTAACGGCGAGGTCGCCATGGCAGGCCGTTACCCCAACCGTGGCGAGCTGTCGCGTTGGGCGGGTATTCTGCCGACCGCGACCGAAACAAAGTCGGCCGGTAGCGACTGCTCTGGCAGTAAGTGTTGCTGAGCCTGGGAAGGATGAGTCTATGAACTTTCTAGACCGGCCGCCGCGCTTTCTTTTCTTCACGGGCAAAGGCGGCGTGGGCAAGACTTCGATTGCCTGCGCAACGGCTATTCAACTCGCGGAGTCCGGAAAGCGCGTGCTGCTGGTCAGCACTGATCCAGCATCCAACGTGGGCCAGGTATTTGGTATCAGCATCGGCAATTCAATCACTGCCATTCCCGCGGTCGCGCGCCTTTCGGCGTTGGAGATCGACCCGCAGGCTGCGGCGCAGGCCTACCGTGACCGCATCGTCGGCCCGGTACGCGGTGTTTTGCCGGAGAGCGTGGTCAAGGGTATCGAAGAGCAGCTTTCCGGTGCTTGTACCACCGAGATTGCAGCCTTCGACGAGTTCACGGCGCTACTGACCGACGGGCCACTTACCACTAACTACGACCACATCATTTTTGACACCGCTCCTACCGGCCACACTATCCGGCTGTTGCAACTGCCGGGCGCCTGGAGTGGATTTTTGGAGGAGGGCGAGGGCGACGCCTCCTGCCTCGGCCCCCTGGCCGGTCTTGAAAAGCAGCGCGTCCAATACAAAGAAGCCGTCGACTCCTTGGCAGACCCTCGGCGCACGCGCTTGATTTTGGTCGCTCGTGCGCAGGAATCCACGCTCCGCGAAGTCGCACGCACGCATGAAGAACTCGGCAAGGTTGGCCTCTCGCAGCAGTATCTGGTCATCAACGGTGTGCTTCC
>Ga0310810_10001949_pt1 | contig 21905 bp, 21 predicted proteins | sample NCmetagenome_FD_207641 | JGI IMG/M metagenome (GOLD analysis project Ga0310810, IMG submission 207641) | Soil microbial communities from experimental microcosm in Duke University, North Carolina, United States - NC | ecosystem: Engineered > Artificial ecosystem > Soil microcosm > Unclassified ... | reverse complement strand
CCAGCTCAATCCAGCCCGCCGCCGGCCGGAGCAGGCCCCCGATCAGCCGGAGCAGGGAGGACTTTCCCGACCCGTTCGGCCCCACCAGCGCCAAGGCCTCGCCCGACGATAACTCCAGGTTGATACCATCAAATATACTGCGGGCCCCGCGAACACAGGAGAGCCCGGATGCGCAAAGCCGCAGCATTCAGCGGCCCTTGGGGCAGTGCGCGCCGAGGCGCCAGGCAGGCCGATAAAATGTGCGAGACGCATGCCCGCGGGGCGTTCCAATCAGTAGCATGCTGGCCGAAAAGCCCATATAAGCCGGTGCGTTGCGTGGGGCGGCGCACATCATCGCGGGCCGGCGCATCGCTTTTCGGATGGGCTATCGGGAGGCGCGCTCTGCGCCGCCGGCTCGTCCGGTGGGATGGAAAAATCGGCCATGACGTCGCTCGACAGTTTCAAATGCGCCAAGACCCTCGCGGTCGGGGCCAAGACCTATGTGTATTACAGCCTTCCCGAAGCCGAGAAGCACGGTCTGCGCGGAATTTCGCGTCTTCCTTTCTCGATGAAGGTGCTCCTGGAAAATCTCTTGCGCAACGAGGATGGCCGGACCGTCACCAAGGAAGACATCCAGGGCTTTGCGCAGTGGCTCAAGACCAAGACGTCGGACCGCGAAATTCCCTTCCGGCCCGCGCGCGTGCTGATGCAGGACTTCACCGGCGTTCCGGCGGTGGTCGATCTCGCGGCGATGCGCGATGCGATGAAGCATCTCGGCGGCGACCCCTCCAAGATCAATCCGCTGGTTCCCGTCGATCTCGTGATCGATCACTCGGTGATCGTCAACTTCTTCGGCTCCCCGACCGCGTTCAAGAAGAACGTCGCTGAGGAATACGCGCAGAACCAGGAGCGCTACACGTTCCTGAAATGGGCGCAGAAAGCGTTCAACAACTTCCGTGTCGTGCCGCCCGGCACCGGCATCTGCCATCAGGTCAATCTCGAGTATCTGTCGCAGACCGTGTGGGTCAGTCCCGAGAAGCAGAAGGTCAAGGTCGACGGCAAGATCGTGACCGCCGACGTCGCGTATCCGGACACGCTGGTCGGCACCGACTCACACACCACGATGGTGAACGGCCTCGCGGTGCTCGGCTGGGGCGTCGGCGGCATCGAGGCGGAAGCCGCGATGCTCGGCCAGCCCTACTCGATGGTGCTGCCCGAGGTGATCGGCTTCCGTCTGAACGGCAAGCTGAAGGAAGGCGTGACCGCGACCGATCTCGTGCTCACCGTCACGCAGATGCTGCGCAAGCGCGGCGTGGTCGGCAAGTTCGTGGAGTTCTTCGGCCCCGGTCTCGACAATCTCACCATCGAGGACCGCGCCACGATCGGCAACATGGCGCCCGAATATGGCGCGACCTGCGGCTTCTTCCCGATCGACGACGACACGATCGATTATCTGACCAAGACGGCGCGCAAGAGCGATCGCGTCGCGCTGGTGAAAGCTTACGCCAAGGCGCAGGGGCTCTATCGTACCAAGACCACGCCGGACCCGGTGTTCACCGACGTGATGAAGCTCGAGCTTGGATCCGTCGAGCCATCGCTCGCCGGCCCGAAGCGCCCGCAGGATCGCGTGCTGTTGAAGGACGTGAAGAACGGCTTCGCCAGCGCGATGGAGAAGGAGTTCAACAAGGGGGCCGAGCAGGGCAAGCGCTTCCCGGTCGAGGAGCGCAAGCACGACATCGGCCACGGCGACGTGGTGATCGCGGCGATCACCTCATGCACCAACACGTCGAATCCGAACGTGATGGTTGCGGCTGGATTGCTCGCCCGGAAGGCCGCGGCCCGCGGCCTCAAGCCCAAGCCCTGGGTGAAGACCTCGCTCGCGCCGGGCAGCCAGGTCGTCGCCGAGTACCTCGAGAAGTCGGGCCTGCAGAAGGACCTCGACGCCATCGGCTTCAACCTGGTCGGCTTCGGCTGCACCAGCTGCATCGGCAATTCGGGTCCGCTGGCCGAAGAGATCTCCGAGTCGATCAACAAGAACGACGTCGTCGCGGCGGCGGTGCTCTCCGGCAACCGCAACTTCGAAGGCCGGGTCAATGCGGACGTGCGCGCGAACTATCTCGCCTCGCCGCCGCTGGTCGTCGCCTATGCGCTGGCCGGCAACATGAGTGTCGATCTGGTGCGCACGCCGCTCGGCACCGACGGCAAGGGCAAGAAGGTCTATCTGCGCGACATCTGGCCGACCAGCCGCGAGATCGCGGGCGTGATCCGCAAGACCATCAACAAGAACATCTTCGCTAGGAAATATGCCGATGTGTTCAAGGGCGAGGCGAACTGGCGCAAGATCGCCGTCAAGGGCGGCATGACGTTCCAGTGGAGCGAGCGCTCCACCTACGTGCAGAACCCGCCCTATTTCGAGGGAATGCAGAAACGTCCGACAGCGGTCGACGACATCGTCGACGCGCGCGTCCTTGGCCTGTTCCTCGATTCGATCACCACCGACCATATCTCGCCGGCGGGATCGATCAAGGAGGAAAGCCCCGCCGGTCACTATCTGCGCGACCGGCAGGTGCGGCCGAAGGACTTCAACCAATACGGCACGCGGCGCGGCAATCACCAGGTGATGATGCGCGGCACTTTCGCCAACATCCGCATCAAGAACCAGATGGTGCCGGGCGTCGAAGGCGGCTTCACCATCCACTATCCCTCCAAGCAGCGCATGACGATGTACGACGCGGCGATGAAGTACAAAGCCGAAGGCGTCCCGCTGGTCATTTTCGCCAATAAGGAATACGGCACCGGCTCCTCGCGCGACTGGGCCGCCAAGGGGACGGTGCTGCTCGGCGTGCGGGCCGTGATCACGCAGTCGTTCGAGCGGATACACCGCTCCAACCTGATCGGGATGGGCGTGATCCCACTCGTATTCGAGGAGGGCACCACCTGGCAGACGCTTGGGCTGAAGGGGAACGAGACGGTCACAATCCGCGGCTTGCACGGAGATTTGAAGCCGCGCCAGCGGCTGATCGCCGAAATCGTCGGCTCGGATGGTACGCTCAAGCGCGTTCCCTTGCTGTGCCGCATCGATACGCTCGACGAGCTCGATTACTTCAAGAACGGCGGTATCTTGCAGTATGTGTTGCGGCATCTCGCGGCCTGAGGTTGTTTGCTGCACTGCCGCCAGGTGTTTCGAATGATCAACATGGATCGAGCGCTTGCTTGCTCACCGCGAAGTGAGTGGCCGTTGATGGCGCTTCGCTCTATGTGTTTGGCGAGACGAGGCATCCGCGATCTGACGGATTGCGGCTCACGGCGCGGGAAGACGCCGGCAAATCCGTCGGGGATGAGGATGTGGAGGTCGGCATGAAAGGCCGCCGTGTCGTTCTATCGTTTGCGCTTGCCGCATCGACGCTTGCGGCAGCCACAACGGTATCCGCCGAACCGCGCGGCGTGATCGAGCTCTTCACCAGCCAAGGCTGCTCATCCTGTCCCGCCGCCGACAAGCTCGCCGGCGAGCTTGCGCGCGATCCGTCGCTCGTGGTGATGAGCCTTGCGGTCGACTATTGGGATTATCTCGGCTGGAAGGATACCCTCGCGCTTCCCGGTCACACCAACCGGCAGCGCGCCTATTCGAAGGTGCGCGGCGATCGCGAAGTGTACACGCCGCAAGTCGTGGTCAACGGCGCCACCCATGTGATCGGCAGCGACAAGCATGCGATCGAGAGCGCTGTTGCGCAAACGCGCGCGCAGCCCGGCATGCTGTCCGTGCCGGTGAATCTTTCGGTTGCCGGCAATCAAATTTCCGTTGCGGTGCCGGCGGCGGCGAACACCCCCAAAGGCGAGGTCTGGCTCTGCCCGATCACGCGCAACGTGCCGGTCGAGATCGGGCGCGGCGAGAACTCCGGACACACCATTACGTACCACAACGTGGTGCGCCGCTGGGTGAAACTCGGTGACTGGACCGGCGCTGCAAGCAACTACAAGATCCCGGTCAGCGACGTGACGGCCGCCGGCGGCGATGCTGTTGCTGTTGTTGTGCAGGCTGGTCCGAAGGAAGCGCCCGGCAACATGCTTGGCGCGGCGATCGCGGCGCTGCCCTGAGCACTCCGAACATCCAGAAACAAAAATAGGGCCGGCGAAAACCGGCCCTAAGAGCGTTGGGGGATTGAACCGTACGCGAAACTAGGGCCCGGTCTGTCCAAGCCCCGGGGGGCTGGGGGGCTGAGGAATCCGGTGCTCGAAGGCAACCGGGCCCTAATCAACTGTGTGGCTTATCGCCTGCTACCGCGGCGCGCCCTTGGCCGAAATTGGGCTTTGTTGTGAAACTTCCTAACGAAACCGTGATTGAACGAGCGCCCTGCTGGAAACATAGACCGAAAACTGACCGTTTTAGGCGATCTTGTCATTCCCGTCATGCGCTCTTGCAGCGCAGCCCCGACGGCGCGATCATTCGATGAGTCCCACGCACACAGGAGGCGCCGCGTGACTTTCGGCGAAACCGAACCGAGCGAGCAGCGCGGGGGCGAGGCCAATCCTTCGGCCATCGTCCCCGGAAAGGTCACCTTCAGCCGCCGCGAGCTCGACCGCATCCTCGGCCTTTATGGCCGCATGGTCGCAGCCGGCGAGTGGCGCGATTACGCAATCGATTTTCTGAAAGATCGCGCGGTGTTTTCCGTCTTCCGCCGCGCTTCCGAAGTGCCCCTCTATCGCATCGAAAAAAACCCGCGGCTTGCGCGACGCCAGGGTACTTACAGCGTGATCTCGGCGACCGGGCTGATCGTCAAACGCGGGCATGAGCTCGACAACGTGCTGCGCGCAGTCGACAAGTCGCTGAAGCTGGTGGCGACGTAAAAAATATACCGCTCGTCCCCGCGAAAGCGGGGACCCAGGGCCAAGTGAAGAAAGAACTGGATTCCCGCTTTCGCGGGAATGAGCGGAATGGTTACGGCGGCGCAGAGGAACCCTTGCCAAGCGGGCGCTGCATCAGCACCGAGTCGAGCCAGCGGTCGAACTTGTAGCCGACCGCCGCGAACGCTCCAACCAGCTTGAAGCCGGCGGCGCGATGCAGCTCGATCGACGGCGTCTGCGCCGAGTCGCCGATGACCGCGATCATCAGCCGGTAGCCCCGCGCCTCGCTCTCCGTAATCAAACGATCGATCAGTGCGCGCCCGATGCCCTGACGCTGCGCCTCCGGTGCGATGTAGACCGAATTCTCCACGGTATAGCGATAGGCCGGACGCGCGCGATAAGGGCCCGCATAGGCGTAGCCCCGCACAGTACTTTCGACTTCCGCAACGAGATACGGGTAGCCGGCGTCGAGCAGCGCGCGCATGCGCCGGGTCATTTCGGCTTCATCCGGCGGTTCGAACTCGAACGAGGCGGTGCCGTGGCGCACGGCGTGCGCGTAGATGCGCGTGATGGCGGGGATGTCGGCTTCGCTGGCAGCGCGAACGGAAACGTCGCTCATGCGCCAAGACTAAAACAAAAACGCCCCGGGAATGAACCCGGGGCGTTTGCACAACTGCCTTGATGTCAGCGGCGGTCGCCGAACAGGCGCAGCAGCATCAGGAACAGGTTGATGAAGTCCAGATAGAGCGACAGCGCGCCCATCACGGCCTTGCGGCCGGCGACGGTGCCGTCATCGTAGGGGCTATACATCTCCTTGATCTTCTGCGTGTCCCAGGCGGTGAGGCCGGCGAACACAATCACGCCGATCACCGAGATGATCCAGTCAAGCCCGCTCGAGCGCAGGAAGATGTTGACCAGCGAGGCAATGATGATGCCGATCAGGCCCATCATCAGGAACGAGCCCATGCCGGTCAGGTCGCGCTGCGTGGTGTAGCCCCACAGCGAGAGCCCGCCGAATGCCGCCGCCGAGATGAAGAACACCCGGGTGATCGAGGCGTCCGTGTAGACCGCGAAGATGACCGAGAGCGAGGCGCCGAGCAGCGCCGCATAGACGAAGAACAGTGCCCGCGCCGTCGAGGCCGCCAGATGCTCGATGCGGAAGCTGATGAAGAAGACGAGCGCCAATGGCGCGAAGATCAGCACGTACATCAGCGGGCTTGCATAGAGCTGCGGGCCGACCAGCGCATTCGTGAAATAGGCGACCGCGCCGGTCAGCGCGACGCCGCCGGCCATGTAGTTGTAGACACGGATCATGTGGGCGCGCAGGCCCGCATCGATCGCGACCGTCCGGGCGGCGCCCGGGAAGGACGCGACATTCCGGTCGAAGTCCGACATCGAGGTATCCTCCTGGTGGGCCCGGGCCTTCGCCGCGGGCCGGAGCGGCGGCTCGACCGCCGCGCTCATATCCTGAATCTAGTGCGCCCTCGTGGCAAAGGCTAGGCGGGCTGGGTGTCCTTTCGGCTTGGATCAGAAAAAAGCCCCGGCAGTGCCGGGGCCAAGCGACGTGTGGATGACAAATCGTTAACGTTTATTCGTCGCGGCTGCCCAGGAGCTGCAGCAGCATGGTGAACAGGTTGAGGAAGTCGAGATAGAGCGACAGCGCGCCCATGATGGCGGAGCGCTCCATCACCTCGCCGTCCATCGCGCCGTAGATGTACTCGCTCTTCAGGCGCTGGGTGTCGTAGGCGGTGAGCCCGGCAAACACCAGCACGCCGATGACCGAGATGATCCACTGCATCATCGAGCTGACGAGGAAGATGTTGACCAGCGACGCGATGATGATCCCGAACAGGCCCATGATCAGGAACGAGCCCATGCCGGTGAGATCGCGGTTGGTCGTATAGCCCCACAGCGACAGCGCACCGAACGAGGCCGCCGTGATGAAGAACACGCGCACGATCGAGGTGTGGGTGTAGATCAGGAAGATCGAGCCGAGCGAGACACCGACCAGCGCCGCATAAATCCAGAAGGTGAGCTGCGCCGCGGACGGCCGCATGCTCTGGATCCGGAACGAAAGAAAGAACACCAGCGCCAGCGGCGCCAGGATCACGACCCATTTCAGCGGGCTCACGAACAGCATGTAACCCACCTGGGTCAGCATGATGTTGCGCACTTTCGCGACCGCGAGCGACGGGTCGGTCGTGACCGAGAGCATGTAGATGCCGAGCGCGGCGAGGCCCGTAATGGCGAGGCCGATCACCATGTAATTGTAGACACGCAGCATATAGGCCCGCAGGCCTTCATCGACGACTGCCGCTTCGGCGCCCGTCAGGGGCCGGCCAAATGCGGCAGCGGCATTGCGGTCAAAGTCCGACATTGTCGAAACCTCGTATGTTCGCCCTGGTCCCTAACCGGCACGAAAGCCAGCTCCGAGACGACGCTCAATATGGACAAAAACCAAAGGGCGACAAGGTGCCTAACCGACGCAGGCTATGCGACGAAGTCGCGCGGCGGATTGTCGCGAATGGACCGGTTCCGGAGGATTTTTCTAAAGATGACGCAGCACGGGTGCGGGCTTTTGGCTCAAGGCTGAAAACGTGCCAATCAGGCCGAAGCCGATGGTCAGGGCGGTCGTACCGATCGTTGCCATCAGCGCCGGCCACGGCAGCCACACGAACGAGAGGTTCATCACCTCGGTCATCACCAGGAAGGCCGCCACCGACCCCGCCGCGACGCCGACGATCGCAGTCGCAAGCCCGATCAGGAGATATTCGAGCGCATAGGCGGCGAGCAGCCGGGTGCGCGTCGCGCCGAGCATCTTCAGCACCACGGCATCGTAAACGCGGTGCCGGTGCCCGGTCGCGAGCGCGCCCGCAAGCACCAGCACGGCTGCGATTAGCGTGATCGCGCTGGCGCCGCGGATCGCGAGCGTCAGGTCGAACACCACCTTGGCAACGGCCTCGAGCGCTTCGCGGACGCGCACGGCCGTGATCGAGGGAAATTCGTTGGCGGCGGCCTTCAGCAGCGCGATCTCTTGGCGAACGGTCGATCCATGCGGATAGGTGAACGTCGCAATATGCGTGTGCGGCGCGCCGCGGAAGGCCCCCGGCGAATAGACCAGCACGAAATTGATGCCGAGCGACTGCCAGTCGACCGCACGCGTGTTGGCGAGCGTCGCCGTGATGTTGCGCCCGAGCACATTGACGACGACCGGATCGCCGATCTTGAGCCCGAGCCCTTCGGCGATCTTGTTCTCGAACGAGACAAGCGGCGGGCCCTGGTAGTCCGGTCCCCACCATCGGCCTTCGACCACGCGCGAGCCGGCCGGCACCTCGCCCGAATAGGTGATGCCGCGATCGCTTTGCAGCACCCAAGCGGCGCCGGGCGCCGGTTTGAGGTCCTCGGCGCGGATGCCGTTGGCGCTGACTATGCGTCCGCGCAGCATCGGCACACGCTCATAGCGCGCAGCCGGTACCCTGCGTTTCGCGAAATCATCGAAGCGTGCGACATCGGCGTCCTGGATGTCGATGAAGAAAATCGACGGCGCCTTGTCGGGCAGCGTGGCGACGAACTGTTGGCGCAGGTTGCCGTCGATCTGCAACAGTGTGACCAGCAAGGCGAGGCCGAGGCCGAGCGAGAGCACGACACTCGGCGTCAACGCGCCCGGACGATGGATATTCGCCAGGACGAGCCGCCACAGCGCGTAGCGTGGACGCGGAACGGTCCGCGCGAGCCACATGATCAGCAAGGCAACAAAACGTAGCACAAGGAATACGCACGCGGCCGCCGCAACGAAGATCGCGGCGATCTTGCGGTCGTAGGCGAGCAGGATCGCCAGCGCCGCCAGCGCGACGATAACGAGGCCGGTGAGCGCGACGTAGCGCTTGCGCGGAAGGCGGCGCTGCGGCGCGACCATGTCCCGATAGAGCGCCGAGACCGGCACGTCGTGGGCGCGGCCGAGCGGCCAGAGCGCGAAGGCAAGCGCGGTCAGGAAGCCGTAGAGCACCGCGAGAGCGAGTTCGCCCGCGTGCAGCGCCGGGACGATCGGCAGCGGCAGGATGCTGCCGAATGCCGCCGTGATCGCAAACGGCAGGACCGCGCCAACGATCAGGCCGGCCGCAACGCCGAGTGCGGAGAGCAGCATGACCTCGGTCAGGTAAATTGCATAGATCCGGCCGCCCGTCGCGCCGAGCGATTTCAGGGTCGCGATCGTGTTGCGGCGGCGGTCAAGGTAGTGCTTCACGGCGTTGGCGACGCCGACGCCTCCGACCAGCAGTGCCGTGAGGCCGACCAGCGTCAGATATTGCGTGAAGCGCTCGATGTTGCGGCCAAGCGCGGGCGAGGCATTGGAACGCGTGCGCACTTCCCACCCGACGTCGGGGAGTTGCTTCTCGGACGCCGCAATGACCGCGTTCGCAGCGCGATCATTCGGGTCGGCAGCGGGAAGGCGCAGCCGGTAGTGCCAGCGTATGAGGCTGCCGGGCTGGACCAGACCGGTGGCCCGCAATGCCGCTTCGCTGATGAGAAGGCGCGGCCCGAACCCTATGCCGCCGGCGAGCTTGTCCGGCTCGTTTTTCAGGATCGCGCGCAGTTCGATGCTCGCCGCCCCGACCGTCACGCGCGCCCTGCGTTCGAGATTGAGCCGCGCGAGCAACGCCGGGTCGACCGCCGCTCCGAATGCGCCATCGCGGTCCGCCAGTGCATCGGCAAGAGGACCCGCAGGGTCGAGCACGGCCTCGCCGTAGAGCGGATAGCGGTGGTCGACCGCCTTGATCTCAACCAGCGCCGTCTGTCCATCCGCGGCTCGCGCCATTGCGCGCATCGTCGCGGCGGCCGAGACGCGGCCATTGTGGTCGAGGAATCTTCGCTCGGGCGCGCTTGCTTCGCGCGCCATCAGCGAGAATGACAGATCGCCACCCAGGATGATGCGCCCTTCGCGCGCGAGGCCCTCGCCCAGGCTGCGCGCGAACGAGCCGATACCCGCAATGGCGGCCACACCGAGCGCGATGCACGAGATGAACACGCCGAAGCCCCGTAAGCCGCCGCGCAGCTCGCGCAGCGCAAAGCGCCAGGTGAGCGCGCGCGGGGCTCCGTTGGCGGACAGCGTGCTCATACGATCCGCCCGGAGCGGAGCTGCACCACCCGATCGCAACGCTGCGCGAGCGCCGCATCGTGCGTCACCAGCACCAGCGTGGTGTTGCGGGCCTCGTGACCGGCGAAGAGCAGCGCGATGATCTCGCGCCCCGTGGCTTCGTCGAGGTTTCCGGTCGGCTCATCGGCAACCAGAATCGCGGGATGCGGGGCGAGCGCGCGCGCCAGCGCGACGCGCTGCTGCTCGCCGCCGGAAAGCTCGGCCGGATAGTGGTTGACGCGCTCGCGCAACCCAACCGCGGCAAGCTCCGTTTCGGCACGATCGAACGCATCGGACGCGCCGGCGAGCTCGAGCGGGACCGCTACATTCTCAAGTGCAGTCATGGTGGGGATGAGATGAAAGCTTTGGAAAACGATTCCGACATTTTTCCCGCGGAAGCGGGCGAGCGCGTCTTCATCGAGCGCGCCGAGGTCCTGCCCCGCGACCTCAACGGCGCCGGTGTCCGGCCGCTCCAGCCCGGCCGCGACCATCAGCAGTGTCGATTTGCCCGAGCCGGACGGCCCGACGAGGCCGACCGCCTCACCGCTGCCTATATGCAGGTCGATGTCCTTGAGGATATGCACGCGTGCGGCGCCGCGGCCGAGCGAAAGGTTGACGCCGGAGAGCCGGATCGCCGGCGCTGAGGTTTGGTTCATGCGGTCTTTTTGCACACCTGCTTCCAGCCGGTCATATGGGAAGGCCGGCCGTCCGGTCCAGCTATCGCGCCGCGCGGCGTTCTGGCTCGCGTTCGCGGCGGTCGTCGTCCGGGCCGAGGCGGCCGATCGCCCAGTGCGCATCGTCGTGCTCGGCGATTCGCTGAGCGCCGGTTTCGGGCTGCCGATACAGGACGCGCTGCCCGCCAAGCTCGAGCGTGCGCTGAGGGCGAAGGGGCTTGCGGTGGAGATCGCCAACGCCGGCGTGTCGGGCGATACCGCGGCGGGCGGTCTTGCGCGGCTTGACTGGTCGGTGCCGGATGGGACGGACGCCGTCATCCTGGAGCTCGGCGCCAACGATGCGTTGCGCGGCAGCGATTCGAGGGCGACGCGCGCCTCGCTCGAAGCGATCATCACAAAGCTCAAGGCGCGCAAGATCGCGGTGCTGCTCGCCGGCATGCTCGCGCCGCGCAATCTCGGGCCGGACTATGCGAAGACCTTCGATGCCATTTACCCGCAACTCGCCGCCGAGCACGGCCTGATCCTCTATCCCTTCATCGCCGAGGGCGTGGCGGGCGACGCGGCGCTCAACCAGGCCGACGGCATCCATCCGACCGCCGCGGGCGTCGATATCATCGTGAGCCGCATGCTGCCGAAGGTCGAGGAACTGGTGACGCGGGTGCGGGCGGCGCGGGGCCAGTAAGCCGCAGGGTTCATCATATCCCTGTGTTGATCGGGCGAGCCAATACCGGCCATCATTCGTTTGATTCGGGGGGGTGGCCGGCCCCCGGGAGTAAAGACATGCCCCGCCTGTTCACCGGTCTGGAAGTCCCGAAGCAGATCGGACAGTCGCTCTCGATGCTGCGCGGTGGGCTGCCGGGGGCGCGCTGGATCGACCCCGAGAACTACCACATCACGCTGCGCTTCATCGGCGACATCGACGACCGTCTGGCGCATGAAATCGCCGAGCTGCTCGACGGCGTGAAGCGGCGCGGCTTCGATGTGCGGTTCGAGGAGCTCGCCTCCTTCGGCGGACGCAAGCCGCGCGCCGTCTATGCGGCGGTCGCGCCGGTGGCGCCGCTGGTCGAACTGCAGGCCGAGCATGAGCGGCTGATGCAGCGCGTCGGGCTCGAACCCGAGGGGCGCAAGTTCACCCCGCACGTCACGCTCGCGCGCCTGCGCGAAGCATCGAGCCGGGATGTCGCGGACTATCTCTCGAGCCGCGGGCCGCTGTTCGGCTCCTCGTTCCGCGCCTCGCGCTTCGTGTTGTTCTCCTCGCGCGCCTCGGTCGGCGGCGGGCCTTACGTGGTGGAGGCAGACTATCCGCTGGCGGCGTAGCGCATGATCCCGAAAAGTGGGCACCGGTTTTCGGATAAGATCATGCGCAAAATATGAGCCTTGTTGCCGCCGCGTTCCGCCGCCACATAAGGCGCTGGAGGACGCCATGGCTGCCACCTGGAACGAAGCCGATTTTGCCGCGCCTAACGCGGAGCGCGTCGCGCGCGACGAGGAGACGGTGCGGCGCGGCTTCTGGCGCAAGCTCAAGCGCTTTGCGGCGCGGCTGCCATTCGCCGAGGATCTGCTCGCCGCCTATTACTGCGCCTTCGACCGCGACACGCCGTTCCAGGTGAAGGCAGCGCTCTTCGGCGCGCTCGCCTATTTCGTGCTGCCGTTCGACGCGATCCCGGACATGATGCCGATCTTCGGCTTTGCGGACGATGCCGCCGTGCTCGCGACCGCGCTGCGCCTGGTCGCAAGCCACATGCGGCCGGAGCATCGCGAGGCCGCGCGGCGGGCGTTGGGGCGGCTCTGAGAAACCGGGTCAGCGGCCCGCGCTCTTGAACGATTGCGCTAACTCGCCGGCAGCCTTGAATGCGGACATCGCCTGCTTTGCCGTCATCGCAACGGTCGTTTTCGTGTCCGTGTTGCTGCCGCCTGCCGCACTGACTAGCGCGATCGACAGCGCGGCTTCGTTGCTCGGACAGTCTACGATCACCAGCCAGTCGTCGTCCCCGAACGTGACGTAATACGAGAGCAGCTTGCCTCCGGCCTTTTCCACGACCTTCGCAATGGCGGCCTCGCGATCTTCAGGGCTTGCGATCATTCCCTTGAGCGCGTCCGAGCTGTATCGGCCGCGAAGAACATAAATCGGCATGGCGGCGTCTCCCTGAGTGGTGGGCCCGGCGATATTTTAGCACCACCGCTCATCTCTTGCGATTCGTGGGGCGAAGAGTGAGAGCGGCCGATGGCCCTCAAGCCATGAGCAAATGGCTGTCGACCACGCTTGACGTACTGCCGACTGACGGATCTGCGACGGTGTAGCCAAGATCAGCCAATGCCCCGATCGTCGTGTCGGAGAGAAGCGTTGTCTCTCCCGGTACAAAGTAACCCGTCATCAACTCGTTGGACATTGGCTGACCATTCGGCGCGAAAGTCGCCTCGTCCCAATGCGAGCCAGCGGTCCCACTGCCGCCGGTGTCTTCGAGCGGCACCAGCCCGCCGTAAGCGGCGACCGCCTGAGCGCCGATAAAGTGGCCCGCGTTGTCCGTCAGGCCGAGCTGACTGAAGATGCTCCCGACAAAGCCGAGCGCATGACCCATCTCGTGCAGGATGATTGCGTCCCAGGTGCCGGAGAGGCTCGCGCTTTTCAGATCGGTCGAGTCGAGCTTCATCGATGCTGTAAGCGGGAGCCATGCGTCAGGGGTGCCGGCATCGCGCACGACAATATTGCTGGTCTGCGCCAGAACGTTGCCAGTGAGAGGATTGCCGTTTCCGTCGATGCGACCTGTGCCGACGGTGATCACAACGTCATCGACCAGATTGCCGTTCAGGTCGAAATCGTCGTGAAGGTCGCGGGTAATGATTTGGCTGTAGAAGTCCGCCGCCCATTTGATGACCGCCTGCTCCTGCGCAGTCCAGCTTCCGCTGAAATTGATTTTGATGTTGAACTCGCTGGCGTCGTCGACGTTCGGATTGCCGCTGGTATAGGTGGTGACCACGCCACCCGAGCCTCCGCCACCAGTGTGCCCCCCACCGCCGCCGCCGGCACCCTTGGCATCGATGCTCGCAGATTCGGTCATACCCCATGACGCATGCGGAACTGCGACCGCCGGCGCGGGCGTCAATGCGCCCGCTACGAGGTAATCTTGGTCAAAATGATCGGGATCGCCGGAGAATGGCAAAGAAGCAGACTTTGCAGACATTGTAGCCCCCGCGTTTGGTTACGGCGGCTGGCACCTTCCGGCCTGCAAATTAGGGAACTCTGAAGCGACACTGCGCGAATTGACTTAATGTGTAGAGCCGAAGCGGCAGGTGCGAAGCTTCTCCGAACAGGCGACCCGCCCATGCGCCTGCCCTAATCGGCGGGCTTCAGCTCGAAGATATGCCCATCCGCCGCCGATAGCCGTTCGGCCGAGGCGAGAGAGCGCGGCCGCTCCGCTGACGCGGGAATCGACCCCCGGATCGCGCCAGGCGATTTGGTCTGGACCATCGCCTGCTCGATCCGGTCGACCCGCGCGCTGATCGCGGCCGCCTCCGGGTGACGCAGCGCCCTCAACTCGTCGAGCGACGCGCGCAGCCGGACGATGTCGCCGCGGGCCTTCGTGGTCGCTGCGTTGAGCTCCGCCACCGGGGCGAGCCAGGATTCGTTCGCCGCATTTTGTGCGTCGCGCAGTTCGCGCATGCTCCTGCGCAGCGCGAGAAAGCGGGCGTCGATCTCGCCCATGAACTGGCTGGCGGCCTCCTGCCTGGCGCTGGTGGAGGCGACGCGTGCGCTCAGATCTGCAACTGTGGAGTCAAGCCGCGAAATCTGCTCGGCCTGGCTTCGCTGCACCGTCTCGATGACCGGTTCGTTGAACACTCCCAATGCCTGCAGCACCGGCCACCCGACGAGGCCGAGAACTGCACCGAAGTTGACGGCGATCATCACCATCATGGCGGCCGGGAGAATAGCGCGGTCGCGGTTCGGCTCCGGAATGCCGGCGGCTTCACTGGAGGCCGATGGTGCGTCCGGGGTGAAAGCGCCTTGCGCCTCCGGCCGCGCCTTGGTCATGACGTTTAGCGGGCTGATCGGACGGCTGGCGAGGTTACGCCAGGCCCGGTCATGCGCCATGAGTCTCGATGGCCGCGATGGCACCACCGAAAATTCTCCGCAATGGGTTTACGCCTTGATAGCCTAAACAGTTTGCGAATCTGCTGATGAACATGGTTGACGAGTCGTCACTCGATTCCCGGGCTCCGCTCGTCCCCGCGAAAGCGGGGACCCAGTGCTTTGGCTAAAAGCTGGATGCCCGCTTTCGCGGGCATGAGCGGAAGAGGGACTACGGCCGCAAAATCACCTTGCCCATCACCTGCCGCGCCGCGATCGCCCTGAGCGCCGCCGGCGTCTCGGCGAGCGGATAGACCGCATGCACATGCGCCGAGAGCTTCCCCTCGGCGGTCCAGCGCACGAGGTCGGCCATGTTGGCGCGCTGGCCCTGCGGGTCGCGCTCGATGAAGGCGCCCCAGAACACGCCGACGATGTCGCAGCCCTTGAGCAGCGCGAGGTTGAGCGGGATCTTCGGAATTTCGCCGGCCGCAAAGCCGATCACCAGAAAACGCCCCTGCCAGGCTATCGAGCGCAGCGCAGCTTCGGCGTAAGGCCCGCCGACCGGATCGTAGATCACGTCCGCGCCTTTGCCGGAGGTCGCGCGGCGCAGCGCTTCCTTCAGGTCGTCCTTCGCGTAGTTGATGGTCTCGTCGGCGCCGCGCTCGCGGCAGAAGGCGAGCTTCTCGTCCGATGACGCGCAGGCGATGACGCGCGCGCCCATCAGCTTGCCAAGTTCGATCGCCGCCAAACCCGTGCCGCCGGACGCACCGAGCACCGCGAGCGTCTCGCCGGATTTCAGGTGAGCGCGGTCCTTCAACGCATGGATCGTGGTGCCATAGATCACCGTAATGCCGGCCGCGCGGTCGAAGTCGAGCGTGCCGGGAATTTTCACGACGCGCTGCGCGGGAATCGCGATCTTCTCGCGCGCCGCGCCGACGCCGCCATAGCCGAGCACGCGATCGCCTGCAGATAGACCGCTGACGCCCGCGCCGATGCTCTCGACGACACCGGCAAACTCCGCGGCCGGCGAGAACGGGAACGGCGGCTTGAACTGGTACTTGCCGGCGATGATCAGCGTGTCGAAGAAGTTCAGCGCCGCGGCCTTGATGGCGACGACAACTTCGCCTTGCCCGGGCACCGGATCGGGAACATCGGCACGCTCCAGATCGTCGGGGCCGCCGAAGCGGGTGCACAGGATGGCTTTCATGACGGGCACCTTAAAAGCAGGGAACCGGGCGAGTCACGCGCCGCAAATGCCGGACACGATGTTATTGACGCCTTCACATTGCCGATTTCCCCCGGTATTTCTATGACTTCGGGGGCCTGGGAGAATCGATGAAAACGAACGCCACTGCATTACCGCTTGCGTTCGCGGCTCTGACCGGGCTGCTGACGGTGGCGTTCGCGCAAGGCAATCCGCCCGCCAAGCAGAAGGCGCCGGCCGCGAAGTCCGAGCCGCGGCAGACCAAGCAGGCGACGCCGCCCGCGCCGGGCGGCGGGCAGCCGAGCCTGCTCGGGCAGTTCGGCGAGTGGGGTGCCTACACGGCGAACAGCGCCGGCAAGAAGATCTGCTACGCGCTGGCAAAGCCGAGCTCGTCGGCGACCGAGCCCGCGAACAGGCCGCGCGATCCGGCCTACACGTTCATCTCGACGCGTCCGACCGAGAACGTGCGCAACGAGGTTTCGATCGTGATCGGGTATCCGTTCAAGCCGGGCTATGAGGCGAACGTCGATATCGGCTCGGCGAAATACGCCATGTACACGCAGGGCGACGGCGCCTGGATCAAGAACGCCGCCGAAGAGGCGCGCATGGTCGATACGATGCGGCGCGGCTCCGACATGGTCGTCACCGGCGAATCCGGCCGCGGCACCAAGTCGACCGACCGTTATTCGCTGAAAGGGCTGGGGCAGGCGCTCGACCGCGTCGCGCAGGAGTGCAAGTGAGGCGAAGCGTCATCCCCGCGTAGGCGGGGATCCAGTAATCACCGAGGTTGATTTCGAGGGTCGGTGGACCCCACATAGGCTTGATGTTTACTGGATCGCCCGCATGCGCGGGCGATGACACTGAGTGTAGATGACCACCATCTTGCAAACCGCTGAAGCGCGCGGCTTCGTCGAGAAGATCGCGCTAGAGCGCTACGTGCCGCCGGCGAGGCCGTCGCTCATTGGCTTGTCACGCGCGCAGCTCGCCGAGGCGCTTGGCGAGATCGGCGTGCCCGAGAAGCAGCGCAAGATGCGCGTGCAGCAGCTCTGGAACTGGATCTATGTGCGCGGGGTCGCGCCCTTCGACGAGATGACCAGCGTGTCGAAGGAGCTGCGCGCTGCGCTGGACGCGCGCTTCACGCTGGAGCGGCCCGAGGTCGTGGCCGAACAGATGTCGGTCGACGGCACGCGCAAGTGGCTGCTGCGGCTGCCCGGCGAGCATGCCGGCGAACGGCCGCACGAGGTTGAGTGCGTCTACATCCCGGATTCGGGCCGCGCGACCTTGTGCGTGTCGAGCCAGGTCGGCTGCACGCTCACCTGCTCGTTCTGCCATACCGGCACGCAGCGCCTGGTGCGCAATCTCACGCCGGGCGAGATCGTCGGCCAGGTGATGGTCGCGCGCGACCGCCTCGGCGACTGGCCGGGCGGCACGCCGCCCGAGGGGGCGATCCCCTCCCTACCCTCCCCCGCAAGCGGGGGAGGGATGGATGGGGGCGGCGGGCGCTTCGTCACCAACATCGTGATGATGGGCATGGGAGAGCCGCTCTACAATTTCGAGGCGGTGCGCGATGCGCTGCTGATCGTCTCCGACGGCGACGGCATCGGCATCTCCAGGCGGCGCATCACGCTCTCGACCTCGGGTGTCGTTCCGAACATCGCGCGTGCCGGCGCGGAGATCGGCACCATGCTGGCGATCTCGCTGCATGCCGTGCGCGACGAGTTGCGCAACGAGCTCGTTCCGCTGAACCGCAAGTACCCGATTGCCGAGCTGCTCGAGGCCTGCCGCAACTATCCGGGCGTCTCGAACGCGCGGCGCATCACCTTCGAATACGTGATGCTCAAGGACGTGAACGATTCACTTGCTGACGCCAAGGCGCTGGTGAAATTGCTCAAGGGCATTCCGGCCAAGATCAACCTGATCCCGTTCAATCCCTGGCCCGGCACCAAATACGAATGTTCCGACTGGGAGAGAATCGAGAAATTCTCCGAGTACATCTTCAATGCCGGCTACTCCTCGCCGGTGCGTACGCCGCGCGGGCGCGATATTCTCGCCGCCTGCGGCCAGCTCAAGAGCGCGACCGAGAAGCTCTCTGCGCGCGAGCGCATGGCGCTGCGCGCCATGGCGATGACGGATTGAGCATGGAATCTTTCGTCCGGCTGCTGTTGCGCTTCATCCTGGTACCGCTCGGTTATACGGTGGCGGTGACCGTCGGCGCATGCGTACTGGTGATCGGTTCGTGGCAGACCGGTAGCATGATGTTGAGCCACGATCCCGACGTCGCCACCGCAGGCGTATTCGGCGCGCTGATCGCAGGCCCGATTATGTTCGTCATGCTCGCCTCCACGATGTGGATGCCTAGCTCGGTCGGCATCTTGATCTCGGAAGCCTTCGCGATCCGCTCCTGGATTTTCCATGCGCTGAATGGCGCGATTTCGGGCTGGATCGGCTGGCAGATGTTTGCGCCGATCGATCAGTCCGGAACGCCGATGAACGAGACCACGTTCATCTTCGGCGCCGGGCTCGCGGGCGGGTTCGCCTATTGGGCGATCGCCGGCTGGAGCGCGGGATTCTGGAAGCCGGTGTTCCGGCAGCCTGTGCTGCCGCCGCCTGCGGACAATCCGTTTACTCCGCCCGCGCGAACAGAAGTCTGACGGCGAACGCGCCCATCAGCGAGGCGAACAGGTAGTCGATCGCGCGCATCACCTTGGGAGAACGCCGGATCGCGGCGGTGAAGCGGTCCGCGGCGACGATCAGCACCATGCAGATCGGCACCGCCAACACGATGAAATAAAGGCCGAGGAACATCAGCTTGGCGCCGGCGTCAGGGTCGCTCGCGGAGACGAACTGCGGCAGGAACGTCAAAAAGAACATGATGATCTTCGGATTGAGCAGGTTGATGCCGACGCCCATCAGGAACACTTGCCCGATCGGCTGCGGCGCGGCCCCCCTGGGCGCGAGCGTCAGCGCGGAGCCGTGGCGCAGCGCATGGATCGCAAGCCAGAGCAGGTAAGCGACGCCCGCCATCTTGAGCACGCCGAACGCCGCCGCCGAATGGGCGAGCAACGCGGAGAGCCCGAAGGCCGCCAGCATGGTGTGGACGACGAGGCCGGCCGATGCGCCGAGGTAGGCCGCAATCCCGCGTGCGCGGCCGCCGGTCAGGGTCTGGCCGAGGAACAGCGTCATGTCCGGCCCGGGCGTGATCACCAGGATCACCGCCGCCGCCGCGTAGGCGAGCATCACGTTGAGATCGGGAACGAAGGCCATGCTGCGCTTCTCACGTCGGTTGCTTTACCCAGCGAAAATTCCCACGCCACGCGAGGCCTTTCCCTCATTGGCCCGCTCCGCTAGACCTCGCCACATGAACCGGACGGGACTCCTCATCGCGCTCGCGATCGGCGTGTTAGCCGGCGTGGTGTTCGCGCTGTTTCCGCAGCTCGACATCGCGATCTCGCGACTTTTCTTCAACGAGTCGTATCGCGTCTTCCCGGTGCAATACAGCCTCGTGGCGCGCAATCTGCGCGACCTGTTCACCTACGCGATCGCGGCGATTGCGGCTCCGGCGTTCATCGCGCTCGCCATCAAGCTCGTGATGCCGCGCCGGCCGATGCTGATCTCGGCGCGCGCCGCGCTGTTTCTGATCGCGACGCTCGCGCTCGCGCCCGGCCTGATGGCGAATGTTATCCTGAAGGACAACTGGGGCCGCCCGCGACCGGTCGAGATCCAGGAGTTCTACGGCCCCGAGCAGTTCAGGCCGTGGTGGGATCCGCGCGGCAGCTGCCAGAGCAACTGCTCGTTCGTGGCCGGCGAAGGCGCGGGCGGCTTCTGGACGCTTGCGCCGGCCGCGCTCGCACCGCCGCCGCTGCGTCCGCTTGCTTATGCGGCGGCGTTTGCGTTCGGCGCCACCGCGGGCTTGCTGCGTTTCTCGGGCGGCGCGCATTTCTTCTCCGATGTTGTGTTCTCCGGCGTGTTCACGTTCCTGATCGTCTGGATCGCCTATGCGTTGACCTACCGCTGGCGCACGCAATTGACCGACCGGCAGATCGAGCGCGCGATCGAACGCATCGTGCTGCCCCTGCATCAGCTCATCGAGGGGCTGATCGCGCGCCTGCGTGGCGCACGCGCCGGCGAACGGCCTTAGCGCGCAGAGCCGGCCCGGTAGACGCGAAATATGTTGCGCGGCCCGCCTCTTTATACAACTATCAGTTATTCTCTTTTTCAGAAAACACGTTGGAGGCCGAGATGGCAGAGGTCGCACTTGCCGGCACATGGGCATACCGGAGCTATCAGAACACACAGGACCAGCCGGTGTTCGGCGCCGGCATCTTCACGTTCACGACGCCGTCCCCCGACAAGATTCAGGGCACGCTCGACATGGGCGACGATCTGGTGCTCGATCTCGACGGGACGGTGACTGCCGCGACCGGCGATGCTCCGCTGACAGTGCACATTATCGGCAACGGCCGCCCATATACAAAAACGCAGGGCTGGGAGTACGACTACCACGGCTTTCTGGGCTACAGGTGGCCGAACGGCGTCGACCAGGTCGCCTCGCTGGTCGGCACCATCGTTCGGGCGAAGCCGCATGATGGTGGCGCTGCCGGCGTGACCGCCTCGTTCATTGCCGTCAAGCTGACCTGACCGGCGATCGCCGCATGTTCGGCCGACCGTTGCGGTCGGAGCGGCTCGCTTGAGGGCATCGCGCAGGTGTGCGACTCATCTGCCTGCGCATCGTGTCACCTGCTCCCGTGGGATCGCACATGGCCGACTGGGGCTCCGGATACGTTACCGACACGGCTTATGTTCACGACTACTGTCGTGCGCAGACGCCGCCGATCCTGAGCTTTGCGGCGCTGTGCCGCGGCGTTGTCGCGCCGGGCAGCCTTAGCGAGCCGCTCCGTTATTGCGATCTCGGATGCGGGCAGGGCTTCACCGCCAACATCATTGCGGCGGCCAATTCGCGCTCGGAAGTGTTCGCGGCCGATTTCAATCCGACCCACATTGCCAATGCGCGCGGCCTCGCGCAGGCCGCAGGTCTCAATAATATCACCTTTCGCGAAGCTGATTTTGCCGAGCTCGCGGACGACGCATCGCTCGCCGAGTTCGACGTCGTCGCGCTGCACGGCGTCTTCAGCTGGGTCAGCGCCGAAAACCGCCGCGCCATCGTCGCGTTCATCCGCAAGCGGCTCAAGTCGGGCGGGCTCGTCTACATCTCGTACGACACAATGCCGGGCTGGGCCGGGATCGCGCCGCTGCGCCGGTTGATGCTGCAGCACTCGATGTCACCGCAAGCGTCGTCGCAGAAGGCGCTGGAGCAGGCGCTTGCGCTGGTTGACCGGCTCAAGGATGCCGGCGCGCAGTTTTATAAGATGTATCCCCATGTGACGGCGCAGCTCGACCGTCTGCGCAAGCTTCCGTCGGCCTATCTGGCGCACGAATTGCTGACGCGCGACTGGCAAGCCTTCGCATTCGCGGATGTCGCGGCCGAGCTTGCGGACGCAAAGCTCACCTACCTCGGGTCGGCACACCTCACGGATCATGTCGACCGGGTCAATTTCACCGAGGAGCAGCAGCGCCTGCTCGCCGGGATCGGCGATCCGCTCACGAATGAATCGGCGCGCGACATGATCGTCGGAAGACAATTCCGGCGCGACATTTTCGTGAAGGGCTTTACGCGCCTTGCGGCCCTCGCCGAACGCGAACGCTGGCTGCAGACGCGCTTCGTCCTCTCAAATCCCGCCAAGGACGTCTCGCTCACCTTCGAGACGCCGCTCGGAATGCTGCAGCTTCGCCCCGAGATCTATCGTCCGGTGATCGATGTGCTTGCCGAGGGGCCGATCACGGTACGCGAGCTGATCGAGCGTCTTCCCTCCGGAAAGATGGAATGGGCCTCGCTGACCGACGCCATCAAGGTCCTGGTCGGGCGCGGCGACCTGCAGGTTGCGCTGCCCCCGGAGCATGAAACCGAGCGCGTGCAGGCAGCACAGGCTTTCAATGCCGTCGTGATGGGAC
>Ga0310810_10001948_pt1 | contig 21916 bp, 19 predicted proteins | sample NCmetagenome_FD_207641 | JGI IMG/M metagenome (GOLD analysis project Ga0310810, IMG submission 207641) | Soil microbial communities from experimental microcosm in Duke University, North Carolina, United States - NC | ecosystem: Engineered > Artificial ecosystem > Soil microcosm > Unclassified ... | reverse complement strand
ACGTCGTCTTCGCCGCGCTGTACCTGCATCCCGGGGAGAGCCGCCGGCACTGGCTCGCGTTCGCCGTCGGCATCCCGTTGATGGGCGCCCTGCTTGGCTTCGCCCTCGCCTCGAAATGGGTCGCCGCGTACGCCATCGGCGGCATGGGCATCCTGATCCTCGCCCGCAGCGCGCTTGGCCGCCTGCTCCTGCTGAGCGGGCTCGTCGTGCTGACCACCGCGACGGGCTACGTCGCGATCTCGGTGCCGGCCGGACAGTCGGGGGGCAACTATGTCTACCTGGCGATCATGGTCGGGCTCGTCCTGATCGGCGTCCTCGCGAACATGCTCCATCCGATCCGGTGGACGGCCGACGAGCTGCGCTTCGCGGTCGGCGCGCCGATCGTCGGCGGGGTCGTCGTGCTCCTGTACGGCCTGCAGCGAGGCAATCCCGGTGCGCCGATCACCCTCGGCCCGATCGCGCTGAGCCCGCTCGAGCTCGCGTTCGCGGCGTTCGTCGCCGCGGGCGGGCTGTACACGCTGTTCCTGGTCGTCGGTCGACTCGGATTCGGGCCCCTGGCGCCGCCGCCCGCCCCCGACGACCCGGCGGCCCTGCTCGAGCCCGCGGCCGACGGGGCCGTGGGCTGGCTTCGCCTGGGGGCCGGGTTCGGCCTGCCCGTGGCCTGGCTGGTGGTGGGCATCCTGGTGATCCCGGTGGCCCTGTACGTGGTCTCGTACATCCCCTGGGCGATGATCGAGAACAACCGCATCCTCGGGGACTGGCCGCCGGGCCACACCGGCCAGACCCTGCTCGACCTGACCAGCCAGATGTACAACTACCACAACAACCTGAGCTCGCCCCACCCGGCATCCTCGCCGTGGTGGGCCTGGGCCTTCGATCTCAAGCCCGTGTGGTTCTACGAGGAGGGCTTCGCGGGCAGCACGTCGGCGTCGATCTACGACGCCGGCAACCTGGTCGCCTGGTGGCTCGGCGTGCCCGCGCTCGCGTTCGCGTGCTGGCAGGCGTTCAAGCGGCGCAGCGCGGCGCTCGGGCTGGTCACGATCGGCTTCGCCGTCCAGTGGCTGTCGTGGGCGCGCATCGACAGGGCGGCGTTCCAGTACCACTACTACACGGCCCTGCCGTTCCTGTTCCTGGCGCTGGCCTACTTCCTGGCGGAGCTGTGGCACGGCCCGTCGCCGAAGACGTGGCTCCTGGCGCGGCTGTCGGCCGCCGTCGCCGTCCTCGGGCCGTTCCTGCTGTACCTGGTCCACCGGCCGCTATGCGGCGTGGTGCGGGTGACGGACGTGAACCCGAGCTCGCAGGCCTGCCCGACGGTGATCCCGGACGTCACGATCACGCCGCGCGCGGTGGTGATCGCGCTGGTGGTCGGGTTCGGGGTCCTGTTGCTGCTGCGTGAGCTGTTCGCGGTCGCCGAGGAAGACCCCGGCCTCGGGGGCGGGGGCCTGCGCAGGTGGGGCCGGGCGGCGGCGATCGCCGCGGGCACGACGATCACGTTCCTGCTCGCCTCGACGCTGCTCAATGACGCCCGTGGGCTGGAGCTGACGAACATCCCCGTCGAGCCGATCGCGTTCGTGGTGATCCTGGCGTTGTCACCGGTCGCCGCGTACGTGGCCACGGCGCGAGATTCGCGTCGGTTCGTTGCCGGCGCCCTGGGTGCGATGGCCTTCTGGTTCGTGCTCTGGTACCCGAACATCGCCGCGCTGCCGCTGCCCGTGGCGCTGCACAACGCCTACCAGGGCTTCCTGCCGACGTACCTGTACCCGTTCCAGTTCTGGGTCCTGCAGGGCACCCGAGCGGCCGCGCCGCCGCTGTTCGACGTCGGCCCGGCGATCATGCTCGTCGCGTTGACGTTCATGGCCATCGTCGTCGGCTACAGCGCCTGGTCGTGGCGGATCGCGCTGGCGGAGCGGAAACGTGACGAAGCCGCGGGTCGGGCAGACGCGGCGGGCTGGGCGGCCGGCTCGGGCTGACCCGGACCCCGGAGCTACGCCGCCACGAGCGGCACTCGCGGGGAGGGCGGGATCGGGGCGTGAAAGCCGGACGGCAGCTGGCCCTGGCTCGCGAGCCGGCGGATCACGAATCCGTAGTAGTCCTCGACCTTCGCCGTCACACGCTCCCAGCTGTACTCCTGGGCGCGCTCGAGGCCGGAGCGGCCCATCGCCTCGCGCAGCTCGTCGTCGCGCAGGAGCGTCGCGAGCGCGCCGGCGATCGCCTTGGGCTTGCCGGGCGGCACGAGGAGGGCCTCGCGGCCGCGGCGGACGACGCCCTTGTAGCCGTGGATGTCGCTGCACACGATGGCCGTGCCGGCGGCCATCGCCTCGAGGAGCACGATCCCGAACGATTCGCGGCCCGTGGCCGGCGAGCAGTACACATCGGCGGTCTTGAACAGGGCGTCGCGCTCGTCGTCGCTGACGCGGCCCAGGAACTCGACGCCGCCGAGCTTGCGCGTCGCGAGGTAGCGGCGCATCTCCTTGTCCTGGGGTCCGCCGCCGGCGACGAGGAGGCGGCACTCGCAGCCCGTCTTGCGCAGGATCCGGTACGCCTTCAGGAGGTCGAGCAGGCCCTTCCGCGGCTCGAACCTGCCGACGAACAGGATGTTCCTCGTGCCGTCCTGCCAGCGAGCGATGGGCACCGCCCGGGCCAGGCGCGCCGTGTCGACCCCGTTGGGGATGACCTTGTAGTCGCCCGGGAAGAAGCGCTCGACGAAGTGCCGCGAGACCGCGGACACGGCAATCCGGCCATGGATCCGCCCGACCGACGGCCGCATCAGCCGCGAGCCGAGCTGGTACGCCGGCGAGAAGCCGCCGAAGGCGTGGAAGGTCGCCACGTTGACGCTGTTCGACAGCCCGAGCACGACGAGCGACAGGAAGGGCACGAACGGCTCGTGGAAGTGGAGCAGGTCGAACTGCTCGCGGTCGAGCACCTTGTGCACCTGCGACAGGAAGCGCGGTGACACGGTGATCGTCCCCACCGACCCGTTGGCGGGCATCGAGAAGCCCCGCCCGATCCGGATGACGTCGCCCTCCGAGGCGCGCTGCCAGCCATGGCTGCTGCTGATGATCCGGACATCGTGACCGCGCAGGCGCAGGTTCTCGTACAGGTAGCGCACGTGCTGGTTGACCCCGCCCGGCAGCGGGTAGATGTAGGGCGTGACCAGCCCGATCTTCACGAGGCCGCCTCGCGCCGATCATGGGCGACCGCGCGGCCGGGATCGAGCTCGCGCGGATAGCCGAGGTCGCGGCCGCTGCCATCGCGACGGAGGCGACCGCCGAGGCTGGCCTTCGCGTCGCGCGAGTACTTCCGCAGCTGCTGCCCGAACGTGCCCAGCTGCGCCCCGGTCGGGTGGAACGTGCCGTGGTGATGCGTGGTGCCGGCGGCGATCGCCGCGCGGAGCGCGGCGCCGTCATGGCCCTCGAAGGTCGTGTAGCCGACCCCGATGGCCTCGAGCGAGTGCGCGTCGGAGTTGCCGACGCGGGCCAGACCGTGCTCCTCGGCGAAGCGGACCACGCGCCCGTGCCACGGCCGCCCGAGCGTCGTCGGGTTGAACGCCTCGAGCGCGTCCGGCCGGTAGCGCGGCTCGTCGGCGAGCAGGCGCCGCAGCACGAAGCCCTGGGCGCACAGCGGGTAGGGCACGAGCGGATGCGCCGGGATCGCGACGCCGCCCTGGTCGTGGATGGCGGCGATGGTCGAGCGCAGCGAGCGGAACGGCTTGATCGGCCCCTCGATCCACAGCGCGAGCAAGTGGCCGCCGAGCGTCGTCACCTCCTCGCCGACGACGACCTCGACGCGCAGGCCGCGCTCGCGCGCGATCGCGCGCCCGGCCAGGGCGGCGTCGATCCGTTCGTGATCGGTGATGGCGATGACATCGAGCTCGGTGTGCTGCTCGACGTGGTCGAGGATGTCGACGACGCCGGCCGTGCCGTCGGAGGCCAGCGTATGGATGTGCAGGTCGGCCCGGCCGAGGCGCTGGGTCATCGCGCGCCCTCGCGGCTGAGGCGCTCGGGCGCCACCTTCCGGACCGTCGCCCGCTCGAGGTCCGGCCAGATGGGATGGAAGATAGCGAGCCACTGCTCGGGCGCCCTGGCCACGAAGCGCTCGAACGCCCGCGCCTCGGCCTCGAGATAGGCGGTGACTCGCTCGCGCCGCGTCCCCTCGGCCGGGAACGGGACCCGCTGGAGGTCGGCGTGGTAGACGTCGTGCGCGTCGCGCCACACGCCGAAGACGTAGGGCGTGACGCCGGTCTCGAGCGCCAGCAGCGCCGGGCCGGCGGCGAGCGGCGCCGGCGCCCCGAACAGCTCGACGTCGATGCCGCCGCCGGTGATGTCGCGGTCCCCGAGGAGGCCAACCGTCTCGCCGCGCTCCAGCGCATCACGGAGCAGCCGCTTGGCCGCACCGAGCTCGATCAGCTCGAGACCGAGGCGCCGGCGGGTGCCGACGATGTACGCCTGCAGCGCGGGATCGGAGATCGTCTCGGAAGGCACGAGCGCGGGCCGGCCGCTGCGTGCAGCCGCGATGAGCGCGGGCAGCTCGAACCAGCCGATATGCAGGCCGACGAACAGCTTGCCGCCGGGCGCGTCGAGCGCGGCGTTGACCGCCGCCTCGTCCTCGAGCACCAGCCAGCGCGCAAGGTACCTGTGGTCGACGATCGGGGCCCGGGCGAGCTGCACGTAATACCGAACCGAGTGGCGGAAGGCGTCGCGAACCAGGCGGCTCAGCGCGCGCCGGTCGTGCGCCGCGGCGCGCGCCTCGGGCGAGCCGAGGTCGTGCTCGTCGAGCCAGCGCGTCACCCGGGCCAGGTTGCGACCCGCGCGCTTGCGGCGCTCGGGTGCGAGGCGGTACCAGAGCTGCCCCACGAGGTCCGCGACCGCGAGCAGCGGCCGCTCCGGCAGCCGGCAGGCAAGCCACGCCGCGCCGACCACTGCGCGCGCCCGAAGGCGCCGCGCGAGGGTGCGGCCGCGCGGCCCCTGCGTCATGACCCGGCGGGGACCGGTGCGGCCGGTGCGCCCGGCGCTACGCGCTCGGCGAGGGCGGCCTGCTCCGCCTCGGTCGCGGGCCACAGCGGCTTGAAGCTGTACCACTGCTCCGGCGCGGCGGCGATCGTCGCGGCCAGGGCGTCGGCGATGGCCTGGGTCGCGCGCTGGATCTCCGCCGGCTCGGTGGACGAGACCAGGATCGGATCGCTGTGGGTGACGATGAACCGCTGCCGATCCTCGGAGCGGCGGATCGCGATGTGCACGATCGCCGCGCCGGTCTTCGCGGCGAGCGCGGCGGGGCCCGCGGGCAGCGTCGTCCACGATCCGAACAGGCGCACGGGCACGTCCTCGGCGCGGTAGCCCCAGTCGATGATCAGGGCCAGGATCTCCTTGCGCTTCAGCCAGCCGTACAGCTCGCGCAGGTTGCGCCACGGGATGAGCTCGACGCCCCACGCCTTGCGCTGGGCGCGAAGGTGATCGAACAGCTCCGGAAAGCTCGAGTCGTCGGCGATCGCGGCGATCGGCCAGCCGTGCCGGGCGATGCCCCGCGCCACGCCCTCGAGGTTGCCGATGTGGGCGGTGGTCAGGATCAGGCCCTTGTCAGACGCCTTCCACCACGCCTCGAGCGGCAGGAGGCTCGAGGTGTCGACCAGCGCCGCCGCCTGCTCGTTGGTGAGCCGCGGCAGGCGCATCAGCTCGATGACGTAGCGGGCGTACGAGCGGTACGCCGCGAGGGCCTTGCGCCGGACCTCGAGGCTCGTCGGCGGCCGGCCCAGCACGTGCCCGAAGTTGTCGTTGACGTAGCGACGCTTCTTCGGCCAGAGCACGAACGAGGCCTGCAGCAGCACGCTGACGATCCCGCGGGCAACCGGGACGGGCAGCCGGCCCATGAGCCAGGCGCCCGCCCGATACCCGTAGATCGCGGCCTTCTCGACCGGCCGCGGACCACGTCCGGTTCGCTGCACCGGCGTACCGAGGCCCTTCTCGCGACTTTTTCGGTCGCTGTCGGCAGCCGGGCTCACGCGCCGGCCGAGGCCTTCGCGAGGGCGCCCTTCATGGCCGCCTCGGCCGGGCTGTCGGCGCGCTTGGCCAGCTTCCGGTACGTCCGCTTCTGGGGCGTCTCTGTCCCGACGAGGGTCTCGTTGTCGTCGCCCCTGATGAACGCTTCGACCCGGTTGAACGCGATGTCGTCGTGGATCTGCTGGGGCGGGCTCTTCATGAAGTAGCTCGAGGGCGCGACGAGCGTGCCCTTGAGCCCTCGATCGAGCCCGAGCTTCAGGCAGCGGATGGCATCGGTGATGACGCCCGCGGAGTTCGGCGAATCCCAGACCTCGAGCTTGAGCTCGGCGTTGAGCGGCACGTCGCCGTAGGTCGTGCCCTCCATCCGGATGTAGCACCACTTCCGGTCGAGCAGCCACGGCACGTGGTCGCTCGGGCCGACGTGGACGTCGCCCTCGTCGAGCTCGTAGTCGAGCATCGAGGTGACGGCGTTCGTCTTGCTGATCTTCTTGGACTCGAGGCGCTCGCGCTCGAGCATGTTCAGGAAGTCGGTGTTGCCGCCGAAGTTGAGCTGGTAGGTCCGATCGAGGCGGACGCCGCGATCCATGAACAGGCGCGTCATCACGCGATGCGCGATCGTCGCCCCGACCTGGCTCTTGATGTCGTCGCCGATGACCGGCAGGCCCTCCTCGGCGAACCGGCGCTGCCAGTACGGCTCGCGCCCGATGAACACCGGGATGGCGTTGACGAAGGCGACGCCGGCGCGAAGGGCCTGCTCGACGTACCACTTCGTGGCTTCCTCCGAGCCGACCGGAAGGTACGAGACCATCACGTCGACCTCGCGCTCCTTGAGGATCTGCACGATGTCCGCCGTGGGGCCGGGCGCCTTCTCGATGACCTGGCTGAGGTACTTGCCGAGGCCGTCGTGGGTCATGCCCCGCTCGACCTTGACGCCGAGCTTCGGGACCTGCTGGAAGACGTAGGTGTTGTTGGGCTTCGTGTAGATCGCCTCGGACAGGTCCTTGCCGACCTTGTTCTTGTCGATGTCGAAGGCGGCGACGAAGTCGATGTCGCGGACGTGGTAGCCGCCCAGGTTGACGTGCATCAGCCCGGGGACGAAGTCGTCCTCCTTGGCGTTCTCGTAGTAGTAGCGGCCCTGGACGAGGCTGCTCGCGCAGTTGCCGACGCCGACGATCGCGACGCGTATCTTGCCGTCGCCGCGCCGGCCTGCGCCGGCCCAGGTGTTGCCGGGATGGGTGCCGTTCGAGCTCTTGCCGTTCTTGCCGTTGCTGGCCATTCGTTTGCTCCTGTCCTTCCGTTGGCGTTCGTCTGGTTCAGATGCTGGGGGGCGATAGCCCTCGCTTGCATACGTGGGGGTTGGTTGGGGCGAGGCCCTCCGGTGAGGGTGTGGCGCGCTCGGGGTCAGCCCTCCCTCGACTGCGCGCGGACGTGGAGGATGCGCTGGATGGTGGTGATGGTCGCCAGAATCGTGATGAGCCCCAGGCTCGCGCCGAGGGCAAATCCGGCCGTGGTGACGTGCATCGCGCCGTCGGGCGCGAAGGTCGGTTCGGTGACCAATCGATCAAGGGACCCCGCGGCGAGTAGCCCGACGGTCAGGATCGCGATGCGAACCTCGCGCGGTGCGATCCCGATCGCCGCCATGCCGGTGCCGCTCGTGAAGCCGAGGCTCTCGGACTTGGCCCGGGTGTAGCTGACCATGAACGATGCGGCCAGGGCAGCCCCGGCGAGGACGGGCCCCGCCGAGAAGCCCGCAGCCGCCGATCCTGCGGCGATGCCGACGTACACGATTCCCTCGCCGGCGCGGTCGAACGTCGAATCGAGGAAGGCGCCGAGTTTGGTGGTCTGGCCGGTCGCGCGGGCAAGCGCGCCGTCGAAGAGGTCGAAGATTCCGAAGGCCAGCACGAGGATGCCGGCGGCGAGCCACCTCTGGTTGGCGGCGGCATAGGCCGCGACGCAGGTTCCCAGGAAGCCGATGAGCGTCAGTCCGTTCGGCGTCAGGCCGAGCCTGCCGAGCGCGGTCGCGATTGGCGTGGCGAGGCCGCGCACGCGCTCGCGGGTTGCGGGCGAGACGAGGGAGCCGGTCACGAAGCGGCCTTCTCCCGGCGCTCGAGCCCGAGGACCTGGCGCTCGTACTCCGCGAAGGTGCGGAATGCCTCCGGCAGGAGGCGGGATACCGTCTCGCGGCCGACGCGGCGAGTCTGGATGAGCCCCGCGATGCGCAGCCGGCCCAGGTGCCAGGAGACGAGCGGCTGGCTGAGCCCGATCCGCTCGATGAGCTCGGACACCGTCGCCTCGCCCTCGGCGAGCCGCTGGACGATCCGCAGGCGGTTCACGTCGGCAAGGGCCTTGTGCACGATGCGCAGCGAGCGCAGCTCATCGGGCTGGTCGACGACGGACGCGATGGTCGAGCGGATGTGCGCGGGGGAAGGGGCCAAGATGCTCTCCGGGGGCGGGTGGGAGCGTGGTTCGCGCTCGCCCGCTCAGGGCGATGGATCAACGACGATTTATATCAATATGCGTTGATCTACCGCCGCTGTCAACCCCTGGCAGGGGTAGTAGATAGAGCGTCCAACGTTGCCGTCGCCGCCTGAGCCCTAGTCTGGGGGCCCCGAAGGAGATCCCCGCGGCGCAAATGACTGACGATCCGCACCAGTTCAGGCGCGGCGACCGACCGACGCCCTTCAGTGCCGACGAGATCCGCGAGGGCTGTCCGCCCGGTCGGACGGTCCGAACGCTCATCGAGCGGGCCGGCGAGGAGGCGTATGTCCGAGTCACCCGCTTCTCGACCGGGGACGAGGACGGGGCCGACCAGGAGTCCTGGAACGAGACGCCGGATGGGATTCGCCTGACCGAGACCGAGACCGGCCACTCCATCTGGCGCGAGCTCCAGGGTCACGCCTCGATGCCCGCCGATCGCACGAACGTGACCGAGGAGGAGATCGAGATCCCGGCGGGACGGTACGCCTGCCTCCGATACACCCGCACCGACGAGGACGGCGTCCGCGACTTCTGGTTCGCGAAGTCGGCCCCAGGCATGCCACTGAAGATCGAGCAGCGGGTGGACGGCATGACCGTCTTCTCGTCGACCACAGTGTCGGACGAGCGGCCGGCCTGAGTTCGGGAGCAGGGAGACGACCCCTCGCGAGGCTTGACCGGGTACCCCTGCCAGGGTTTGACGGGTAGTAGATAGACGAGGTTGAAGTTGCCGGGTCCCGACGGACTTTGGTGCGGACGAGGCGACGTCTGGCCTCTCGTTGAGGTCGGCCGAACGATGAGACCACCCCAAATCGCTTGCCAGCGCGGCGGCTTTGTCCCTACTCGGAGGCGAGGTATATGTCGATCGTCCCGAACCTCAACACGTCTTGAAGCGTCGTGGGCAGCGTGAGCGGCCGCTGTCCAGCGCCATTGAACCCTAGGACCGTTCCTGTGGTCGTCCAGGGTGGGGCGCCGAACCCAGGCTGCGGACTTCTCTTCGCCTCCGCGGCCGCGAGCAATCCTCGACTGAGCCACACGGGCGCCACAAGTCCACTGCCCACTCGCCGGACCTTGCCGGTGTTTACGTCGAAGACAAATGTCGCGGGCGGCTTGGCATCTGACCCCCCGTCATCAAAGGCAACCCCGTCGCCCGTGGGTGAGACCTGGGGTCGGTAGGCGTCCGCGGGAAGATCAATTGCTTCTTTGCGCCCGTCGCCAAGCGACACAGAGAACCAAGGCCAGGGCTGGGTGGTGTCGTGTGGGTTTTGCTGAAACACAATGGTCGTTGCCGACAGCCAGCGGCCGAACGTTCCACTCTGCGGGGCTATCAAATCATTGCCCGCCATGTCAACGACGAAGACACTTGGGTCCGCAGCTGTTTCCACCGCGAGGATGTGCCGGCCATCTGGCGCCCAGATCACGGACGATTCCTCGCGCTGGCTTGTGCCTGTTCCAAACGGCCGATCTATCAGGCGCAAGAGGCGGACCTGGTCGGTCCCAGAATCGAGGACACAGAGATGGCGAGGCCCGATCTCTGAGGACGTTTCGACTTGAAGAAGATATGTGAGCGCGGCCCCGTCGCGGCTCCACTCATAGCCCAGGACGATGTTCGGAAGCCTCAAGAGCTCCGTGGATTGCCCAGTCTGAGTGTCGAACTCGTAGATGGAGTCCTGCCCGAACGTGTGCGTTGGGTCAGCCTCCTCGCGTCTGCGAACCACAGACACCTCTGTGTCCGTCCGAAACCGCGGGCCTGGAGTAGCCGGTGAAGATGGCTCAGCTGTCGAAGTGACGGCGTCGGCCTGGATGTCGTAGAGGGCGAGGCCGTTGGGGGTCGAGAACGCAGCTCTCGAATTTCCGCGGCTGCTCTGTGGAGGCGCGACCTCTATGGGTTGACCGCAGTCGCCCAACGCATCTGCGGTTGCAGCAGGCGAAGGCGAGCTATTCGGAGTACGAGGAGGTTCGCTCCCGGATGTGGATGGCGGCGGAGTGCTGACGTTCGGGCCGCAAGCTATGACGACCATTAAGCAGGCCGCAATTGCCGCTGGGCGCCAGAGGCTCCGCCGCATGTGCATTTATCCCCCGCAACAGGCTGATCCAAACACCAGGATGCTATTCAGCGATCGACCAGGTGTGCCGACGAATCCAGTTCGAGTCTGAGTTATTGACATAGCAATCGCAGTTGATAGCGGCGGTTGCCCACTTGCTGTTCCAGCTATCCCACCACGACGTCGTGTCGTCGCTGTTGTTCTCGTGGATGTGCCAATTCGTCCAGCAGCTATTGCCGGCCGTGTGGTCGTCGACGGTATAGCCAATCGAGTAGCTGTTGTACTTGGCAATCCCGATGGTGGTCCCGCCCTTCTGATAGAGGATGTTGAACTGCGACCCGCTGTTCACGTGGGAGTGTGCGTAGATCATGAAGCCCCTTTGGATTGCGTCAAAACCAAAGAGCTTGACCTTGCCGATGTGAACGACATCGAGCCCGCACGGGTTCGGTGAGGGATTCGACATCGTCGCATACATGTCTGCGTTCCATGTGCCATCGTATGTCCCTTGAAGCTCGCCTGCCTTCGCCCGGAACGTGACGTTCTCGCTTCCAACCGATCCGCACTGAGCCTTCATGTCTAGGGCCTTGTTGTCGTACATCGGATCGTTGTGCCAGTTCTGGGTTAGGCAGAAGTGCTGACCATTCGATGCCGCGCTTCCCATCATCCAGAGGCGGAAGCTGAGGGTGAGCGCCCTGGCCGGTCTGGCAAGCGGAATCAGACCGGCCAAAGCCAGCACTAGCGCGAGTCCAAAGATGCCGGCGTGTCGTCTCATTTGACTGCCTCCGCGATCTTGAGCAGCTCATCAAACGGCACACCGTTGTCGGCGCTTATGGTGAGAATCGTGAACTCCGGGTCGGTGTCATCCTCTATGACCACCACCTCACCCAACCCGAGGCCGGTCTTGTCGTCATCTGGATGGACGATGATGGCCGGGTGGCCGCTGATATCGCCCGTCTCAACGCTGTCGAATCGCGTATCCATTTCGATTGATCGCCGAGCGAGGATGTACCGGGAAAATGTGATCTGGCCGCTCCCCAGGGGCGTGCCGACGTTGTACATCAGCGTGACACTCAAGGCTTCCTGGTCGCACAACCACTTCACAGGCCCGGCAATGGGTCCGATCTTGAAATCGGGTGGCATGTAGCCAACAGTGAAATCGAGGCTGGTGATTGTGTCGGCCCCAGCTTGGTAGGGATCGCAGGCACGGACTAGGTTCCGGTCATCGATCCCAGCTGCGGAGAGAACCTCATATGGGCCGATGCGCCACCCGAGGACCGTGTCGTCATACCTCGGCTTAGCGGCCTGCCTGGTCACGATGGTCTTCAGCTGGTCGAGCGTCAAGGGTGAGGTTTGGTCGTCGGCAGTGAGACCCGGTTGGTCACCCGACCGTTGGCCCGTCTGGGGAACAGTCGCAGCGCCCGCCGTTGTCGGCGACGGCGTCGGTCGCGTGAGTAGTACTCCCGCAGCCAAGGCGACAATCCCGACGAAGGCTGCGCCAATCAAGGTTCCTTGGCCTGCCTTGGGTCGGCCCCGAGTTTGTGTGGTCGCCCGATGCAGGCGTTCCGTTTCCAATACTCGGCCCCCTCCCTAGGTCGGGCCGGCGCCTGTCGGCCCATGGCGGAGAAGCTGGTCAGGACGAAGCCTCGGCGTCTTGTCTGGCCTCCTTTCCCCCGGAGTGAGGATTCTTCGATCATCGATGCTGCGCGCAACGACGAGCAAAGGACATCCGGCAAAACCCTTGGCTCAGGCAAGGGTTTCCCCCCGCACGCGCCATCTCGTTGTTCAGTGGCCCCGACGGCCTGCCGCTCGCCTGGCCGGCCTAGCCGGATCGTCGTCGATACGCGGAGCGGGGCCAACGTGGATGCTCCCTATTTCGGACGACATTCGAAAGTGGCCGACCAGACGGCTACCACCTCTTCTTTCAGCCAACCGAACGGAACTTTCACGCCTTCGTGTTGGAACTCGACAAGCTTCTTTCCCAGAACATTAGGGTCGAATTCTTCGAAGGCGAGGTTGCCTTGACGGAATCGATCCGCCGTCGCACCGGGGAGATACGCGTCATAGACCGGGGCACGATCGCCCTCCTCGAGGACTGGCTACGGACGTGGTTCCGCACGAGCGACGAGACCGCGATCTCTAACGTAATCGATGGACTCCGGGAGACAAGGCGGCTGCGCCAGCGCCCCGCGCACTCCATCCAAGAGGACCACTACGACAGGGGGTACTGGGCTCGGCAGGACGAGCTGATGCAGCACGCTTACTTGTCGATGCGAACGATGCGACTCATCCTCGCGAACTATCCGGGCGCGGGGATCGTCGAGGTGCCCGACTGGGTCCGCGAGGGTCGCATTCGCGCCCGGTAAGAATCATCTTCTACGCCGAACGGTCATCGACGCGGCGTTCCGGCAAGTTCAGGCCTGTCTATCTACTACCCCGTCAACCCCCGGCGGGGCTCCGTGTTCGGGATCGAAGGACGCGCCGGCCGAGCCAGATGCTGGCGAGTGCGGGAATTGAAAACCAGGCGAGCAGCCCGAGGAGCACCAGTCGGGCGAGGCCGATCGGCAGGCTCGTGGATGATCCGCCTCCGGTCGTTCCACCGACGCTCGCTTCGAGCTGCGTGAGCCGATCGGCGAGGCTGCGCAGGTCGGCCGCCACGGCCTCGCTGTCGGCGACGTTCGTCGCCAGCGCATCGGCCGTCGAGCCGAGGTCGCTCGACAGCGTCCGCGACTGCGTGGCGGTGTCAGCGAACTGCGATGACACGCCCGCGAACGGGCGCGCGCCGAGGATCTCGAACGAGCCGAGCCCCGCCATGGAGTCGAAGGATGTGGCGAGCCGGCTCGTCAGGTCGGCCGCCCGCCGGGAGGCGTCGCTCGCGGCGGTGAGGCTGGCGCCGGCGTGCGAGGCGCTGTCGGCGGCGTCGGACAGGGTGGACGCAGCCGGTTGGAGCATCGAGACCAGCTCCGCGCGCTGGCGATCGAACCCGGTCGCGGCATTGTCGACCGCGGCCAGCGAGCCGATGACGAGCGCCGCGGCCGCCACGACGAGCACGACTCCGGCGACCCCGAACGAGACGAGCCCCCAGCCGAGCCGCCGCCGGCGGCGGGCGCGGTCCCCGCTCAGCGACCGATCGCCTGCCACTGTCACTCGGGGCGCAGCTCCCGCCGCAGCAACGTCCAGCTCGCGATGAGCAGGACCGCCGCGATCCCGACCAGCGCGCCGAGCTGCCAGGGGTGGGCGATCGTGCCCGTCAGGAACTCGCCCTGGAGCAGGGAGATGCCGTGCGTCACCGGCAGCAAGTATGCCCCGACCTGCACGGCCGGCTGGAACTCCTCGATGTGGAGCACGAATCCGCTGAAGAACATCGAGGCAAGGAGGGTGAGCAGTGCGAGCTGCACTGCCTGCCGCTCGGAATCCGAGACCACCGAGATGAGCAGCCCCAGTCCGAGCGACGCCACGAGCAGGAGCGCGATCACCAGGGCGATCATCGCGACCGAGCCGAGGATCGGCACGCCCAGGACGGACACGAGGAGCCACGCGGAGATTGCCGCGATCGCCGCGCCCAGGAGCCCGAACGCCAGGACCTTGCCGATCACCAGCTCCGTGGCCCGCATCGGCGAGGACCGGAACCGGTCGAGCGCGCCGCTCGCGCGCTCGCGCACGATCGACAGGGCGATGAGCGTCACGGCGAGGTGCTGCAGCACCAGCGCGAGCGCCGCCGTGCCGTAGAAGCCGACGATCGTCGGCTGGACGGGGGCCAGGTTCACCAGCACGGGCGTGGTTGGCGAGGCGACGACCTCCGGCGGCACCTTCGACAGGTCACGGCCGCCGATGCTCACGACGTACTGCTCGCCCTGTTCGGCGACGTACCGGTAGATCTCGCGGTTGATCGCCGCGGAGAGCGTCTCGGCCATGAAGCTTGTGTAGTTCGCGAGGACCGGATCGCTGACGTCGGCGAGGACCCGCAGCTCGGCCTGCTTCCCCGACTCGACGGTCGCGAATGGATCGGGTGGCACCTCGATGACGACGTCCGCCTCATCCGCCCGAAGGCGCTGCTCGGCCGAGGCGGCGTCCGACGTGACGTCGAGGATGTTGATGCCGCGGACATCCAGGCCCTGGTACGTGGCGAGGTCGGTCGGCAGCTTGGACCCGGGGTCGATGACGACGATCGCGTTCAGGTCGCGCTTGATGCCCTGGTAGCCGATGCCGAACACGGCCAGGATGAGGAACGGCCCGAGGATCAGGCTGACGATGGCGCCCGGGCGGCGCATGACCTCGGTGATCTCCTTGCCGATCACGGCGAGGATCCGGACGACCAGCTTGACGAGGCCCATCAGGCTGCCGCCGAGGTTGGCTGATCCGGCTCGGGGGCGCCGTCGGCTGACGGCTCCGGCTCGACCGACGGACCGCCGGAGCGCGATCGCTCGACGAGCGTCGTGAAGACCTCCTCGAACGTCGGCCGCAGCGCGCGCACGGAGTCGACATCCGTGCCGGCCTCGGCCATCGCCTGGATCGCGTCCGGCGTGGCGGTTCCCGCGTCGTCGACCACGAGCTCGAACGTCTTCGGCCCCGTCTGGCGCACGCCCTTCACGCCGGGGGATCGCTGCAGCGTGCCGACGTCGAACAGGCCCTGCATCGTGACCTCGACCACCTCGCCGCCCAGCGCCTCGCGCCGGAGGTCGTCGGGTGTCCCGTAGGCGATGAGCCGGCCCTCCGAGAGGAGCGCGACGCGGTCGCACTCCTCGGCTTCGGTGACGTACTGCGTCGTGACCAGCGCCGTGACCCCGCGATCGCGCAGCCGGTGGATCTCGTCCCACACCGTGCGCCGCAGGAGCGGATCGATGCCCGCCGTCGGCTCGTCGAGGATGAGCAGGTCGGGTTCGTGGACCATCGCCGCGGCGAGCTCGAGGCGGCGCTTCATGCCGCCGGACAGCTGGCTCGCCCGGCGGCCGCGGACGTCCCACAGGCTCAGCAGCTGGAGGACGGCGCGCCGGCGCCGCCAGCGCCGCCAGAACATGAGGCCGTAGATGGCGGCGGCGAAGTCGACGTTCTCGCCGACCGTGAGGTCGGGATACAGGCTGAACAGCTGGGGCATGTAGCCGATGCGCTCGCGCGTCCGGCGCCGGAACGCACTGGGCCGCTCACCGAGCACCTCGACGGTGCCCGCCGTAGGGCCGAGCGAGCCCGTGATCATCCGGATCGTCGTGGTCTTGCCGGACCCGGAGGGCCCGATCAGTCCGACCACCTCTCCCGCCGGGACCTCGAGGTCGAGCCCGATGACGGCCTGGGTCCCATTGAAGCGCCGACTGACGCCAGCCATGCGAACGGCGACCGACGGATCGATGGTGGCCTCCTTCGGGAACGCGCCGCGGGTGGTGCGCCCGCGCACGTGCCAGCGTGCGGGTGCGGCGGTTGCAGCCAGTACCGCGCCGAGTGGCAGCACGACGACGAGCGCGTTGCGGCGTGTCGACACGAAGAGCTCCCGGCGGGCCCTCGCGATGGCGCCGCCTACACTCCCGGCGATGGGACGGGGCCTCTCGACGCTCACGCTGGGCGTCGTCGCCATCGGCGCGTTCCTGTCCGGGCTCGAGCTGATGATCACCGCCGTCGCGCTGCCCGCGATCGTGGTCGATCTCGCCGACTGGACGGAGCTGCGGGCGGCGTCCTGGATCATCAACGGCTACCTGCTCGTGTCGATCGTGGTCATGCCCCTCGCCGGGCAGCTGGCCGATCGGTACGGCGTGCGTCGCGTGTTCCTCGCCGCGCTGGCGATCTTCGTCGCGGGCTCGATCCTGGCCGGCCGCGCGACAGGCCTGCCCGACCTGATCGCCGCCAGGCTCGTCCAGGCGGTCGGTGGCGGCAGCCTCGTGCCGGTGGCGACCGCGGCGGCCTCGCACCTGTTCGGCGGCGATGCCCGCGCTCGCGCCCTCGGCGCCGTCGGCGGCATGACCTTCCTCGGGATGGCCGCAGGACCGTTCGCCGGCGCCTGGATCATCGAGTCCATCCACCCGGCGGCGGCGCTCGAGGCCGCCGGCGTGTCCGGGCCGCTCCTCGATGCACTGGCCGATCCGTGGCGGTATGTGTTCTACCTGAACGTGCCGCTCGGGATCGCGCTGCTGGCGCTGGGCTGGGCCGCGACCAGCGGCTGGTCCGCGGCACGGCGCGAGAGCCGCCTGGACCTGCCCGGCGCACTCGCGGCGTCCATCGGGCTGGCCTGCCTCCTGCTCGGCGTGACCCTCGCGGGCAGCGAGCCGCTGGAAGGGATCTCGGTGCCGCCGGCCGTGTTGAGCGGGGCCCTCGCCGTTCTTGCCCTGCTGTCGTTCGCGGTCGCGCTGCTGGTTGGCCGGCGTCGCGCCGAGCCGTTCATCGCGTCGGCCTGGTTCCGGGCGCCGGCATTCACCTCGGCGACGCTCGTGTCGCTGCTGACCGGCTACGGCTTCGCGACGGCGATCATCGGCGGCGCGGTGTTCGTCGACCGGGTGCTGTACGGCGGTCCCGACCTGCAGCGCGTGGCCCTCGGCGCACTCGCAGCGGCGACGGCAGCCGGCGCCCTGGTGTCGGGCCTCGCCCTGCGCGTGCTGGGCGCGCGCCTCACGACCCTCGCGGGCCTCGCCGCCGCGACCGTGGCCCTGGTGCGGATGTCGGCCTGGGCGCCGGACACGTCACTCGGCGATGTCGCGGCCTGGCTCGCGCTGTTCGGTCTCGGGTTCGGGCTCACGGTGACGCCGCGCTCGGCGGCGGCCGTCGAGGCGCTCGGGCCGAAGGCGTACGGCGTCGCCTCTGCGGCGGTGACGGTCGCGCGCATGATCGGGATGGCGCTTGGCCTCGCCGCGCTGACCGCGTTCGGCTCGACGATCATCGACGAGCTGTGGGCGGCCATCCGGGCGACGCCCGAGGCATACAAGTCGTTCATCCCGGAGGCGCTCCGCAACCGGGCCTTCGACGACGGGCTCGTCGTCCAGGCGCTCGAGCAGTGGGCGAGCGGCGAGGCGGCCCGGATCCTCGTCGGCGTGTTCCTGGTGGCGGCCGCGATCATGGCCGTCGCGGCGGTGCCGGCACTCGGCCTGCGCTCAGGCCGGGACGAGGCGCCGGCCTAGCTGCAGATGCGCGGGTGCGGCTTCGGGTGTGCCGCGGCCGGGTCGGCGGGCTCCGACGAGAGGTAGTCCGCGACCACCTGGAGCTTGGGGATCGTGCCGTTGGGGCCCTCCGAGGTCTGCAGGAACAGGCGCTCGGTGGTGGTGTTGATCGCGTCGTCGAGGCTGAGGGTGTGCCGTCGGACCTCGGTCACCGTGTACAGGAACAGCCAGTTGTCGCTGGTGTAGACCTCGACCGTCATGCCCAGCATCTTCGCGCCGTTGTTGTGCTCCGAGGCCGTCAGCAGCGGCAGGAACATCCCGACCCGCGCGTGGGCATAGATATACGTGGCCTTGCCCTGGCCGGGCTGGCTGAGCGACGGCAGGTACAACGCCACGTCGCACAGCACGTAGCCGCCGTAGTCGGGCGTCTGGAGCATGACCGGCAGGTCGATGTCGAAGCGCCGGATCACGACGCGGGTTGCGACGCGGCCAGGCGGGAAGGTGGGCTGGACGGCCTGGCTCGGCGCGGGCAGGGTGATCGTCGTATCGAGCGTCGGCAGCGGCGCGTATGAGGCGAGCGGACGGCTCTCGGGCGGCTGGTCGACGGCGCTCGTGTACGACAGCAGGCCGCTCCCCAGGAGCGCCACGCCCACGGCGGTCAGCAACGCCGGCAGCAGGCGGAACCGGAGGCGGTTCCAGACCGTGTTCACGGCCGGGAGCCTAGCAAAGGACCCCGGTGCGCTCGGTCGACCAGTAGTCCCGGTCCTGACGGCGTGCACGCCTTCGCTGGGGCGCTGGTACCCCGTGAGGTTGCCGCTAGCCCCCGATCGCCGCCGCGGCCTGTTCGACGAAGCTCAGGAAGGGCCCGGGCAGGAGGCCCAGCGCGATCGTGAGGACGCTCGCCGCGGCCAGGCCCGTCCACAGCAGGCGGCCGTGCTCGAGGGGCGCCTGCTCGGTGCGCGGCTCGCGCATGAACATGTACACGACGACGCGCAGGTAGTAGAACGCGGCCGCGGCGGCGTTCAGCACCGCGACGACCGCCAGCACCCCCAGCGCCGTCCAGCCGGCGCCGCTGGCCTGCACGGCGGCGAGGATCACGTAGTACTTGCCGAAGAAGCCGGCCGTCGGCGGGATGCCGGTGAGCGAGAGCAGGAACAACGTCATCAGGATCGCGAGCCACGGCTCGCGCCGGATCAGCCCGGCGAATGTGTCGAGGCCCGACGTCACCCCGGCGCGGCGCTGGAGCGCGGCAACCACGGCGAACGCGCCGAGGTTCATGAACGAGTACGCGGCGCCGTAGTAGAGCAGGCCCTGGAGGCCCTCGATCCGGCCGGCGGCGAAGGCCGCCAACCCGACGAGCATGTAGCCGGTGTGCGCGATCGAGGAGTAGGCGAGCATGCGCTTGACGTTGGTCTGGGTCAGCGCGACGAGGTTGCCGAGGGTCATCGTCAGCACCGCGAGGATGATCACGACCTGGAGCCAGTCCTCGCGCAGGGGCCCCAGCGCATCGACGAAGAGCCGCAGGATCAGGGCGAAGGCACCGACCTTCGGCCCGACCGAGAGGTAGCCGGTCACCGGCGTCGGCGAGCCCTGGTACGCGTCCGGCGTCCAGTAGTGGAACGGGACCGCGGCGATCTTGAACGAAACGCCGGTGGTCATGAAGCCGAGCCCGAGAACGAGCGCCGGTGACAGGGTCCCGCCGTTGACCGCCGCCTGGAGCGCGTCGTGGACGCCGCCGATGTTGGTCGTGCCCGTGGCGCCCCACGTGAACGCCAGGCCGAACAGGAAGATGGCCGAGCTGAACGATCCCAGGAGGAAGTACTTGATCGCGCCCTCGGTCGAGTAGCCGTCGGTCTTGTGGTAGCCGGCGAGCATGTAGCCGGGCAGGACCATGAGCTCGAGGGCGACGAACAGGACGAGCAGGTCCGCCGAGGCGGAGATCAGCATCGCCCCGGTCATCGCGAACACGAGCACGACCGCGAACTCGGCGAGGGGCAGGCCGCGCGGCTCCAGGTAGTCGGGCCCGAAGACGATCGTGAACGCGACGATCGACACGAAGAGCAGATCCAGGAACGTGGTCAACCCGTCGACGACGTAGCCATCGCCGAAGGCGCTGCGCGGCGCCGCCGCCGCGAGGCTGCCGGTCGTGAGGGTCAGGATCCCGACCACCGCCAGGCCGACGAGGCTCACGACGAGCACGGGGCCGCGGCGGCCGGGGGCGACGAGGTCGGCGATCAGGATGGCGATCGCGACGCCGACCCCGGCCAGGAACGGGGCGATCGTGACCAGGTCGTCGGTCGTCACGAGGCGGCGCCCTCGACCGGGGTCAGGGCGCTGCCGGCCTCGTCGCCCGGCGTGCGGCCGGCCCGCAGCGCGAGCACTCGCGCGACCACGACGGCGACGACGAGCCCGAGCCCGAGCGCGACCCACAGCGGATCGACCGCGATGGCGGTGCCCGCGTTGGCGGCGGCCAGGGCGCCCTGGACCGGGGCCTTGATGAGGTCGAGCAGGATGCCCGGGAACAGGCCGAACACGACGACGAGCGCGCCCAGCGGCGCGACGGTGAGGACCTCGGTCGGGGTCATGTCGGTGAGGTGGTGGCCGAGGCCGAGCAGGAACGGCGAGGGCTCGTTGAGCACTACCCGCTGGAACATCCACAGCAGGTAGGCGGCGGACAGGATCATCACGAACGTCGCGACGGCGGCGACCCATGGATTCACGACGAAGGCGCCGACGAGGGTCAGGAACTCGCCGACGAAGCCCGACAGCGCGGGCAGGCCGGCCGAGGCGAATACGAAGAACCCCAGGACCGCCGCGTAGACCGGGGTGAGCGACGAGAGTCCGCCCATCTTCGCGATCGTCCGGTCATGGGTGCGCTCGTAGATGACGCCGACAAGGAGGAACAGGGCGCCGGTGATCAGCCCGTGGTTGATCATCTGCAGGACCGCACCGTCCATGGCCTGCTCCTGGAACACGAAGATGCCCAGGGTCACGAAGCCCATGTGGCTGACCGACGAGTAGGCGACCAGCTTCTTCAGGTCCGGCTGGACCATGGCCACGATCGCGCCGTAGATGATCGCGATCAGGCTGAGGACGATGATCAGCGGCGCATAGGTATGCGACGCGTCCGGGTACAGCGACAGGCTGAACCGGATGAACCCGTAGCCGCCGAGCTTGAGCAGCACCCCGGCCAGGATCACCGAGCCTGCCGTCGGCGCCTCGGTGTGGGCGTCGGGCAGCCAGGTGTGGAACGGGAACATCGGGACCTTGATCGCGAAGGCCAGGAAGAACGCGGCGAAGGCGAGCAGCTGGAGCCCGTCGGCGAAGCCGGTCGTGCCGGCGTAGGCGCGCAGCGCCTCGAAGTCGAAGGCGCCGGCCCACGCGCCGCCGTGGGCGCCCTGGTAGGCGAAGGCCGTCGCCAGGATCGCCACGAGCATGAGCAGCGACCCGACGAGGGTGTACAGGACGAACTTGATCGTGGCGTAGATCCGGTTCGCGCCGCCCCAGATCCCGATGATCAGGTACATCGGGACGAGCACGACCTCCCAGAAGATGTAGAAGAGGAACGTGTCGAGGGCGAGGAAGACGCCCGTCATCCCGACTTCCAGGATCAGGAACGAGATCATGTATTCCTTCACCCGGACCTGGATGGGGCCGAAGCTCGCCAGGATGCTGATCCAGGTGAGCGTCGTGGTGAGGATCACGAGGGCGAGCGACAGCCCGTCGGTGCCGAGCTTGTACTGGATGCCGAAGGCGGGGATCCAGTCCAGCGCTTCCTTCATCTGGAAGGTGCCGGGCGCCGCGCCCGCGTCGAAGCTGGCCGCCATCAGCAGCGACACGACCCACGTCCCCAGCGAGAACGCGAGCGCGAGCTGACGTGCCCAGCGGACCGGCGAGAAGCCGATCACCAGCGCCCCGACGAGGGGCAGGAAGGTGACCGCGGTCAGCCAGGGGATGCTCATCGCCTACCGCCCCAGGATCACGAAGTACGAGCCGGCCATCGCGATCAGCCCGAGGGCGATGCCCAACGCGTAGTTCTGGACGCGCCCGGTCTGGACGCGGGCGAGGTCCGAGCCGCTGCGTCGCGTCAGCGCGCCGATGCCGTTGACGATCCCGTCGACGACGTTCCGGTCGAACCAGGCCATCGCGTACGCGATCCGCCCGCCGATGACCACGAACAGCAGGTTGTTGATGTCGTCGAACCACCACTTGTTGGCCGACGCCCGGTACAGGAACCAGAGGCGCTTCGTGAGGCTGCTCACGAGGGCCGGACGACCGGGCAGGCGCAGCGAGCCGAGCTCGACCCCGAACAGGCGCCACGCGGCGAGCA